>Ga0268356_10901_pt1 | contig 184152 bp, 162 predicted proteins | sample BioMet10_FD_194415 | JGI IMG/M metagenome (GOLD analysis project Ga0268356, IMG submission 194415) | Sewage microbial communities from Oakland, California, United States - Biofuel 10 (PacBio Assembly) | ecosystem: Engineered > Wastewater > Sewage > Unclassified | place: USA: California...
CATCGGCAAACTTTTCTCTACCAAAGTCAGGAAGTGTTCGCTCAGAAGCGAGAAATCACCGATCCCCAAAATGAGATCGAACGTTTCCATACTGCCCTCGCACAGGCCACTGCCGATCTCGAGAAAACATACGAAAAAGCCGTCCATGAAGTCGGGCAGGAATCCGCTGACATCTTTATGGCTCAAAAAATGATCCTGCAGGACCCAGATTTACTCGAAATGAGCGAACAAATGATCAGCCAGCAACGGGTCAATGCAGATTACGCCTTTTCACAGTCCGCTGAAAGCTACGCCCAAACGTTGCTGGAACTCCCGGATGAATACATGCGCTCGCGCGCTGCCGATGTACGGGATGTCGCCTGCCGGTTGGTCAGCCTAATGAACCCTGGCAGCAGCGAAGCCCACGAATTGAGCGAACCTGTCATCATCCTGGCCAAAGATCTGACGCCATCGGATACAATCCATTTCGAACGCAGCCTGATTCTGGGATTCTGCACCAGCAGCGGAGGAAAAACATCTCATACGGCCATTCTGGCCCGCGCGCTGGGAGTGCCTGCGGTCTTAGGCGTCGAAAATATCCCGGCCACAATCCAGACTGGGCAGCCGGTAATCCTGGATGGCGATACAGGAAAATTGATCCTCACCCCAGACGAAGTCACCCTTGCCAGTTATCAAACCGCCCAGGCCAAGAGCCAAACGGCGGCTCAAAGCGCACAAGCCAAAGCACATCTCCCCGCGATCACCCATGATGGGAAAAAAGTGCTGGTGGTGGCCAATATTGGCAATGCGGCGGATGCGCAAAATGCTCTTCAGCATGGGGCTGAAGGCGTTGGACTGCTCCGTACTGAATTCTCCTTCATCGAGGGAAACCATATCCCCAGCGAAGAGGAAATGACCGCGGCCTATGAAAAGATCTTCGCCGCCTTCCAGGAAGGGCCGATTCTGGTACGAACCCTGGATATTGGTGGGGATAAGGAAGTGCCGCACCTGCACCTGCCCGTCGAAGCCAATCCCTTTTTAGGCAATCGTGGCATCCGTTTCTGCTTCGAGCGTGCTGATCTTTTTTTACCGCAACTAAAGGCCATTCTGCGCGCCGGGGCAGGGAAGAATCTGCAGATTATGTTCCCGATGATCGCTACCGTTCAGGAAGTCCGGCAAGCACGCAAGCTTCTACAGGAATGCATGCTGGAACTCGACCGCTCAGGCACTCCTTATAATGCCACACCCAAGGTCGGCATCATGATTGAGGTGCCCGCCGCCGCCTTATGTGCTGATCTGCTGGCCAAAGAAGTGGACTTTTTCTCGATTGGCACCAACGATCTGACCCAATATACGATGGCCGCGGACCGTACCAATCAATCTGTTGCCGAGTTGTGCAGTTTCTTTCAACCCGCCGTACTGCGTCTGATCGCCCAGATCATTGAAAAGGGCCACGCCGCCGGAATTTGGGTTGGTATGTGCGGCGAGATGGCTGGGGATCCCCAGGCCGCGGCTTTATTGTTGGGAATGGGGTTGGATGAATTTAGCATGAATCCCCCCACTATTCCATTCCAAAAAGAAATTCTGCGAAAGATGGATACCCAGGCCTGCGCGGAATTAGCCCATCAATGTCTGGAATGCGCCTCGACAGAAGAAGTTCACCTCACTTTACAAACCTTTCTAGAAAAGCAGCATTAGATTTTTCGCTATTCCATTTGCGATGTCAGGATCACGACAGCGTAACTTTTCGCTGTTGTGATCCTGGTAGTTAAGAAACCCTTTACCACCAAAACTGGAATCGCAGGCAAGATTTCTAACAAAACTTTTATTGACGAAAGGGTTTTGTTCGGTATAATTTATACATTGTGTATTTTATTTGAGATTGACGAAGGAGCACGAAACTGATGAACTCTCTTTTGGAGATATTTCTTCCACAGCCAGCAGAGAATAAGATCCGTGGATCTAAAATCCCTTTCTACTTTTTAATCGCAGTCGCCCTGATCGGCACCGTCCGCAGTCTGATTCACATTTTTGCCGCTGATGGCGGAGCGGGCAGTATCGCCGGCATGGATTTAACGGTCAGCGGAGCCAACGAGGTGATCTTCGCTTTTGCTCTATGGGGCAGTTCGCAATTGATCTTTGCCCTGCTGCAATGGCTGGTAGTTTGGCGGTATCGCTCGCTGGTTCCAATCATGTGGGGAATACAACTACTCGAAATCGGTGGGCGAATGCTGGTTGGCCGAATTAAACCTGTCACCTTCTCGCACACTCCGCCGGGAGCCGTCAGCAATTTTGTCTATCTTGCGCTGTGTGTCAGCATGCTCGCAATCATCCTGATCTCGAACACCCAGAAAGCAGCGCAGCAGTAATGAAGAAAATTCTCTCAGTGATCGTACTCCTTCTGGCAGCAATCTCTCTGGGAGCAATGGTCGGGGCTCTTACTGCCGGCTTTCTGCATCTGGTGGAATGGGGACAAGATTGGCTATGGAATTCACTCACGTCCTCATTGCCGTGGCAAATTCTATTGATCACCGTAATTGGCGGTATTCTGGTAGGGCTTTGCCAAAAATATCTGGGAGATTACCCCAAAGGGATCAATGAAGCCGTCACAACACTGCAAAAGACCGGGCGTCTGGAATATAGCTCCCTTCCCAAAGGAATGATCACTGCCTATGTGTCACTGATTGCTGGTGCCAGCCTGGGACCCGAAGCTGCCCTGGTCGACCTTTTAGGAGGGCTGGGTACCTGGACAGGGGATCTGATCCGCTCACTGCGCGCCAGGCTGCAGTTGCCCTTACCCCAGCAATTCAAAAATCAAGCAGAAAAAACGCTGCAGCACTGGCCCAATCTGCTGGCATTGGCGGCCGGAGCCCTGGCACTTATCAAGTTGCTGAACGGCATGTACAGCGGCGGTTTCTTATCCCCCCATGAACCTTTCCAATGGGTCGATCTGGCGTGGAGTATTCCACTGGCAGCGCTGGGAGCTGCCGCCGGAGCCCTCTTCCTCTTCATGCAAAACTGGACTCGGCGTCTGGCTGCCCCGTTTGAGCACAAACCTATCCTGCGAGCAGCAAGCGGCGGAGTTTTATTGGGCATTGCGGCACTGGGGTTGCCCATGATCCTGTTTTCGGGACAGCATCTCCTCCAGCCAGCCTATGAGCAATACCTGCAAATTGGTTTTGTCACCCTCTTCTTGACGGCATTGGTCCGTTTATTGATGACCAATATACTGCTCGCTACCGGTTGGAAGGGTGGGCAATTCCTGCCAATGATGTTTGGCGCTGCTGCTTTAGGCCTCTCGGTCAGTGCACTCTTCCCGGTCATCCCCGCCGCCACCGCTGCCCTGGCCGTCATGGGAGCCCTGGTCGCTGTAGTACTGCCCAAGCCCTGGATTGCACTGGTATTGATGGCCCTGATGTTTCCCTTCCAATACGTAGGGGTCTCGGTCGTTTCAGTCGGTCTCGTTGTGATTGGCAAACAGATCAAAGAGAGAAGACAAAAAAAGAAAACCGCGATGGCACTCTCAGCAGGTGCTTAATCACAGAACAATAGATTGATTCTCAGAAAAAGGCGTTAGAATAATTTAACGACTTTTTCTTTTTAAGGTGGCGACTTGGGTACTATGCTCTTTATTGTGGATGATGATGACCTCTTCCGGCGCAGCCTTTCTTTCAGTCTGGATCAGGCCGGGTTCGAGACTCATTCCTTCGCCACTGCTGAAGACGGCATCGCTGCCGCCCACCAGAAACGTCCTGCCCTGGTACTGCTGGATGTCATGCTGCCCGGTATGGACGGGCTGGAAGCCCTGCGCTATTTTCACGATAAACTGAATGTCCCGGTGATTTTTCTCACTGCCCGGCGGCGTGAAGTGGATCAAATTGTCGGTCTGGAATTAGGCGCTGACGATTACCTGCCCAAGCCTTTTGATACTGACGTTTTAATCGCACATATCAAAGCCGTGCTGCGCCGTACCCGAGGCACCTTTACCCCAGAACAGGGGCCAATAGAGCTCAAAGTCGGTGACCTGTTCATCAATTCAAAATCGCACACGGTTACTGTCGCCGGAAAGCCGGTAGAACTTACCGCCAAAGAATTCGATCTACTTTTTGCCCTCGCAGTCGAACCCGAGCGCGTCTTCACCATCGATGAGTTATTGTCACGCGTCTGGGGAGCTGAGTTTCATGGGCAGCCCCAAATCGTTTATGTCAATATTCGCTGGCTCCGGCAAAAGATTGAACCTGATCCGGCTCAGCCCACTCACCTGATCTCGATCCGCGGCGCCGGATATAAACTCACGGCCACAGGTCAAAATGGCGCATAACTCTTCCATGCGGCGCCGACTGCTGCTGGCACAGCTACTCCCCATTGTGATCCTGCTGCCCCTGCTGGGGCTGGGCCTTACCAAAATATTGGAAAGTCGAGTCATCTACCCGGCACTGGCAAATGAACTGATTGACCAGGGTCATCTGGTAGCACGTCTGAGCCAGGATCAGCCTCAGATCTGGAATTCTTCGACTGCCGCTCAGCAGCTCTTGGATTCCACCGACTTTCAACGCCCCACCCGCATCGGGCTGCTCCGCCCTGACCACTCTCTGCTGGCCACCAGCCGGCCGGATGACCTGGCACTGGTGGGCAGCGTTCTCCCGGATTTACCCGCCGACGAATCGCTGGGGGATTCCTGGTGGACAATTACCACCGATAAAGCTACTCACGAGAAAATTCTGGAAGTGCTTCTCCCGGTCAAAGGGAACGACGGCGAATTGCTGGGATTGATCCGCATGTACCGCCGTATCACCGATATTCAGGGAGAACTTTCAAACATGCTCTGGATCATCCTGGCAGCTGTGCTTATGAGTATCCTGGTGATCATTTTTCTGAACCTGTTCCTGACACGCTCCATTACCCATCCGTTGAAAGAGTTTTCGCACAAGATCGCGCACACACCTTTAGAAGGCCCCACCGAATTACTTCCCGAAAGCTCCAACAATGAGCTGGCTGAACTCACTCACGCTTATAACCAACTGCAAAAGCGGCGCATGGACCTGGAAACGATGCGCCAGCAAATGCTGGCCAATCTCATTCACGAAATGGGAAGGCCCCTGGGATCATTGCGAACGGCGGTTCATGCCCTGCAGACCGGGGCCAATCAAGATTCCACCCTGAGCGCCGAGCTGCTGACCGGGATGACCGAACGTATCGATCGCATGGGTCGTTTGTTGGAAGACCTGGCCTTGATCTACCGCAAGCTGGAACCCTACGAAATCATCTACCGCTCTTTTGATGTGCGGGAGTGGCTGCAAAGCCTGATTCCCTTGTGGGGAGAAAACGCCCGCACCCAGGGGCTCATTTTTGAATCCGAGTTGCCTGAGCAGGCTGCCCCTTTTACCAGCGACCCTGAAAGACTGGCACAGGTGCTCAGCAATCTGGTCAGTAATGCGCTCAAATTCACCCCAGCCGGGGGCAAAGTCAATCTACGCGCTCGCCTCCATGAAAATCAACTTCAGATTGAAGTGGCAGACACCGGCATGGGCATATCCTCTGAAGATCAAGAGCACCTTTTCGTGCCGTTTTACCGCGTCGTCCAGCCTTCCTGGAAAACACCCGGGCTGGGACTGGGCCTCACCATTTCAAAATCCATCATCGAATCGCTGGGAGGCAAAATCACCGTCGCCAGTGCCCCGGGGCAAGGCAGCACTTTTACCCTCACTTTGCCCAACCATTCCGATTTAATGCAAATTTAAACTTCAGCTAAGCGTGATTTAAGGCGAAAAGTTCTCCTTCTGGTTATCCTGTAGTCAAACAAGGAAGCTGAACAGAATGAGCTTAGCCAATCAATCAACAATCGACAAGCAAGAACCACAGAATTTTTCGCTGTCAGACTCGACTCGCGGATTATCCCAGACCGAGGCCAACCGGCGTTTGCAGCAATACGGGCCCAACGCGCTGCCAGAAGTAAAGACCCATCTCTGGCTGAAATTCCTCAAAAAAATGTGGGGACCTGTTCCCTGGATGCTGGAATTATGTCTGATACTGGAAGTGATCTCCGGAAAATACATTGAAGGTGCCATCATTGGAGCATTGATCCTCTTTAACGCAGTAATGAGCACACTGCAAGAGAACAAAGCTCAAAACGCGCTGGCACTACTAAAAAACCGCTTATCAGTCAACTCCCGAGTGCTGCGCGATGGGAAATGGCAGTCTCTGCCCAGCAGCGAACTGGTCCCTGATGACGTAATCTATCTGCGCATGGGGGATCTCGTCCCGGCCGACACCGAGATTATCAGCGGTCAGATCTCTCTGGATCAATCCACCCTGACCGGGGAATCGCTGGCAGTCGAAGCCGGTACAGGCGCCAACGTCTTTGCCGGTACCACGGTGGTTCGCGGCGAAGCCACCGCCAGTGTCACGCAAACCGGCATCCACACCCGTTTTGGCAAAACTGCGGAACTGGTACGGCTGGCCAAAACCACCGGGCAGCTCGAGCGGATCGTCTTCTCAATCGTGCGCTCTCTGGTCATACTGGATGTCGCTCTGGTAGTGATCTTGCTGGTCTACGCTTTGATCAGCAAACTACCGATGCAAGAAATGCTGCCTTTCTCGCTCATTTTGCTGGTCACTTCAGTACCGGTAGCCCTGCCGGCCACATTCACTGTTGCCACTGCCCTGGGCGCCGTTACGCTGGCCAAAAATGGCGTGTTGGTCACCCGCCTCAGTGCTATCGAAGAAGCCGCCTCCATGCAGGTGCTCTGCACGGATAAAACCGGCACACTGACCGAGAATCACCTTGAAGTAGCCGAAGTGGTGCCCTTTGCGCCCTTCAGTCAAGAAGACGTACTCAAGCTGGCCATGATGGCCAGTGATGCAGCCACTCAGGATCCGCTTGACCAGGCTATTTTGAAAAAAGCCACCGCGGCAGGTATTGATCCGCAAGTTCTCGAGAACCGCATCCGCTACACCCCATTTGACCCAGCCGCCAAACGAGCGGAGGCCATCTTCGAGGAAAATGGCACAGATTTTCGCGTGCTCAAAGGCGCACCGCAGGTGATTGGGGGCTTTGATGCTTCTCTGGATGAACGTTTTCCCCAGATCGTCGAAAAACTTTCTCTGCAGGGGCTGCGTGTACTGGCAGTTGCCTCTGGAGCGGACCATGAAGTCAAAATCGCCGGGGTGCTGGCCTTTCAAGATCCTCCTCGTGCTGATTCAGCCAGTCTGATCCAGAAGCTGAAGGAATTGGGGCTGCGGGTGATTATGATCACCGGGGATGGACTTTCCACGGCGAAATCCATTGCATCCCAACTCGGCATTAGCGGACACGCCAGTCTGGGTGAAGCGCTTAAGGACGAGAAAGCTCCCGTCGACGAAGAAACCGGAGTCTACGCCGAGGTACTGCCCGAAGAAAAGTTTCGTCTGGTGAAAAAACTCCAGCAGGCCGGCCAGGTGGTAGGCATGACCGGCGATGGAGTCAACGACGCGCCAGCGCTCAAACAGGCAGAGGTAGGGGTAGCTGTCTCGAACGCGACTGACGTAGCCAAAGCCGCCGCCAGTCTGGTACTGACCGCACCTGGGCTCAGCAATCTGGTGGCAGCCATCGAGACCAGCCGCAGTATCTATCAAAGAATGCTCACTTATACCCTGAATAAGATTATCAAAACCATCGAGATCGTCTTCTTTCTCAGTTTGGGGTTGATCCTCTTCCGTACTTTTGTCACCACACCCTTATTAATGATCCTGCTCATTTTCACCAATGATTTCGTCACCATGTCGATCTCGACCGATCACGTCAAACCCTCTCCCCAGCCCAATCGCTGGGACGTACGCTCCATCGTTTGGGGAGCCGTTCTGATTGCCCTGCCCATTCTGGCATTGTCCTTTGCCATCTTCTGGTATGGCCATTTCACGCTGCAGCTTCCGTTAGCCAATCTGCAGACCCTGCTTTTTGTCATGCTGGTCTACAGCGGGCAGAGCACAATCTACCTGATCCGTGAACGCGGCCACTTCTGGCACTCCTTTCCAAGCAAGTGGATGCTCCTGGGTACCGCGCTTGATATTCTGGTGGTTGGGTTTCTGGCCTCGCAAGGCATCCTGATGGCAGCCATTCCCTTGAAACTGGTGATCGAAATATTCGTGATCATCGTCACTTACATTTTTCTTCTCGATTTCATCAAAGTACCTATTTTTAAAAAGCTACGGCTTGAATAGCATTTTTAAAGAAGGTACTCCCTCCCTGAAGAAGACGATCCTGCTCACAGTGATCGTCTTCTTTTCGCATCACTTTTTTACGTTTTTTCCGTCATAATAAGTAAAGAATGACGTCATCGAACGAGCAGGAATTGCTGAGCGGTGCTCTCTCTTATGATCTTTCTGCCCTGGCTGAAATCTATGATCGATACAGCCCAGGCATCTATCGCTACGCCATGCGCCTGCTCGGCAACGAAGTACAGGCAGAAGAATGCGTCGCAGATACTTTTACACGCTTTCTGCAGGCGCTGCGCATCGGCCACGGCCCCAGAGATCATCTGCAGGCCTATCTTTACCGCATCGCCCACAACTGGATCACCGATTTCTACCGCCGCCAGCCACCGCCCCCCTTTCCGCTTGACGATGATCTGTCTGCCGACCCCGCTTCTCTGCCTGAAACTCTGGCAGAAGAACGCCACCTGCAACAGGAAATTCGTCTGGCGCTGCGGGCTTTAACCCCAGATCAACGGCAGGTGATCGTTCTCCGCTTTTTGGAAGGCTGGGATAACAGCGAAGTCGCAGCCGCGTTAAAAAAGCCAGTGGAAGCCATCAAAGCCCTGCAATATCGTGGACTGAAGCTGCTGCAAACTATTCTGGTCAAGAAAACTCGTGAAGAAAAATGAAAAATACTTCTCAAATCGACCCTGAGTTGCTGAAAAAATTGCTGACGCTGAAATACTCGGCTCCGCGTGATCGAGAACGTGCCCAGGCTGGTCGGGCAGCTTTTTTGCGGGAAGCCAGTTCACTGTCTGAAAGCGTCACTCCGGCTGCCTCTGTGCGTCATAAATCATGGAAGTCAAAATTCAACTTGCTCACGTTTCGAAAGGAGCACTCTCCCATGATCAATACTCTTACCACAATTCTGTTGACAATCTCATTGTTCCTGAGCGGCGGCGCCGCCACCGTGGCTGCAGCCCAGAGCAGCCAACCCGATCAATTGCTGTATGGAATCAAACTCTTCAGCGAAGATGCTTTGCTCGATGTGACCACCAATCCTGAAGCTCAATTCAGCCTGTCACTTGATTATGTCGACCGGCGCGGAGCAGAGATCCTTCAGCTCATTGAAGAAGGGAACACGCCTTCTGCAGATCTGCTGGCGCAATATCAGAGCCAGATGGAACAGGCCACCCGCTATGCCGTCAATCTGCCTGAAGACCAGGCTATCCAGGCACTGGCCATGCTGCAGGCACGCCTCGAAACTCAAGAACAGGCCATGACGCAACTGCAAAATAAAGGCACTGCGCAGGCAGTTATGGAAATGGCGCAAGTTCAGTCCATGCTTCAAGAACGGATGCAGCTGCTGGAAACCGGGCAGGCAAACCTGATCCAGCTGCGCGATCAAATTCGCTTGCAAGATCAACTGAACAACCCCAACCTGGAAACAACCGGCACCGGGAACATGACCGCCCCCGGAAGCGGAGAGGGCAACCCCTGGGCAGAGGGAACCCCCACCCCCGGGAGCAGCTACGGTCCTGGAGATGGAACAGGCATCACCTGCACTCCACAGGCCGGGACAAACTCTGGCGGAAGCAGCGCCAACCCGACACAAGGGCAATACAACGGTGCCTCTTCTTCTCCACAAACTACCCCATCTGCCAATGGGTACGGCGGCAAACACTGATCGCCCTTTGTAAAGAGATAACCGAGCCGCTCGCAAATGCGAGCGGCTTTTGGGATCACGATAAACTCAAGAATGCTTTTCTTCCGGCAAAAACTGGATCAGGGTGATCTCGTTCCCCAGAGAACGGACATCCTCATCCGTGCCCGCCACCTCATAGCCCATGAAACTGGCTAATTCCTTCCAGGCCAATGGATATTTGTGAGAATACTGCAGCAATTCCTGCCCGCCCTGTTCTGGTGAAAGCTGATGAGCGATCATCTTCCAATGCCGGTTCGCGCATTGCACCTGAACATGCGGATTGGCAATAATATTCTGATACCAGTCAGAAGACTTCCCGAAGCCCACCGCAACGATGAACGCTTCTTTCTCAGGGTCGTAACGAACCACTTCCAGGACATTCTTGCGCTCTTTCCCTGATTTGCGCCCCACGTGGGTCAACAATAAAAAGCGATGTCCCAATAACCCGCCCAGGCCAATCCTGTACAACTGAATCGGTAAACGGAAACCAATACGAGCCAGCCCGCGGGGAGGGCGAAGATCTTTTACTTTTTTTGCCATTTTCACCTCTGTTCACAGTTCATTCAAGTTTTGAATATCTTTAGCCTTTTTCTAAAAAGAATGACATTAAGATAATATATGTTTTTCTCATTTACTGTCATACAAAAACAACCCGATTCCAGCTTGTGCCCGGAAATCCAAGTCTAGACACTTCCCACAGGTTTCTCAGTGAAAAGATCTACTCGTTCTTCTGATAAAAGCTACTAAATTGTTCACTCAGAGAAAATAAAAAAGGCCTTGCTCCAAGAACAAGGCCTCCTTCAGCGGGAAAATTGAGTTTAATGTAACTTTTCAGTATGGTCGACCAGCTTGCCATCCAGATATGCCTGAACTGCTTCATCGATGTTGGCCATATCAGTGACCACAGGTTTGATGTTCAGGCGGCGCATGCTTTCGTAGGCCCCCATGCCCATACCGCCGCAGATCACGATCTGGCAATCACTGATGGCTTCTGCCATGCTGGCATGCTTTTGATGGGATTCTTCATCGTGGCCATGCTCGTGCTCGTGTTCATGGCCTTCTTCTCCGTGCATGCCCTGAAAATGATTGTGGCCCAGTTTGGGACGCAGCTCGTGCCCGGAAATCTTTCCCTCTTCAACTGTGACTACCATGTAATAAGGGGCACGGCCAAAATGCTGGCTGATTGTTTTCTCATCATCGGTGATAACTGCGATTTTCATAATTTCTTCCTCCTGTCCCATTTCCATCAAGAAATGGCGACCACCCAATTCTTCTGAACGATCCGCCGGCAGCAAGATCAATAAAATTTGTGCCGGGGAATCACTTTGATTTTCCCAACAATGGGGAAGATGTGACTCAAAGACCAGACTATCCCCCTGGGCCAAGAAGTAATCCTCACCATTGATCCGATAATGGATCGCACCGGTCAGGCAAAACACGAACTCATGGCCCGTGTGGACGATCATCCGGTCTCCGCTGCCAAAACCTGGCAGCAAGGTAACCACAAAAGGCTGTACTGCATTCGAAGCAAGATCTTTGGCCAGATTTTGCATCCGGGTAGTATTAAAAGAAGCTTCCGGGCGATCATCGGCCCGGGTAAACACGATGCGTTTCTTTTCTGGCTCAGACTCAAAAAAAACTGAAATCGAAATTCCCAGCGCGACCGCTAACTGCTGCAACGTACTGACCGATGGAGAAGTTTTTCCATTTTCGATCAGGCTTAATGTATTGATATTCAATCCGCTGCGATCCGATAGATTGCGCAGGGAATATCCCTTTTGCACGCGAATCTCGCGCAACTTCTTCCCGACCAGTTGTTCGGTGGAAGGCGCGGACGCAGATTCTATCGGATCAGCAGCAGAAACAGTCATTCTTTACTCGACAGAGAACTCGATTGGGGTAAGGTTGTGCACGTTATCCGAGATCGGGCAGCGGGCATCCACTTCTTTGATGAAGGCCTCTTTCTCAGCCTGACTCATATCGGCATCTACCTTTACCTGAACCCGGACGCCAGTGAAACCAGCGCGATCAGCAGTATTCTTGCCCATCAACACATCGGTATCCAGTTCCCCTTCAACGTGGACTTCGATCTTGCGCACCGGCAAGCGGCGCTGTTTGGCAACGATGTTCCCGATGGTGATGATACAGCCAGAGAGAGAAATAAACAAGTACTCAAGCGGAGTAGGCCCAGCATCGACACCACCACCAGCGGGCGGTTGATCCACAATCGCGATGTGCTGGCGAGACTTCGTTTCGATCTTGAAACCATCTACCTGTACAGCATCAACACTAACCGTTTTCATTGTTCATCTTTTCCTTTCCAAGAGATTTACTAATATTATAGTACACATCCAATAAATTTACAGATTTATTCCCAATTAAATGATAAACATCATCTTCTTTGATGAGGATTGATCCATCTAGAGGTTCATTTCTTTTTTCAGAATTCTACAGCTCCAAGAATTAAGACTTCTGGCGTAGGTCATTTCAGACTGCAGACCGATCTGTTGAAAAGCACCCGGTCATAAACTAAAGCCATCATCAAAAGAGAGAGGAAAATATGCAACCTAAAAACATGATCGAAGTAAAAAATATCTCGCGCGACCTGCCGTTGGGCGGCCGCAATTTACACGTTCTGCAGGGAATCAGCTTTACCGTGATCAAAGGGGAATGGGTCGCTCTGACAGGTCCTTCCGGTTCTGGAAAATCCACCCTGCTCGGCATTCTGGCCGGGATCGATCGGCCCACCTCGGGCTCAGTGATCCTGGATGGGTACGAGATCAACAATCTGCCTGAAGCTCATCTTTCTTGCATGCGCAACGAGATGATCGGCATCGTTTTTCAGGCCTTCAACCTGATCCCCACCATGACCGCTATCGAAAACGTCGAAGCTCCACTGTACATCCACCCCCACTGGCGTGAAGCTGAACATCTGGCGACTGAGATGCTCGAACAGGTTGGGCTCAAAGATCGCATGCATCACATGCCCTATCAGCTTTCAGGTGGTGAGCAGCAGCGCGTGGCTATTGCCCGAGCACTGGTAACCAGCCCGCACGTACTGTTAGCAGACGAACCCACCGGCAATCTGGATAGCGCGACCACCCGCCAGGTGCTGCAAATTCTGCAATACCTGCGTATGAAATTGAACCTGACCATCGTAATGGTCACGCATGACCCCACCGTGGCAGCTTACGCTGATCGGCAACTGCACGTCATGGATGGCAGAATCGTCGAAGTACCTCAGAAAGCGAATCCCACGAAGGAAGATTCCAGGGTAAGCGCATGAAACCTTCTGCTTATTTCTTCAAAACAGCCCTGAACCACCTGCGGCGCGGCGGGCAACGAAACCTGATCGCCTTCTTGTGCGTGGTCTTTGGGGTAATGTCGCTGGTGGCAATGACCACCCTGGCACAATCCATTGAGCAAATGCTCGTACTGAAACCAGTCGAACTAATCGGGGCTGATCTGACCCTGGATCGGGAAAATGAAAATTTCATTTCTGCCGAGGAAGAAGCTGGTCTGCAAGAGATGGTTGCCAGCGGACAGATCAGCGATTACACCCTGATGGACTACACCACCACTCTGGCATTTCACCGACAGGATTCGAACGCCCTGGTCATGCCCTCCTACGGCATGGGGGTGGACCCCGCCAAATATCCTCTGGCCGGGAATCTAACTATCGCCGAACCCAAAAAACACCGCCCTGGCGCAATTACTCGCCAATGCAGGCGATGTGATCATCACCAAAGATCTGGCATCCAGTGAAAAGCTATCAGTTGGGGACACCCTTCAGCTTTCTGATCTAGACTATGGCATTTCTATTAACGCGGTTATCCGCGGGATTGCTTCAGATACCCCCAATCATCAAGGCAGTAAAGTCTATTTCTCGCATCAAACCGCTCAGGAACTCATGGGAACTGTGCGCACGTCCAATACCGTTCTGGCGAACAGTTCAGACCCCGAAACTGCCAAGACCGCACTCGAAGCTGCCGGCTGGCGAGTGTTCACGGCCACCTCGCTGGCCAATGCTACCGCGGCAAGCGAGGGAATGCTGGCCATGATCGTCAATGACATCGGTCTGCTGGGATTGTTGGTTGGTGGAATTGGCATCGCCAATACCATGCATGTGTTGCTGAAACGGCGCGAAAAAGAAGTTGCCATCTGGAAAAGCATTGGCTACAACACCCATCAAATCGAGAGAATGTTCCTCAGTGAAGCCGCCCTTCTCGGAACCGCCGGCAGTTTGGTAGGGGTAGGGTTGGGAGTATTGCTTTCGCTGGGAATCACCGGGCTCTTCAGCCGCATCACCACGGTGCTGGTCATCACCCATCCCTCTGCCATCGAAGCCTTGAGCGGATTCATCATTGGAATTCTGACCACCCTGGCTTTCACCCTGATGGCAATCGTCTCCTCCAGCCAGGTTCCCCCTCTCGCTCTGCTCCGCCACGAAGAGATCAAAAACGCTGACCTGCCCAGAGGCAAAATGGTCGGATTAGCTCTCTTTGTTGGCATTCTCTTTCTGGCCGTAACTGTCTGGGTCTTAAAATCCTTCCTGGCTGGGATACTGGTACTGGCCGGAACTATTTTCTTCTTGTGGATCATGGGACTTATCTTACTCGGTTTAGTCAAACTGGTACTGAAGCTTTTTAAACTGAAGAGATGGCCACTGGCACGGATTGCCCGCAACAATCTGATGAAACGCAGCTCTTCGCTGCTCATCGCCATGGTCGCTCTTTTTGTGGGCGTAGAAATGCTGGCGATTGGAGCTGTCATTTCGCAAAGTGGCTCGAACGTGATCAAAGCCATCAATCAAACGAGTTCTATAGAAAACCTGGCCATCTATGCAGCACCGGGAGAAGAAAGCAATGTCCGGGCCAAGCTGAGTGCCCTGCAAATCGCGGACTTCCGCACCAGCCACCAGTATCAGGTAAAACAGGTCGTTATCAATGGGCAGGCCGATCAAACCCTCAGCCCCATCCTTTTCAGCCGACCTGACGTCAACGGATTAACCCTCGATGGAGATGCCTGGATGAGTTATGATAACGCGGCCTACCTGCCGCAGTATTTCCGAGCAAATTACGGAGATACCCTGCAGGTAACGTTGCTCGATGGCAGCGCGGTTGATCTCTACGTAGCAGGAACTTACTCTACAGAGCAAAATATTGCTTGGCCGGGTACTGCTGATCGGATTCTCATCTCAGATGAAACCGCGCAAAAGCTCGGCACGGCCAGCAGCAGCCAGTTCTACATGAGCCTGGCTCCCGAAACGCTTTCAACTGACACCACTACTCTTGAAAATGCGCTCCCCGCGGCAACCGTGATCTCCATGTCAGAATTCCAGGCACATTACGCACGCCAGTACAACAACCTGTTCCTGTTCATCACCGCCATGGCCGGGTTAGCCATCCTGGCCGCACTGCTGCTCATCGCCAACTCAATCAACCTTACCATGCTGGATCGCCGTTATGAGATCGGCGTGTTCAAATCACTTGGCTATTCTCGTGGGCAAATCTTTCTCACCCAGGTGTTAGAATATAGTTTGATGGCCCTGATCGTCAGTCTGGTGGGAATGGGAACCATCGAGTTATTCCTGGTACTGATGAGAACGGTGGGAGGAGCTATGGGCAGCCAGCTCATCCTGACCCCAGTATCATTTCTGGTCATCCTTCTGCTCACCTTGGGCCTGACCGTGCTGGTCGTGATCGCTTCCTGCTGGAACCCGACCAAGGTCTCGCCGATCCTGACATTCAACGATCGAGAATAGGCGGTAACCATCTTTCGCTACTTTTTCAAGAACCTGCGCCGGAAATTGACCTTCTCCTACACAGTCGTGACTGTGCTGGTCTTGATGTCACTTGAGCTGATCTTGTTGATCCTGGGAGGAATCTTTACCAATCTCTGGGGCAATGGGACAGAAGACTACCTTTCCGACGTTGTCACCACCCTCGTGCCAGATGCTCGTTCGTACCTGCAGCCCGAAATTGATCGCCAGGGGCTGCAGGTATGGCTTGATACCATCTACCGGAAAGGTTATGCCAGCCTGGAACCGCAGGATGCTTTCGATAGCCCGGCCGCCAAGATCGTGCCAGGATCAGTGATCACCATCCTCGACCGAGAGGGGAATATCCTGGCCCAATCGCCGGCAGTAGATGCCCCCACCTTCGATAACTACGATCCTGAAGTACTCAAAAATGCCCAGGCAGGAAGCAAAGCCATTGCAGATCTTTATACAATGAATGCAAATGGAAACTACTGGATGGCAGTACCCATCTATCAAAAAAACCACGATGAACCCGTCCTCGGGGTAATTCTCGTTACCGTCGAACCGAACCCGCAGCGGAATACCTGGGAATGGACGAAGCTCATTTTGCTGGTCCTGGGAGCCGGTTTGCTGATGCTGTTCGCCATTGCTCCGCTGGGCGCCATCTATGGCTTTATCTTTTCGCGCAGCCTGACCAATCGCCTCGGCAAGCTCACCACGGCTACGGAAGCCTGGGGGGAAGGCAATTTCATGGTCATGCCCCCCATTGATCATTCCACCGACGAGATTGGCACACTCAGCCTGAAATTACGCCAGATGGCCGAAAAAATCAATAATCTGCTGCAGGACCAAAAAGCCCTGGCCCAGATAAAAGAACGCAATCACCTGGCACAGGAACTGCATGATACAGTGAAGCAGGAAAATTTTGCCACCCTCATGCAGATCAGGGCGGCCCGCAACCTGCTCAAAACACAACCCGAAGCTGCTGAAAGAGCTCTGCGTGAAGCGGAGATGCTGCTCAAGAATACTCAAAATGAACTGGGGCTGCTTATTGGTGAACTGCGCCCTCCTGAACTGGAAGGCAAAGGCCTTTCAGAAGCCATCAAAGAATATACCCAAAACTGGAGCCAGCAAGCCTGTATCCCGGTGAATTTCACGATTACAGAAAACCACACACTGTCTTTTGAAGTGGAAAAAACTCTGTTCCGCATCATGCAGGAAGCGCTTTCAAACGTTTTGCGGCACAGCCGTGCCAGTGAAGTCAATATCGAGCTGGACTGCAACCCTGACCAAACTCAATTAACCATCCGTGATAACGGAGTAGGTTTCGACGTCAGCAATCAGAATACTGTCAGCGGCTTTGGTCTGACCAGCATGAACCTGCGCGCTCGTGAAATTGGCGGACGGCTGCAAATCTCCAGCACCCCTGACGCTGGCACAACCGTCGAGGTGATCGCGCCTACCCGCTTCGTCAAAGGAGGAAAATGAATCGGGCCATTCGCGTCATGATCGTAGATGACCACAACGTCGTTCGGATCGGTATCAAGGCCTATCTGGAGACCGTCCCGGATATTGACGTGGTGGGCGAAGCCGCCAGCGGAGAAGAAGCCCTCACCGTGGTCGAGCAATGCCATCCTGACGTGATCTTAATGGATCTGATCATGCCCGGAATGGACGGGGTCGAAACTACGCAGGTCATCAAAAAGCGCTTCCCGACGGTACAGATCATCATCCTCACCTCTTATCACGAGGATGAACACATCTTCCCGGCCATCCGTGCCGGAGGGCTTTCTTACGTGCTCAAAGATATCGACCCCGACGACCTGGCAGAAGTGATCCGCAAAGCCAAGCGTGGTGAGGCGGTTCTCAATTCGCAGGTTGCCACCCGCATGGTGCAGGAAATCCGCGGTGGGCAAAAAGAAGAACTCAACCCCTTCACCGAACTGACCGACCGTGAGCTGGAGGTTCTGCGTCTGCTCGCTACCGGCAAGAACAACCAGGAAATCGCTGAAGCACTCTTTATCAGCGAAAAGACGGTCAAAACCCACCTCACCAACATCCTCAGCAAACTCCACCTCAGCGACCGCACCCAGGCAGCCGTTTTTGCCTGGCAAGCCGGGCTGATCAGAAGAGAATAAAAGCCAGAAGAAAATTTCTTTTGGCAAATTCGGGGCTGATTAATCTAGTAGCCCAATCCCAAGGCCGGCATCCAAAGATTTCGCGTAAAGACAATTACCAAGATCAGAGCAATGACCAGAACAAAAATCCACCAATAGTCATTGACAAACTGGGCAAAAGGTTCCCACGCCCGTTGGCTAAACCAGTTACTTCCCTTATTGCTGCTCATCATTTCCTCCTAAAAATTATTATCCATTTGATGACTCTTGATCACCATTTGGGTAGAGATCGCCCCAAATGTAAATCCCAGAATAATTTGGGCTGGAATCAACCAGCATAAAACTGCCAGACTGGATCCATCTTGAGTCTTTTGCAACAACTCTGAAATTATGATCCCAACCACAGAAAAAACGATTGCTATCATTGTACACCCCAGACCTGTCGCACTTACATTTGCGAAGGGATCGGAGTCTTCAATTTGAGATTGATAACGATTTTGTGCTCCAGTGCGAGCAATCAGAAAAAAGATTGGCACACTTAAAACCAGCATCACCCAACGCATGAAAGAAAATCCTGGAATTGCCGCCATAAAATTGAACAGGGCCAGAAAGAATCCCCCCACCCAGCCTGAGGAATAATATTTTTGGGGCGGTTCCTGGGGCTCAAAATCATCCATGGGATTCCTTTACTTCTCGAACCGCATCGAAATGATCAAGCCAATCATAAGGGACACTGCTCGGCAAAGGGGCAGACAACAATTGTGGAATTATCGATTGGGGATACTTCTTTTCCACAATTTTGTTATTTACCTCGTCTAACGGATATGCCACTTTGATCAACTGGTAAGTTCCTGATTTAAGATCAAGAACACCATATGAAGCTCGGGTGTCTCGGTCAATCGGATAGCCAACAGAGCCAGGATTAATGATCCAGTTCTTAGATTCATTCAGAGGATAAATTCTAAAGGGAATTATTTTTCGGCTTTCTATGGTTTCCTTAGTTTGCAAACACAGCATCGGAATATGAGAATGGCCTAACAGCATCACGTTTACCAGCTGCGATTTTTGATGCATGAGCCAATCCATATTTTCTTCAATCACATTTCGCGTCCACGGGTAACAAACTTCCTTTTGGGAATCTAAAAAATATTCATGCCGCAGGAAAAATTGATAGGAAGAATCTACCGTAACCCAACATTCAACAGGAATTTTCTCCATCCAACCAAAGAAATCGGGGATTTGACTGAGATCATGATATTCCAGCGTATCCGATGCAACAAACATGGGGTTGGCATCACCTCCAACCGGTCTACCACCCTCCTTAACAATCCACTCATCATGATTCCCAATGACGATCAGATTCTTTTCCTTAAAAAAGGTTTCCTGCATCCAATGGAAAATTTCAACGGGATATGGCCCTCTACCTAATGCATCTCCTAACAGCCAAATCACATTGATGCCTCTGGATGCTATATCCTCCAAAACTGCGTTAAGAGCAGGATAATTGGCATGAATATCCGACAACAAAGCAACTTTCTCAAGATTTTCGAAGGATACTGAATTCTGTGGATTCATGTTCTATACTTTCCAATAGCCTATCAATGAGTTAAGAGATCATCAAAGAAGTTTTTGAACGATGAATTTTTCTTAGGTGAATTCACCTGTGCTTTCTGGTGCAACTCAACGTAAATATAGTAATAAGCATTGTATTCCTCTGCGGTAGACGGGCCGATCTTTTCTGCCGCTTCCATCCTCGACCGCAAGGTGTCTTTTGCAGGAACACCCGCTTTTTGTAATTGTAACAATTCTGGCCGAGTGGGATATCCTCCCAACATCGCTATTGTCTCTACAATTTCTTTCATTTTCTGCTCAATCGCAAAGACTGTTGATTCAAGCGCTACACTGCGTGCTTTACAAGCAGCATAAATACTGTTTGCATAATTCGACAAACGCGGGAAAGACTCAATCCCCGAATTATCTGGGCCCCTCTGATATTGGTTGATGGCCGCACTTGTCAGCCGCAAATAATCTTCCAAAATCCGATTGCGATAAGAAAGTGGAACTTTTAAAACCATTTCTGGAGTCAAGGAAACCACCTCGCGGTTTTCGTTCTTTAAGGTGGGGTAATGCTTTACCCAATCTGAGTAATTTTCCAACGATACCCAGTTGTTTAGATTCTCCCGAGTTGAAGTGGATAACAAGATACTTGTTTCAACTATTTTGGCAAAGTCAGGAGTGCAATTGAAAGGAAGATCCCCTCCCAGTAAATCTAGAAGAGGCTTCAACCCTTCTGCTTCGTGGCTTTTGGCCATGAAATCATCTCCCCATGTTCGCCAACGAATTACATTATCAACAAAGTCTTCAAGGGCGTTGGCCACTTCATTCCAACCCACAATCATTCTCTGCGTTGCAGAGAAAAAGACAGAAACTTTAGGAGAATAGTAATCGTATAGGCGATTATATTCTTCAGCGGTAATCATTACATCGCCCAACTGAGAACGAATTTGATCCAGGCTTTTCAAGGAAGAAATCAACCGAATAGAAGAGCGCTCTTCAATTTCTCTTTTAATCACGTTTCCATCTGTCGAATTTACTTGCTGCCCAATATACTGAATCTTTTCACTCAGAAATTGCAAAATCTTTTTCCACGAATCATATTTCTGATTAAGTTGATCTATTTCCAGTATTCCGTTTAGGTTCAAAGAATTCATCGACTCGTATTTTTCATCGATCAGTATCGGAGCCCCTGGTTCAAAAGAAGAGGCCATATTTTTCCAATCGCTCTCCTCTTGTAGGCCCTTAATAATCACCAGCGCACGTCGATAGATGGTCTGTTCATCTTTCAACTCAGTCAGAGTTCTATTCACGGTTGACTTATCATTTTTACCGATTTCAGAAGATAGAAAACCGACTAAAGTACGAAGCCATAAATCTCTCTGAACTATCAATTGCTGGATCTTCCCTTTTGAGGAACGAGTCTTGATGTTATCAATCACCTTTGTTACCAGATTGGGTTGAGACTGAATGTATTTTTTAATAATTTGATTAATTTCATCTTGTCCATTATCAAGAGGATAATTTACCAATATTGCCTTCTGAAAAACCAGCAGATTCAATGCCGAAGCCTGATCCACACGCTCTTCTTGCGCGAATAGTCCCTTCAAAATATGGAGTACTTCCGTGTGAGCTTCTTTCCATTGGACAATAAAATCATTTTCTTTGCAAACTTCTGCATCACTGCCCATCCGACGATACAGATTACTCAGCGCATCTGAAATCTCACTTGCTTTTTGAATGCAATCTACCCGACGCAAAGAGTTAACTGGATCATATTCTTTCTGGCAATCTCGCAGACCAGTAATAAGTTGGGTCAATTCCGCGGTAAATCCATAGATCCGTTTCCGAATGATCAGGTGCTCACGGCGCTGACGATATTCCTGAGACCAAGTGTCGATCGATTTCCCTTGAGCAGCTACCTCTGGGTTAGAGTTCAAAGCTTCCCGAGCCAGATCAAAACGGTTCAAATTTGCGAGGGTATTGCTGTAAGCAATATCAAAACGTGGATCTCCCCTGGCTACAGAACGAATTTTCTCTAAAGCGGTTAAGGCCTGTTGATAATCGCCGATATTGTTCTTTTCATTTGAGATCTTAAGTGCACAAATGATCTTGGCATTGATCAAACGGCGTTCCCCCATCACTGGGTTATGGGGAATCACCTCTTGCCACAAATTTTCGATCTCTTCGAAACGATTCTCGCTGAGCAGAATCCGTTCTTTCGAACCCAGATACTCTTCCTCCACCCAACTACAGAGAGCAGACTGTTCAGGGTCATTGAGCAGATCTGCCTTGCGCATCAAATCCGCATATTCGGATAACTTTTCCAGTTGAGTGGGTGAAGCTCCATTTAATTTCGCCTTGCGCATTTCATCAACGTGCTTTTGAATCTGAGCTTCGATTTCTTGCGTTTTTTCAATCGCCCCCAATGTCACCCGGGGACAAGTGGTAAGCCGGTAAATTCTCATCACCTACGAAAGAATTTTCTAATCCAGCAACATAACGATAAAGCTGCAAAGCGTGTAAGACATCCTCTAACGTTCCTTGGTCATGAATTTTCCGGGCTTGAGTCATTAACTCTGTCATTGACGGAGTTGCCGCTTCTGCTTCTTTGATGATCACTATTTCTGAGCTTAGTGCTTGCAGAACCTCTGAGCTTTTCATTTCAGGGCGAGAAAGATAATCCGATGCAGAATTGATATCTTTGTCACGAACTGCCTTTTTAACTCGCTGTATACCCAGATTCACATCCGCTTGCGCTAAAATTTCTTCTGTCTTTTTATAAAGTCCAGATCCACGGTCCAGCTTTTTCAACAGTTCGTTGGACGTATCATAGATCTTCTTCCAATCCGGGTTCTCTTCGCGAACTGCATCGTTCAGAATTGCGACCTGGTCGTCTGTAGAGCGCAAACTGTCGAGAAAGTCTTGCAGTTTATTAAGATCCTCGACGAAACTCTGATATTCTTCTTTACTCTTGATTCTCTCCAGACCAATAAATGCCCGTTGAGTGCTCCCCTTATCCGCAAAATCTCTAATTTCCCTAATTTCAGACTGCAGGCGTAGATACTGTTGTTCCTGTAGCTGATATTTCTTTCGTGCCAGACTGATCTCATCTGCCTTCTCCTGCAATTCACGCGGATGAGCCAAAACACTTGGCCACTTTTCCAGCAAGGCTTCCGCCTGATTCAAACACCGCTCGACACTCGCGGCACTGTCGTCGCTTTTCGTGGAACGATATTGGTGGCTCTTGGCCAGCAAATCGGCCTCTTCCAGTAAGTTCAGAGTTCTCCGAGACATTGCTTGCATAGCAGCGGGCACCAGGTCTTGAATCATTTGATCAATGTGTTCAAAATCAGGAAAAATCTTTTTAGCCGCAACATACTTTTGCAGTTTTACAAAAGCGTCAACCGTCAGGTCTGATTCCAAGATCAAACCACGAGCTTCACGCTGTAATTTTGCCTTCTTAAGAATAGAACTATAAAATTCGCTGAATTCTGTCAAATCTGCATCAGCGTAATAGCTTTTCTTTTCAGAGTTTTCTTCAGGCTTACCGACACGATCCTCCAGTCGCGAGAGAGCCACCTCAGGATCAGAAGGCATGTACTGATTGGCAGCTTTGAAAACATCGCGCATGGCAATGCGTGATTCATCTTCCCAAAGCAATTTGGCTTCTTGCAGCAGATTTGCAATGCTCTGATCGGTTACCCCATCAAACACAGTAGAAGATTGACCCACTATCTCTTTCCAATAATCATAGGCTTTTTTCTTCTCGGAAAGAGAGCCCAGCCGCATGCGGCTGGTTTGGATCGAAGTATTTCGGCGCAATACCTCAAGCTGTTCATCTGCTTTTTGAAATTGCTCACTCAGATCATCCGGGAACCGACCCTCACGATAAGGAATACGTAACCGGTCAATGATTTTCTTTAATTTAAGCTGGTCTTTTGTAATACCAAATTGTTTTAATTCTCTTCGCCAATCATTGATCTCATCCTCAGATTGAACATGAGTAACGCAAAGCTTTAGATATTCATCCAGCTTGGGGTCATCTTCTGATAAATCTTTTGCCTCATGTACTTTTTGCAGTGCTAAAGACATATTTCCAGAAGCTATGGTAGCCTCAATCTCTTTGTATGCCTTTTTCAAACGATTTTGCTTGAGTAGGGTGAGATTCCCGATAATTTCATCCAGATGATCCCATTCTTCTTCATTGCGGTTGGAGAATTTTTCACGTGAGGATTCTAACTCTTCGAGTGAATTCAGCTTTTCAACCAACTCTGCATTCGTCATCTGCGACAGATCAGAAGGAATTCCTTCAAAATATTTGGTTAACTGTCTCTTTCCCTGTGAGGAATGGAATTCGTCTGCCGAATCTTTTAGAGCTGGAGTCGGCTCTTCATCTGAGAGCTTTTCTTGGAAACCTTCTGGAAGATTTTCCTCTTTTGGCTCTGCTTGAAGTTCTACTACCGGCAATTCCTCTTCAGGAACTGGTAATTCAAGCTCATCAGAAACCTCACGACTCTCTCGCTCTTCTTTTGTTGGGGGGATCACTGATTCAACAGGCATCGGATTGTCAACAGTTGCTGACTCACTCACTGGAAAAGGCGGGGGAACACTCGCTTCCGACCCTTTCTCAGCAGGGGTATCGAATAACTGAATTCCCCACATCGAAAGATCAGGAGCATCCGTCTCTGGGTGATCAAACCAGTAATTTGTCGTCTCAATGGTGCGCTGCAAATCCACCCGTTTTCGTTTATCGCCAAGCGCAACAGCATTCTTTAACTGCTCACTCAATAAATCAATAATTTCCTGTTTATCTGGCATAATCGTTTCCCTCTTTAAAAATTATTGTTCTGCCTGTAAAAACGCAAACGCATCCACCCCGATGACTTTCCCGTTGTTAATATCACCGGAAGCCTCCACGGAAACTGTAACTTTTCCTGCCTCAGCTAAATTCCATTTCCCTAAAGAGACCCATTGGCCTTGAGAGTTTGATTCATCAATAGCAATGGGCGTATCTCCAGCCAGGCTCACACCATTCAAATATACTGTGACAGAAACCTCTGCGGTTGCGTTGGCGGGAATCCAGGCCACTAATTGATAATTTCCCGCGGCCGGGATATATACCGTCGGGGATGTAAACTGTACCGCATCGCCTGCGGCCAGGGGCCTGCTCTGGAAGCCTGCCTGCCAGGCCACCGCCTGAGTGACTGCTGTCCACCCTTCTTTATTGGGAGTCCATTGACCATCTGCACCTTTCACAGCAGTCTTACCTTCCAGATCATCGCCAAAAGCGATCATGGGCCTTCCAGAGGGCATGGCTGTAATTATCTTTGCATCTGCATCTGAGAGCTGCACGATCAGCAAATCAGATACCATGTAAGGCTCAGTGTCAAGATTCGCAGTGCTGCTAGTTGTTACAGACACAGAAATCGATTGCCCAGCAGTGATTTGATAAAAACCGATCAGCTTCCAGGAATCCTTAACATTCTCTTTGCTTGATTCGAAATGCACTCTTCCCGTGCCTCTGAATGGAGATAATACTTCTCCATCAGTCATAACCACAAACTGGTCATCCCCCGCACTCATTTGACTTGAATCAACAATGTAGAGTGCATATATTCCGCTGACGTTCATTCCGTAATCCATGGAATAACTGATGGTTGTATTTGGAGTGCCTGTATAAAAAGCCGGACCTATCCCCTTCCAGACTTGAGAATCCGTAAAATCAGGGGTTCCTTGCGCATCCTTGGCCTTCAACAACCAATAAGCCTGACCAATGAGTGGAGATGCCGGTTGAAGGGCTGACACATCAGGCTGTAAGTACTGTGAATCTGGAATTAACGTTGGTGTCGGAGGAATTGGCGTCGCAGTCGGAATTTGTGTCGCAGTTGGAGTAATTGTCGGGGTCAATGTCTGCGTTGGCACTGGGGTAGCGGTTCCATTCACGAAAATCTTAATTGGCTCATAATTCAAATAAACAAATCCCGCGCCAAGCATGATTGCCAGTAAAATGCCCAGAACAATAAAGATAACTCTCCAAATTAGCTTGACTGTCTTCTTATGAATGGCCTCTTGCATGTATTTGTTCCATTTGTCATTATCCAAATCAATCAACGGTACTTTATCATCAGGAATTTGGTCTACCTGCTTAACGAAATCAGGGACATCCTGATTGGCCAGGGAACTGGCCATCCCAGCATAAGGATCATTTTGGTTTTCCTGCTTCGATCGACACATAACTCACTCCCCTAATCAGGTTTATTTTGAATGGTTTCAAACTTCACAAACGCTTTTCGAACATGGACAAATTGTTTGACCAGCTGAAGCTGATCAAGCCCGATCTCTTTATCCAACGAATTTTGGATTGCATTAAGCTGGTCTCTCTGGCACCGTTCCAGATACAAACCCACCACACGCCCCTTTTTCAAGTAATAAGCAGGAACATTAAATTTCATGGCGTCAAGAATACTCTCGACAATATCCGGTTGATATCCTTCAAACTGAATACGCGACTCATTAGCAATTCTCCACTGATCAAACAGTTGAGTTTGATTCACCTGCATCGTCAACTTCTGGTAATCAGAATTCTCCGACAGGAAAGCCTTCTTCCGTTCCAGCCAAGCTGCCAAAGATAGAAAATCGCCTTGATGAAATTGCTTGATCAATTGTTCTTTTTCTGCATTCAACTCAGATAATTTCCGAGAAGATAAATCTTCGATCCTCTGCCAAAAAACCAAAGATGCCTGATCAAAAAACGCTGAAATATCAGAAAGCAATTTCGCGGCTTTTCCCCGCTGGTCATTCTCAATTTGAGCTGCTTGATAGACTTCGGTATAAAGATCAACCAGTCTGCTCTCAAAAATTGTCCTATCTGGCTGAGACTGCGGAGACGCGGCAAGAGTCTTATCCTCAAGCAATTGGTGGTGAGAATCAACAAGTTGTTTGAATTGACTCTCTAATGCGACAGCTCTTTGATCTGCTTCTTTCTTTCTTTGCTCAGCCCGTTGCGCTACTTCCGTGACGTCAGTAGATATCTGGGCCAGTTGTTTGTCAAATTTGTCCAGTTCGTCGCTACGGTATTGGATTGAGCGCGAAATTACTTTTATCTCCTCAAAAAAGGCCTGATATTTCTTATTTTCTCTGACTTATTGGCACAAATTTGCCCCACTTCGAAGGGAGACAAGACCCTTTCTTCCATAGCCAAATTATCTGCATTGAGAATACACAAACTGGCTCTCAATTTGTTGATTCCAGTATCTACTGCCTCTACCAACTCTGGCGAACGAAGATTCTCAAACCCGGCTAAAACCTCTTCTATTAATCTTGATTGTTCTCCATTCGGGAAGGTTAACTCAATCGATGATTTTATAATTTTTAGTTTTTCACTCTCATTTTTCTCTTTCCACAAAGAGATCAATTTTTGCGTGAGTTCGTTTTAAAATTTTCAATTTGTTAGGCTGATTGCAAATTGATGAATTCAGAGAATATACAGCCGCTGAGAAACCTCGAGCATCCTCACTTATAAAAGCTTGATATAAACGGTACCACCACCCCACTTCATTTGTTAACTCAAAGAGCTGCTGATCTTGCCCTGGCATATTCTGGGCAAAGGCGGCAAACTTTGCAGCTGTCGAGAAATCCTGACGCTGAAGCAACAGATCCATTGCCCGGATCATTGCCGCAGAATGAAAAGCTGTTTCAGGATATTTTCCCCAGGCATTCTGAAAAGTAGTAAAGGCCGAAACCATTTCGTCCTTCTCGATCAAAGAGAACCCTTCTTCTTGTTTCGCTTGCGCTTCGCCACGAGTACGCGCCAGGGACTCGTATTCTTCATACAAGTCTTGCAGATTGCCAATTTCTGCAATAATAGACGAAGAGAGATCAGAGAGAAGAGAAAGATTATTCCCAGTCTGGTCGATCACAGAGGCTGCCAACTGGTATTCCTCTTGAGAAGAAAGATCTTTCGCCCGGTTAATATCTAAAAATATTTGCGCCTCTGCAATAATCCGCTCAAGACCGATAATATGATCCTCATTTTGGAGATGCTCCAACCTGGCAACTGCTTCGGCATATTTCCCAGCCTGAAGGTGATCGACTACCTTCTCCATTTCTTTGCGATTTTCTTTGGTCAATCCATTTTCTAAATTTTGGCTGGCAGCTTCAGCGACCAATAACCAATCGCGATAAAGCCTGTTGTTTTCGCCATTTTCTAAGCCCAATTTAAATTGGGCTGCAGCCGAACGGTAATCCGTTGCCTGAAACAGGTTCTTCCCCCCCATCAAATATTCGCTTTGCTCATAGACTTTATCGCAGCGTTCCTGCAAAATGGTCACTTCAGCCATGGGCAATTTTTGCTGTGCCTCCAGGATTCCGACCAGAGTCTTGGCTCGAGTGGCATAAGCTTTCGCTTCTGTCGATTGCCGATCTGAAAGTCCGTCGAAATTCTTGAGATTTTCTTCAACCACGGTCTTTAAATCAACCCCCGGTTGCCAGTAGTCATATAATTCAGAAAAAGCTTCCTTAAGCTCTCCAGCATCAGTAAGCCTGAATTTAGGGTTGATATGCAGCGCTTTCTTAAGTAATGCTTTCGTCCCCCAGGTAATCGGAGCATCCTCAATAATTTGGCGAGGGTCATCAAACTCCTGAGTCATTGGGATAAATAGACTTTTCCCCGTAAACACTTTCAGCAAGAAAGCGGACGTTTTCAATACCGCCAACTTGGTATTCCCCTGAAAGCGAGCCTCCTCCCGCACATCAGGCAAGCCGCCCAAATCAATTACCCGAATTTGCCCGCCATTTGCCTCAGTCCACCAAAAGTTTTCGTCTTTGTAATCGAAAATTGTCTTGTGTACCTTTGTATGCAACACTTCCAAAAATTGAAATAATTGCCAGGAAATTCGAATTGCCTGTTCTTCTGGAAGCTGCCCTTGCGCTTTGATCAGATGGTTGATTTCATCTGCCGCAACCAATTCCATAACAATATAATTATTCCCCTTATACTGGCTGCATCCGTAATAAATAGGAGCCGCTTTTAACACATATGCAGTAAAGGGATCTTCGACTTTTTCAAATTCCATTAACCTTTCCAGAACTTTGCATTCATCATGAAAAAGTCTTAGCGATTCTTCTCCTAATACCTGTTTGATTACTTTAATTGCAACAGGGCGCTCGCCCTGAAATTCATCTGAGCTGAGAGTTCCAGCAAAAACATTACTGGTATATCCGGATTGAAGATACCGCTGAATCTTTAACTGCTGCCCATTGAATTCAATCGTTTCGTTGACTGGAAAGTCATTTATATCCGGTAATATTGCCATAAATTCTCCCTCTAATTGCTATGATGAGTCAAAAAATAATAGATCAGTTTTGCCACATCTAAATCGCGAAAATAGTTCTGTGTTTCTAAATTATTGAATAAATCCCCAAAATACTGATCTAAATTCGCCAACGGTTTGTTGGCAGGGAATGAAATTTCATAGCTTGTAAAAATCGAAACAAGCATTGCTTTCGCTGTATTCTGAAAGTTGACCGCGGAAATTTCTTTGAAAAGTGTTTTTTGATATCTTTCCCAATTAAAACCATGAAAAGGACTGATATTGTCATTGGGAATTCTCTGAGGCAATAAGTTTAGCGCAAACTGTTTATAAGCTCCAAACAGAGAATCAAGAGGGCGGTCTTTTTCAGCAGCCACATAAAGATCACTGGCAGCATAAGGACCAACCTGGTTTAACCGCCAAATCTTTCCAGGGCGAGCTTGATTGGGAACGTATTCTATCAACCCCGCCAGGAAACTCTCAAAGAAGAGTTTTGTCCGCTCAGCCTCATGCAAACAAAATACCGTTTCGGACAACAACATCCGATTGGAATCAGCTAAATGCAACAAACTACGCTCAATCTCTCGGGCAAGAGCTTCCCCCTTTTCCAGGTGAATCTTTTGCCGGTCATTCATATATTCCAAGAAATCTTCAGAATAGTTCGTAGTTTGATCAAGCCGAAGGCCAATATCCAGTTCAAGGGCCGTTACTTTTGTATAAGGTAAATTCCCAAAAAGCTGGATATCAGACAATTGACTATAAAATATTTGGGGGCCAGCATTCCTGATCAACCCTTCCGCATAGGAGAGCAATATTTTTCTCTGTGCCACAGGTAATACCTGATCATCATGGAAACCGGACTCGTTTACAATCACCAATTTTTGAATTACGTTCGGAAGGACTTTTTCAAACTGAGCTTTATCCAAAATCATCATTTCTGAAGTAGATACGGACAATAATTGATCGAGCGCAGCCCAAAAACTTTCATCAATCTGATCAAAAGTGAAAGATTTCTCCTCAATAAACAATCGCAGTGAACAATCGTATGCTGTATCTACCAGCCACCAGCTAATCTTTTCAGATAAATGATCATTTTTAATCTTTTGTTGGATTCTCATGGGCAAAGAAGGATCTCGGGCAATATTTCCATCAATTGCCGCAATAGAATAAACCCTTCGGCTCAATGCCTGCAAATCAGACAAACTCTCTTGCAAGTTATTTTCAATCATCTGAGCCAATGTGATACCAGATGACTGGTTCTGTTCAGGGGTAAAAGCAAACTGGTCAGGGGTTTCTTTCAAAGGAACAAGAAGATTTAGCCAACCTGCAAATAACGCTTGAATATTATTGACGACTTTTTCTGCTTCTACAGAAAAATCGTAGAGGTCACGTCTCTCAGCCAAAAGAAATGTTCGTTTTCGACTTTGAATCCTCTCCAATAACAGCCGCAGAAAGCCATTAATTGTCGTCAATGACACATTCAGCGAAAACTGTTGATTAATGTAAGCCATCAATCGCGATCTGAATTGCTCAGCAAATCGCTGAATATCTACGATAGCAGGCCACATCCCATTTTCGCCCACAGGATTGCCATCAAACATCCATAAATAAAGAGGATGAGCAAACTCCGGGTACTGCAGAAACATATCCAGCAAAGTTCTTTGGCTTTCAATGTTTTCGCCCAGAGTAAAAATACCCTGTGAGCCAATCAACAATTCTCTAGCAAGAGAAGCCTGAAGAAAATTCCTGTGTTCTGTCACTGGTAAATAGACTGAAGCACATCTCACTTCATTGATTAATGGAATACCAATTTTTTCATTCAGGTCAATCCCTTGCGCCATGCCATTCAATACCTGTTGATCAACAAACAACTTACTGGTCTGATTGAGTAAAATGGAGAGAAATTCAGCCATTTGTTCACAGTCCGCCTCTTTTCCCCCTGTTTGACTGTGAACCCAAAACTCTCCATCAACAAGTCGACTTTCAGTAGCCAATTGCTGTAATTCCAGAGGAAATTTTTCTTGCTGGTAATACCCGGGACAACTATAACGAATAATCTCTCGCAAGGATGAAAGAGAATTTTGGACAGCTTGAAGCCCAGGAATGGTATTCGTTGTTTGCCCAGGCTGTTCCGGTGCCACAATCAAAGAAATTGAAGCATGCTCTGAAGGGGTAAAAGACCGCAGTAAATAAAGAATTGGCCCAAGCGCGCCTGATTCTTCATCACTCAAGTGAGCCAATAAAATAATTTGTGAAGTACCATTCATCTCTTCTTGAATATTTGGGCTAATCTGACGGACATTGTGAATAAACCAATTCAAGTACTCTTGCTTATTACTCATCTGCTTCTGAGGTGCAATTCGTTTACTCCAACCTCGTTGAGTAAACAAGTTGTTTTCGCTTCCACCCAAGAAAAAGACTTTGCAATCAGGTTCTGAAAGATTTTCTTCTTTCATTTGCTGGTCAATCGCAAATCTGGCAGCACTTTCAGCTAATTCTCCCAAACACACAATCAGGGGGTGGTAAGAATGATCTCTATTCCCTGGAATTTCATGGTGAAGCAGATTTTCCATTCCTGAATGCGAAAAAGACCGCCGCGTAGGAGATGTACCACTAATCGCGCTGGGATTCGGCCAACCCTCGAAAGGGTTGGCCGTCTTTGGAGTAACCGCACGTACAAATGGATTTTTCAATTGAGCAAAACCTTTAAATTACCGCATGCCCATTCAGCCCTACCTGATCGTGATTTGCCTTACGCAAATTCAATTCACAGAGATGGGCCAGATCAATTTCTTTTTTCACCGCAAAATCAGCTAGAATTGGCCAGGTGGTACTCGTCGATCCTTTTTCCAATGCATCAGCAGCTTTTTCGATCAGTGCTTTTCTCCCAGCCGAGTCTGCAGGAATTTCGTATTGAGCCTTATAGGCAGCGTTGGCACTGTGATCCAACTCAGAATTCCAGATGTGGATATGCAATTTATCCCATTCAATGCGATTTACCTGGTTGTATCGAGTACGAGAGTCACAAGACTGGTATAAAACACGATTGATCATGAAATGATACGGATTCTGCTTATTATCCGCAATAGTGGTCTGCTCCAAATCAGATAACCAGACCACTGGCCCTTCCTCAAGCTGATAAACCCATACATACCCTCTTTGACCGCTATCAGCCTGAACCATTTGGCGACGAATGATCCCCAGGGCTACTGCTTTGAAGAAATCATCTACACGGCTTTTATAATTCAACAAGCCAACGGTTTCTGGAGAGAGCAGGTCAAAGTTTTGGCGTAAAACCTCCGCAATTTCACGTTCATACTGAGCAGCATGGACCTCATGTGGGAAGACATGATACTGTTCCAGGTTCGTATGGACACCATGTGCATCACCCACCAGATATTGATTCTTGTAAGCTTTTTCGCACTCGGTATATACATTGAAATCTTTGCTCTCGATCACATTATCCGTACGGAAGAAAGTAAAAGTGAAGGGGTCGTAGCGATCGGATACCCGGTAATTAACGGGTGACGTCTGACTCATCTGCTTCAGCATTTTCTGAACAAATGGGTTCGACTGAGCATTTGGCTCATTCTGTTCATTCTGCTGTTGAGCATTTTCATCTTGTTGATCTTTTACAGCTGCGCCGTTGGCACGAATAGAAATCAAACCTGTTCGAGGATTACCATAGACGGGGGCATATGGCCCTGTTCCACCAGGCACCATACGCCAATAAGGTGCTGCCTTGTTCTGAATTTCTGTGGCGAACTTGGCTCCATCTTGATACTTCTTTTGTAGCTCGTTGAAGACTGTGTTTGGAGCATTGGTAGTGATCAATTGAACAAACGGCATTCCACAATTCTTATGCACCACCTCATGCGATTTCTTCACCGCTTCAGTGAGATTGTAAATGCCATTACGAGTACGGCCATTGGTCAGAGAATCGCCCCAGCTCAAATCAAAGAGTAAACCAGCGAAATTATTGGCAATGGAGACTTTCCAAACCAGTCTGGCGAGATTGCTCGTAACTTCGCCCTCAATTTCCGGGTATTCCACAGTGCCCAGATATTGCATTTGTCCTTGATCGCCTTGTGTCTCTTTGTATTCATCCTGGTTTTCACGAGACTCACGCTTGATCTGAGCAAAAATTCCTTCTGTGGTCTGAGGCTGATTATCAACGATATGAGATCCACCAGTCACAAAGACCTTAACCCAGGCGTCCAGATCCACCAAGGCATTCTCAATGAATTTTTGCGCACGGTTGGCAGTATCCCGGTGTTGCACGAAGAGCAGATTTTCTTTACGTAAATTGGCCAAATTCTGCTGGTCAAAGTAAAATTTTCGTTCAGCTTCGTGGGCTTTGGGGTGCGTATTGTTATCCCAGAATGTGAGCCACGCTTTCTTACCAGCTATAAGCTTATATTCGTTATAGCTTCGTGTTGCCTGATTTGTCGTCCTTCCGGTAATATCCTGTGAAGAAGCACGATTGAGCACCTTTGTACAGTATTCCTGATAATCAACCAGACCATCACGCAAAGCTGCCAAGAAATCGCGTACCCAACCCATCTTGCCACATTTAGCAATTTTCGGGTCATTATTGATACCATTCAATTCTTGTTCAACAACTGCGCGTAAGTAATTGGCGAACAACTCAAACTGTGCATCGCCGGCTTTCTTGAGAGATTTCTTCATCGAACCGGGAGCATCATTGGTTTCAGAATAATGATCCGTTATGATCCGCTCAATCAGAGGCGGATTATCCCGCAAATCTCTTAAGGGATCCTCAGAAAGCGGAACCAATTCCCATAACTTGCGCGATTCAGAATTGCGCTCCATCTCGGTCATGATGGCATCTCCCTCTTTATGAGAGCGAATCCCATCAAAGATGCCATTGATACCGTAAGTTCCCCAATTACCATCCTTGGGGAAAGAGGCAGCTACGAACCCGATCTTGCCTTCATCTTTATGCCAACTGTTATTAATGCAATTTCCAATCGTTTGCCAGAACTTACTGTTGATGAAAACATTTTCTTGATAAGGCAAATTCGCTTTTTGCAAGACATTTACAACCGCGTTACGGCTCACATCTGCAGGAGTATGCTCACCATTTGCTGAGCCAGACACGCCATTCGCCAGTCCAGTCGCATCAAAGGTGGGAACGAATAATTTTTCGAAAGTCTCAGCTTCGAGCCTGGTTGTGAAGTTTTGCCAGTGATAGTAAATGGGCACTTTGATGGTGTAGCACCCGAATGCACAGTGAACATCCTTATTACCCAAGTCAGACGCAAAGTTGATCGCGTCCTGCGAATACATTCCGCCTGATTCCGGGTCGAGAATCGCAGAAATTGCCTGGGCCACAGAAGGATACAAATTTTTATCTGGATGCCCTGCCGGTAAGGGGTTACCTTCGCGGTTGGGATCGATCATATAGGTAACATCAAATAAACGGTTGCTCAAATTGAGTTGTTTATCCACATTCAAGCCATCGTAAGAAACCGTTCCGCTTTGATTCTGTGTCCCCACTGTCAAGAAACGGCTCAACTCACGCCAGGCAGCGAATGAACGGACCATTTTTCCAGTATCCGCATTGGGGCCGGGAGAAGTAAAGGCAAATGGAGACACGAGAAAAGCACGAAAAACGGTCGCGCCCGGGAAGCGTACCTCAAGCAGATGGCGGCACCATAATGCAATGTCGATAAAGATACCTGCACCTGTACCACCGGCGAGGGAACTAACAAAAATAACCTCCAACCGACGATTATGATTTTCCCCTTGATCGTTCCCCGCCTGAATGCCATTCTCGCCCAGGTCATCCACAATTCCTTGAATGGCATTACTCAGCTGATGAATAATCGAAGAATTTTGCTGGCGAACGTTGTCAATTAAAGCCATACGGCCAACATGACGAATCGCGCCTGCGCCATCCGTAACTGACATTACGGTTTCGGGTAAATTCGGGAAGGTTGGGTAAGATTCCTTAAGCCAGGATTGTGGCTCATAAACACGATAATTGGCTTCCTTTTCCCCGCCCCAAATGATATTAACTGCCGGACGGATCGTTCCACCGTAATAAGCATATTCAGTTTGCTCGTTTAACTCAACGCTGCCCACTTTGCGCAAACGAATATCCCCACCCAATTCATTTTGAGAACCGTTGGCGTTTACTCGCTCTTTAACCGTATCAAACGCCAGCAAGCGAACCCCTTTGGGTAAACCATCTTCGTTCAACTGATCGGGATTATTGCGGTCAGGAATATATGCTTCAATTAACTCCCGCTTTAAATAAGTAAGTACCCATTGTCCGGTTCCACCCAAGCCAATAACCAATGCAGGTCTTGCCATTCTTCCCTCCTTGAAAATATGAATATCGAGCTAGAGAACAAACATCACTGTCAACAGTGCAAGAATTGCCAGCACTGCCAAAACAAAGAAAAGTATGCTTAATACGTTGGGCTTTTGTCCAGAATCTTCAGAGGATTGGACAAATTGAATACTTTCCACCAGTGAAGGAGCATACTCTATGGAAATACGGGAATCAGGATCACCAATCTCCTGATCAGTATTCGCATTTAGATCTCCCTCTCCACGGGTGCCCGATTCCATCCGATATTTGAAGTGGATTTTCGCATCGTCATAAGAATCATCAGTAGGCACTCCATTAATATCTGTAGCCGTACTTTCTTTTGGCCCTCGAATGTTTTTGATGAATAACGACCGAATTTCCAAACTTCTGGCTGGATCACGCTGCCAGAAACCTGGCCCAAATAGCGCAGTATTTGTTCCCGTAGCTAAATTAAGGACGCGCATGACCGCTCCATTTTGTTTAGCCAAAACATACCCAACTAAACGATGGCCCTTTTTGTAAAAATACTTAATAATGCGGTAAATGACATACGCGATCAATAATCCCAAAAGAACATAATAGAAACCCGGGGTGGTCAACAACCCATCTTGTCGAGTCACCGGGACGGTAATCACCTCATCTTGCGGACGATAATATTCGTTATACTTGCTCACCAATTTCACCTGGATATTTTGCTTCCCGGTAAACTCAGAATTGGTAATTTGGCCAGTATATGTATTGGGTTTAGTAGGATCTTCAGTTAGAGTAATTGGTGAAGTAGATTGTTTTCCAGAAACAACCGTTACTTCAAATGGAGAATCTGGATCGGTTAAGACAGTTTCTGGTTTTAACGGAGAACCATTTTGATCCAGAAGACTCACCGAAACATTGATCGGGTGTATCTTCAATGGCCATCCACTGAAGATTGTCTCGTGAACTGCACCAAGTGAACGATCTGCCTTCGGTTGATCCACCACAATAACGAATGGAGTAACGCCATGAACGTTAAAAGTAATCCCCTCTTGATCGAACAACGTTTTTCGCTCAGTGAAGATATCGGAATAATTGGTAGATGCCACAGAAACCGGCCCAGCATGATCGTAATAAGTTCCCACCATGCTGATGGTATAGGCTCCTTCTTCAGGTACCTGAATGGGATCAGTCGTTCGGAATAATTTATCGGCTGCATCCCATGCCATTGTATAGGCCACAGTTCCTTGTGGGCCGGTTACTTTCATATCAATATCTATTGCCAGGCGTGGGTCGTCTGCCTGTGACAAGATAGCCCCATCCACATCTTTCAACTGATATTCCAGGTAATTGGGATGATACTTATCATAGTATGGAGCAGAAGTGAATTCCGCAATTTCTGCCGGCAGATTCGGCTGATATGGAGATGGATCAATAACTACCGGATCATAGTAAGCATCCAGATTTTCACAGCCACCTGCAGTTGCAGTGATTTCCCAAATACCGGGATAGGGGGTGTCGATCACATAACGTTCATTCAAACCACTCAGGTCTGTATTATGCTCAGCAATATTGAAACCGCCACTATCCCCCACATTCCCATCTGTAACTGTATGGGTCTGCCCTGCCGCATCTTGATAAGAAATTGTTACTGAGGTCTTTGGATCGTTCTTGAAGAATGTCAAGATAGCGCGCTTAAGATATGGATTCACCGCAAACTTACCACAAGACACCACATTAAGTTTGGTACCGATCAAACTCGATAGGATTGTGCGAATATCACTATTCAGGTCATCGCGGTTATTACTGAGCATAATCATTTTCCCCTGATGCGAAGAGACAATTCGCTGCCAGGTATCCGCAATTGATTTGTAATCCGAAGTCGATTTAAGGAAGAGGCCAAAAATGTAATAACTGTTGTCCAATTGTTTTTGATCCACCCGATAATCAGACAAACATTTATTTATTTCTTCCTGAGGCGCTTTATCGAGGTCTTCGTAGCGATCAACCAAAGTACTGAAACAAGCTTCTTGATTTTTCAGCGTTTCGTCAAATGGGAAATCCTCATCGATTTCTTTTTCCATCCGTTCAATATAGGGAGCAAGTGGCTCAACCGGATCTGGATGAGGTTCACCATCCGTGATAAAAATGATCACTTTTTTCCGAGTCCCACTATCACTGGGCAACGTATCAGCACGAAAATCTTTTGTAAACAGAGATTTGGCAAGTTCAAAGGCATCCAAAGGGTCTGTCTCATCCATATTGATCGCCTGAACACTCTGTTTCAAACGAGCACGAATCACTTCCGCTTCATTGGCTGTTTCTGGATTGATCTGGCTAACCCCTAAATCTACCCGAGCCTCCGAGCCGAAGGAAATTATTGCAACACGGTGAACTGAATTTGGGCAGCGATCCAGCGCGTTATCCGTCAACTGATCGATTGCTGACTCCACTGCATATTTCCGTTGATCGAGTGGGTCAGTAGCATCCTTGTAATTATTACTTTGAGTACCCGACATTGATCCAGATTGATCCACAATAAAAACTACATCCAATGCGTAACATTGATCCACTCCCGAAGTGGAGGATGCATCTTTAGTAGTAACTTCCTTAAGCGACTGAGCAGAAACAATAGCACTTTCGCCAAAAATTGAGGCCATTAAACAAATTAAGATTGCCCAGTGAATCAACTTGGTCAACCTGTGAAAAATGGAATCCATCCCGCCTCCTTAGATTGCTAAACAAATATTAGATTAATTATTTTTAAGAGAACGGTCTGATTATACAATTATTTTTGTTTATTGGAAATAATCTTAGCGGTAGTTTATTTGAAAAAAGATTAATTTTTGGTAAATAACTGTTTAACGCAATTCGTTGATCATTCTTGTCGGGAATCAGGCAAATTTACCAAAATGAATTAAAATGAAAGAGGAAGTTTTTCTTATCTTCCATTTACTCTTAATGCGAGGTAGCTACTGATGATGGTCCCCGACGTAAATGCTTTTATGAAGAAATATGGTATGCACGCAGAAAACTTCGACCTGGAAGAAACCACTCAAACCTTCATCCAGGAAATGGTGCGGGGACTGAATCAATTTTCGCAGCCGCTCTTGATGATCCCAACCTACATCTCGACGGAAGGAAAAATTCCGGTCAATGAAAAGATCATCGTAATGGATGCCGGAGGCACCAATTTGCGCATCGGGGTAGTTCACTTTGATGAGCAAAAAAAGGCAGTGATCGATTACTTTAAAAAGCATCCCATGCCGGGTTCACAAAAGCCTCTGACCAAAGTGGAATTCATCAACCTGCTGGTTGCTTACCTTGAGCCCATCATGGGCGTCAGTGACAAAGTGGGCTTCTGTTTCTCATTCCCGACCGATATTTTGCCCAACAAAGACGGAAAACTGATCCACTTCAACAAAGAAATCACGATCAGTGACACCGACAACATGGTGCTGGGGGAGACCATCAACCAGGTCCTGGCCGCAAGAGGATATGCGCCCAAAAAGTTCGTCATTATCAACGACACCGTTGCCACCATGCTGGGAGGTATCGCCGAAAGCGGCGCCCGTGAGTATGATGATTACATTGGCTTCATCCTGGGCACAGGCACCAACACCTGCTACATCGAAAACTGTTCAGAGATTCTGAAAGTCCCGGAAATCACCAAAATGCCCGGCAAGATGGCCATTAATATGGAATCAGGCGGGTTTGATCACATCCAGCAAGGAGAGTTCGAAAAACAAGTCGACCACGCTTCTGCTAACGTAGGGGACCATATCTTCGAAAAAATGATCTCTGGGGCTTATCTGCACCAGACCGCCTCTGCCACCGTGGTCCAAGCTGTGAAAGACGGCCTTTTTTCGGCCGTCTTCACTGAAGCATTCGAGAAAAATTCGGCTTTCACCATGAAAGAGATCAGCGAATTCACTGAAGACCCCCACGGAGAAAATCCGCTGGCACAGATGTGCGGCGAAGGGGACGCTGAAACTCTCTATCAGATTCTGGATTGCCTTTTCGATCGGGTCGCCAAACTGGTCACCGTCAATCTGGCCGGGATCATTATCAAGCAAGGCAAAGGCCGGGAACCTTCCCACGCGGTTTGTATTTCTGCAGAAGGAACAACTTTCTATAAATCGATCTTGCTGCGTCCAAAACTGGACGCGTACATTCGCGAGTTTTTAAATGAAAAGCATCACGCCTACTGCGAGTTCGTCAAGACAGAAGATTCCACCCTGATCGGGGCAGCAGTCGCAGGATACTTCAATTAGCTACTAAGATAAAAAAGCCGGCGCAAGCGCCGGCTTTTTTATTTCTCCTCACGATCTCAAAACAAATCTGCACTCCCCATCCAGCCCTCAAGCCTGGACTCTCGACCAATTTCTGGGGGGTGACAACAACAATCGTTTCGCCAGCGCCGATCTTGATGACAACTTCGTAATTCACTGCTCCAGGGATAATCTCAGGACCTTTCCTTTAAAAACATTTCGTGCCCGGATCTTCATCTCTATCTCTAAAAAAATTCGGGGTAAGTCTGGTCCTATTTTCCACGCTTTGCGCAGAAAAAAAAACAAATCATTGGTTCTGATTCACTTTTGTAACCGATTTGTAACCTGCCTTTGCTATATTGTTGGAGCAGGTGGGGCCAATCTGCCTGCAAGCAAGATCTGGCTTTTTCACAATCCCATAACAACCAGGAGTTAGAAAATGCGGCTAAAAGGGAAAGTTGCATTAATCACTGGGGGAGCAGCAGGGATCGGTAAAGCAACCGCTCTGATGTTCGCCCGCGAAGGAGCAATCGTCGCGATCTGTGATGTCTCAGAAGAACTCGGCAACGCGCTGCTCCCCTCTCTCGGACCGGACGCCATGTTCAGCAAAGTGGACGTGAGCAATCGCACTGAGGCTCAGCAATGGGTCGATAGTGTGGCTGCCAAATACGGTCATGTGGATATTCTGGTCAACAACGCTGGTATCACCCGCGATGCCCAATTCGTGAAAGTGAAAGATGGCGAACTGGTGAAACAAATGAGCGAAGAAGCTTTCGACATGGTTGTTTCCGTTAACCTCAAAGGCGTTTTCAACTGCGCTCAGGCCGTGGCCCCCTACATGATCAAACAAGGCAGCGGTGTAATCCTTAATGCCTCTTCGGTAGTGGGACTCTATGGCAATTTTGGTCAAACAAACTACGTCGCCACTAAATCAGCAGTCATTGGTATGACCAAAGTATGGGCCCGCGAACTGGGCAAATCTGGCGTGCGCGTCAATGCTGTCGCCCCGGGCTTCATCATGACCGAAATGGTTGCCAAGATGCCAGAGGAAGTACTGGCCGGCATGCGAGCTAAGACACCGCTCGGCCGTCTGGGCGAACCGGAAGATATTGCCAATACCTATCTGTGGCTCGCTTCGGATGAAGCTGCTTACATAAATGGCACAACCATCAGTGTGGATGGCGGCATCGTCCTAGGTACCTAGTCTTCCAGATACCACCCTTCTCTTATTTCTATCTCACATGGAGGAACTATGACTCGACACGCAACCATCATTTCCAGCGGTATGTACCTTCCCGAAATCGAACGCAGTAACGCTTCGATGCGCGAGCATTTCGGCGAAGTGATCGATAAATTCGAAAAATCCTCGGGGATCACCACCCGTTTTTACGCGCCAGATGACTGGGCAACTTCTGATCTGGCTGCAGAAGCAGGCAAGAAAGCGCTGCAAAAAGCCGGTTTGAAACCTGAAGACCTCGACCTCATCATTTTGGGCACCGACAGCCCCGATTACATCACCCCGGCCACTTCCGTCGTCACCCAGTACAAACTGGGCGCGAAGAATGCCGGAACCTTCGACGTCGGCTGTGCCTGCGCCTCCTTCCCAACCGGGCTGAACCTGGGTGCCGGATTGATCCAATCCAACCCCAACCTCAAGTACGTGATGGTCATTGGGGCTTACATGATGCACAAGCTGGCCGATTGGGAGAATGACGTGATGTCTTTCTTCTATGGCGACGGTGCTGGAGCAGCCATCTTGACCGCTTCAGACAAACCCGGCTTCGTTTCCTCGACTTTCTTTGCCGATGGCTCGTATCACAAATCCTGGGGCATTTACTCAGGCGGTACCTTCGAACCTGCCAGCGAAGAAAGTGTTTAAAGCCGGACGCACCAAAGTCAAACTCGTCACCCCCTTCCCTGCCGAAGTGAATAACGAAGGCTGGCCGGCCCGGATGCGTGAACTGGGCAAGAACGGCAATTTCGAACTGAGCGAAGCTGACCTGATCATCTACACTCAGGTACGTCTGAACAGCATCAAGCTGGTACAGGAGACCTTAGGCCTGCCTCTCGAAAAAGCCCACTGGGTCATGGATCGCTTTGGTTATACCGGTTCTGCCTGTCTGCCCATGGCTTTCGATGACGCCTGGGAAAAAGGCAAGGTTCATTCTGGCGATCTGGTTTGTTTTGTCGGTTCCGGCGTGGGCTACAACCAGGCTGGCTCCGCATTCATCATGCCGTAATTGCTATTTTCTGGGGAGGCAGTGAACCTGCCTCCCTGATAGACTACAATACTCTTTTTGACGGGATACCCGGTGCAGCATGAACCCACAAGAACTCTATAAACAGAAACTCATCAGCATCCCCGAAGCAGTCAGCAAGTTGCAGTCGCATCAAACATTAGGGGTAGCAATGGCGGCCTCTGAACCGCCGGGGCTGCTCTCAGAACTCGGCAAACACCGCGATCACCTTGAAGATATCCGCGTGTGGGTCTGCCTGCCGCTAGGCACTTATGATTTCGTGCTTGACCCCAGCATGGATGGCCATTTCTTCGTGGAAAACTGGTTCTACGGTGCTGCGGATCGCGCCGTCCACAGCCAGGGGCGAGAGTCGTACATTCCCAACAATTTACACGAAGCTGCTACAAAGAAGCTTTATGCCGCCAAAGAACGTGTCAACGTCTTCTTTGGTTCAGCCACCCCACCCGATTCACGTGGTTACATGTCACTTTCGCTCGGTTTGGTGCTCGAAAACAACTGATCCGGGCAGCGGATATCGTGATCCTCGAGATCAACGAAAATCTGCCCTGGACGCTCGGCGATACCCAGATCCACATCTCTGAAGTCGATTACGTGGTCGAGAATCACGTTCCGGTCGCCGAACTCCCCGTCGTTCCCCCCACCGCAGCCGAAGAAAAGATCGGCGGATACATTGCCAGCCTGATTGAAGATGGCTCCACTTTGCAACTGGGCATCGGCGGCATTCCCAACGCGATCACCGCTTTCATGATGGAGCGCAAAGATCTGGGCATTCACACCGAAATGTTCACCGATGGGATGGTTGACCTCTACAATGCTGGCGTGATCACCAATCGCCGAAAAACCCTGTGGAATGGGAAAATGGTGGGCGCTTTTGCTTTGGGCACCAAGAAGCTCTACGACTTCGTCCATAACAACCTGGGAGTTGAATTTCAGCAAGGGGCAGTGACCAATGACCCTTACGTGATTGGCAAGAATTACCGCATGATCAGCATCAATACTGCGCTGCAGGTGGATGTATTGGGGCAGGTTTGCTCGCAATCCATTGGCTCCCGGCATTTCTCCGGCACCGGCGGGCAGCTCGATACCCATCGCGGAGCTCAACTGTCTGAAAATGGACGCGGCATCATTGCCTTGCGTTCCACGGCCAAGAACGGAGAAATTTCAACCATCACGCCCCTCCTGAGCACCGGAGCTGAAGTCACCATCCCCAGTCAGGACGTAGACACCATTGTGACCGAATATGGCATTGCCGATCTCAAGGGATTATGCCTGCGCGATCGTGCCAAGGCACTCATCAACATCGCCCATCCTGATTTCCGTGCCCAATTGCAGGAAGAAGTCGAACGGCTGGGGATCGTCCCCCATCTATAGGAGCCAAGATGATCCCTTCCATTCTGGGAAAATGGCAACAACCCGCTGGTCAGGCATTTGCCGGACTGTGGTTTCAGTTCAATGGTGATGGGACTTTTCAGGCGGGCTACCCCGAAATGGGGATCACCTCCTCCGGCACCTATCAGGCGCAGGAAGGATTGATCGAGATGGACCAGACCCAGCACACTTTAGGTCTGACCGGACATTTCGACGGCCGCTACAGTATCGAAGGCAATATGCTCATCCTTAATCTGGCTGACCCCGGTACTCCCCGCTCAGATTCTCTCGAGGGCCGGAACCGCCGTCTTTATCAGAAAGTAAGCGAATAACAAGAGAGGAAAAATGGAACAACCTGCACTTTTATCAGGTATCCGCTGCCACAAGGTTCAAACGGACCGTTCTACTGCAGAATGTATATTTTTCTGGGGATGAACACGGTACCCCGGTGATCTTCCTGCACGGCAATTTCTCTTCTGCCCTCTACTGGGAAGAAACCATGCTGGCGCTGCCGCAGGGATTCTGGGGAATCGCACCTGATCTGCGTGGCTACGGCTGGACAGAGGATAAGCTGGCTGACTCTACCCGTGGAATGCGCGAATGGAGCGACGACATCCATTCTCTGCTCAAAGCGCTCAACATCCAGAAGGCGCATTTCGTTGGCTGGTCGATGGGGGCCGGCGTCATCTACCGCTTCATCACCGACTATTCCGATGAGATCCGCACCGCCACCCTGATCTGCCCGGTTAGCCCCTACGGATTTGGCGGCAGCAAAGGCGCCGATGGTCAGCCCTGTTATGCGGATTTCGCCGGCTCCGGCGGCGGCATCGTCAACCCCACCTTCATCAAACTTATCCAGGAAGGCGACCGCGGTACAGATGACCCCAATTCACCGCGCAACGTGATCAACACTTTCTACTACAAGCCTCCCTTCCACGCGGCCCGTGAAGAAGATTTCCTCACTGGGGCCCTGGCTGAAAAAACCGGCAGTGAGCGCTACCCCGGCGATTTCATCGCTTCTCAAAACTGGCCGAATGTGGCTCCCGGCAAACTGGGGCCCGTCAATGCCTGGTCTCCCAAATATCTGGCGCATGACGTCGCTGAGTTACTGGCCGTCAAGAACAAGCCCCCCATTCTGTGGGTGCGCGGGGATTCTGACCTGATCGTTTCTGATCAATCGATGTTCGATTTTGGCACGCTGGGCAGTCTGGGATACGTTCCCGGCTGGCCGGGCATGGAAGTGTATCCGCCTCAGCCCATGATCACCCAGACCCGCAGCGTTTTCGAGCGCTATGCCCAAACTGGGGGCAGCTACAGCGAACATGTTATCGCTGACGCCGCCCACGGCTGCCACCTCGAAAAGCCAGCTGAATTCAACCAGTTGTTCCACGCTTTCATCGCGTAGAGAACACTCATCCCAGGTTCATCAGCAAACCAGAAAATGGAGAAAAGTATGGCCGAACAACATAAACTTGCCCGTGGAGTCGCCCTGGTAGGTGCCGGAATGAGTAAATTCGGCGCTTTCAAAGGCAAGTCTTCACGTGACCTGTTCGTCGAAGCCTTCAATGAAATGCTGGCTTCCGTGGATCAACCTTTCGATCCCAATCAGATCGAAGCCCTCTTTGTCGGCAATTACAGCAGTGACCTCTTCGAAGGTCAGGGTCACCTGGCCCCAATCCTTGCCAGCTGGACCGGGCTGAACCCGCTGCCTGCCGTCCGCGTGGAAGATGCCTGCGCCAGTGCCGGCGCCGCGGTCTATCAGGGCATCCTGGCTGTGGCTTCGGGAATGTATGACGTCGTCGTCGTTGGCGGCGTTGAAAAAATGACTGATCTGCCCACCGAAAAAGTAACCGATACCCTGGCAACCGCCGCTGATACCCAATTCGAAATTCCTGCCGGCTTCACCTTTCCAGGGTTCTACGCCGCCATGGCAACCTCTTACATGCACGCCTACGGCGCTACTCCTGAAACCCTGATGAAAGTGGGCATCAAAAACCACAATAACGGCTCTTTAAATGAAAAAGCACAATTCGGGGCCAAGATTTCCACCCTGATGGAAGCCCGCAAAGCCAGCGCGGCCAAGAAGGGGTTACCCATCCCAGACTGGAAAGATGAACTCGAATTCCTGCACGACGACAAAGCCAACCCCGTCATTGCCTGGCCTCTGCGCCTTTACGATTGCTCACCGGTTTCGGATGGAGCAGCGGTAGTGCTGTTAGTCAGTGAAGATCTGGCCAAGAAATTCTCAGACTGCCCGATCTACATCGCCGGGATGGGGCAGGCCAGCGATGGCGCCCTGCATGACCGCAAAGAACTGAACTCGATCCCCTCTGCCCGACTGGCTGGGCAAAAAGCCTATCAAATGGCAGGGGTAGGTCCCGAAGACATCGATTTTGCCGAAGTCCACGACTGCTTCACCATTGCCGAGCTGCTTGCTACCGAAGATCTGGGCTTTTTCGAGCGCGGCACTGCCTGGAAAGCCGCGGAAAAACGGCGAGACCAGCCGCGATGGCAGCAAACCCATCAACTTATCGGGCGGGCTCAAATCGAAAGGGCACCCTGTCGGTGCTTCAGGTGTAGGTCAGGTCGTCGAAGTCTGGAAACAGTTGCGCGGCCAGGCCGGCGAACGCCAGATCAAACGTCCCCTCAAATATGGTCTTACCCACAACGTGGGGGGCACCGGGCAAACCTGTGTGGTACACATTTTCGAGAAGAGAGACTGACATGGAAAACGAATTCACCTATGCTGCCCATTGCGCTCACCTGAACGAGCACAAATTACTCGGCAATCGAGATAAGGCCACCGGCGAAGTTTTTCTGCCCGCCCGCCCCATCAATCCGGAAACTCACTCCAGCGACATGGAATGGGTAGAGCTAAGCGGTGAAGGAGTGCTGCAAGCATACACGATCGTTTACATTGCCACTACCGCCATGATCGAAGCCGGCTACGACCGCAAGAACCCCTATTGCGTTGGCATCGTCAAAACCGCTGAAGGCCCAATGATCAGCGCATTCATCAGCGGCGTTGACGCCCTGCATCCTGAAAGCATCAAGATCGGCACCCCCATGCGTGCCCATTTCATCGACCGCGGCGAAGGCGAAGCCAGGAAATCTTTTCTGGCCTTCGAACCTGTAGCCTAAAGGAACCAACCATGCCATTGACCCACGTCAATAACGTTGATCTGTACTACGAGCTGCACGGCCCGGAAGATGCGGATGTTATCGTGCTTTCCAATGGCATCTTCATGTCTACTGCCAGCTGGGGATACCAGATTGCCGCCCTCAAGCAACATTTTCGTGTGCTCGTCTACGATTGCCGCGGTATGTGGCAATCTGAGCACCCGGCTGGCCCTTATTCCATGGAGCAACACGCTGACGATCTGGCCGCTCTGCTGCAAGGCCTGGGCATTGAAAAAGCCCACATTGCCGGCATCTCTTATGGTGGCGAGATCAGCATGGTTTTCGCAGTGAAATACCCCAAGATGACGCGCAGCCTGATCGTTTCTTCTTCAGTCAGCCACATCGAACCCCTGCTGCACGCCATCGGCGAAAGCTGGAAAAATGCGCTGGCACGCCGGGAGGGAGAACTGGTCTTCTCGGTTACCCTGCCCTACAACTTCTCAGAGCAATGGCTGCAAGCCAATCAAGCCATATTGCCCAATACACGTGCCCGCTACGATCAACTGGATTGCGTCTCAGGGCTGGCTTTGATGAATGCGTTCATGGAATTCAATTTTACCGATCAGCTCCATCACATTATCGCCCCCACCCTGGTGCTGGTAGGCGAACAGGATATTCTCAAAACCCCGCATTATGCTCACATTATCGCCGACAATATCCCCGGAGCAGAACTGGTAGAAATCCCAGATGCCGGACATGCAGTTTGTCTTGAAAAACCAGGAGCTTTTAATTCTGCATTGCTTGGGTTCTTATTGAAACACAGTGAGGTGGCCGCGTGAGTACAGCCGTTGAATCCGTTTTTTACGTTGGCAGAAGCGAAACCTTTCGCAAAGTGATCACTGAAGGTGAAGCCGTCATGTATGCCGGGCTGGTCGGTGACACCACTACTCCTCCCACCGGAACCGGGCTGGCGGAAGCCGCGGCTCCCCGGCTCCAGGTCAATCCGCTGCTCATGGCTGGAATCATTGGCGGGCTGCTGAATACCCATCTGCCCGGCGCGGGAGCCCAATGTTTGAACATCCAGTGCGAATTCCTGGCTCCCATCCTGGCTGGAGACGTGATCGAAACCTCGGTCGAACTCATCGAACTCAATGAAGAAAAGCATCTGGCGACCTTCCGCGCTGATTGCTACAACCAGAATCATCATCAGGTGCTCACCGCACAGGCAGTCATGTTGATGCCACATTGATTTTTCATCACTTTGCTTTCCCGTATTCTCGTTTTTTGTTTGCCTTTTAGTGGTTGCGAATGTTTACCCGGTATTCGTTTCTCAACGCATCTCTCGATTCCCGATGCAAAACCAGATCGGGAACAATGAACAAAACGAAAAAGGAGGCACATCCATAAACTGAATCTTACTCAAGCAATTCGAATGCTCAATGATCATAAGTAAACCAAACTAGGAGGATAAGTTCATGAAGACTGCTCGTTATTTGTTGGTAATCGGTGTCACGCTGTCACTCATCCTGTCAGCCTGCACCACTGCAACGCCTGCCGCTGTTGCCACTGAAGCCCCTGCAGCGACCGAAGCCATGGCAGCCACTACCGCTGCTCCTACTGAAGCCCCCGCTGGTTTAACCTGTGCTGAACCTGTCAAAGTGGGCCTCATCACTGACATGACTGGCGCACTGGCAATTTACGGCGTCATGATCCCGCGTTCCTTCATGCTGGGCATGGAATACGCTGCCGGTGCCCCGGGTTCCGCTGGTGAGAAGTTCGATTTCACCGCCACCCAGGAAAACACCTTCAAAGTGGATAACTGCGAAATTCAGGTTTTCGTGCGCGATGATGCCAGCACCCCCGACACCACCACCACCGTCGCCAACGAATTGATCGATGTCGAAAAAGTGAACATTCTGGTCGGTACGGTTTCTTCTGCCGCAGTGGCTACCCTGCAAGGTATTGCCCTGCAGAACAAGATCCCCTTGATCGTGGCCCCGGCTGCCGCCAATGACATCACCGGCGTCAACTTCAACGAATACACCTTCCGCACCAGCCGCAACAACTACCAGGATGCCATGAACGAATGTCTGGCCCTGACCAAACAGTACAAAACCTTCGTTCAGATCGCTGCCGACTATGCTTTCGGCCATGGTTCAGCGGACGCTTTCCGCGATGCCTGCACCCTGGATGGCGGCACATTCGTAGGTGACGATATCTTCGCCCCCGTCACGACCACTGACTTCACCCCTTACATGGAACAGATTGCCAAATCTGGCGCTGAAGCCTACATCGTTACCTGGGCTGGTTCCGGGTTCGTCTCCCTCGTCCAATCCGCCAAGGATCAGGGCGTGACCGACAAAATGGCTCTGGGTACCACTTTCATCGACAACGTTTTGATGCCAACCTTCTTCTCCAATGCAATCGGCACCACCGCCGGCATCGTTTACCACTACTCTGCCCCGAAGAATGGAATCAATGATTATCTCGTTTCTAAGGAAAGCGAAGTCTACGGCGTGACCCCTGACCTGTTCGATGCGGATGGCATGAACGCCGCCCTGATGATCGTGGCTGCCCTCAAAGCCACCAACGGTGATACCAGCAGCGATTGCTCTGGTCAAAGCTATGGAAGGTCTAAACCTTCGAAGGCCCGAAAGGCACCGTTTACATTCGTCCTGAAGATCACGTAGCCATCCAGGATATGTACATTCTCAAACTGGACAACCTGACCGATCCCAAGGCAAACTTCTACTCTTACGTAGATACCACCCGTCCTGAGCCCCCGTGCTTGCTGCCGGAAGCTCTCAAAGACCGCTGCGGAACTCTCCCCTACGGGAATTTGAGCGGGAAGTAAGCGTTGCGTAATGATGTCCCTAAAGGCCAGCTTTGGCCTTAGGGATACTTTCGTACTCAGAATTCGACAAAGGTTGGCCCGCATGATGGAAAATGAATGGATAATCGAAACCGTTAACCTCTCGAAACACTTCGGCTCACTGGTTGCCGTGGATAACGTCAACCTTAAAGTGCGCAAGAATTCCCTGCACGCCATCATTGGCCCCAATGGCGCCGGGAAAACCACTTTCTTCAACCTTCTGAGTGGGAATCTCAAACCCACCACCGGTAAAGTGATCTTTCACGGAAAAGAGATCACGCATCAGCCAGTCTATCGCATGATCCACCACGGCTTAGGCCGTTCTTTTCAGATCACCAATATTTTCCCCAATCTCACTGTCTTTGAAAATATTCGCCTGGCCTCCCAGGTGTTGGAAAAAGAAAACTTTAACTTCCTGATCAAAACCAGTCAACTGACCGATTGCGACCGCCGTACCTGGGAAGTCATGGAACGTGTCGGGCTCAAAGATCGTGCCGCCATTCCTGCCCGCAATTTACCCACGGCGACCAGCGTAAACTTGAGCTGGGAATGATCCTGGCCCCCGACCCCGAAGTACTTTTGCTTTGACGAACCCACAGCCGGAATGCAGCGGAACAAGTCCCCGAGCTCATTCATCTCATCCAGGAAATTCAAAAAGGCCGGCAACAAAACCGTGATGCTGGTTAGAACACCAACATGAATGTGGTCATGAGCATCTCGGATTACGATCACAGTCATGCACCTGGGCAAAGTTCTGGCCGAGGGCAGCCCGGCGCAGATCACAGCCAACAAAGAAGTACAAACCGCTTATCTGGGCGGGTCTTTACGAGCTGGACGTATGAAACACCATTCCATCCCCACCCGCATCTACGCGATTGAGGTTCACATGATCAATCTCCTCGAAGTAAAAGGAATCCATACGTACATCAACCAGTACCACATCCTGCAGGGAGTAGATGTGGATGTTCCGGAAGGAGCCATCACGGCGCTGCTCGGACGAAACGGGGCTGGCAAGACCACCACCCTGAAATCGATCCTGGGATTGGCTGCGGTACGGCAGGGACAAATCCTGTTCAACAACCGTCCCGTACAGGGGATGCAGCCCTTCGATGTCGCCGCCCTGGGGATCGGGTTCGTTCCGGAACACCGGGCTATTTTCCGTGATCTGACCGTCGAAGAAAATCTCAAGCTGGCAGAACGGAACAAAGGCGATTTCACGCGCAAAAAGGAATTTCTGTATAATCTCTTCCCCGATCTCAGCAAATTTATGAGCATTTCAGGGACAGCGCTTTCAGGTGGACAGCAGCAAATGCTGGCCATTGCCCGCGCTCTGGTTCCAGATAACACCTTATTACTGATCGATGAGCCCAGTGAAGGTCTGGCCCCGGTCATCATCGAACGCATGATTGCGGTCATCCGGGAACTGAGCAAACAAAGCACGGTTGTGCTGGTCGAGCAAAACTTTCTGGTGGCCAGTAAACTGGCGGAATATTACGTCATTATTGAAGAAGGCCGCTCGGTCAAAAATGGCTTGATGAAAGACCTCATCGAAGATAAAGCCGCCATCCACCGCTATCTGGGCGCCGCCTAGGAGGACACATGAAAGTATTCCTTCGTAAAAACTCGCTGTTATTAATCACCCTCCTGGTCATCACCCTGCTCTTTTTGGCTGCTGCCCGGGGAATGGAAAAGCAGGATTTTCTGATCACCCTGCTGCGTGGATTCTCCGCTGGGGCAGTTACTTTTCTGGTAGCCTCGGGATTCTCGCTGATTTTTGGCTTGCTGGATGTGCTGAACCTGGCCCAGGGAACCATGTTCATGATCGGCGCGTACATTGGCTGGACGGTATACGTTAAACCAGATACTTTCGTCGATCTGGTTACTCCACTGGCCCTGATCTTCAGCGGCTTTGCTTTGCAAGAGCTGTGGAAGTTCATTTCTGAGCACTGGCCCCTCTCAAAACGAGCCCGTCTGCTCTTCTCGTGGGGCTCTGTGATCCTTTCGCTGGTTCTGTTTGTCCTGATCCTGCCGCGTTACCCAATAACGATCTGGAATCTGGATAACTACGCGCAAAGTCCGGTCACCTATTCCTTCATGTTCAATCAGGGAATGCGCCTGCCGGCCGTAAACGTTACCTTTACAGCGCTCTCCCCGCTGCTGGCAGTTGTCGGACTGCTGCTGGCCAGTTGCCTGGGCGCCTTCGGTTTGACCCTCATCAAACAACCCGGCCTGAGCCAAACACGGCTTTCCTGGCGAAAATTCGTCAATTTTGCTGTTCTGATGGTCATCGCGCTGGCCGCCTTGATCTTGAATGACTGGCTGACAGCCGCTTTAATGGGCATGGAAACCACCCTGGCTCTTCCTCATCGCCGTCATCATCGCCATGCTGAGCGGAGCCGGCCTGGGAGCCTTGATGGAAGCGGTGCTCATTCGTCCGCTTTACAATCGCCCCATCTATCAGTTAATGCTGACCATCGGCCTTTCTGCCATCGGCATGGAAGTTGTTCAAGCCATCTGGGGACGGCCTGATTTTGTTATGCCCAAGCCCTCCCTCTTCAACGGCTCGGGAGAATATTGCCCCGCTACCAGTTTTTCTGCCTGGTGGAAATATCATTGCTCCACAGCATTGATGTTCGGCGGACGCGTGCGCATCTATGATGAAATCTTCATCCCCATCGTGGGCGTTGATCGTCCTGATTGGCGTGTGGATTCTGCTGAAACGCACCCGGCTGGGCATGATCATCCGCGCCGGCGTGCAGGATCGTCAGATGGTCGAAGCGCTGGGCATCAACGTGCGGCGTGTTTTCACTCTGGTCTTTGCACTGGGCGTCAGTCTGGCCACCCTGGGTGGAGCTCTCTCCGCCCCTTCAAGCGGTCTTTCCAATGCAATGGGAGAAAGTTTCCTCCTCAGTGCCTTGATCGCGCTGGCAATCGGCGGGTCTGACCAGTTACCCGGGTGCGGCGCTGGGCTCGCTGCTGGTGGGCATGATCCAGCAATTCATCATCAAATATGGACAAATTGGCATTGCCATCCCCTTCACCGACATTGTCTTTAAACCCTCTCCGCCTCTGGTACCCGCCTCGACCGTGCTGCTCATGGTCATCGTCTTGCTCATCCTGCCCGGCGGCTTGCTGGGGAAAAAGGAGTAACCATGAAAAAATTCTTCGCATCCTTTTTTCAGGAAAATCGTTCCATTTTGCTGGTCACTCTGGTGCTCCTGCTGACCCCCCTTCGTCTTAGGACTCTTTGAGGGTTCGACTCCGGCCATGATCTGGAATAACGAAGGCAGCATCTCGAAATTCATCGAGGGGCTGGGGATTGAGATCTTCATTCTGGCGCTGTATGCCCTGAGCTACGACATCCTCTTCGGCATCACCGGTCTGCTTTCTTTCGGCCACGCCATGTTCTTCGCCGTGGCAGCCTATCTGACCGGCATCGCCATCAAGACCTTCAACCTGCCTTTTCTGGCAATCGTTGGCCTGATCTTGCTGGCGGCCGTCCTCCAGGCGCTTCTCTTCGGGATCGTCCTGCCGCGCGTCAAGGGGATCACCTTTACCCTGGTGACCCTGGGACTGGCTTCGGTATTTCACATCGTGGTGATGTCGAGCGATATGGGCAAATTTACCGGCGCGGATGTGGGCCTGCAAGGCGTGACCGTCCCCGCCTTCATCAACCCGGCCGTCGAAAGATTGCGTTTTTACGTGGTCGCACTGGTATTGATGATGCTGGTATACATTTTCTACCGCATCTTTGTCAACTCTCCCACCGGGCACGTCTGCGTTGCCATCCGTGAAAACGAAGGCCGCGCCCGTATGCTGGGATACAACACAGTTGCCTTCAAGATGGTCGTGTTGCTCGTCTCTTCCCTGACGGCCGCCCTGGCAGGCTTTCTGCATGCGCTCTACCAACCCATTATCAGCCCACACATTGCGGATCTGGGCTTTACCGTCACAGCCCTGCTGATCGTTCTGATCGGCGGCGTTGGTACCTTGAGCGGCGCCTTAGTCGGGGCTTTTGTGTACCGCATCCTCGATTTCACCCTGCGTCGTTTCATTGGCGAGAACGCCACCTTCATCACCGGTGCCATTTACGTGCTCTTCGTCCTCTTCATCCCCTACGGCATCGTAGGTACCTGGCGATTGAAGCGACTGAACTGGAAACAAGACTGGCAGCGTTTACTCGAACGTTTCAAAACCAGCACGGTCAAGTAAAACCAATGACGGCTCGATTGAGCCGTCATTATTTTATTTCGAAAGCGATTCCCAGAGCTGTACCGTTTCTGCCGAAGGATCGATATCCAGTTCCTCCCGCAGCGTGGAAATGCAGCGCTGATAGACCGACTGCACCGTGGAACGATTCCCACGAGCGGCGTGGCAGCGCATCAACAAACGATAGGCCGGTTCATTACAATTATCGACAGCCAGAATGTCATGGCAAAGTTTGATCGCCTCTTCGAGGCGAGATTGTTCGAAATAGATCTCCCCCAAATGCGAAGCCGTATGCAGATAAGCGTCCCGCAAGCGTTCCCGCGTTTCATCTGCCCAATGTTCTTCCACGCTCTCCGCCAGATAATCCCCTGTGTAGATCGAAAGCGCCTGCAGCAAATCTTCTTCGCGGTCTGATGCACACAAACGCGAGAAATCATCCATATCCAGCTCGATACGGGCCGCCGAATTCAAGCTATACAGAGCTTCACGTCGGGAGATAAAGAAAGGTGTCTGCCCGGGTTCTCGCTGTGGTTCCAAAGCACGGTTCAACGCGTTCAACGTTACCTTGAAATTCTTGGCAGCGTCTGCATCCAGATTGGGCCACAGCCGATCGGTAATCTGTTCACGGGTAAACCACTTGCCCGGATTATTGATCAAGAATTGCAGCAGTTGGCGAGCCTTCTCCCGCTGCCAATCATGTGCGGTCACCAGTGTATCCCCACGCCAGACCTCGAATAGTCCAAGCGTACGAATGGAAAGTCCGTAACCCGGGTGAAAATCGCTGCCTTCCAAATTCTTGCGCTTGAGAATTCCCCCAATCCAATCTCTTTCGATACCCTGCTGGGCCGCTTCAATCAAAAGAGGATAAAAAGATTGATCTTCCTGCATTCCCAGCAAAGTAGTCTGCGTCAGCAAAAAATCCAGATCATGAACCCGCAGCTGGGGAGCAATGCGGGCAAAAGTATCCAGCGCCTGCTGCCTGCCCCCATGCAGCCAGTAAGTCAAAGCCAGTGTGGCGGACCCCATTGCCTGCCCAAAGATGTCGCCTACCTGTTCGAAGATCTCGACCCCTTTATTCAGCCAGGTTTCTGCAGTGCTCACCTCACCAATCGACATATAAGAAGTGCCCATCGTGACCCGCAACAAGCCAGCAAACCACAGATCACCCGAGGTTTCAGCGATCTCAATAGCCTGGCTGGCATAGCGTTTGGCCTCCGTAATGGCACCCTGATAACCATACAGCCGGCACAGTCCCCACAGAGGCTCCACCTGGACACGCATCACGTTGAATGGCTTGACCAGATCAATGGATTTTTCATAGGCAGCGCGTGATTTTTCCAGCTGCTGCCCCCGCCAGGGAGCGCGCGGACGCATCTGATAAGCATGCCCCAGCCGCATCAAGCCAACCGCCTCGACAAATGGAGAATCCAGTTGACGTCCCACGTCGATCCCTTGCAAGGCACAGGTGGCTCCCCGCTCGTAGTCTCCCAGCATAATGTAGATCAAGGACAGCAAAAGGGGCATTTCGCGATGAAACCGCTGCGGACGCTGCACAGAAGAACTGGCGTGATTGGCGCCATACGATTCGAGTAGATCACGTGCCTCACCCAAACGCCCGGTGCGCAGCATGGAACGGGCTTCCAGATAAATAGCATCTGGATCACTTTCTGAACGCAGCAAACTGGCTTCTTTGTGCAGCTCCTCTGCTTCGCGCGGCTTTCCCTGATTCAGCTTGTTTTCCGCGAGCTGATCCAGCAGCGCAGCAACCTCGGCAGGATGTTCCTGCGGCTCGAGCAGCCCAATAGCTTCCTGCAGCAGGCTGGAAGCCTTCAAAGGCCGAATCGTATCCAGATAGACCTGAGCCATACTGCGCAGTGCCTGACTGCGCCCCAGAGGAGTCTTTCGCTGCAGGAAGATCTTTTCCGCTTTGCCATAAGCGGTGATCGCTTCTTCGAACTTCGAACGCAGGCGCAAGACATCGCCTTTAAGTAGATAAATGAGGGGGTGCGCTTCCAGCTGCTCCACCTCGAGCTGGTCGATCCATTTGCTCAGCGTACGCAAACGGCCAATCTCCAGCAGCTTGGGGCCGATCATCTCGATCAAATTAGCGGCCTCACCTAAATCCCCCGCTGCGAACCGGTGATAAACAGCTTCTTCATAATCTTGATGAGTCGAAAAATATTCGGCGGCCCGCAAATGAAGCTGGGGGATATTCATCTGATGGGCCCTGGTTTGTTCAAGCAGAAAATCCTGAAACAGACGCTGGTAGCGATAGATGGAATTATCAGCGGTAAAAATAAACAGCCCTTTTTCAGTCAACGAGCGCAAAAGCTCCTGACTATCTGTAATTTCAAGCAAAGTATTGCACACCGCAGCATCCATCTGACGCAAGATCGCTGTGGAAAGCAAAAACCGCTGGATGCTATCCGGCTGCTGAGCCAGGACATCTTGAGCCAGATAATTGAACACATCTGCAAAAGCCGAAGGCAGTTCGGTCAAGAGTACATCCAGGCTTTGCTCGCGGCTGCTCTGCAGCCGCTGCCAGATCATCTGCAAAGCAATGATCCAGCCATCGGTATAGGCATATAGGGCCTGTGCCTGTTCAGGAGTGATTGGAAAGTGATAATATTCCGAAAAAAAGCTGAGAAATCTCTTCTCGCGAAAAAGACAAATCTCCCTGATCGATCACCAGCACGTTCCCTTTGACGCGCCAGCGCACAAACGCCGGCGTTTCTGGAATCTGCCGGCTGGCAATGGCAATATGCAGGTGCGGCGGGCGTTGTTCCACGATCATCTCCAGCCAGAGATTGATGTCTTTTACATTATTGACCAGATGAAAATCATCCAGAATCAATACCGCATCTTCTTCCAGACTGGTGGTCAGAGAGTTAATGAGAGAAGTAAGCACACCTTTCACCGCCTGCAGCCCCCCCTGCTCCAGCCGATCTAACAGCGGGGAAGCACTGGGGAAAAAGGCAGAGATCAAATGAGCCAAAAAGAGAGTAGGGTCGCGATCAGGCTCAGTAATGTTGTACCAGAAGACCTGGGGATAGAGGCTGCTTAGATCCAACAAAGCGGTTGTTTTGCCAAAACCGGTGCCGGCGTGGATCAGCGTCAGCGGGTAATTTTGGAAGCAGAGAATTTTTCCTGAAGTCGCACGCGATGGAGCGTTGCGCGGTTTGACTGAGGAGGGGTAATTTTGCTACGAATTACCATCTCGGAAAGCAGCATATCTCTATTCTAATCCACTCAAATATTTTTTCAATTCAGACCTGTTTTCTCGTGTTATTGTGTTGGTTATTCCCTGCCCTTTCGAGAGACGCAAAGAGAATAGGGGCAGACAGAGGTGAGGCAGCAAATAACTCCCAAACAATCACAATATGAGTTCAAAAAATTCACGGAACAGTTAAATTATAGCGGATTTTTATTTTTTCGTAAAAGTGAATCGGAGTTACTTACTCTGGTTCATGAATCCCTCTCATGGTACACTAGGCCAAAATAAGAGCAAAACAAAACTGGAGAGAAAATGGCTAAAGATACCCCTGCATCCACCCGAAATCTGGTGATCTATGAAATCTATGTACGCAACCACGGAAAAAACGGCACGTTCGCCGATGTCGAGACGGATCTGGAACGCATTCGTGCGCTGGGTGTGGATGTGGTCTGGTTCATGCCCATCCATCCTATTGGACAGTTGAACAAAAAGGGCACTCTGGGCTGCCCCTATTCCATCCAAAACTATCGCGAAGTCAACCCCGAATATGGGACCCGAGAAGATTTTCAGCACCTCATCGAACGAGCCCACACACTGGGGCTGAAAGTGATGATCGACGTGGTTTACAATCACACCTCCCACGACTCAGTGCTCGTGGCAGAACACCCCGACTGGTATCATCAAGATGAGCAAGGGAAACCAATCACCACCGTGCCTGAATGGAGTGATGTGATCGACTTGAAACATCCCAACCCGGCACTGGATGAGTACCTGATCGAAACCTTATGCGGCTGGGCGCGTTTGGGTGTGGATGGTTTCCGCTGCGACGTGGCATCCCTCGTGCCAGTCGAGTTCTGGCTGGAAGCCCGCCGGCGGGTAGCCGAAGTCAAGCCAGATGTACTCTGGATGGCTGAATCGGTGCACAGCGCTTTCATCGAATGGCGCCGCCAGCACGGGCTATCAGCCGCTTCTGATAGCGAGCTGTTCCAGGCCTTTGATATCACTTATGATTACGATATCTTCCCCTTGTGGCAGGCTGTCGTGCAGCACAAACAACCTGTCGAACGTTACGTCGAAACGCTGCGCCAGCAAAACAGCATCTACCCCAACAATTTCGTCAAACTGCGCTGCGTTGAAAATCACGATCAGGCGCGCATCCTGCATCTGGCCCCCAATCGAGCAGAAGCACTGGCGTGGACCGCTTTCGCTGCCTTCAACCGTGGAACCTTTCTGATCTACGGCGGTGAGGAATCCAGCGCCCAGAAGACACCTTCTCTTTTCGACTACGACAAAGTAGCCTGGGGAAATTACGAACTCAGCGACTTTTTGCGCCGTTGTGCAGCTCTCAAAAAAGATACCGCCATGACGCAGGGAACACTCTTCTTCTATTCCGCCGGGCCCGTTTTGCAAGCCGCCTGGATCAGCGAGAAGGAATCCCTGTGGGGAGCATTCAACGTTAATTCCGCCAATGGTGAAATCAAAGTACCGCTCCCGGATGGCACTTACCAAGATGAACTCAGCGGACTCGCTGTTGCGGTAAAAAACGGAACCATGAAAACGCCGGAAAGTGCATTTATTTTTCGCATTCCCCGGCAACTCGAAGAATTCCGTCCGCCCTATTCTGATCTGCTGGATTATTCTTTCCCAGCCTGATACTGCAATTCAGCTAAACTGCAGAAAGAGAAGGGCTCATGGACGGATTGAGCACCTCATGCAAGTGAGCCCGGGTAATAGCCATTTCAGGGCCAGCCGTCCAATCGACCCAGCCCAACTTGCGCAGCAAAATACGCGGCACATAATTCGTGACCACTGCCGCCCCCGATAACCCCGCCCGTTCATAGGGCAGCGTCAAATGGGAAACCAGCGCTGCCCTTAACTCGGCTACGCCTTCCCCATGAAAATAAGTGGAACCTCGCCCCAGCATCTGCAAGGTGTGTGCATCACTGTTCCCCGTTTGCGCCAGAGGCAACTTACGGCACTCCTGAACCACCATCGGATTACGTCGTGTATAGACCAACCCGCCATTGAGCGCCTCTACCCCTACCAGCGTGCGGCTCACTTCCGGGTCGCGCAAAGCATACCGGATCGTGGCAAAGTCAAGACTGTTGATGCCCCGGGCCATCGGGTGGGCAGCGATACAAATTCCCCCAAGATCACCCACCCTTTTGACCGTCTCGACCAATGACAGACCTGCCGGTACCACCTGGTTAACGAAAAGGCCCAGCACGTGTCCCTCCGCGCAGGTAATTTCGATGCCAGGGATCACCTGTAAACCAAACTTGCCTGCCAGATCAAGTGCTTCGCTTACTCCACTCACCGTATCATGATCTGTGATCGCAATCACACGAATGCTGGTTCGGTCAACAATCGTCTTCATAATCGCGGAAATGGAAGCAGTGCCATCATAGCTGTAAGCACTGTGAATATGTAAATCTGCAAATCCCATTCATTGCTCCTTTTCTTTCATCAAAATCATGCTAGCACTGCGACCTTAATAAACCACAAGCAGGAGTTTAACAAACCGTAAAGAGATCATTGGCGACAGTTAATCAAAATATGTAACACTTATTGCAATTCTTGGAAAAGACAGGTATAATGTAACAGTTATTACAAAAGGTGAAGAAATGGAATATAAGTGGATTCTCTTTTGCCCGGTGCTGCCGGCTACCCCCTCCAGCCCACGCGTAATGGTGTGGCGGCGCATGCATTCCTTTGGCTCCGTTGGCCTGGATAACGGTCTATGGATCCTGCCCTACTCAGAGACTGCCGGCCAATTCATCGAAGAGATGAAAAGCTACGTTTTGAGCCAGGCCGGGAACTGCAAGGTTTTTTCTCACCAACGCCTTCGACGAAGATACCGAGGCGGACATTGAAAACCGCTTTGTGCAGGATCGCGCCCAGGAATACTTCGAACTCAAGGAACAGTGCGAAGATTTTCTGGCTGAGATCGAGAAGGAAACCGCTCGACAAAATTTCAGCTTTGCTGAATATGAAGAAAATGAGCAAGACCTGGAAAAATTGGAAGTCTGGTACCAAAAAGTCAAGGCGCGTGATTTTGCCGGCAGTGCCAACGCACAAGTCGCTCTGGAATTTCTGGAAAAATGTCGGCAATCTTTGCAGCAGTTTGCAGATGCTGTTTTCACAAACGAGAATGATCCCAATACTCACCCTAAATTCAAAGAATAATATTTACGGAGAAATATGGAAGACGAGACTAATCAAACACCTCAAAAAGCACATATTCGTGACCTGCCACGCAACGTCTGGGCTGTAGGCTTCACCAGTTTCTTTATGGACGTTTCGAGCGAGATGGTCATCAATATTCTGCCGCTATTTCTGGCAAACGTGCTCGGCGTACAGACCGCCGTGATTGGTTTGATCGAAGGTATTGCCGAAACCACCGCCAGTGTGCTGAAACTGTTTTCGGGCTGGCTCTCGGATAAATTGGGCGGCCGCAAGTGGCTGGCCGTGCTCGGCTACGGACTTTCTGCCCTTGCCAAACCCTTCTTTTACATCGCCAATAGTTGGGGGCTGGTAGCCGGCGTTCGCTGGGCAGACCGCATCGGCAAAGGCATCCGCACGGCACCCCGCGACGCGTTGGTAGCAGATTCAGTCACCAAAGAGACCCGCGGATTGGCCTTCGGCTTCCACCGTGCCATGGATACCGCCGGAGCCATGATCGGTATCGCCATCGCCGCGCTGGTGATCTGGCTTGGACAAAAGAATTCCCTTGACCTCAGCCAGAAATCCTTCCAGACCATCGTTCTGATCAGTCTGCTGCCGGCTGTCCTGGCCGTGCTTTCCCTGATGATCGGCGCCAAAGACGTGGCCGTGGAGAAAAAACGTGATCTGCCAAAATTCTCACTGCGCAGCATGGGGAAACCTTACATCGTCTTTCTGATCATCGTCAGTATCTTCACTCTGGGCAATTCCTCGGACGCATTTCTGACCCTGCGGGCGCAAAACCTGGGCATTTCGGTGCTGGGTATTTTGATCATGCTGGTGATGTTCAACCTGATCTACACCTTGATCTCAACCCCGGCTGGCTCACTCTCAGACCGCATCGGTCGGCATCGCCTGATCATTGGCGGCTGGCTGGTATATGCCGTCATCTATTTTGGTTTTGCTCTGGCCAGTAAGGGCTGGCAGATCTGGCTGCTGTACGTCGTCTATGGACTGTATTACGGCATGGCTTACGGCACCGCCAATGCCATGGTCGCCGACCTGGTCCCCGACGACTTACGCGGTACAGCCTATGGCACTTACAATGCAGTCATTGGTCTGCTGGCCTTCCCGGCTTCGCTCATCGCCGGTATCTTGTGGCAAGGAGTGGGTTCCTGGGGCGGTTTGGGTGCCTCGGCTCCCTTCTACTTTGGTGGAGCACTGGCTCTGATCGCTGCCCTGCTGATGGCATTCTGGATGCCAAAAGTTCAAAACCAGTAATCTGGCAATTGTTTGTTCAAATGGCCAACCAGAGATTTTGGTTGGCCATTTTTATTGATTGCCCCACCGGTCCTTAATAAACTGAACCAGTCACAGATCTGAATTTCACCCCAGAATCATTCCTGAATTCTTTTCGATTGATCGAGAAGCATTTGAGCGGAGGTTACCTTCTCTATCTATTCTCTTCCCAGCAGATATCTCTTTTTCATTGCGCTTTGGGGCCGCCTCCAACGCTGCCTCTGGGGTTGACTCGCAGGATTGCCGCGGACTCGCTCAAACCTGCAACACGCGGCGTGCCGCCCGGCTGAAGAGGAGCTGCACCAGGGCTGCGGCGGCAAAGCCCGCCACGAAGCTGAGCACCAGGGCCAGCAGAACGCTCCCGCCCGCGGACGCAGCACTCCCCGGCACGAGGCGGAGCACCTCCCTCCCGGCCAGCACGGCAGCGGCAGTGGAAAGGAGCAGCCCGGCCACGTCCAGGCGGATGCGGCGGTGCAGACGCCCGGGATCGGCCAGAAATTGCCGCCGGTCGCTCAGGACCAACGCGGCCAGGGCCAGCCCCAGGCTGAGGGCCATCACTCCCCAAGAGAACACGGGCAGCCAGCGGCTGCGGGTGAACAGAGAAGCCACGCCCAGCAGAATCGCCAGCAAGGCGATCAAAAGGACAAACAAACGTTTAAGAGATCCCTTCATGGGTACCCCCTTCATCAAAGAATTCCAATCATCATTTGGTCGGGATTAACGGCCCAACCTATTTATCTGCAGAACCCAGCAACATTAATGCTGCTTGCGGCGAAAGCCATACCTGTGCATACACCAGCGACATCCAAGCACGCCCGCCAAAGCTCCCAGAATTGAGAATATCAAGTAAGATTTCATGTCAAACTCGCTTCAGAAAAGTCCCTTGCAGACAAATACGCAACGTTTCTTCATCTTTCTTGGGAGAAACCACCGCCCGGCCCGTCTGCCGGTCATAATCAAACCCGGCGATCCCCAGCATGGATTCTACTTCCATGGGAACGCCGGTCTCCCAGGCTGAAACACAGGCATGAATCTCACGGCCAAACCCTTCCCCGCTTAACGCATTGAGGTCCCCAATATCCAGCAGCAGATAGTTGCCCACCGCAGGCTGAAGCTGCTCCAGCCAGCGATCGAAATAAGCAGCATACTTCTCACCAAACAACTTCACAAATTGGGGGCGACGGGAACTTGCCAGAGCGATGCCCTCCTGCGCGGGAACGAGCAAAGCATCGTAGATATCCCAATCCGTAGTGCGATCTTGAAAATGGCTGGCCCGATACAACGTGGTCCACAGCGCCGGTACCATGTATTTGGCCGCTGCCAGCGCCTCATTGGGCTCGAAAGGTTCGTCCACCATGCCGCTCTTATTGATCACCAGATAGGCCCAATCTCCCATGTTTTCCCTCCAGAGCATGACAAAATTTGTACGTTTATTAAATTTGAAATCTCACCAGCCAAAGCTGGTGCTGTTCTGCATACGATGCAATTTCGCCAATCGCTTTCAAATGCGGCAGTGCAATCGCCAGAAAAGCCGGGCTTTCCACGTCTGGATACTTCGGCCAGACTTTTTCAAAATATTTCTGCAGCAGATCGTCTTTGTGAATTTTCTTGTATTTTCGATTGTTTCTATCACGTACATGTTGGATAACACCTGTGATTTCCAAAAATTCATCTCTGTTCTGAGCATCATCCACTATTTTGAAGTTTTTCCAGAAGTCTGGGATCTCGTTCAATTTGTCCCATTTCTCTCGCCAAACTTGAGCATCAAGGTGTCTAGAGCAATGAAAGAGGTATTGCATCTCATAGTATTCCCAAACATTGGGGATCACCGGGTGCAATTCTGGCGGGTAGATGAATTCGATAAAGTTCTTGCGAATACGAGCATCATAGCGTAATGAATTACTGATTTTCGCTCGGAATTTCAGATAAGAGACAAAGTAATCATCATTGATAAAATAGGTAATGGGATAACTGCAAGGGCCCTGGTGATCCAGAAGCAGCAAAGCTCGGTATACAGATTGTACCCGTACCAATTCATACACTTGAGAATCTACTTTTCTCGGATCCCAATTCGCATTCCTGTTCTCGGAAACCAGCCCTGTGGAAAGTTTGGCAGCGATCTCATGCAGTGAGGTCTTTTCGCCGTATTTCTTTTTAAAGAACTTGAATTGCGGCTCCAGGGCGAATTTGTACATGCGCTGATTGGGCATGGCCCAGTTCGATTGCGGTTCGATAGGTAGGCGGCGCTGAAACTCTGCCTGAAGCTCCAGCAGCGGCAACTGCCAGTGCTGAGCTAAAAGATCTGGATCAATACAAAGATGAAAAATTTGATACATTTATCTTTCTCCTTATGAATTTTATTTCCAGAAAGATTCCAAAGCAGACGAAATAGTCGAAGTGGCTGCGTCATGTACCAGTGCATTCCAGGCATACTGAACCAGACCACTGGCGACCAAACTCACTCCGAAACCAACCAGTGCGCCACCAATCGTTCCCAACCCAGGGATAATGGAACAAACAGCAGCGCCTGCAGCTGCCCCAACAAATGCAGAAGCAAATGCCCCAGCCACATCCACTGTGGTATCCGCTACAGCCGTTTGCTTGCTCATTGTACCGTTTTTTACCGCAATGACATCCTCTACTCCTGAGACACCTAATTGAATGGCCGCCCCAACAATTCCTGCTTTTGTCCCCGCGTCTACCGCCAGTTTACCTGCTAAAGCTATGCCTTCCGATTTATTTCCGTTTAACACAGAGTTTTTCAATGTATTTGCTACTTCTTGTGCCTCTTCACAAGAAACTTCACTGGAAGAGACATTATTAACAGATGATTTTGCAGCAACTGCCCCTGCCTCCTCATCCGAGATGAGCAATTTTGCATCCGGGCCCAATTTAGTTGATAAAATTGAATATCTATTTTCCGTTCTAGCAAGAGTTTCTATGTTTGGATTGATAGATTTAAGCTGAACATTTGTTTCGTCGTTTATTGTGATCAATTTTCCATCAAACCCTGGCGTGGTTCTGGATTTATTCAACCAAGCAATACCATTTTCGGCTACACTGATTGGATTCGAATTATTGGTTGCCATCCATAAATCTTCGTGAATAAAACCGCGAATCAAATTTTCGGGCGTATTTACAGAAATAAACTTTTGAGTAATGGTCTCATACAGACGTCCTTCCAGCGCACCATAGACACTGCCTTCATAGCCTCCAGCAAAGGTTGCAGGCAAACCGTTGGCTATTCTTGTGCCAACGCCATTTTGAGTAAGCGCAGAAGCAGAATTATAGGTCAGGCTTGGAACTGGATGGCTTCCTGCCGATCCCACAGTTCCTGATATCTCAGCTTCACGTTGTTTTTCCCGGTAGACCTCATATTCCTGCATGCTCTGCTGATCTGCCTGCTTGAAGCTCTGGTAGGCATCATTGAGCGCTTCCTGCTCTTTTGCCTTTTGCTTTTCAGCCTCACGGGCCGCGTCATAAGCCGCCACCAGGGCTGCCTGGGTTGGATAGGACGTCGGCAGTCCCTGTGACCCCAGCCATTGCTGCATCAGCCACTGGCTGTCTTGATTGGCCGCAATCAGTGCATCGATGCCCTTCTCCGCAGCATTGAACTGGGCCGCAGCCGCCTCTGCCGCCTGCCGCTGGGCTTCCTCTTCTTCCTTGCGCTTGCGGGCTGCCTCCAGCGCTGCCGCCGTGGCTGCCCCGATCACTGCCGCCGCTGCCCCTCCCCACAACACGTTGCTGGGGAGTGTCGCCACCGGCTGCTGTACGGGACTCGCCGGGGAACTGAAGGAGGTCACTGGTACTCCCGCCACTGCTGTCGGGGTACTGCTTGGCTGTGGTGTGGCCGTGGCTGCTGCCGCAGTAGTACTCTCTGCTGCTGCCGCTGCCACAGTTCCGGTCGCGGTCAGGGTAGGTACTGCTGTAAGGATCACCACCGGTATTGTGACCTGGGAGTGCGACACACTCAGGTTGCTCATCACGTCCGAGGCATACACGCTCACTGTGTACTGCCCCGCCGCTGCCGCCTGCCCGTTGAATTGTCCGTCCCAGTGGAAGTCCGTCGTGAAGGAGTCCCCCGCTGCCGGGTAGACCTGCTCCACGTCCGGCCAGCGCTGCTGCGGGTCCGAGACGACGATGCTGACGCTGCCCAGCGAGAAGCTGTTGGCCTGTACCGAGAGGGAGATGGTCTGCCCCACCTGCCAGTGGTCCGGCACCGTGATGTACGGCCCGCGGCTCTCGACGAAGAAGCTGAACGTCTGGACGTCCGAGGTCAGCCCGGCCTGGTCCACCGCACGTACTTCGATCTCGTGCTGGCCGTTGTAGAAGACGAGGGGGGCGGTATAGGTCGTCCAGCCCCCGGAATTATCCTGATATTCGATGCGGCCCAGCCCGGAACCCGTGTCACTGCCGCTGGCGCTGAGGGTGGCGGTGGTGTTGTAACGCCCGGGGCTGACGAGGTGTCCGGCCAGATCGGCGCTCAATTGCGGGGCCTGGGTATCCACTGAGAAGGTCTGCTCGGCGCTGGCCGTCCAGCCGGCAGCGTCCGCGGTACGCAGGGAGACGGTATGCACGCCGTCGCCCAGGGTGAGGCTGCCGCTGCAGGGCTGCCAGGCAGCTCCATCTGCGGAGACCTCGAAGCTGGCGATGCCTGATCCGGGGGTGGGGTCTGTGGCGGCGGCGCTGAGGGTGACGGCGGAGGTGTACCAGCCGTTCTCGCCCTGCGTGCCGCTCAGGCTGCCGCTGATAGTGGGGGCCTGGGTATCCACGCTGGCGCTGGCGCTGCCCATGGCAGAGCTGTCGCCGTAGCTGGAGATGGCCCAGAACTGGAAGTCATTGCTGCCTTCGCTGAGGGGGACGTTGCTGCAGTGGTCACCGGGGCAGGCAAAGCTTTCGCCGTTGCGGGTGCCTTCGAGGGTGAGGATGCTGTAGCCGCTGAGGGGTTCACTGCCGCTGACATTGAGGACGGCCAGGCCGACGCACCAGCCATTCTGGCCGGGAGTGGAGCAGGTGATGGCGCCGCTGACAGTGGCAGAGGCCAGGGTGGTGCGGTGTTCGATCACGACGGCGGTACAGGCCTGATCCCCCAGAGAGCAGCTCTGGATGGAGCTTGAGGGCCCGCTGATGGAATCTGCCATACCAGAGCATCCTGTTGTATTGCTCCACTGGCACACTCCTTCAGAAAAATAATGGCTATCCACGCTGCCGGGGCAGCTGTCCTTGGGCCCAACGTAGACGGTCATGGTACAGGCGCAGACACCCGGGCCAGCCGGGTCACGCACGTCCACAAAGCGGCAGGCCTGGCGCTGGTAGATGGTCTCGTATGTGACGATGACCCGGTTCGGGCCTAGATAGTCCGCCTGGGCTGTGGTGAACAGGGCCGCGATCAGCAGCAGAGCTGCCCCAATGAATATAACTTTCTTGAATGGCTGCATTTCTTCCCCCGCAATGTTGAGTGTCTTCCCCGCAAACTTTCTTTCGCTATCTTACCCCCAAAATACCCTCCCCTAATTACAAATTTGTAATGTGCAAATTATTTTAAGCTTTCTCATCCTGAACAAGCAAAAAAACAACGAAGTGTGCTCTTTTGGGCACACCTCGTTCGTTATTGAGCCACTCCCCTGCTTTTTTTCAGTCGTTCTCAACCTTCCCGATGGGCGAGTAAATCCGTGACCTTTTATCCCCTGAAACTGTTTACTCCCGATAAATTACCAGAATATCTTCGATGACCGCGTATCCAGTGGGCAGGCGCTGCGGTTTGAACGAAGCCTTAAGTTAGCCGCTTATCTTATTTGAAGCCACCGAACAGTTCCCAGCGTTCGCCGGCAGAGCGGGCATTATCCTTTCCCCTACCGATAGGGTATCCTAAACAATGCGAGGTGAGAATGTCTACTCCGCTTTTTGGAGAGCCAGCCCAATTTTTGGTAAGCGGACCAGGTCCGCTGCATGGCAGCGTCAAACGGTAATGGCTGCCAACCCAATTCTTCGCGGGCTTTACGATTGCTGAAATTCCAATCCAGCCCTACCATGTCAAAGAAATCGGAGGGAAAGATTGGGCGATGCAGCAGGGCACCCGAGAAAGCGGAGAGCGCCCGTAACAAGCCCAGCGGGATGCGGCGAGTGGGCACAGGCCGGCCCAGAATGTGCGCCACGGTCTGCCAGATCTGAGGAAAAGTGACGTTTTCGTTGCCAAGAATATACCCCTCCCCCAGCCGTCCGTGCTGATGGGCCAGGGCAATGGCGGCGCTGGTATCATCATAATAAGCTGCCAAAAGGCGGTTCTGGCCGCTGCTCATGATGGCACAGGGCCAACCGCTGGCCATGCGCAGCAGGGTTTGGTCCTGCATGCTGGGATGGCTCGAAGCAAAAGAACAGCCAAAACCAAAGCCCGGGTAAACGAGTTTGACATTCAGGCCATGATCGGCATACTGCAAGGCAAGCTGCTGAGCAGCATATTTGGTCTTCTGATACAGCGTGGTTTGACGGGCTGGGTCGATGGGACGGGTTTCGTCCGCCAGCTCGCCGGGATCAGTGTGGCCAAGCACCGAGAGCGAACTCACCAGCACGCAACTGGCCACGCTCAGCGTCTGGCACGCTTCCAGCACATGGCGGGTCCCTTCCAGATTTACCTGCCACCAGATATTTTCAGGCACTGCCCCGCCCACCACCGCCGCCAGATGAGTGACCCGGTCGCAACCCTCCATCCCGGTCAAAACGGCGGCAGAATCAGTAATATCGCCCACGATATATTCCACCCCCGATGATGGCAGTCCACTGCGATTGCTGCCCGCGCGTACCAGAGCCCGAACCGGTTCTCCTCGTTCTGCCAATTGGGTCACCAACACCCGTCCAATCGAGCTGGTCGCCCCGGTTACAAACGTAGTCATGATCTACCTCCTTGATAGCCATAAAGAAAATGCTGCGTCAACTGATGCGCGACCTGGCGTAACTCTTCCACCTGCCAATTGGAATATTCTGAGAAGAGAACGTTGACCAGCCCCCACGAAAACAGCGACTGGAAGAAGATCAGAGCCGCAGATCGCGCAGTATCCTTCTCAACGGATGAAAAAGTCTGCAAAAAACGGGCCGTCATTTCAGAACCCCGCTCGATGATCTGCTGAGTGAAAATCTCCCTCACCGCGGGCTCGTGTACCCCTTCCGAGATAATCATCTGCATCAAGGAAACAAATTCTGGATCCTGGAAGAGCGAGAGGTACGCAAACGCGATCTCTTCCAACGCTGCGGAGAGAGAAATACCGCTGGCAGGGGCCAACTGCTGCATGAGCGGCTGCAGACGGACAAACCCAATTGGCTGAGACAGGAGCGCACCGAAAAGATCTTGCTTGGAGGGATAATAAAAATACAAAGCCGGCTTCGAGAGATGCAGTGCAGCAGCAATCTCCTCCATTGTGGCAGCAGAGTAGCCTTTTTGCCCAAAGATGCGGCCGGCCACCCGGAGAATATTCTGGCGTTTTCTTTGCTCGGCCGCATCGGGAAAATCCAGCTCAGGATGATGCAAGGAATCAAATAAATCACGCTTGCCGGTGAAGTAGCGGTAAATCAATGAAGATGCCACCCCTGCCTGCTGAGCAATCTGAACCATGGTTGTGCCGGCATACCCCCGCTCCTGAAAAAGCAAAAGAGCAGACTGTTGTATTTTCTCCTTAATATTCTGGTCCGATTGCAAATTAATATTTTTCATTTACTTATTAGTATACAAATATTATTGATTTTTGACAATGGACAGTGTGATTCATGAACCTTTTCAGCCCCTATTTCCTCTGGTATAATCAGGGTCAATGACTCGTCCTGTCTGCGGCGTAGCTGCGGGCAAGGAGACTTGCAAAAAATTTTTAAGGAGCAATTGTCATGGCTTTGACAAAAGAAGATAAGTCCAATCTGATCGCCAATTACCGCATCAACGACACGGATACGGGTTCAGCCGATGTGCAGATCGCCATCCTGACCACCCGCATCAATCAGCTCACCGAGCATTTGCGCGCCAACAAGCACGACAATGCATCACGTCGTGGTTTGTTGAAAATGGTGGGTACCCGCCGCAAGCTGCTGGCCTATCTGCGCCGCACAAACTTCGAACGGTTTGCTGCACTCACCGAAAAACTCAACATCCGCACCCGGTAATGGAATGAATCAGACGAGTAGATGGTAGCTCCACCCAGCCATCTGCTCGTTTTTTTCTTTCTCGCATAGCGAGAAAATGACCGCCGGTTGGGTATTGAAATATAATGAGGACCTGTCTGTCCTCGATATTTTTCAGTCCCTAACCAGGCGGGTATGCAGTTCTCTAGGGAGAAAATTGAATGAAACCCGAAAGTAAAAAATATATTGCCACAGTAGGTGGTCGTCCGGTCACGTTTGAAACCGGAAAACTGGCCGCTCAAGCTGGTGGCGCCGTCACCGTTCGAATTGGTGACACCGTCGTTTTTGCCGCAGCCACAATGGGTCAGGAACCCAAAGAAGGCCAGGACTTCTTTCCACTCACCGTTGAATACGAAGAAAAGATGTATGCCGGCGGTCGTATCCCCGGTTCTTTCTTCCGCCGTGAAGGAAAACCTGGCACGGATGCCATCCTGATCTCACGTCTGACTGACCGTCCGCTGCGCCCGCTTTTCAACAAAGACATCCGCAACGAAGTCCAGGTCATCATGTTTTCCCTCTCCGCTGATTGGGAAAACCCGCTGGATATTCTGGCCATCAACGCAGCTTCCGCCGCGCTGATGATCTCGGATATTCCGTGGGGCGGCCCGGTAGGCGCCGTCCGCGTCAGCCGCATCAACGGCGAATTCATCCTGAACCCCACCTTTGCCCAGATCGATGAATCCGATCTCGACCTGCGCATTGCCGGCACCAAAGATGCCATTCTGATGGTCGAAAGCGGTTCCAACGAAATCGATGAAGAATCGATGGTAGCCGCACTGACCTTTGGCCACGATGCCATCAAGCCTCTGGTCGAAGTTCAGGAACAGATGGCGGCCGAGATCGGCAAGCCCAAACGCGAAGTTCCTCTGTTCTCACTCGATCAGGACCTGGTAGAGCGTATCTACCAGCGCTGCGTCGCCGAAATGAACGACCTGCTGGAAACACACCACGGCAAGCACGAATTAGACGATGCCATCAAAGCGCTGCGAGATAACGTGGTCACTGAAATGACCGACTCTGAAGACGTCGAAATGGTTGCCAACGTCAAAGAAGCTTACGAAGAAGCCTATCGCCGTGTGGTACGTTCCCGTATTCTCGATCAGCACAAACGCCCGGATGGCCGTCAGATCACCGAGATCCGCCCCATCTGGTGCGAAGTTGGCGTCAGCCCGCGCGCTCACGGCTCGGGTCTGTTCACCCGCGGCGAAACCCAGGTCTTGACCCTGGCCACGCTGGGAACCCCCAAAGAGGCCCAGGAAATCGACAGCCTCAGCCCGAACGACACCAAGCGCTACATGCACCACTACAACTTCCCGCCCTACTCAACCGGTGAGGTCAAGCGGTTTGGCGGTCAAAGCCGCCGCGAGATCGGTCACGGTGCCCTGGCGGAACGTGCCCTGCTGCCCGTGATCCCGTCTGAGAAAGAATTCCCATATACCCTGCGTCTGGTCTCTGAGGTGCTGTCTTCGAACGGCTCCTCTTCCATGGCCTCGGTCTGCGGTTCTACTCTGGCCCTGATGGATACCGGGGTGCCTATCAAAGCTCCCGTCGCCGGTGTGGCAATGGGCTTGATCAAAGAAGAAGACCGCTACGTCGTCCTGACTGACATTCAGGGTGCTGAAGATCACCTGGGTGATATGGACTTCAAAGTTGCCGGCACCACCCAAGGCATCACTGCCTTGCAGATGGATATCAAGATCAAAGGGATCACCCCTGAGATTATGCGCCAGGCTTTGAGCCAGGCCCATGAAGCCCGCATGTTCATCCTCGACCGCATGTTGGAAGTCATCCCAGTGCCACGGCCTGAACTGAAGAGCTTCGTTCCGCGTATCTCGATCGTCAAAGTGCCCGTGGATAAGATCGGCGCCATCATCGGCCCCGGTGGTAAGAACATCCGCGCCCTGCAGGAAGAAACCGGCACCAAGATCGACATCGATGACGACGGCACAGTTTACATCGCCGCTACCGACAGCAATGCCGAAGCCATCGCCCGCGAACGCATCGAGGGCATGACCGAAACCCCGCAGGTAGGCCGCATCTATACCGGTAAAGTGGTACGCATCGCCGATTTCGGCGCTTTCGTACAGATCCTGCCCGGTGTGGATGGCATGGTACACATTTCCCAGCTCGACAGTGAACGCGTCGAGAAAGTGGAAGACGTGGTACACATGGGCGATGAGCTGACCGTGATGGTGACCGCCATCGACGAAAACGGCAAGATCCGCCTGTCTCGCCAGGCCGTGCTGGAAGGTTGGACCGTAGAAGAAGCGCTCGAGCACGATAAAGGCGGTAAATCTGGCGGCGGCCACTCACGTGGCGGCAGCCGCGGCGGAGACCGTCACTCCGGTGGAGATCGCCGCGGCGGCTTCAATCGCGGCAATGATCACGGCGAACGCCGCGGTCCGCGCAACTAACATTGCAGAGTTAACACGATCAAGCGCCTACCCTTTGAAAGGGCAGGCGCTTTTTGATGAAATCCAGTCCAGTAAAATGCTATTTTCTTTTGCTCTTCAACCACTCATCCATATCGGCAGCAGCCCGTTTACCGGCACCCATGGCGCTGATCACGGTGGCAGCACCGGTGACCACGTCACCACCGGCCCAAACCCCGGGCTGGCTGGTACGGCCATGTACTTCATCTGCCTCGATCGTGCCCCATTTGGAACGTTCCAGCTCCTCAGCCGCTTCAAAGGTGGTGGGGTTGGAGCGCGTACCAAGAGCCATGATTACGGTATCGACCCCCATTACAAATTCCGAGCCAGGAATAGCTACCGGGCTGCGGCGCCCACTGGCATCCGGTTCGCCGAGTTGCATGCGTTCGCACTTCAACCCCTTCACCGTATTGTCAGGGTGGATCAGAACCTCTGTTGGGCTGGTCAAAAAGTTAAAAATGATCCCTTCTTCCTCTGCATGTTCCACTTCTTCAGCACGCGCCGGAACTTCGGCACGAGAGCGGCGGTAAACAATGTGTACTTCCGGACAATAATTCTTGAGCCCGGTCACCTGAAGGGAACACATGCGCAAGGCACTGCGTGCCGCATCCATGGCCACGTTACCCGCCCCAATGACGGCCACGCTCTTGCCCACGTGCAGGGGAGTGCCAAATTGAGGGAACTCATAAGCCTTCATTAAATTGATGCGGGTCAGGAACTCATTGGCAGAATAGACCCCAATAGCATTGACACCCGGGATCTTCATCAAGATCGGCAGTCCTGCCCCGGTACCCATGAAAACCGCGTCGAAACCCTGTTCATTGAGCAATTCATCTACCGTGAAGAGTTTACCTGCCACACAATCGAGATGAATTTCGACACCCATTTTTTCGAGGAAACCGATTTCTTTTTTCACAATGTGCTTGGGTAAACGAAACTCCGGGATACCATAGATCAATACCCCACCCGCTTCGTGCAACGCCTCAAAAATCTCGACATGATGACCCAGACGAGCCAGGTCTCCGGCGCAGCTCAAACCTGCCGGGCCAGAACCAATAATTGCTATCCGCTTGCCGGTAGCAGGCGCTACTGTGGGCATCTCTTCGTCATGATCCAGTGCCCAATCGGCTACAAAACGCTCCAGGCGGCCAATGGCTACGGAACGGCCTTTGATGCCCAGTGTACAGTGGCTTTCGCACTGACTTTCCTGCGGGCAAACCCGTCCACAGACAGCGGGTAAATTACTCTTCGATTTAATAATGGCAGCGGCTTTTGCGATATCGCCTGCACGCAGAGCCAGAATGAATTCATTAATAGGTACCTGCACCGGGCAACCAGCCACACAGGGGGCATTCTTGCATTGCAAGCAGCGTTCGGCCTCTTCGATGGCCGTTCCCAGTTCGTATCCCAGAGCTACTTCGTTGAAATTGGTACGGCGGATCGTACTCTGCTGCAGCGGCATCTCATGTCGGGGAATTGCCATTCTTTCTTTTACGCTGATCGGTTGATTCGTCATCATTTTTTGCCTCATTTCCGGCTAGGCCACAACACGCTGTACTGTCTGCTCGACCTCATTCTTCTTCAATTCCTGATCGAGATGGCAAACGTGGTCACTGTGCAAAGCATTCTGATACAGACGCAGGGATTCCTGCTCTTCAGAAACGAACAGCTTCTTGCGAGAAAGAACAATATCCCAATTAACTTGGGTACCCTCAAACTCAGGGCCGTCCACGCACACAAATTTCGTCTCACCGCCCACTTCTACGCGGCAGGCACCGCACATGCCAGTACCATCCACCATGATCGAATCCAGACTGACCAGCATGGGCACGTTGAATTCCTTCACCACGGCTGCGCAGAATTTCATCATGATCGAGGGACCAATGACCCAAACCCGGGCAATCCCCGGGCGGCTCTGCAAAATTTCCCGCAACGGCTGGGTCACCACGGCCTTGATTCCCTTTGAGCCGTCATCTGTACAAATAATCATTTCATCAACGGCAGCGCGTAATTTATCTTCCCAGAAAAGTAACTTCTCATTGCGGGCGCCGACAATCACAGTTACCTTGTTGCCGGCTTCATGTAAGGCGCGGGCAATCGGATAAACCGGGGCAACCCCCACTCCGCCGGCTACCATGACCACCTCACCGTATTTTTCGATATCCGAGGGCTTCCCCAGCGGGCCAACGAAATTGCGTACCGTCATGCCCGCCTGTAATTCGCCCAATTCACGGGTGCTTACCCCCACTTTTTGGAAGATCACCGTGACCGTCCCTGCCTGGCGATCAAAATCAGCAATCGTCAAAGGAATACGCTCGCTCGTTTCATCTTTACGAATAATGATAAATTGACCAGGCTGGGCTTTTTGAGCGAGCATGGGGTCTGCAATGGTCATCAGGTCAGTATTTTCAGTTAAAGGTTTTTTTTCAATAATCTTGTACATGTTACCCTCCTTATGACCGGGCCTGTAAAGATCAAATGATCTTTACAGGCATTCACTCGGTCAAGAGAATCACGCGTCGCTATGCTGCCAATGGGAGGTTGGCAAACTGCATGGAATGCAGGGAGCGTTCGTAAATGGAATGGATCACGTCACTGGTGGCCTCAGTCGGGGCCAGGCTCAAGAGCAATCCCAGTGAAGGAGTGGTCTGCGCCAGATGAGTCAATTTGTCGAGATCGGCAAAGGTAAAGCCCTCATCGGCCAGCTTGGAAGAAACACCCAGGGTAAAGAGCCAGTGTTCCACCCCCAGTGCCAGACGTTTGGCTTCGCTGGCGCTCGGGGTACCGGTCAACCCGGCCACAATTGGGGAATAGATATCGGTCAAGACTTCGGCTTTGGCTTTGTAGATGGTTTCAAGAACTGCCGGTAAGATCATGGCCAGGCCCAAACCGTGTGCCAGATCAGGTTTGACCGCACTGAGCGGGTGCTCAAGAGCATGAGTGTAGTGCAGCATGCCGTTATCGAAGCAAATGCCAGCGATGGCAGAAGCATAAAGCAAGTAGTAACGAGCTTCCATATCGTCAAGATTATCAACCACACGCGGCAAGTATTCAGCCACGAGACGGATAGTTTCTTTGGCCAGCATCACCGTGTAAGGAGAAGCCACTTTGCTGGTGGCTGCCTCAGTGACGTGATTGACCGCGTCAATCGAAACGTAGAGCGTCTGGTCGAGAGGAAGTTTGCACATTAAGGCCGGGTCATCAATGGCATACAACGGATAAATGCAGTCGTAAGCGATGGCCGGTTTGTAGCCCAGATCAGGGATGGATACTACCGCGAAGCGATCCACTTCGGTCCCCGTACCGTGAGTAGTATTGATCGCCACCAGCGGCAAAGCTTTGAAGGGAGTAAATTCGTAGTTGTATAGTTCTTTGCAGTTGTGCTCTGGATAAGCCAGCAAGATGGCCACACTCTTGGCCGTATCGATCGGGCTGCCGCCGCCAACACCAATGACGGCCTGAGCACCAAACTTACGAGCTGCCGCCGTGGCTTCATCCACCTGAACGTTATCGGGGTTCGGGGTAACGCCGTTATAAACGGTATAGCCAATCTCGTACTTTTCCATAGCAGGCACCATCGCGTCCCAGGCACCGCACTTCTTATATGCGCTATGGCTGGCCACCACGATGACCTTTTGAATGCCACGTGCCTTCAGATCAGCACAAATGGTGTCGAACTTGGCCATTGCACCCACTCCAAAATAAAGAGTTGTTTTGCAGCGCAGTTCAGTGACCTCATGAATATTGATACTGGATTCCCACATCGAAACACCTCCAAAAATGTTTTTATTTTCTCTAGCGAAGTAATTCGTTATCGTTTTCACGAATAAACACAGTATACGCCGGGGGAAGGAAAAGTCAATATTTTCGTGCAATTTTTCACGAATTTAATCATTAATGTTGATTTCGGGTAAACTTGACTTTGCAGCAATGTGAATCTATAATTTATTTGTGAATTAATTAACGATTTATCCTGTCTGAACCGGAGAATCAATGAAATCACTCGGAATTCCTATCCCTACCCTGCGCCGTCTTCCACTCTACTATCAGCAATTACTTCAGGCCCACCGCAACGGCGAAGAATACGTTTCCTCCGTCGAACTTGGAAAAGCCACCGGCTCTGCCCCAGAACAGGTGCGCAAAGACCTCAGCTTTCTTACCGGCCAAGGGAAAAGCCGCGTTGGCTATGAAACCAAAAAACTGGCCGAGATCATCGAGGACTATCTGGGGCTCATGGACGACAAAGAAGCCGTATTGGTAGGAGCCGGGAATCTGGGCCACGCTCTGGCCCTGTATCAGGGTTTTGCCCAGTATGGATTTCGCATCGTCGTGCTCTTCGATAATGACCCGATGAAAGTCAACGGCAAAGTGGGTGAGTTGAAAGTGCTGCCCGTTGAGAAACTCACCAACCTCGTCGAACGCATGGGGATCCGCATTGGCATTATTACCACCCCACCGCAGCCAGCGCAGGAGATCGCCGAAATGATGATCGCGGGTGGCATTAAAGCCATCTGGAATTTTTCGACGGCGCATCTGGTAGTTCCTGAAGACGTGCTGGTACGTAACGTCGACCTCTCGCTGGAACTGGCAGTAATCTCGCATTATATTAATGGGCTCAGTGTGCGCAACAGTTAATCAGGCAAAAACTGTGCGGCTGATGAAGAAGTGAGGCAAAATGAACAATAGAACTCTATGGGAGACCTTATGGGATCTTGACCCCAACTGTTTGTTCGTTGTCAACCCCAAAATGGAAATCAAGGTCATCAACCCTGCTTTTACCGCCCTTTTTCAAGCACCAGCCACCGATGTCATCGGGAAGAGCGCAGCCTTGTTCTTCGATGATATGAGCGATTTTCAGGTTGCCTGGGAGCAAGAGATCACGATCACCCGCGAAAAGAGTTTCGCGCGCTATGGCACCTACATGAGACTGGTGATCTTCCCGCTCAAACAAGAAGAACTGATCGCCTGCATCATGGTCAACCTGACCCAGGAACACGAACACGATATACAGGTTACCCGTTTGAAAGAAGAGCTGCTCACTAACGTCAATCAGGTCATCGACAAGCAAATGAGCATTGCCCAACAGATTGCCGGTCTGTTGGGTGAAACCACAGCAGAAGCCAAGATCAGTTTGCTGAAGATCCGCAATATGCTGGATGAGGATTGATGACCGTCAGATATATCGTCGAAACCGCGTATGAATCCGTCAACAAGTTTGGCGAGGAGCTCTGCGGAGATCAAATCCGCTTGCTGGCGAACGAAGATAAAACGCGGGCGGTGCTCTCGGATGGCTTGGGCAGCGGAGTCAAGGCCAATATTTTGTCTTCACTTACCGCGGAGATCAGCGTGCGCATGCTGCGCGAGAACATCTCCATTCAGGAAGTCATCGAGACCATTCTGAAAACCCTGCCCATCGATAAAACGCTCAATCTGGCCTATGCCACCAATACACTCATAGAAATCGATACAATCTCGCTTAAATATCGTCTATATAATTTTGATAATCCGCCAGTACTGTATTTCCACAATAAAAAAAAACGCACCTTTAAACTGTATCCAGCATCAAGTGATGGGTTATAACCTCAAAGTATGTGAGGGAACTCTCTCGAAAGGTGACGTGTTCATTGTCATGAGTGATGGGCTGCCTCACGCGGGTATTGGCAACGTTTATAACCATTCCTGGGATCAAGACGCCATCGCTGCCTACATCGAAGACCTGTTCAAATATTTTCCATCGGATATCAAAAGCATTGTACAAAAAACGGTCACCCATACGCGGGATTTGTGTGCGGATCGGCCGGCAGACGATATTTCCATGCTGGGGCTGTACCTGCGGCCCAAACAAGCCACCATCGTCTTTACCGGCCCTCCCAGCGACCCCAGCGAGGACGCCGAACTGGTGCGGCGGGTGCTTTCTTTCGAGGGCTTTCGCATCGTATGCGGCGGTACCACCAGCCATCTCATCTCGGCAATCAATGGGCGGCAGATCACCAATAACCCGCGCACCATGCACAAAGACGTTCCCCCGGTTGGCAATCTGCCGGGCATTGACCTGTTAACAGAGGGAATTCTGACCCTCTCGAACGTGCTGGAATGGCTGGAGCTTTCCCACGGCAACCCCGCCGTTCTTCCCAAAGACGAAAATGCCGGGCTGCAGGTCGCACGTGAGCTGCTTTATTCCGATGAGATCACCTTCCTGGTTGGGTTGGCGGTAAACCCCATTTATCAGAACCCCACCCTGCCCCAATCTGTCTCGATTCGCAAAAATCTGGTCGAAAAAATTGCCGAGCGACTGAAACAGTTTGGCAAAATCGTCCACGTCGAATTCCACTGACCCAAAAAATGAGAGCATCTTGCGATGCTCTCATTTTTCTTAATTGAGAGGGCGTACCGGGCGTCCTTCGATGTAACCCCGATATCCCTGCGGGGAAAGCTGAAATCGTGGCCCGTCTTCGTTTGCCCACTTGAAGCCGTAAATCTCCGGTTTATAGTGTTTAATTGTTTCCCACATGCTGAGAATGGCTTCTTCGAATTTCTCGTCGTCATAGGGCTGACCCTGAAAGATCATCATCTGGCAAGCCGGCAGATCAATCAACTCGTAGCCTTCCGGAACCGGGCCAGCATAATTTACCGGCATTTCCACCCCCTGAGCGTATTTCGACGTTCCTGGGCGGCGCATACTTTCCGGCAGCCACATCCCAATTGGCTCGTAAAGTGCCTGCTTGACGTTACACAGCTCTTCCCAGACATCACAGCCAACTTCTCCACAATAGGCCATGTAATCCTCTGCCTGAATCCCTCGTTTAAGGATCAATTTACGGGCAGGACGGTCCACTACCTGGACGAAAATCGTGTTTACTTCGTTCATCTGTTTTTCTCCTTTTTCAAGAGAAAGGTATCTGTCGAGAACATTGGAGGGAAGGAAATATTGCAACGGCCGGCGCGTCAGTGAAAAAGTCTGCGGAGTCACCCCAAACTCCTTCGAGAACGCGCGTGTGAATCCTTCGTGCGAGCCAAAGACAAAATCAAAGGCCACGTCAACTACTTTGACGTTTTCATCACGTAAGCGTACCGCCGCTCGAGACAGCCGTACCAAACGGATATATTCGAAGGGGGTTTTACCGGTCAACTCTTTGAAAACCCTGGCAGCATGCCATGGCGAATATCCGGCTGCCTCAGCTAACTGATGCAAACTGATGGGTTCTTTCAGATGTGTCTCGATATAAGACTGCATCCGGTTCACGGCATTCACATTTTCCCAGTTCTCCATACCTCTCCTGATGAGAAAAGGATAACAGGATCAGAATCGCCGTTCTTGACCTGGATTGTGATCTTCGCTGCTTTTGCGGTTAAGCATTGACTGAAGTGGGCAACACCGGCATCGTGGGACCCTCTTTCTCTAATAATTCACAGAGAGCTGCCTTCATCGCCGTACGATCATCCCAGGGATATTCTGTTGTGCCAAAGCACATGGATTGCTCGTGGCCCTTGCCAAACACCGCCACCAGGTCACCCGGCTGCGCCATGCGCACGGCGCGACGGATCGCCTCCCCCCGGTCAGGCTCGCGGAACATGGTCTGCCCTTCAGCAGCGCCAGCAGCCGTGGCTGCCCCAGCCATTTCAGCCAGAATTGCATCCAGACTCTCCGTACGCGGGTCCTCAGCGGTCAGGATCGTAATATCTGCCAGGCGGGCAGAAGTTTCCCCCATCATGCGGCGTTTTTCGCGGTCGCGCAGGCCGGCTGAGCCAAAGACAGCAATCAAACGTCCCTTGCCCATGACGCGTAAAGTACGCAGGGCCACCATCAGGGCATTTGGAGTATGAGCAAAATCAACAATGGCGGTAAATGGCTGCCCCAGATCGATGCGTTCCATCCGCCCAGGGACCACCGGCAAACTGGCGATCCCCTGCGCTGCCACCTGCGGATCGATTCCCAAAGCGCATACGGTGGCTCCAAAAGCCGCCAGACAGTTCGAAACGTCATATTCCCCAGGAATAGGGCAATGCACCGGTACCGACCAGTCTGCCCCCTGCACAGTAAATTCAATCGAATCCGCCGCAGGACGGATATCCACCGCGTTTAAAGTCCCTTTTCCGCGAATGCTGTAGCTGGTCAACTGGCCCGGCACTTTGGCGTGCAGAGGCTCATAAGAAGAATCATCCGCATTCAGCACACTGTAGCGAGGATTCCCCTGCGGTTTCGGCGAAGTCTCAGCCAGACTCTCAAAGAGCATGGCCTTCGCCGCCAGATATTTTTCATAAGACCCGTGATAATCAAGATGCTCATGAGTCACATTCGTGATCACCGCTACATCATATTCACTGCCAGTGACGCGATGCTGCGCCAGGCCATGCGAAGTGGTTTCCAGCACAACATGGGTCATGCCAGCTTCGACCATCTTGGCCAAATACCACTGCACATCCGGCGACTCGGGAGTGGTAACGTGGAACCCCGTATCGATGGTTTCGGTGCCGATCATGGCACTAACCGTCGAGACCATACCGCAGGCTACCCCAGCTGCCTTCAGGATCTGATAGATCATGTTCGATGTGGTTGTTTTGCCATCCGTGCCGGTCACGCCAATAACCGTCAGCTTGCGTCCGGGGTGGTCATAATAGGCCGCAGCCAGATAAGCCATCGCCTCACGTGCATCTTCCACGCGCAGATAAGGGACAGTCAAGCCGCCAATCTTTTCTGTGCCCAAAATCGCCGCAGCGCCATTCTGAATGGCATTGGGAATGAAATTGTGGCCGTCGGTGCTCAACCCCTTCAAGCAAACGAACACGTTCCCAGGACGCACCCGACGTGAATCCAGCGCAATTCCACTCACCAATACATGATCCGGGTTTCCACTTACCTCACAGGGGAAAGGAAGATCCTGAATCAAGCTGGCTAACTTTGGTCTAATAATCATCGGCATGTCTCTTTTTTGTAGGATAAGAAAGCACAACTTTATGATACCTGTTTTTGCACGCGATGAGCTGCCGGCTTCCGGCGACTCCATAAAATCAAAAGGACTCCCAACCCCAAGCACGCGCCTGCCAGCCAGGGAATCCACTCAGGGGGAAAATGCCTAAAAATTTTGTAGTGGTCAAGGTAAAGGGCCTGGCATAGAGCGCATACCAGTCTCCCTGGTCATCCAGATGAGAAACCCACAGCACACCCGTCAGTACGCCCGGCACATACGTTTGTGCCGTCCAGCGAAAACTCAATTCGCGGCCAGGTACAGCCGTTTCGGTGAGGGTTCCCCTGCGGCGTAAGAAAAGCATTGCCCAGTTCCAGCCGTCCCTGAAAGGAGAGAGACTCGGCAGAGTTTTCTGATGCGGCGGTGACCAGCTTGACCAGATACTCATTCTTCATGTGGCTCCAGCCCCGTTCCGCCAGCTTCACAGAAAGCCGTACTGAAGTACCATCCGCAAGGGTTAAATTCACCGCGGTCAGATCCGCCCTGGGATAAATCAACCAGACACAAAAAACGCCGATTCCCACGGCGAGTATGAACAAACCTGTCCAAAATTTCCATTTCATAGTCCGAATTATACCAAACGAGAGAGGGTTCACCTCTCTCGTCTTCATTACTTATCAAAACAGTACAGGGTGACTTCCTTCAACTCCGTCCACCGCAATTGCTTGAAGCCCAGAGTCTGGCTCCAGGTTTCCATTTGCGCCGGCGGAATGCGTTCTTCGAGGCCGGGGCCAAAATCTTGAGCGCGATAAGGCCATTCCAGCACAGCTAAACGCTGTGCGCAAACACGGAAGGCTTCCTGCAGTGCTTTCAGCGGCTCATCAGCTTCGTGCAGCACCAGGCCCATAAACACCACATCAAAAGTGGCCCCACTGATGGGTAATTGTTCTGCAATTCCCAGCCTGAAATCACCTGCTGGAACAAACTGACGGGCGGCTGCGATCATTTCCGGGTTGGCATCCACGCCCGTGAGGGTAACTCCTCGTGCAGCGAACTCTTCAGCAAACAGCCCGGTGCCTGTACCGATATCCAGAACAGAGTGGATTTCTTTTACACCAGCACAGGCAAGATCAACCACCTGAGCTACTTCCAGACGTGCAATCCGATCTGGATTACGCAAACGGGCAATGTCTCCGTGAAAACGTCTTTCATGCATGTCGTTTATCCTTTTTGATTCGTTGATCGAGAAAACTTCCGCTGCAGCCGCCAGTGTAGATAAGGAGCAGCCAGTTTGCGGGCGTAATATTTCAACACGATGGGCGCAAAACGAGAACCTCCATCGCGGTAATGCACCCGCAGCATTTCGGGCCAACAGCGGGCATCCGCATCCACGGTCTTGGCACCGGCATGAAGGCGAAAGTTCGCCCACACCCGCCCCGGAAGATACTGCAATTGACTGACCTGGGCCAAACGCACCCACAGGTCATAATCCATAGCGAAAAAGAAGCTGTCATCCAGCGGGCCAACCTGGCGCCAAAGATCAGCACGGAAAAAGGTCGCTGGCTGAGGAATGTGCACGTATCCGCGACGCAAACGCCGCAAATCAGTCTGCGCGGCCGGGAATTGCCCCACCACGCGGCCAGACTCATCGATGAAATGCAGATCACCGTAAACTGCTCCCACAGCAGCCTGACTTTGCAAAAAAGTGACTGCCTCACGAAAAGCACCCGGGTTATAGGTATCATCCGAATTGATCCAGGCCAGAATCTCGCCGTGAGCCCGGGCAAAGCCTTTGTTGATCGCTTCTGTCTGACCTTTATCTGGCTCTGAAGCCCAATAAGCCAGACGATCAGCATATTTGTGGATGATTTCCACGCTGTTATCCTGCGAGGCGCCATCGATCACGATGTACTCGATATTCGGATAATCCTGCTCAAGCACCGAGAGCATGGTTTCTTCCAGGAACTGGCCCTGATTGAACGACGGCGTCACGATACTGATCAGCGGCAGAGAAGATTCAGCCCCCATCGATCGCCTCTTTCAAGGGGTGACGCAGATCAAAAAGATAATAGCCATCCCCCTGCTCGTAAGGATAGTTGGCAAATAAATAATCGTGCAAATTCTGCTGTGAGTTAAAATCGTTGATCAAAGTAACCAAAAAGTAATCACAGCCCTGTGTCTTTTCAGCAAACTGCTGTTCAAAGGATTCCTGAACGGTGCCAGAAAGGCGTTCAACTGCCTGATCGCCCTGAGTATCCCACAAAACCGGCATAATATCGCCCCAGAAGCTCAAGCGGTAGCCGTAATCGTGGGTCAGGGCAACAATTTTCGTCGCATGGCCGATCTTTTCCCCTAAGGCCTGCCAATAAGGAGGTTCATTGTGATAATCGGACGAGACCAGTTCCGTTTTTGCCTTGAGCACGGCCAGAGATGAGCCAAAGACCAGCACCGCCAACAAGAAAATCCGCGCCAGCATTTTGGGCTGGGTCTCACTGATCGCCCGGTCTATCCACTCAAAAACCAGCCCCACCCCAATCGCCACCATAGGGATCAGGGGAAGCTGATAATAATTATGGGTATAGATGTGATAAGAAAAAGTAAAGCCCTGCAGCAAATAACCGATCCAGAGGCAGCCATACAGTACCCAGGCGGGCTTGCTGCGCAAGCCAAAGAAAGCCAGCACCGCCAGAAACAGCGGAATGTAATCCACCACGGATTTCGCCATCATGAACCAGTTCTTGTACCAGCTGGGCTGAATATACAACTGCGGGAAGAAACGCGAACCAAAAATCGAGCCGGAGTTATTCCCCACCGTGGCACTGAGCGCAAAATAGATCACCGCTGGCAGCAAAGATAAAGCTGCCATCAAGTAAACGCGCCAGTTGCGCACCGCTGGCTTCCAGCCGCGCATCAAGACAAAGCCAATGAAAGGCACCCCCACAAAGAAAACAGCCGTCGATTTGACGAGCACCGCCAAACCAGTGACCAGGCCGGCGGTCAGAGCAGCGCCAAGCGAATCACGTTCATACCAGCAATATTGAAAATAAAGCGCCCACAGCATCAGAAAGATCATCAAGGGATCCGGCTGAAAACTGCGGCTGGCAACTACCCCAAAGGGCAGCAACTCGTAGAATGCCAGAGCCAACGAAGCTCCGCTGGCCGAGAGGAACTTGCGTGCCAGCAGATAAAGCGGAATCCCCCCCAACACCCAGAACAGCACCGAATAGGCCCGCGGAATTTCGGGGTTCTCCTGCCCCATCAGGGCATAAGTCCAGGCGGTAATATGTTCCAGGATCGGAGGCTCCACGAGCAGTTCGGCCTTGCCAGCAGCAATGCCAGACGCCCGTACTTCGGGGTCCAGGGCACGAGTAGAGGGCAAATCCATGGAATAGTAATAGCCCCGTGCCAGGATAAGGGAATGCAACTGACGGGTGGCCGCGAAATCCAGCGGTGGATTGCTGAAATTGAAAGAACGAGCAACGAGGCCCAGAGCAATAAAAAGAACCACCCAGAACAACCGCGTCCAGCGGTTATTCTTCAAAAATAAAACTGTGCGTTCAGGTGTAGCAGATTCCATATCGCTCATTCCTTATTCAAGCGCGTCACACGGTCAGCAATACGCTTCTGACGCAGTTTTTCCAGCCCCAATGGAGCCAGCAGAGCAAAACCCATGCGGTACCATTCAGGCAGAATGATCCCAGGTGAAAGCAAAAAACCGCGCCAATAAGAGCGGAATGACTTACGATATTCTTTTGCGTCCAGCAGGTAAAAAGCGTTGATGCGTTCCGCTCCAGCTTTCACGTAGGGCGCCAGAGTGGCATATTTTTCGGCAAAAGCCGGCTCACGAGCCAACCAATCGGCAATACGGTAGGCTTCCTGGCCAAACTCCGCGGCCTGAGCCAGATTTTTGCAGTCTTCGTGATAATGGGCCCCTGCCCAAAGCTGGGGAACGTAGCGAATCTCAGCGTGCAGCCCCACACGCAGCCACAACTGGTGATCCAGCAAAAAATGATAACTTTTCTCCAAGGGGCCAGCCTGCTCCAATACAGAGCGGCGCAAAAAGACAGCCGGCTGACCAATAATGTGAAAGGTCATCAGATGCGACAGATCCCAGGGGCCATAGCGCAATACATTGAGAGTCCGCTCATCACGGTCCACCACCTGCACATCGCCAAAGACCAGGCCTACTTCAGGATGAGCTTCCAACTCGGCCACTGCAGCCCGAATTGCTCCGGGCTGATAAAAATCATCCGAGTTGACCCAGGCCACGTACTTGCCTCTGGCACGAGCGAAACCCTTATCGATGGCCTCCGCCTGACCGTGATCCCGTTCAGAAACCCACCAGGCAAGACGATCAGCATAGCGCTGAATGATCTCCACGCTGCCATCCGTGGATCCTCCATCGATCACCATGTACTCGAGATTGGGATAATCTTGATCCAGCACCGAGCGGATGGTTTGTTCGAGAAAAGCCGCCTGCTGGTAGCTGGGGGTAATAATGGTGACGAGGGGAAATTCATTCATGTCAGAATAAACTTTCGTAATCAACTTTCGGGAAAACCGCGAGTTTACCACCTACCGTGGCGTCGATGATCTCGCGGTCTGCCTTGCGATAGGCTTCGCGGGCAATCGTATAAGCCAGCTCAGAGGTTTCAAGATCAGGCAATTGCCAGCGAAAACCCTTGCCAAAGTAGCCCGGGTTAAAATGGTTGGGATCATCTCCCCCGGAAACCACCGTGGAATTCGGTTTGCCCTGAGTAGCAAAACTATGGTCCACCCCAATCAGGATCACCTGTTTAAAACCAATATAGTAAGCCAACTGCATCGCCACGTAAGTCACCGTAGCACCTTCCCACAGACGCCCAGCAGCGTTGCCGTTGAAACCAGGCAAAACGTAAGAAGTGTACAGATAATGCAAATTGGGAGCCGGTTCGATCCACTTACGGCCGCGCCACGACACAAAGGTCGGGATCGGTAAAGCGCGGATATCCTGGGCACACTGTTCGATGACCAGATCATTGACCGTCAGCAGCAAGGAGGTCATAAAACCCAGATCGGGGAAAGCCAGATAGAAACGGTTCATACCGATGGTAAATTCGTTCTTCAATTTGGAAAGATCGGTATTCTTCAGGCTGGGGCCGTTGCCAATAATGAAACAGCGCTCTCCCAGATGAGTATTGTGCAGAGTTTTGATCTTCTGTATCGAATCACGGCGCCAGGGGTGAAACGTGCTTTGCGGAAGTTCCCCGGCTACCTGAAAAGCATCGCGTGCCGTGCGCAATCCATTCACCAACGGAGCGGGTAAGGTATGGATCAACTTTGCGTGCATGAACTACTCCGTACTCAAACGGGCGGTGGCCCCACCATCCACGATGAGCGCCTGGCCAGTCATAAACGAAGATTGTTCTTCATCTGCCAGGAAATAGATCGCATGCGCGATCTCGGATGGTTGACCAATACGGCCATTGACCGTCTTGCGGGCCAGGTTATCCAGCCGCTCGGTAATGGTCGGCCCACTAACGTGGCCACGATCCATGCCGCCGCGCAGCATGGGGGTATCAATTGCTCCCGGCAGCACCGCATTGACGCGGATATTATCCGCGGCAAATTCGATGGCCATTGCCCGGGTCAGTGCCAGAATGCCGCCTTTACTCGCAGCATAGGCAGCAATACTGGTAGAAGTTTGCACGGCATGGACGGAAGAAACGTTCACAATGGCCGCTTTGCCGGCTTTGACCAGCAAAGGATGAGCATAACGAGCGCCAATAAACGTCGGGCGCAAGTTCGTCGCAATCGTTTGATCCCATTCTGCCACGGAAGTCTCAAGAATGGGCTTGGAAATCTGAACTGCCGCGTTATTGACCACCGCATTCAGAACGGGGGTAAACTCCGCCGCCTCAGCATACATTTTCACGATCTGGTTAGCATCAGAGACGTCCTTTTGAATGAACAAACCATTCTTGGGGAACTCTTCCCCAAATGCGTTGCGATCTACGCCAATGACCACCCAACCCTTTTCAGAAAAGAGTCGGACAACTGCACGGCCAATCCCTCCAGCGGAACCGGTGATCAATACCACCCGATTATTCTGTGTCATCTTTGCCTCGCTTAAATGGTTTTCTCAAATTCCGGCAAATCTTCTGCGGCGATTTCTAACCCCTGCAGCAAATTGCGGATTGTGTTCCAGTGTACCCGTTCCCAGGCTGCCGGGCTGGAATTGCTGTTATGAGGAGCCAGCATCACATTTTCCATTTTTAGCAGCGGAGAATCCAGCGGAAGCGGTTCCTGCTCGAAGACATCCATGGCTGCCCCACCAGGGTGCCCGGCCTGCAAAGCCTCGGCCAGATCTTTCTCATTGACCACGGGACCGCGAGAAGTGTTGATCAAGACCGCAGTGGGTTTCATATAAGAAAGGGTCGTCTTATTGATCAGATGGCGACTGGTCGGGTTCAAATCCGTGTTCATGCTCACGTAATCTGAGCGTTCGAGCAATTCCTGCAAAGACACCATCTCCACCTTGTTTTCGAGAATGAAATCTGGGGCCACCGGCACAATATCCGTGCCCAAAATAGTCATACCAAAACCGCGGGCGCGACGGATCACCGCCTTGCCAATATTTCCCAGACCCACCACCCCCAAAGTGCATTCCGAGAGTGAACGGCCGGGAATCTTCTTCCACTCGCCGCTTTTCATGGCACGATCCATCCAGGGCTGCCGGCGAGCAAAAGCCAGCATATATCCCATTACGGTATCGGCAACGGGCAGGGTAAACGCATTCAGCGTATTCTTGATCTGCACCCCTAACTCGCGGCAGGCCACCTGATCGATAGAATCAATGCCAGTGCCCCACTTGGAAATCACCTTCAAACGAGGCAGGCACTTTTCAATGACGCGGCGCGAATAACGATCATCCCCGCAGATCGTGGCATCAAACTGGCCGGCATACGCCAAAATATCTTCTTCTTCCATCCGCTCTTCCACTGGTGGGGCAATCACTTCCAGACCATAGTGAGCAAAGACCGGGGCAAATCGTTCTTGATAGGGCAGCATGTAAGGTGCTGTGAGTAATACGGTATACATGAATCACCTTTTAAACTGGTTTCGCTAACCAACAATTATACTTGCGAAAATATTGGATTCGGGACTACTCCTGGATCACATATTGGTATAGAGTAAAATGATCCACCCCCGGCAATTGACCCAATTTCTTCACCCGGCTCTTCAAGAAAGAAGCGTAGGGGTCTGATTCTTCAATCATGTATTCATTGCCAAAGACGTAATCAAGGCCCAAGTGATCCAAAAACTGGGTTGCCTGCCCCGACTTCATGGCCTCAAAATATTCTGGGCTATTGATCAAACCATCCAGATTGACGATGGCGCGATCTTGAATGAAATACGCCACCATGCCTCCCCCCGGCATACCGATCTGCGTATTTTTTTCAGTATGCCATTCCAGCTCATAGGTTTCTTCAAGATAGGCATCTTCATTTGCCTGAGTCACCGTAGGAGGGATAAAGCAATCACATAGCGCATATTGCCCATGAACAGCACACTGGCAAAAGTAACCAGGAGCAGGATCGACCAGTTTTGATCCAGGTGCTGTTCCAGCCAGGTGAACAGACCATCGAAGAATACCGCCAGCAGAAGAACAATGGTGATCATCTCGGATACCCAATACCAGCTACGGGTATGAGCATAGCCAATTGTGTGATAGTAAGCAACCTGAAGCAAACAGCCCAGCAGCAACGCCGGACCAGCCGTTTTGAAAAAAAGCAGTCCCAGACGACGATTTTTCGTCTGCAGTAAGACAACCACCAATATAAGAAATGCAATGCACAGCAGCCCAAATAGAAAATTGTTGGATGTGAGCTGAGAATGGGCTAATCGCAATAAAAAGCTCGAGAGATCCTCGATCTGTGAAGTGATCAGCGACCATGGGCCAAAATTTGCTCCAGAGGTCAGCCCTAGAGTATCGAGCAAAGAAGCATCATGACTGTAGACTGTATTAGGTAAAGAACCCCACCAAGCCTTGATCTGGCCACTCACTGGTGTGAAAGCACCCAGATAGTATCTATTTACCAAGCAGTAACCGCCAACCAGAATCAAAATCGGGATCGAAAAGCTAATACCCTCGACCAGGACGATCTTCCAGACACGCTGGAACCAGGCTCCAAAAGCGCGGAAGGGAGATGAAGGCGGCTGTGTTGAGACAGGCTGAAGCAGGCGCAGACATAATGTAAAGACAAAAGCGATCAAACCAAAAAGCAAAACCACGGACTTCGAGAGCAAATTGATCAATCCCAGCCGATACAGCAGACTGGCTGCGCCATAAACCAAACCGGTACTGACCACGGCTGCAATCCCCAGACGCAGAAAGCGCGAAAAAAGATTTCGTTGAGCGAAACCGCGGTACATGCCGGCAAAATAATAGACCACCGGGCCAAGGGTCACTGCCAGAAGCATCATCGGATAGAGCGGATAGATCGCTTGATCTACATTGGCAAAACCCAGACGCAAGACAAAACTGAGCAGCATGGCCACAATCAAAGCCACCCAATCGTAGAACAGTGCAGCCGGGATTCGTTTGATACGCAAAAGCACAAAAAATCCAACGCAGACCACTAAGAAAACATTGTCGAGCCGCGCCAAAACAGATAAGGCTGCAACCAAACCCAATAAAAGCATGCGGCCAAAAGCAATTCGATCACCAGCCTTTGCCAGCGTATCTGCGGCCACAGATAGCAATAAGAGGATGAAGAAGGCACTGATCACCGACTCCATCCCGTGGACAGTGGTCGTCGAATAAATCGAAGGAAAGAGTGCATAGAAGAAAGCAGCCGCAATTGCCGCATAGGAATGCAAATAGCGGCGCAGCAAGTGATAGAGCAACAAAGCTGACCCTGCGTTAAACAAGCCACTGAGCAGAACCAACAACCGCAACGGTAAAATCAGTCCAAACTTTGAAAACCAGAACACCCCCAGACAAACAACCATCCATAACGGATGAAACCCATTGGTGAAATTGATACCATCAAAGGTAAAACCGTGCCCAGCCAGCACATTCTGAGCGACCTTATAATAGAAAAAAGCGTCGTCAAGATTGTACCAGTTGAGCAAGTTGTTGGCGGGAGCGCAGGCGGCATAGATCGCCCCGCTAAGGGCAGTAACCGCAATGATCACCTGAATTAGAACATTCCAACGCTTCGACATAAAGGATGTCCACTCATTTTCCGGCGCGGTCCTGGAGGATCAGTTCCACCAGACGAAAATCAATCTCTTCATCGATATCCCAGGCTTCATCACGATCGATCGCGAACAAATAGGGCCGGTCCCCCAAACGATTGCGGCGACGCTGCAGCGTTTCCGCTGTGAAAAGATAGACGCACGAATTCTCTTCATAGACGGCCGGCAAATCCTGTGTCTGCAGGAGAATTGCCGGGTTATGATTGATGGCTCGGCCCAGACTATCCCAAAGGCGAGACTGCAAACGGGTGACGCCAAACAAAGAATCATAAGCTGGATACTGTTTGAGTAACGTTTGAATCGCCCGGCTGAAAGTTTCCGCTTTGACCAGTGGATTGGTGCTGTGGGTTTGCAGGTAAAGGTCCGCCGGGAAGTGTGCGGTATCATTCATCAAGATTTCGTTCATCGGAATGGTATCAGCGCGCAGCGTTTCGGGACGGCGATACACCTGAATGGTTGGGAAATCTCGGGTCACCCCCGCAATAATCTCCTCACTATCTGTATCCACCACGATCTGGGTCAGCTCTTTGACCTGCAAAAGCGTGCTCAAAATGTGCTGATACAGCGGTTTCCCGTTCAAAAGACGGTAATTCTTGCCAGGAACGCGCTGAGAATGATGACGCATTGGAACCAGAGCGGTGATTGTTTTGACTTCCATCTTCCCTGCTTTCTCGCGGTCACACCCTGTCAATTCTTTTCCGCGGAATGTTCTTGATAAGAGATCGGCTCCACCTGACGCTCTTTCTTTGCTTTATTCTGCAAGAGCGGTGGGTGCGGGTAATAAAATGATTGTTTCAATTGCCATGTCAACGGGCCGGATTGCTTATACCCGCAGTAAGTGCCATAAAACTGACGCCAGCGAAATTGCCAGATCTTGCCAAAATCACGTCCCAGCCGGCCCTGAACTTTGGCCTGCCGCCAATCTGAAAATGCGTTTTGCAAGAAAAGCCGATAGAGGTCACGCTGCGAGAAGGTCTCTTGCGGGTAAATCTGCTTAAAAAGCCATCCCTTCACGGCGATAGCGGTTGAAGATTCCCTCCAGAGACTCGTTGTGCACATGGATGATCTCCGCTTCGGCTACGTAACTGATTGCATATCCCTTTTCCTGCGCCCACTTGCTCCAGGCCAGGTCTTCAAGACCCGGCAGGGTTTCGCTGTAAGGATGCTCTTCCCACAACTCGCGGCGGATGGCAGCATTGGCATTGTTGCAAAACGGCGTCGCCTGATGCGCGACAGATTGATCAGGGAACCAGTGAGCAAAAATTTGATGTTCCGAAAACTGGGTCGTCGGGCAACCACGTTGTTTGCCATAACTCAGCGCCACTTGCGCGTCGCGAAAAGGAGCCAGCAGCGTTTCAAGCCAATCCGGGTAAACCGGGTAAACATGGGCACTGGCCATCACCACCAGATCCGCCTTGGCCTGGGCAATTCCTAAATTCAGAGAATGGCCAAAAGTGAACTCCTCAGGCCTGATATTCACGACATCCACCGGGAATTGCCGGGCAATACGCACCGTGGAATCGGTCGAACCAGAATCGACCAGGATCACCTGCACCGCGTGAATGGTCTGGGCCTGAATGCCAGTCAACAAACGCCCAATATGCTGCTCTTCATTATAGGCGCGAATCACGATCGAGCAAAACGGTTTCTCACTCATAAAGGCATCTCGAAAGGTGCGTCATTCAGTATGCCGGCGATCAAAACCTGCGCCGTGATCGACTGCTGCGGATCAAAGGCATCGGCGTGCACATCGCGCAGCATGACATAGCCCGGCCAGACGCCGTCTTCCTGAATCCAGTCGCCAAAGGGCAGAGAAGAACGGTAAAGCTGATAATACAAGAAACGGCGAGCGTTGATCTGGAATTCAGATGGCGGCTCATTGGTCTCATTCTTGAGCAATTCTGCCAGCTTCTGGTCATAAGCCTCCACAGAGGCAGGCAAATAAGCCGTAGCCAGCTGCGTGAAGCGTGCCTTCCCGGCCGCCAGCACCACCTTGCCAAGCAAAGCGGCTTCCAGACCAATGGTAGAGTTATAGACCATGACAAAATGGCTGCGCTGAATCAGATCATAAGAGCTGATAAACTCCCGTGAATCCACAAAGATCACGTTAGAAAGTTGATCGATTCCACTGTTCTTGACCCAGTCGCGCACACTTTCGCGGCTCTCTTTATTCGGCCGATGTTCATCGGGGTGGGCACGGATCACAAACAGCGTATCCGGGTTACGCTCGATGAACGCCCGAATCTCTGATAACCAGGTAAACATATCCGGGAAGAGGGTGTTGGCGTGAACCTGACTGGTATCGAAAATGACGTTGGTAAACACCGGCACAATTTGTTTGAAATGTGCAGCTTTTTTCTAAAAAATCCTGATCGAGGCCCTTCATTTGCGGCCAAAAACGAATCCCGGCCATACTGAAATTTCCCTGAAAACGCTGACTCAGGTAAGCATCCAGCCGCTGATCCATTTCAGAGGTCAGCACGAAGTTTTCATCTATCTTGATCGGGTAAGCTGTGGCCTCGCCCGGGGTAAAGAAGCCCGTAAATGGCTGCATCCCGACTTCGTGCGTAATGACTTTGATGCCGCGGTTCAAACATACCTGTCGTACCGCTGCTTCCGGGAAAACATACCATTAAAAACCACGACCGCCCGCGGGGAAGTGCGCTCGCACAGATGGTCGAATTCCTGATAGATGTTCCAGGCAGAAAGCAGATACGAACGCAGCAAAGCACAGGTAACTGCATCATCTACAAGATGGTGGCGGCGCAAAACCCAGCGTGCCGAATTTTCTGCCCAGAAACCCAGGGGAATGCCCTGATAGACCAGAGTGCTCAACGCTTCCAGACTGAGTTTCGCGACCAGTTTTTTGAGAGACGGGTTTTCATGCTTATGGAATCCCTGAACTGGCATACCGGCAAAGACCGCTCGACTTTGTGCCACACAACGCTGGCAGGGAGGAGCCTGATGCAAAGCGTCACGATGAGTTCCCAACACACAATGATCCATGCCTGCCTGGCAAACAAACTGGATCGTCGGAATGCCCTGCCGGCGCAGAACTTGATTGGTCAAGAAAGAGTAAGCCGCGTTCTGGCTCATGGCCTGCAGACGTGTAGAAGCATTAAAGAAGATTACCGGCGCGGAGCCGGCATCTTCTTTGGCAATTTTGGCAATCTCAGTACTCAAATGCTGCCAGCGCCGATTACTTTGAGCATGAATCCAGCGCTGAGTGAGTCCTTTTTTTATACGTACGGCAAACCGAACGGTCAATCCTGTACCCTGCGCAGTTTCTTCAGAGAAGAAAGTTCACTGTCATAGACTTTCTTCACCCCATCGCCCATTGCAGCTTCGGTCACACGGATATACTTCACCAGTTTTTCAAAACCGATGGGTTCGACAGAAGCAGATTGATCGCTCCCCCACAGAGCGCGATCCAGAGTGATGTGGCGTTCCACCATGCAGGCACCCAGGCCCACCGCCACGGCGGAGGTGACCAACCCCACCTCATGGCCAGAATAACCAATTGGGCAGGAAAATTCCTTGCGCAAGGTTTCGATCATGCGCAGATTCAATTCTTTCGGATCGCACGGATAGGTGCTGGTTGCATGGGTAATGGCCAGATTCTCTTCCCCAATTGCGTTGACCGCCTTGTGAATCTGCTCCATCGTGGACATACCCGTGGAAAGGATCAACGGGCGCCCCGTCTTGCGCAGATGCTTCAGCAGATTGGTATCAGTTAAAGAAGCAGAAGGGATCTTGTAGCAAACCGGGTTGAACTTCTCGAGGAAATCAACCGAGGGCTCATCCCAAACCGATGCGAACCAGGTAATGCCCAATTCTTTGCAGTAACGGTCGATCTCAGCATACTGTTCCTCGTTGAATTCCACCTTGTAACGGTAGTCGAGGTAAGTGATGTAGCCCCAAGGAGTTTCGCGCATCTGACCGCGCTGCTCGGGGGGAACACACAACTCTGGGGTGCGCTTCTGAAATTTAACCGCATCCACACCAGCATTCTTGGCTGCCTGGATCAACTTCTTGGCCAATTCCATATCGCCATTATGATTAATTCCAGCTTCAGCAATAATATAGGCTGGATGCCCATCCCCTACCCAACGGTCACCAATTTGAATTTCTCGGGTCATTTTTTCTCCTGTGGTCAAGACACAATTCTCTGGTAAATCTTTGGCCAAAGTGATTCTTACACGCATTTCACCTGGCAGATCACCAACTCGTCTGTTTTCAACGACTGAATAATTATAAAAGGAAAGTTACGAAAAGAGCAGGATCATTCTGGCTTTTCGCAAGAGTTTCTTTCCTGCAAGCAAATACCATTCAGAGATTTCAATAACGGATGCAGTTATTTTAATCGAGAGAGCAAAAAGTCGCAAAGTTCCCGTACCGCCCCTCGGCCGCCATTCAAATGTGTCACCATGTCAGCGGCACGCAATACTTCAGGGTGAGCATCCGCCGGAGCCACGCTAAAACCAACCAGCGGAAAACAGGGAAGGTCATTGGTATCGTTGCCCATGTATATTACCGTCGTCGGGTCGATCTTGCGGTCGCTAAACAAGGCTTTGAGAGCGCTGGCCTTATCAGTCACGGATTGCAGATAGGGAATGCCCATTTTCTTGCAGCGGGCCGCTACCACCGGGTTAACCTCGCGAGACACCACCATCAATTCAACACCGGTTTTGGCACGCAAAATCGACAAGCCCAGGCTATCCGAACGATTGGCAGCCACCATTTCGCGGCCGTTTTCATCGACCCAGACGCGATTATCGGTAATCACGCCATCGAAATCCATGAGCAGCATGGTCACCTTTTCGGGCAAGTTACGCCGCTGATTCGCCGGGTCAACGATCTCCAAACCGCCATCAGTCACCAGCCATTCAGATTTTTTCCAATCTGCCGGCGTATCGATATCGATAGTAAAACGTGGATCGATCACCAGAGGCATGATGATCTCGCCGCTCATCGAATTCTTCTCAAGAATGGCGCGCGGACGAATGGCATCAATATGTCCGGTTTGCCAGTAAACATCGGGCAGCGACTGGCGCGGGGTATTAAAAGCTTCTTTAATGCCCGCGACCTCAAGCAGAGGACTCATCGTGCCGTTGCCTTGATCAATCTTCCACATCTTGAAGGGATTTTCACCGGCCTCCACCACCCCGCGCACAGAATCCGCTTCGGGGTGATCAAGCAATATCTGCACCGCCTGATCCACACAATCGCGCGGACGCGCCGGTGAAGTAGGGCGCAGCTGCACGACCACGTCAGGATGATAGTTCTCGTGTTCTGCCAGCCATTCGAGAGCATGGCGGAAGACTGGAAAATCCATTGTACGGTCTTGAGAAAACTCAGCCGGGCGCAGAAAAGGGGCCTCTGCCCCATACTGACGCGCTACCGCCGCGATCTCCTCATCGTCGGTCGAAACAATGGTACGCGTTACCAGTTTCGACTGCAGTCCCGCCGCAATACTATACGCAATCAAAGGGTAACCCGCAAAATTACGGATGTTCTTACGCGGAATCCCTTTTGAGCCACCGCGCGCAGGAATGACTGCGAGAACTTCAGGTCGATCTACCATGCCGTCCAACCCCCATCAACCACCAGATTTGACCCGGTCATGTAAGCGGAAGCGTCCGACGCCAGGAACAGCAATGCGCCATTCATCTCATCTTTTTTCGCCATACGCCCAATTACCGTCCGGGCAGAATAGTTGCGCACAAAATCATCATCGTTCTTATTGAAAACGCCGCCAGGGGTCAAAGCGTTGGCACGAATTCCCTTGCCAGCATAATAAGTGGAGATGTAGCGGGTCAAGCCCATGATGCCCGCTTTGGTCACCGGGTAAAAGACTGGCTTGAAACGGGCCGGGGCTCCCTCTTTTTCATAAATGCGTTGGTCCGGGCCTACCAGACCATAAGTGGAACAAATATTGATGATCGAACCAGAGCCATTCTTGAGCATGGCCGGAGCCGCTGCCTGAGCGCACAGAAATGCACCGGTCAGGTTCACATCCAGCGCTTGCTGCCACAATTCGAGGGGATAGGTCTCGAAAGCTCCGTTTTCTTTGATCGGATGGCTGGCATCGAACTTGGGGTCAATGGCGGCACTGTTCACCAGCACATCCACCCGGCCATAATCTTGTAAAGCCTTTTCCATAAGAGCGTGGACCGCTTCCGGTCGGGTGATGTCCACTCCAGCTCCCACAGCGCTATAGCCCAACTCGGTGATGTGCGCAGCAGTCGCTTCGGCGGCCTGCCGATTGATATCCACCACAATCACATTGGCACCGGCTTCTGCCAGCGTACGACAAAACTCTGCGCCTAAAAGACCGGGCCCCCCTGTCACGATCGCTGTTTTTCCCTGCAAAGAAAACTTATCAAATATTGTTGTCATAGACCTCACCACCTAAAGTTTAATGAAACGCGCTTCTTTCATCGATTGATAGACGGCAGAAGTGATTTTTAAAGCAGCAACGCCATCCTGCAAAGTACAGACTGGCGATTCTTCATGGCGAGCCACACGGATAAAATGAGCCATTTCATCGAGAAACAGCCGATTGCGTTCAAACCCCTGTGGGGGTTGAACTTCTTGCCAGGCCTGCGTCTTAGCACAATACATCCGTGCCGCGCCTGTGCTATTATCCCACGTAATTGTGCCAGAATTTCCGACAATTTCAAGAGTGTGCTGGGGAGGGCGCTGGACATAATCAAGATGGATCGATCCGATTGCGCCATTTTGGTAACCCAGAACAATCTCAGCCGTATCTTCCACCTCGAGATGCAGCTCACTGGCTGAGCCAGTTATAGCGGTCAATCCTTCTGCCTCGCCCAATAGCCAGTGTAAATAATCAATGGGATGAGTCAAGGTATTAACCACGCCGCCGCCCAGATCAGCACGGGCGCTGTAGCTCTTACGAAAATCTTCCCAGGGATGCCAGGCCGGCAGGTATTCCCCCCAGTGAGCGCGCGCTGACACCGGGGTACCAATGGCACCCGATTTCAGCCATTGATCGATCTGACGCAAAGTGGGATGATAGCGGAATTGAAAACCGACCAGGATCTGGCTGCCGGATGCGGCTGCAATTCGAGAAAGCTCCTCCACCCGCGCAAAGGAATGGGAAATCGGTTTCTCAAGCATCAGCGCACACCCCGCTTCAGCAGCCGGGAGCGCAACTTCCATGTGCAATGCCGTCGGATTAGCCACAATCACCGCATCTGGGTGATGAGATAGCGCGGCTTCGATGGTCGTCTCTACCGGAATCTCTTCGATCCCCTCTTCACTCAAGGTGGAGTGGTGCGTACGATAGAGAAGTATGTCCTTTTCTCCCAGAGCACGCAAATTATTCAAATGGCGCCGACCAATCGAGCCAAAACCCACAATCAAAAATTTCACTTTTCGTTCCCTTTTTATCCCAAGAGTTACTTATCCTTAAATAGCCGGATTGTACTCTTGATCATTCCTTTGATTTTTTGTAACGGCCTACCAGATTGTTGATAAAAATATCGTGTATTTTTTATTGTGCTCTCATACTTCTTTTGCAAATACGGCTGCATCTCAATTTTTGACTGCTGATCTTTCACCCATGTTCCCAAGAAAAGATGTGTGGAATAATGAATTGCGCTTTCGAATCCAAGGCAAAATACACAACTCGGATAAACGGTCAGACCTTCAGTGCCAAATTGAAGACCATCATATTCAGGGTTAATCCCATAACCAGTGATTATTTTCGAAATCAATTGGTATTGGGAGTGGTCTGAAGCTCTCCATTTTCATTAATGAACTTCTGATGTGAGTAATAATTCAGCAACTGTCGGGTCAAGAGATGATCTTTCTCAGATCCCCAGACTGCTGTGAATGGATAACCGATCGATTCGAAACCAGTAAAAGCACGATGAACCAGAAAACCATCGAAATTCTTATGAACCAAGACATCGGCATCAAAATAGATTCCCCCAAACTGATTCAAAGCCCAAACCCTTACGTAATCCGAGACAAACGCCCATTTCTTTGTTTGAGCTGCTTGACTGGTAAAGAGCGCCTGATCAAGGTTGAAATTTTTCTCGTTCCACTCTTGAATTTGATAGTCTGGGAGGAATACATTCCAGCTTTCTATACACCGCAAAATTTCTGGCGGCTTTTGCTTTCCACCAAACCAACAATAGTGGATTACTTTTGGGATCATTCCGCTTCCTCAACCTTCACACTTCCATTTTCAAGCAACGAAAGTAACCATTGACCTGTTCTTCGGCCAGCGCTGCCATCAGTGTAAGTCACTTCATCACGAATAAATTTCTCGCGCAAGTCGCTATCCAGAGAGGGATCTTCCAGGTAAGCATTCAAAACATCTTCCAGGCTGGCCTCATCCAATGCTACCCGACCAGCACCGGCTTTGCGGAAGCGTTGATGCGTCGGCCACTCGCCAATCTCAGAAAGCGGCAATGAGAACTTTCCTTTCTTGTTCCATCCGCCCGGCGCATCGAAACAAACGCTGACAATAGGGCGGTTATGGATCGCAGTTTCAACACACATAGTAGAATAGACCGTAGTGAAAACATCTGAATAGGCCATCATCGAAGTCTTCTCTGGCATATCTTCACCCGAGTAATGGCCTAAATCCCCACCTAAAGCTACCGGTTCGACCACATGGACATGTGGCAATTGAGATGCCAGAGCACGAATCTTTTCCCGTTCACCGATGAACAAAGGTTCATCCATAAAATGATTGGGGTGGAGACGAATCAATAGCTGACTGGGCTTACTCAAACGATCGTTGGCAACCAGATTTGCCAGCGCCTCAATATTTTGATAATTCGGCGAAAAAGAGACAAAACTGCTGGCATAGCTGATCAGCTTGCGCTTGGGGTCCAGATCATGCAGCTTGAAGTATTCATCCCGTGGAATCAGCCACTCTTTGCGGAAGTACCCATCGTAAGAAGGGATTCCCCCAATGTTCACTTTCTCAGGATCCCAATCGGAGCCATCTACCAGTTCCTTTTTTTGAATTTCTGACCAACAGGTCACAAAATCAAGTGGGGCTGCCGGTACGCCATAGCTGCTGGGATTATCCCAGCCTACGATGACAGCACCTGTTTTCACACCTCGGCGCACGGCTTCACGCAATAAATAGCGATCATTGCGCCAGCCATAAGTCGAAGAAACCACCAGATCAGGGGAATACTTTTCGAAAAGGTCTGCATAGAGACCCGGGCAAAACCGCATTTGCCATTTGACCAGAGAACGGCGAGCCAGCCGTGAATGACGCATCACCCCAATTGCCATGCGGGCCAGCGGCAACACCAGACGCTGCCGCCCTTGTACCTCAGCTTCTACCTGGCGAATGTGACTATCCATCGCTTCAGTATTGATCTTACTGGAAGCGCCTACCCGACGCACGAAATTGCTCCAGAATTGCAGCCCAGGCTGGACCGAACTGGCATATTTCTGACAGTCATCATAGCGCAGCCCTTCAACCAGTAATCCTTGATGGGCAAAACGAGCTTTAATCTGATCAATCAGCCCTTCATGAGTCAGTAACACAACACGAACACCAGAATCGAGAAGAGTATTGATTACATCGCTTTGCAAGAAATAAATGATTGCAAGACCATGATCCGCGCAAATAAAAACCGTTTTTTGCTTTGCCATCTACGCTTTTTTCTCCAACACCACTAAATAACCCACAGGGGCAGGGTTTGCTTCTTGAGCATAAGGACGAATCTTCCCTGGCTCAATCAATTTACCCAGGCCATTGATCAACCGCTGAATCGTGAAAACCAACCCCTTCGCTATGAAACTTTGAAGACCATTTGGCTGAATTGAATACTGCCATAAATTACCCAAACTCTCGTTGAGTAAATACAATGTGTCGAAATATCCGTCCAAATTTTTCACCAAAAAGCCAGATTCTTCCGCCAACTGGGTAAGATAATAAGGAGTATAGCGAGAAAAATCAAATGGAGCTTGATGAACTTTGAGCAAAAAAGGAACCGTTATGATCAATTGTCCACCAGGTCTTAACACTTTTCCAATATTCTTGATCAATTCCCGGTTTTCGTAAACATGTTCCAAGACATTCATTAATACAACGACATCGAATGTTCCTTCAGCAAAAGGGCACTCTTGGGCCAGATCAACTACCAAATCCACTTCTGCATAAGGGAAGATGTCCAGAGAAAAGTAGTGCCGACCCTCGAAAATATCGGCAAAATCGCCGTGCCCTGCACCAACATCCAGAATTTTCGCTTCAACAGGCAGTTTACTGATTTTTTTCATTCAAATACTGCCAATTTGACCTGCGCCAAACAGTTCCTTTATCAGGACCACGTTCGATCTTTTCCCAAGGTTCAATGGTAGCTGGAACATTCGTGAAAAAGGGCTTTCCCTCAACTACACGAAATTTATTTCCACATTCAGGGCAAAATAACTGGTCAGCATTTTGATTTTCAAGATGATGTTGGCATCTGGGGCACACTAATATTTGCTGCAATTCACTTTTCATTGAACGCCTTTTACCTTTTCTCAACTGAATAAAGCTCAAAAAGGTTCACATACAATCGTCTGAAAACGCGTTTTAGAAATGGGACCCTGTTTAACATTAAAAGCATTTTCCAGGCAGGGCTATCCTTATGTTCGATCGACTTTTTTTGGAAAGAAAACTTTTCCAGGCTCAAACTATCATTTTTTGCTTCATTGGAAATCGTATCATCGATATGATTTCCAATATGGACAACATATGGATTTACTGTCGACAATTGCAGCCAATTCGCTTTATCCACTGCCCGGCAAATTTCGTTATCTTCTTCACGTGAAATCAAGAAATGATTTGGTAAAGGAAAAATCTTCTGTAACATTTCACGCTTGCCCATAAATTGGGCTGTACAGGCACCAAATACAGCCTTTACCCTTGACGCTGGGTTTTCAACTATCAAAGACAAAGAATTCAAAAAGTTTTGGCGAGTTTCTGCATTGACACCAATCCCATCACAATACGCTTCAACGGCTCTCGGGTCAAGTTTTTCGAGTTTTGAAGCAATGCCCCAATCCTGTAGGTGGGTGACAACTTTACTTTTCCCTTCAAGTTGATCAAATATGTTTGGCTGCGCAGTTATCATCGCCGCTGCAGGAAATGATTCGGCGATCTTCATGCTTTGGTCAAACCAACCTTTGCGAAAATAAAAATCGGAGTCCGAATAAGCAATCCAGTCATTGGGCATAGAAGCAACCGCCCGATTGAGCGCGCCGATCTTCCCAAAATTTTCAGTAAACAGAGTCAATACATCTATGATCCCTTTTTGTTTCAATTCATACAGGCGATTTTGCACCGCTGAACAACTGCCATTATCAAATACGTAGAGGTCAAAATCTTGTCCCGTATTTGCACGCAGACTGGCCAAAACCATTTCAATTATGGTCATGCTTTCCTGAAAATATCCTTCTTGATTGGGAACACAAGTGATAGTCACAATGCCCAGTGATTTTACTTGTGGGGCTTTTATCCCCGCTTTGGCAGGATTCTGTCCTATTCTCATTGCATCACTCCACCATAATACAAACGGAAAACCAGATCATAGAACTTCATCAAAGGTTTCTTAATAAAAGGAAGGTTCCAGAAAAGAGAACGTTTTTTCTGCGCTATTTGTTTGACCGGCATTTTCTGAAATTCAGGGGAAACCTGATTGCTCATATTTTGCATCAGAGGTTCCGCGGTCATCAGCCGCAGGTAGCCCGCTTCATTCATACGGATATCGAGCTGGCGCACCTGCCCCATCGGTTTCTCCATTTCGAAAGGCAGAAAAGTCTGCAATACTTTTTTATAACCTAGAAATTGATAGTGACTGGCCCCAATTTGGGCAGTTAACCCTTTGTAATCAATCCGATGATCTTCGTTATTCGAAAACCACCCACGAACAGTGGCTTCTTCCACGCCCAGACTCATTACAAATGAACTGTACGTCTCCCAATCCAGGAATTTACCACTGTACAATCTGGCCTCAGAAGTACTTTTAGCCCATTCAAAAGTTGCGGTGTTGTGCTCTGCCCTGCCCCAAAATGGACGAGAGGTTACCATACCTACATTGGGGAAAGTCTCGAGCAATTGAACCGATTTTGACAACCACCCCGGATAAAAATAGCAGTCATTATCTGTATAAGCCAAAATCTCTCCAGGGCAAGCGTCGAAAATAATATTCCAGGCCCCGCCCTTCCCTAAATTCTTTTCTGAAAGAATCAGGTATTGGATACGACCAGCATCCACCTGCTCTTGTAGATATTCTTTCACTTCGGAACAACTGCCATTATCGAAAACCAGCAAGTCATAGGGTAAATCAGTATTTTCCCAAATGCTTCCCAGGCTAGTTCGCAATACATTGAGCATATCCGCATAATAGCCACTGAGAAAGGGAATGTAATTGAGAACCGCAACGGTAATCCGCTGAGGCTTCGCTACTTCTTTTATAGTCTTTGCTGGATTTTGTCCACTACGCATACAGAAATTATTTTTCCTTCTGTTTTAAAGATTTTCGCCATTCATTATAAGCCTTACGGGGATGGAACAGAAAATAGAAGAAATTCGCCAAACTCTCTGAATGAAGCCCAACCAGTGGAAAAATCTCGACCTCGCGCCAAAAATCTGGTCCGGTTTTGCTCACTCTCGCCAGCCGATCCTCCTGGAAACGCCAATTGACATCCTGCAGCAAGAAGATATGTCGTCTTCCCCCAGCCAAACGTACATTTTCCTCCGATTCAGGAGAATGATAGTGGGGACGATTGCCGGATAAATGTGAGTAATCGTGATTCTGATGAACAATGCAGATCGACGCCGTAGCATCGATCAGTTTCCAGCCTTGTTGACGAGCTTCATAAAGCATCCAGTTGTCCCAGCCAGAGCGGCCTATCGCGAAATCCGGAATCTGCAAAAAGCACTGCCTTGGGTAGATAAAATAATCGCTGCCCATCGGCTTGTGCAGATTTCCGCGCTGCTCACAATCTGAGCGCAAACGCTGCTGCCAGCCTGTGCTAAAATCCAGCGGCTCGGTAACTTCCAAGTCCCAACGCTGCCCTACTGCCAAAAAACGGTCTGACAATTCCAGCATTCGTTTGGCACCAGTCAAAAAATCAGGCAGAAGCAAGATATCCGCATTCACGAAAGCCAGCAAAGGGCTGTCATTCTGAGCTGCTGCCTGACGGAACATATCACTCAAAAGTGGAGTACCGCTGCTGTTGCGAGCTACTTCAGGTTGATAGATAGCGCCCAACTCATGGGCAACCTCTGCCACCCCAGACTCGTTCCCCAATAACACCACCTGAACCTCTTCTCCCAGCTCTACCCACGAATGAATGGCATTGCGCTGAATGATGGCAATGTGCTCATTCACAAAAGGCTTGGGGGAAGTAAACAGGGTTAAGGTGGGTTTCATGCAATCATTCCTTATTTATTACGCGCGTCCACATCAAACATGGACTTGTGATGAATCCCGGCATTGATTGCTGAAAGCTCCGGATGCTGCTGTACGAGGTGCAAAACATCCAACCAGGTAAAATCGTTGCGGTTCTCAAAAGCCGCATAAACAGCACGCACGAACTCGAGGTCTTCAGGAGTATCGACCGTCCAGCGCAGAGAGCCATAATCAGGATCATGGTCGATCTTGACCACTTTGAACCGGCCCTCTTCTTCATACAAATAAGGCATTACATGTTCGCGTTCGTTTTTTGCGCCGGCATTCTTCCAAGCGGATTCGAGTGCCGCAAAGCTACAGGTTTCCACATCCAGACCAATCGGGTACGTGCGAGGGAACGGCGGAGGCAGACGATTACAGGAAAAATCGGCGTCCGCTTTTTCGCGAGCCAAAATGGTCGCGTCAATCAACTCTGAGTCGATCAAAGGACAGTCACCAGTTAATCGAATGATGGCATCTGCCTGATACTGTTGAGCTGCTTGATAATAACGATCCAGCACATCCAGCAAATTTCCACGAAAACAGGCAAATTGATGTAACCGGCAAAATTGTTCAATCTCATCATCGCTGGGGTCGATTGTGGTTGCTACTACAACCTCATCTACTCGCTTTGCCCATTTCACCCGTTCGACCATCCGATCTAATAAGAGACGGCCGCCTGCTTCTTTCAATACTTTGCCGGGGAGCCGGCTCGAACTCATGCGTGCCTGGATGATCGCAACATTCTTCATAGTCCATTTACTCTTTTCGTCTGCTCAACCTATTTTTGCCAGTTGTGCATAAGCTCTCAATAAGACCGCAAAATTCTTTTGCCAGTCAGCTTTCAACTCAGCTGTCTGGCGGCTGAACGCCGACATTTTCGATAAATCTGCTGCAGCGGCCAAATCCAACATTTTTTCAGTCAGTTCTTCTTCGTCGCCATCACGGAAAAGCAAGCCTTGTTTTCCTGGTTCTACCCATTCCTGATTAGAAGGAATATCCGAAACCAGCACCGGTCTGCCGCAAGCCATTGCTTCCATCAAAGATACAGAAGAACCATCACTATGAGAAGCGCTCACGTACACATCAGCACTGCGGTAGATATCCGGCAACTCGAACAAACCCGCAAAACCGCCAAAATAAACCTGGCCGCTACGCTCTGCCTCTTCAAGTAAAGCATGGATCTCTGCTTCCTGCGAGCCACGGCCATAAAGCAACAAACAAATATCATGATTCCTGCGCGCTGCCCGTCCAAACGCGCGCGCGACCACATCCACCCCATAGAGCGGCTCCAGAGTGCGGTTACACAAGAAAAGGAATTTTCCTTCCCAACCCAGCTGCGCCCGCAATGAAGCGCTGCCCAAAGGAGAAAAATGCTGCAAATCTACTCCCCACGGAAAGACGCACACCGGGCCTGAGTACCCCAGTTCACGTGCTTTGCGCACTACCGTCTGGCAATCTGCAGCCAGCATTGCACTCCCTTGCAAAGTGCGGCGCGTAACCTCAGCAATCTCTGAAGAGCGTTCTGCTTCAAGTAAAAGATCGGATCCCCATGACATACTTAAAAGGGGAACTGCGCCTGCCTCCACCGCTAAAGAAGCTACCTGTGGAATTGGGCCGGCATGGACCACATCCGCATGGAATTCTGTCAAAATACTTCTGAGATCGTGAACTCGCTGTTCGCGCGAAGGTCCACTTCTCTCGTTACGTTCCGGCCATTCCAATACTTCGACCGTGGATGGCCAGAGATCAGTTTTTACCGGGTCAAGACTAAGTACCCCAATTTGATGCTGGGTTTCGGAGAGAGAATGAACAAACCGCAGATCATGCGGAGATTGGCCGCGTGAAAAGTAGAGGATTCTCATTGAACTCCCAGTCATTCCCGATCAGTCACCCAAGTCCGTCCAGCGAATCTCGCGGCCAGCCGGCATGGCTTTCAACACCTTAGTACCAATCACCAAATCAAGATCACTGGGCTTAATGGCACCAGGAGTTGCCGGGCGCAATACATCGATCATCTCACGGGTCAAAGTTTCACCGGGCTGAATATCACGAGCCGCGCGCAAACAACGGCGTTGGACTACCGAAGTGTCTTTTTCATTATCAGCAATCGATTTATCGGCTGAGCCCAGTGCACGCTCCAGTTCGCGTGTACGATCAACCATCTCACGCCAGGTTTCCGGGGTCATCGAGAAAGGATGATCAGGGCCCACCCGTTTGTTATCATCGGTAAAGTGTTTTTCGATGACGCGTGCGCCTAACGCGACAGCGCCTAAAACAGTTGCATGCCCATGTGTATGATCAGATAAGCCCACTACTACCTGTGGGAACATTACCTGATAGGCATTCAATACACGCAAGTTAATGTGATCGAAATTGACGGCCTCAGCCGTGTAATTGGTATTGCACTGCATGACCACCAGTTGTGGATTAATCGGCAGAATTGTATGTACCGCCCGCTGCACCTCCCCGATCGAGGCAGCTCCAGTTGCCAGCAGCACGGGTTTGCCTTTCTGGGCAATATAAGCCAGCATTTCCAGCCAATCGACATCGCCGGAACCGATCTTATGAGCCGGCACAAAGGGATCGAGATAATCCACCGCCTCGAAATCATAAGGTGATGAAAAATAATCGATGCCAACTTTGTCACATTCTTCTTTCAAGATCGGCGTCCAGTCAAAAGGAAGAGAAGCATCAGAATAAACCTCGAAAACAGATTTCTTCCATTTCGCCTGGTGCGAAACCTGAGAGTTCATGTGTTTAAAGCCGTAATCTGAGACGATCTTGGGGGCACGAAAATTCTGGAATTTCGCGGCATCCGCACCGGCCTCTTTTGCCATCCGAATGAGCATTTTGGCTCGATCCAAATCACCATCATGATTGGCAGAGATATCGGCAATGAAATAAGTTGGGGAATCAGGGCCAATTGTATGATTACCAATTTTCATTTCCATCATTTTCCTCCAGCGAAATACATCTCCAGTCGAAAGCGTCATGCCAGATTCTTGAGTAATTCTGGGAAGCCATGTCGATACTGATCGTAGAATTTTTGCAGCCCCGTTTCAAAATCAGGCAAAGGGTGCCCGATAGCCGCCACAATCTTGCCGGTATTCAGGGTCAAATTCGGCGAACGGGCAGCAGTCAAGCCACCATCCAGCACCGAAGCTGGCTGCACCAGCTCGGGATCAAAGCCGAACTTGCGTGCAAGCGCCCGGCCAAACTCGAATTTTGACATTTTCTGGGCTCCAACGACATGATACAACCCTGCCAGGTTGAGGTCAATAGCCTCCATCAAAATATCGACCAGATCTAATACCATCATGGGGCAAAAAAGGACATCAGTAAAGCCCTTCACTGTTTGACGGGCTGATAGATTATTGACGAACCATTCTGCCAAACTGCGTTTGCCGGTAACACTCCACCCATAGAAATTGACGCGGGCTACCAGAGCATTCTCATTGGCAGATAAAACCGCTTGTTCCCCGCCCCATTTGGTACGGGCATAAATGCTCAAAGGATGCGGTTCGTCGGTTTCAAGGTAATCACCTTTTATGCCATCGAACACAGCATCCGTTGAGATATGGACCATTTTGATGGAACTTGCCTTTGCTGCCGCTGCAATACGCCCCGGTAAACGCGCGTTGACCTCTTCAGCCGCATCAGGTCGATGCTCACAATCATCCACATTGGCTAAAGCCGCACAATGAATGATCACCTCAGGCTGGTACTCTTCCAGCAAGTGTTCAATGCTGCCGGGTTCAGTTAATTCTGTTTGAACACTTTTAAACCCCACCCAGCGCATAGGAGTAGTATTAGCCACCCCCAATACCTGATGCTTCTTGCCATCCACCGCCATCGCCAGGTTCAGCCCGAGCAAACCGCTTGCGCCGGTGAGCAGGATTTTGGTCATCCGAGTTTTCCTGCCAGGTAATCCGCCTCGATTGGGGCGATGATCTGGCTGATCTGCTCTACGTTGAGCCACTGATCATTGGTGTTACTGGCATAACGGAAGTTATCGGGTAAGGGTTTGCCCACCTTTTCCCAATCACGGCCAAACCATAGTGCCTCTGCGGGTTGAACCACATACATTTCCGGCAATTCCACCGTCTGGCGAGCTTCATCTTCCGAAATCAGCACTTCGTGCAGTTTTTCGCCGGGGCGAATACCAACGATTTCCACTTTGGCTTCTGGAGCAATCGCTTTCGCCAGATCAACCACAGTCATCGAAGGGATCTTCGGTACGAATACCTCACCCCCGTGCATATTCTCGGCTGCCTGAATTACAAAACGAACCCCTTGCTCCAGACTGATCCAGAAACGCGTCATGCGGTCATCTGTGACCGTCACCCGCCCCGACTCACGCTGCTTCAAGAAAACCGGCACCACACTTCCACGGCTGCCTACCACGTTGCCATAACGCACGCAGGCAAACGAGCGCTGCGTCCGCCGGCATAAGCATTTGACTGCACGATCAGCTTTTCTGCAGCCAGTTTCGTCGCCCCATAGAGGTTGACCGGATTGACTGCTTTATCGGTGCTCAAAGCCACTACCCGCTCCACCCCACAATCAATAGCAGCATCAATGACATTGCTGCTGCCCAAATGTTCGTTTTGATGGCTTCCATTGGGTTATATTCGCAAGCCGGGACCTGTTTCAGAGCTGCTGCATGAATTACAATATCCACGCCCTCAAGGGCACGGTGCAGCCGCTGCGAATCACGAATATCACCAATAAAATAGCGCAGACTGGGGTCATCGTAACCAGCAATCCGCATTTCGTGCTGTTTCAGTTCATCCCGGCTGAAAACAATGATCTTGGCCGGATGATACTCATTCAGCATCACCTGAATGAACTTTTTTCCAAAAGAGCCGGTTCCACCGGTCACCAGAACTACCTTATTTTTCCAATCCATTTTTCACCTTCAATTATCATTTCTGAGTATTTTCTACTTATAGATCACGATCAGCGGATATTGCCCATTCTCGCCGAAATAGCGTGGATTTTTCTCTTCATTGCGATATAAAAGACGCAGCCAGAGCTTCCCTGCGAACCAGGGCTGGATCACCGAACGCAGGAAACGCACACTGGCACTGCGCCAGACGAAGATATCGAATTTGACTTTCCCCGTCAATTGTTCTTTTAGCCACTCTGGGGTGATATGCTGGGTATAAGTACCAGTAGGCTGAGTTTTTTTAGCCGGCGGTTCTGTTTTTCGCCTTCAGCTCAACTTCGCGGCGTCCAGACAGCTTGCGCAGCACCCCATTGACACGATCCATCCCGCGGATCATCCACGACCAGCGAGCCATCAGCTTGGGCGAAGTCCAGGCATTGACCACTACCCCGGTACTTCCCGGAGTCAGCACCCGCACAAACCCTTGATACGCCTGCGCATGCTGTTCCGGTGGGATGTGGTGCAGCGTATGCAAGGAAACAATGCCATCAAAGGTATCCGACTTGAAAGGCAAATTGGCAACGTCTGCAACAACATATAACCCATTGTCTCGCAAGCGCGCACGAGCTTCTTGCAAAGCCTTGATCGAGATATCCAGGCATACACGGTAACGATATTTTTCGGAATAGCTCAAGTACTCTGGGTATTGGACCGGCCCTGAACCAGCATCCAACAGATATTTGCCGCTTCGCCGCAAATAACGGTTCACGCGCATGTGACAGCGATGAATATATTCATGCGAAACTGGACGCAAGTCTTCATAACGGGCATTTTGATAGAAGCCGTCATCTTGCATCTGCCAACCAATCTGGTTATAGAACTTACTGACTTCTTGCTTAAGGGAATCTTCGTTTGTTTTTGAATTCATCAATTCTGTCCGCCAGGGATCACTTTAGCCCAATCAATCGGTTCGCCTGCCAACTGTCGGAAAGTATCACCATACTTGCGGCGCCCCTCTGCGCTAAAGACCTGTTTGATCGGGTGGGAATCATAATCCTGCCACAGTTTGACGTGCCAGGGAAAGGACGCGGAAAAGTGAAGAAGAAATGGTAAGCATACTTCCATGCCAATTCGATTTTCTCTTTGGATAAAGCATGGCCTTTGGGATCAGCCAGAATGCCACTCAGGATTTTGAAGTAATCGACCCATGAATTTGGATCATAAGTAAAGCCGCGATCGCGGTAATGAGTGTTCCCCGCCACAATCACCGGCAATCCCTTCAGTGACATCTCCAAACCCACCGTTGTCGTATAAACCAGGCCCAGGTCGCTGATATCGATCAGATCATAAGTGTTGACCTTTTCTTCCGGGTGGATCACATGGATATATTCGGGCAACTCTGGCAGTGTTTGCCGCACCACATCCACCATCGAATATTCCCGGGTCAAAATCTCGCCAGGATGAATGCGAATGACCAACTGCACATCCGGGCGGCCCATGAAATACAAGATCGTGCGGCTAACCCATTCTGCCATTGTCTTGGAAAAGACCTGACGGCCCAAAGTTAAACTATCTCCCAAAACATTCGTTGCCAGCAAAACAATCGGCCGGTCGTCAAGTTTGAGATCTTCTTTGACACTTTGGGCTCCCTGCGCCGGTGAGTTTTGCCACTGGCGGGTAAAATTTTCAGTCACTTTGGCTACCCGCCGGGACTCAAACATTGCCTGGACACGTTTTTTCTGGGCGGCAGTAAACGGCACCTCCTGCGCTACTTTCCACATTGCGGAAGTGTCTTGCCGCATAATTTCCTGATTCAAACCCAGCCAGCAAGCATCGCGCTGATCACTGAACTCATAAGTAACCACTGGGATTTTCAGATAGCGTGCTACCCGATAAACAATCCCAAATTCCTGTACGGTGCCATTGGGCACCACTACTTCATCCGGCTTATTTGTACGCAGCCAGTTATAAATCGAACGAGCGGCTTCGAAATTGCGCTTGTAGCGAAACTGATAAGTCGGCCATTCTTTATTGATGTCTTCGATCTGCAAAGTATATTGGGTATCGAAAATAGTGACTTCTTCTACTGCCTTTTGCAGAGCATCAGGCAAAGAAATGTAAGGGGCACGATAAGTCAGGAAAGAGACTGGTTTAATAAATGGTTCTGTCAGTTCCAATACTTTTTGTGCATAAAGATTTTGCCGACGTAAATCAAATTTGGTGAGATCAGTAAACCAGTCACCATAGGGATAATATCCAAAAGTGACGTCATTCCCGTAACCCGCCAAGCCCAAAGCCGTCAGAGTGGCCTGCTCGATCCAGTAATGCAGGGTAGCAAAAACAAAAATCTTTTTGGGCTTATCATTCGCGATTTTAACGGCCTTTAATTGATCAATCATCTCTGGTAAACTTTGGTGCAGTTTTTGCAAAGAGAACCGACTTGCAATGGGTTTTCCTTTTTGCCGCACCAACCAGTATAATTCTGCAGTTAGGGGAATTTCACCAAGAAATCTTTTAAGCGTTTCTTTCCGTGGGTTGGCCATGAATCTCTTTCTTTTGTCCCGTGTTCTTCTGAAGGATTTTGGTGAAACCTAATATTCAATCGTTGAATTATAAGACTTCCAAGGCAATCGGTCAAGAACAAAAATGTTGAGATCTCTCATGAATTTCTTCTTTCTTCTACTATTTGCCTTCTGATTCAATGTTACAATTTCAGGGAACGATAATTCACCTTAAAGAATTCTTTACAAAAGAAAACTGAGCAGAGTTTCTCTACGCACAAATGAGGATAATACTTTCATGCTAATTGCTTCAATTTTGCAATATCTATTGTTAGCCTTGATCGTTAATCGAGCAATTGACTCAAAAATTTCGTTCTCTAGGCTTCTGGTCTATTTTTACCTCATTGTTTTTTCGTTGAATATCTTCATCAGCCAAATTTTAAGCTTTTTCAGTCAGCTGAATAATCGTTATCTTTATTTTGGCCTGCAGACAGTTCTTGTTGTGTTTCTCGTCTGGTTCGTGATGCGTAAGTCGCGTATCAGCTGGACTGACCTACTTCCTCAAAATAATCGGCCAGAAGAAAAACTAAACTTTCTTTCTGGATTGATGGTGGGAATCACTTCGCTAAGTTTCCTTGTTCTTTTCCTTATTGGCACCCAAACCCCACCCAACAATCTGGATTCGTTGCATACTCACCTTACCCGTGTTTATTACTGGCTGCAGCACGGAAATTTCCTCAGTTGGCCTGCTTTGGGTACTGCTCAGCTTTACTACCCCATTAATGCCAACATTCAAGCGCTTTGGCTATTCCTCTTTGGACATAACGAAAAACTCTTCTTTTTAGTCCCCTGGGTTTCATTAATTGTCATTGCGACGGAAACCTACCACATTGGTCGTGAGTTAAAACTCAGTCAAAACCAAGCGCTTGTCTCTTGCCTGGTTCTTCTCACCATTCCAGCAGCTGTGCTGCAGACATATTCTTTTCAAAATGACATTACAGTAAGTGCATTAGTTATTATATTTATTGCCTTTTTCCTTACCTATTTGCGAACACAAGAACTTAAGTATCTTATTGTTTCCTTGTTCGGGTTAGCTTTATCGCTTGGCGTAAAACAAACTGCTTTTATGGTTCTCCCCGCCCTCCTCCTATGGCTTTTGTATGCTGCATTGAAGCATAAAATCAAAAAGGGACACCTGCTTCATTTGGGATGGCTATTAGCCTTCTTTTTGCTATTCTCTTCTTATAAATATATTCAAAATATTGTTGAATTTGGTTCATTTTTCGGAAGCAGCGATATAACCGCCGGACAAAAATTCACTCTTAGTGGGCTGGAACAAAAAGCAGAGTATAACGTGCCTCGCTATCTTTACAATTTCCTCAGTGTAGATGGCCTTCCCAATTCATTAGCCGTACCCTTAACTAATCTCAAAGCAAATGCCTTTCGTGCCATGTCAGGTATACTGCATCTTGATCTCGAAAAAGAAGTCTTCCTTCAACCCGGGTATGATCCTTCGGAAAAATTCAGCTATTCTGCAATTCCTCCTCTTACAGAAGACACCTCCGGATTTGGACCGCTGAGCGTATTATTTGTAACCGCTGCTTTTTTTGTCACCCTTTTCGGAAAAAATAATGGACGGAAAGAATATCTTCTCTTTACCGTGATACTGGTCATTTCGTATTTTTGTGCAATCTTGTTACAGCGTCCAGGTTGGGACCCCTATCAAGGACGTTATTTCATCCTGGCAATTATCCCTGCACTTCCCCTCGTAGGACTATGTGCTCCAAAATCAAAAAATGCCGGCACTCCGGCAAAGATTCTCGTGATTGTGGTTCCCTTGTTCCTAACATTCAACATCCTTTTCTTTAACGCAGCCAAACCAATCATCACAGCCAGCACCAGCGTTTATTGGCAAAATCAATATGTATTAAAAATGCCCAACTCCAATAAAGTTCAACGTTACTCAAAAACATTATTAATAAAAGCCACTAATTATCTAATGGATAGTTTGTTACAAAAACAATCAATTTTGGCAATACCTTATTATCAACAGCTATATTATTCAACAAACTACAATATCGTTGAAATCGAGTTTGTGAATAATAACGTCCAATCTGATCAACCACTTTACATACTTATTTCTCAGAGCCCATTAGAGTATGGGCTATTTGGAATTAATCAAGCTCGCGAACTATTCCCTGTAGCACGAGTAAGTGAGGTGCCTATTTATGGGCTCCTTTTGATCGAAAAAGATCGATTTACTTCTCTTCCTGGTTTTGACTTAATCGGTTCAAACGGGAATCTCTATCTCTTCCAAAGAGAAGAATAATCACAAGTTTTGTATCGTAAAGGTATAATCATCATAACTTATATCCAAGGCAGAAAATTTTCATGTTCGATTTTGTAAAAACTGATCTTGTTAATACAAAAATTGCTGTGGTGATTCCCGCCTATCGAGTAGATAATCAAATTCAGACGGTACTCAGTGCAATACCTGACTACGTCAACTTGATCATTGTTGTTAATGACGCCAGTCCAGATAACACCCGTGAAAAGGTAGAAGCCGTTCACGACCCACGTATCCATTTAATCAATCACGAGCACAATCAAGGAGTTGGGGGCGCTATGCGCAGTGGCTACTCTTATGCGCTCAGCCAGGGAGCAGAAATCATTGTAAAAGTGGATGGTGATGACCAGATGGACTTGAGCTATTTGCCATACTTGATTGAGCCCATTTTGAACAACGAAGCAGACTATACAAAAGGAAATCGTTTCCTTCATCAGGCAGAACTAAAGCGGATGCCGTTATTACGTCGCATCGGTAATTATGGGCTAACCTTTATGACGAAGCTCGCCAGTGGCTACTGGAATATCTTTGATCCAACCAATGGCTACACTGCAATCCGAGCCACGGCATTGACAGAAATTCCGCCAGAGCATATTGCGACCAATTATTTTTTTGAAACTTCGATGCTATGCGAATTGCGCATGATCAATGCTGTAGTAAAGGATATTGCGATTCCAGCAAGATACCAGACTGAAAAAAGCTCAGTCAGCATTCCAAGAGAGTTTTTTATTTTTCTGACCAATCTTACTCAGCGCTCGATTCATCGTATCTTTACACGCTACTTTCTCTTTGATTTCACAGCTGCCTCATTGTATTTCGTTATGGGCGTTATTTTAGGACTTTTTGGGATCATTTGGGGAATTGCCAAATGGGCGGAATCTATTGAAAGCGGTATTCCAGCTTCAACTGGGACTGTACTTTTGGCTGTTTTACCCATTATCCTTGCAGTTCAATTTCTAACTCAGGCAGTTGCTCAAGATATTGCGGATATTCCAACAAAAATACAACATAACAAGGTTTCAGAAAGAACAAGACAAAAATGGGATTTTGAAACTAAGAATAAAGAGCAGAACTTTACCTAATACTCAGCGCTTAAAGCCGAATAAAATTGTTGTTCATTACTCATATTCTAAACAGAAAAGGAGGTGCCATTCAGGAAACACCTCCTTTTGTTCATACTATTTTCGAATGATTTCCCAATCCAGACGGGGACGAATCACACCCTGGCGCGATTCTGCCCATTGCATTCCCGGCGCACCGCTGGTATTAACATTGATGATCACCGCATTGGGATCAGTAAAGTAACTCTTGATCTTGAACACGCTGGCATTTACACCCAGAACATAGCGGCCCTCGTTCATCATATCCGCGGGAATCGTGACCCGACTAATATAGTGACCACTCTTCCGCTCGGTATGCTCATTGAAAGCATCGGCGTTATCTGTATCGAACGAGGTGAACACGAACTCGCCGCGAGTAGTGGTGACATACAGGCCTATCCGCAACCCCGTCACCGGGGAATCAAGTTGGTATTCGAATTCTACCGTTATGGGTTCGACAGAGCGCAAAGAATCAGTAACCACTCCTTGGTGGTTGTATACTTTGAGCGAGATTGGGGTAAAGGGCATAGCAGAATTGGGAATTTCTTCCGGCTTCCAGCGACGTTCTCCCCCTTGTTCATAATCGTGAGAAAGATAATAATCGACTGCTTCTTGACTGGGAGCTCGTTTGATCATCTTCCCATGTTCGAGAATGACACACTCCTGGGTCAAGCGCAGCACAGCCGACATATTGTGAGAAACGAAGAGCACTGTGCGGCCACCGCCAGCGACATCACTCATTTTACCCAGGCATTTTTTCTGAAATTCAGCATCACCCACCGCCAAGACTTCATCAACGATCAAAATCTCCGGCTCAAGGTGAGCAGAGACTGAGAAGGCTAGCCGCATGTACATGCCGCTGGAATAACGCTTGACAGGCGTGTCAAGAAATTGTTCAATTTCAGAAAAAGCAACGATCTCGTCAAATTTGCGATCAATCTCGGCCCGTTTCATGCCCAAGATCGCGCCATTGAGATAGATATTCTCCCGACCAGTCAATTCTGGATGGAACCCAGTTCCCACTTCAAGCAATGAACCTACCCTGCCACGGATCTCAGCCCAGCCTTCAGTAGGCTCCACAACCCGTGAAAGGATCTTCAATAAAGTACTTTTACCGGCACCGTTCTTGCCAATGATTCCCAACACCATGCCGCGATCGACATCGAATGAAATATTGCGCAGGGCCCAGAAAGTTTGATTTCCCGTCGGGTTCAACAAAGTGCGAATAGGAGCTTTGACAATGTCCGTGAGCTTCTCTCGCAACGTTTGATATCGATTCACTTCGGTAAAAATCTTATAGCGTTTGCCTATGTCGTTTACCACAACGACTTTATTCTTATCCATAATTCTGTCCTCTTCCGTTTAAAGCATATCCGAGAAAATACGTTCCATCCGTCGGAAGAAATACAACCCAGAGATGAAGATCACCAAGGCAATCAAAGTGGAACAGGCAAACATCAACGGCGTTACCGAAACCGGGGAACCTAGCAGCGCCCAACGAAAGCCCTCAATCACACCCGTCATCGGGTTTAGTGCATAGACCAAACGCCACTTTGCCGGGATCATACTGGCAGGATAAACCACTGGTGAAATATATTGCCATAAATTGGGAATGAAATTCATGATGTATCCTACATCACGATACATCACGTAAAGAGCTGAGAACCAAAGCCCCACACCCATCGCTGTGATCATAGATAGCAGCAAGAAAAGCGGCAAGAACACCATATTGATCGTGGGAATGATGTGGTAGTAGAACATCATCGCAATCAACAGTAGAAAGGCAATACCAAAATCAACCAGGTTCGCCAAAACGGATGCCAGCGGGACAATGATACGAGGGAAATAGATCTTGGAAATCATATTTCCACTGCTTAGCATGGAACGAGCAGAAACGCTCAGAGCCGCCGCAAAAAAGGCCCATGGGACTGTGGCAGAGTATGAAAAAATCGGGTAAGGCAGCCCATCTGAAGGTAACTTGGCAATCTGACCAAAAAAGATGGTAAAAACAATCATGGTCACAAATGGCTGCAAAATTGCCCACAATGCACCCAAGACCGACTGTTTATAACGTACTTTAATATCCCGCCAGATCAAGAAGAAGATCAGTTCGCGATAGCTCCAGACCTCCCGCAAATTCAACGGCACTATGCCCTTGGCCGGCTGAATGCGGACGATTTCGGGTAAGCCATAATTATTTGACTGCGGCGGAAGAATTCCTGCTGCGGATTCTTTTTTGGGGGCTTTTTTTAATTCATTTTCTTTGGACAATGAGATTTTGGGTTTCATTCCAATAACTAGGCCTTCGCTGTTTTTTGAATATACCAATCGATCGTGTGACGCAAACCCTCTTCAAAACCAACCTGAGCCTTAAAGCCAAACTCACGTTCCGCTCGGCTCACATCCAGACGGCGGCGGGGTTGACCATTGGGTTTACTGGTATCCCAGACCAGCTTACCGGTAAAGCCGGTCAATTTCGCAATCAAAGTCACCAGGTCTTTAATGCTGATTTCCATTCCTGAGCCCAAATTAACCGGTTCGGAGCTGTTGTACTCTTCGGCGGCCAATAAAATACCCTCTGCCGCATCTTCTACATACAAAAATTCACGGGTCGGTGAACCATCGCCCCAAACCTCGATTGAATCTTTGCCATCCTCTTTCGCTTCCAGACACTTGCGAATTAACGCCGGGATCACATGGGAAGATTCGGGGTTGAAATTATCGCGCGGGCCATACAGGTTCACCGGCATCAAAAAAATCGAATCGTAACCATATTGCTGCCGATATGCCTGCGACTGAACCAGCAACATTTTCTTGGCCAGGCCATAAGGTGCATTGGTCTCTTCAGGGTAACCCACCCAGAGATCTTCCTCTTTAAAGGGAACTGGCGTAAATTTGGGGTATGCACAAATCGTACCCAAAGCAACAAACTTCTTGATCTTGCGGCGGTAGGCCTCATCAATAAGTTGCACACCCATCATCAAGTTGTTGTAGAAGAATTCCGCCGGATGCTCGCGATTTGCGCCAATCCCGCCTACCTGAGCTGCCAAATGAATTACCAGATCAGGCTGGGAGTCATCATACATGCGCTTGATTGATTCCAGTTTAGTGAGATCATAAGCCTCGATAGTAGGAATAAATACTTCAGCGCCACGAGCCTTTAATTTTTTCAACCACAAAAGAGCCAAGAAAACCAGCTCCCCCCGTAACACAGACTTTTCGGTCATTCCAAAATCCATTCTTACTTTCAGTCATGATGTTTCTCCAATTCCAAGAATACTTTCAGACCAACGATACGCAATATCGGCGCGGCGGGATCAATGACCACGGTTACGCCCTGTTCCAGACAGGTCAGCCGGCAAATCTCTGCCACATCCCCTGCTCCTTCGATGGTCACCTGGTGAAAGCCTGCTTTATTTAACTCATCCAGAGCAGCAATCGAACGTTCTCTCACCAATCGATATAAATTGAATGAGTTTTGGATGTAATCCAAAGTAAGGCGGGTGCGTAAAGCAATTCCTTCAGGAGTAATGATATATTTCAGTTTCCGCCGTTCAACGCGACTGACCTTAATATATCCCTTCTCAATCAGTCGTTTCAGGTGCCAGTTTACCGTTCCAACAGCGACTTCCAAACCAGAAGCCAACGCCGCTTGAGTTGTATCAGGATCACGTTCAATTTGTTCGAGGATGACAAGGTCGCGTTCAGCACTATTATCGAGGGTCATTGATCTCCAATATTCAATTGTTGAATTATACCTTTGCCATTCCCTCGAGTCAAGAAAAGTCAGAATGTACCTTAAGGAGTGCAATGCAGTGAATCAAGGACCGCGGTCGCTGCCTCGCGATTGTTGGTTTCTGCTGATGCATTGTTCAGCACAGTGCAGATAAACGCAGGATAAGAGTCATAGTGTGGATTCTCATCGATAACCTTCTTGGATAAATCCAATGCCTCCTGCCATTGTCCGTTTCGAGCCAATCCTTCGATAAATGGAGCCCACTCATACCCGATCTCTGTGTGCAGCCCTTTTTGCTGAACCTGAGCGTAGTACTCCCCAATTGCCGCATAATCTTTTTGCTGTAGAGCCAGATCTGCTTTTTCAAAGTAATAGCAGAAGCCATGCGATGGTTCCGATCCAATCAAAGATTGATTCAGAATTACTGATGTATCTGGGGCGCTGATCAAATTGGATTGATCTGAAAAATTTTCAAGCGAGTATTCATTGATTTCTTTTGGTATAAACCAGGATTGCTTATCGATAAATCTAACACAACCGTCTTCATCGAGCTGAAAAACGACAATATCTGAGATTGTTCCAGAGTAGTTTTTCACCATCCCGGGTATCTCTATTTTCTCATCTGGATTAAGAGTCAAAGTCTTAGCCGCAGCCAGATCACGAGCATAAGTCCACCCAAATTGGTCTTGGGTTGAGTGAGGATAAATCAAATTCAGCTCAGCTTTTAAGGTTGACTGCGTGTAATAAAAACTGAATGGCTGCTCATTCGTTATCACCAAAGTACCTGGCTTCAAGCTGGGCGCGCGCCAGGCAATTTCATACATCATTTCATTATTCTTTTGCGCCAATAAACGGTAATCATTGGCATTGAATAAATTCATTCCTACTGCCGCAGCAATAAGCAGGGCTGCCAAACCATTCCGCAACCACGCTAATGGGAGATAAGCCAACAAACCCGCTAACAGTAGAGCAACCCCCACCATAAAAGGAAGGGTAAAACGAGATACAATCGCCGTTGCCTGCACAGGCAAAAAGGTAACGTAAAACGGAATTCCGGCAAAGAGCAAAGCATAGAGCGCTATCCAGATAACTGAAAGGGAGTGATCATTTTGCTGGCCGCTTTTCCGATACAACCCAAAAACAGCGAGGACAAAAGCAATCAAAATTATTCCAAGCGCGCCAAGGTAAGTACGATTCAAGGCAAATCGCTGCACCAATTGTTGGAAAGGTTGAAACCAGGCCACAATGACGCTTTGATAAAGCGCAGAACCCACTTCTTGAAGCAATTTCACCAAACCAGACCCAACGTTTTGCCTCAAGGTATCCATCAAACCCAAACTATAGATATGGGTCTGATCCTTGAAAAAGAAAGCACGATAAAGAGTTACCCCAATTAGAACGATGAAATAAGGCAGCCAGGTCTTGAATGCATACCAGGCGCGCTTGAAAAATGTCTGCGGCTCATTCTGTAAATAAAAGAGCAGTGCATAGCGCAACATTTCCAGCGGTAGGAAATATTCCATTGAAAGCACGTTGAGCAGAGACAGAACAACCGCAATTACAGTATAAATTATCCGCCGCTGTGGATTCTGCCAGGCAAGGACCGTGAAACTGTTGGAGAGCAAGAATACGCTATAAACTATCCAGATATGGCCAAAACACAGCGCAATTGGCTGCAGCAAAAACCCGGGGTAAACCGCAAAAAGTAAAGCCGCTGTCAACGTCAGCCCTGATTTCTTCGGCCAGAGAAGGCACACTAACCAATAAAAGGAAAGACTCGCAAGGATGCGAGTAACCAAGCCAAATATCTGCCACGCCAGGATGTTATCCTGAAAAATGGGCAGGGTAACCTGATAGAGTAATCCCCAGAATGGACGATTGGTAGAGAAGTAACTGAACAAACCTGCCGAACCAAAGGTCTGATAAACCCAGTTAAAAGTCCAATCATCGATGTAAAAACTTAGCCAGGGAAGAAGAAGTCCATACGCCAAAACTGAAATGGCAACCACCAGGAGAATGCCGAACCACTTGCTGTGCCAAAAGGAACTCTTTTTCATTTGGTTTCATCCTTTTTGAAGCTCGCATTCGTCCTGGAGCGCACAACGTAGATCGGGCGCCACTTTACCTGCTGAAAAGCTTTCCCGCTGTACATTCCTACACTGCCCACAGCGAGGAGGATAGTCCCTGTGCAGAATAAAAGCAGGAAAACCAGGCTCGCGTTCCAAACCCAAGCCATTGCTCCCTGAACCAAACCCACAATTCCCACAACCACAGCAGCAGCCAAAAGATTGCTCCACTGATCAAGGCCGCTATAATCGGTACCAGAGAAAAAGAATAAATAGCATCCGCAGCTAAACGGAACATTTTTTTGAGAGAATACTTTGACTTACCGCCCATTCTTTTGGCAGGAACGTAAGGGATGATTGCTGATTTGAAGCCCAACCACGATACCATTCCTCGCAAGAAACGGTGATATTCTGGCATAGAGACCAAAGCATCCACCACCATTCGATTCATTAAACGGAAATCACCCACTCCAGGCAAGATCGGTGTGCTGGTAATTTGCCCAATGAAACGATAAAAGCCATCAGAAGTTGCCCGCTTAAAAAATGAAGCATCTTGCCCTGTCTGTCGCTGCACCAATATTAGGTCGTAACCCTCTTTCGCCTTAGCAATCATTTCAGCGATCTTCTCGGGAGGATGCTCCCCATCGCCATCCATGGTAATCACCCAATCAGCAGTAGAGGCCTCCAGCCCACAGGTGATGGCTGCCTGATGGCCAAAATTGCGGCTCAACTCAATTGCTGCGAAATGAGCATCCCCACTGGTTAATTTCACCAGTTTTGCTTGTGTGTCATCCACGGAACCATCATTGACAAACAAGATACGATATGGAATCTGCAAAGCAGTCAATTGAGTACGCAGCCTGTCGGCAAATGCTTCAATGCACTGAGCTTCGTTATAAACTGGAACCACTACATCTAGAGAACAAAATTCTGCCATCATCACCTCGCACCGAAGCTCTTTCTTTTCACTCACTTACTCAAGATACTCTCTACAGAAAATTCGCTATGATATAATCTTTGCGTACGGACCCGTGGCGCAGCGGTTAGCGCAGGCGACTCATAATCGCTTGGTCGTAGGTTCGAATCCTACCGGGTCCACCTGGTTACATCTTAAACAAAGCCCACGAAATCGGTTGAATTTTACACCTGAACCCAGCAGAATTGCACTACAGCAGAAAAATATTGTGGCCTAATTTAGCCATGACGTTCTTTTTTTCTATATAGTATAGTGGAATAATTTGAAAAGTCAGTGGGGAAAGAACTATCGAAAGTTCAATGCACATTTTCCTCAGACGATGAGCGAGCACGGAAATAAACCTTAACTTTCAATTAGTCATTGTCTTTAGTGCTTTTTCATTAGCAAAAGTGCCATTGGGCTTTTATCTGTTTTTTACTTCTATTTGGGAGAATGTTTATATAAATAGTTGCTTTATTTGCTGTCTCTTTGTATACTAACAAATACATTACTTCTCCCTTCATTCAGTTTTACTAAATAAATATTCTGGCGAATCGGTATGACAAAATGAGCGATCTCAAAGAGAGAAACGACATTAAGCCAACTAATTTACAAAATATACGCTTTTCATCCCTTTTTGAGGATCACAAAGCGATTATGATGCTTATCCGACCACAAACCGGGGAAATATTAGACGCGAATCATTCTGCCGAAAAATTCTACGGGTATTCCAGAGAACAATTGCTCTCGATGACAATTCAGCAGATCAACACTCTACCCGAGGAAGAAGTCGCACGTCTGCGTGACCGTGCCTTCAAAGAAGGCATCGACTCCATCATTTTTCCCCACCGACTCGCCAATGGAGAAATTCGTTTTGTCGAAGCCCGGTCCTCCTCAGTCCAATATGGGGATGAAAAAATCCTTTTCTCGATCATCCACGATGTTACCCACCAGCAAATGGATGAGCAGGAACTGATCAAAAAAGAAGAGCGTTTTCACGCCTTATTCGAGCAGGCAACGGATGCGATTCTGATTGCCGACGAAAACGGGAAATTTATCGAAGCCAATTCCAGCGCTTGCCGCATGCTGAAGTATGGAATTGATGAATTGCTCCAGCTTGAGATTCGTGATATTCTCCCGCAGGTTTTTCACGAAACCAATCTCAAGTTTTCAGAGATGGTCAAGAATTGTGACATGCACTGCGAGAAGAACTTTTCATGCAAAGACCAATCGACATTTATAGGTGAGGTAAATATTAAGCAATTATCGAATGGGGATTATCAGCTTTTTATTCGCGATATTACAGAGCAAAAAAATACTCAGGAATCGTTACGAAGAAGCTCAGCTCTCTTTTCGACGATCTTTGAGGAAAGCCCCATCCCCATTAGTCTGGCAGATCTGGAAACAGAAAAATATCTTGAAGTCAACCCGGCTTTTCTCAATATGACCGGTTATACGAGAGAAGAAATTATTGGCCATGAATATAATGAGCTCAAGTTCTGGGCGAGTTCCAAACAACGTCGCCATGTCATTTCGCTTCTGCGCCATGATAAAAAAATCCGGGATTTACCAATCGAAATCAAGACCAAACAAAATGAAATCAAAAATGACTTGATTTCTTCCGAGAAGATCTTTTTGGAAGAGCACCCCTATTTTTTGACTATGGGAGTGGATATTACTCGCAAGGTTCAAAGCGATCGAGAGCTTCGCCACAAAACGGAAGATCTTGAATTAATCAATGAACTGAACGATGCCGCTAACCGTGGAGAAAAACTAAAAAGTATTATTCAAAAACTGGCTATCGCAACAAAAACTGCCTTCCCTGAAATTGAAGCTTCCATCTTTATGCTAATGCCAGATGAAAAGAGCTTTGAATCCGCTGGAACTACTTTCACCGTATCACCAGAAGTTCACAAAGTTTGCCCGCAAATTAGCGCTCTTTTGACAGAAAGGCCCATCTTCCCAATAACGGGTTCCAAAGCAATCCAAAAAGTAATTGAAACCAAACAAGCCATTCTGTTGAACGATAAAGCCGATGTCGATAATTGGAATCAGGAATCCACCCAGACTCTCTCGGCTCCTACAGATGAAGCTAAAATCGCCATCGGGCAAGCCATCCGCGAAATTTACCAAAAACTGAAAATTCGTTTCGCATTTATCATTCCGCTGGTCTCTGAAAATAAGGTGATCGGTTTGATGAATATCATCAGTGCACACCAGTTCGAAGAAGAAGATATCGAGAGAATCCTTAAGATCAGCAGTCAGGTAACCGCGGCCATTATTCACAAGAAAGCCGAAGAAGATATTCTGGTGCAGTTACAACGCATCAAAGTACTGAATGAAATTACCCGTGCCATTAACTCAAACTTGAACCTTTCCTTGATCCTCAATTTGTTAGTAAAGCGGTTACGCAGTCAACTGAATGTCGATGCCACCGCTATACTGCTGAAAAAACCTTTTAGCAGCCAATTTGAAATCGTTGCGGATGAGGGAGTGGAAATTCAAGAACTAAAGAAACTAACCGTTAATTTCGGACACGGGTTGGCGGGGAATATTGCTCTGCAAAGAAAAATCTTGGTAATCGACGATCTGCGCGAAGCCGGCTCACGTTATGATTTCAACGAAAATATCACTAAACAGGGATTTTACTTCTTCATCGGAGTTCCTCTCGTTTCTAAAGGCAACCTCAAGGGAGTCATCGATATTTTCAATCGCCAACCAATTTCTATTGACAATAGCTGGATGGAATATCTCGAAATTCTGGGCGAGCAAGCTGCCATCGCCATTGAGAATGCCCAGTCCTTTGAAGAGATTCAGGCTTCCAACCAGGAACTCATTGCCGCCTATAATGCCACCATTACCGGTTGGTCAAAAGCCCTCGACTTACGAGATAAAGAAACGGAAGGCCATTCCCAGCGTGTAACAAAATTAACCCTGCATCTTGCAGAAGCAGTTGGCATTCCCCAAGAACAAATGGTCCAAATCCGCCGCGGGGCTTTACTCCACGACATCGGGAAAATTGGCGTCCCCGACGCCATCCTGCATAAACCGGGCCAGTTGAATGAAGAGGAATGGAAAATCATGCGCACTCATCCTCAAGTAGCCCATGATTTTCTCTCAGAGATAGACTATCTGCGGGGAGCGATCAATATTCCTTACTGTCATCATGAGAAATGGGATGGCAGCGGCTATCCGCGCGGACTAAAAGGGGAAGAAATTCCAATTGAAGCCAGGATTTTCTCTGTTGCAGATGCCTGGGATGCTCTCACCAATGACCGACCTTACCGCCCCGCCTGGAGCAAAGAAAAGACCATTGAATACTTGCAAAGCCAGGCTGGGATTGCCTACGATCCTCAGATCGTGCAAGTTTTCCTCGAAAAGATCATCCAATAAGGAACCTCCTCCCGCAATAGGTCCGCGAGAAGAAGCTTTTCTTTATCCAAATGAAACTTTATAGACTATGAAACCGATCAACGCCAGGAATAACACCCAAGAAATCGGATTACCAAAATTCAGAGTTCTCCCAATTCCAAAGCGTTTGTTAACCAATATCGAGGGATCTTGTGGATTGAAATAGATCATGCCCAGTTTCCAGAAATGATCATCATCTGGGCTGACACGGTCACTTTTTTCTTTGGAAACGGAGAAGAACTGGCGCCGATGGCGCAGCAGCAGAATGGGTGCCGCCACCAGCCAGATTGCAATTGGGATCAGCGTGAAATAATCGATTCCATTTAGATTCACCTGGGTAATTCCCCAGGCCTGCAGGGCTGAAGCCAAAACGGCAGCATTCAATCCAAAAGCAAGCAAAAAAAGCAAACTCTGGATTAAGGTGATGTTCAGAGAACGGAACTGTTGCGATCCCTGCGGGTCCTCAATATCAATTGATTCCCCGCTCAGATCACTCACCCAGGCCAGGAAAGAAAGCGCCAACAGAATGCCCAATTCGATCAAAGCCGGCAGGGATAACGCCAGTACGTTCGCTGTCCCCGTCCAACTACCAAACTGATTGGGGAAATGATAGGTCAAGGTATCCGCCAACAAGGGGGAACGTAACCAGCCAATCACAACAGTGGCGCCAACCACGACCGCCGGGAGAGCAAAGAAACTCCAGAACGTTTTCGACGGCCACAAACTGCGCGGATGTACACTGGCAATCAACGTCTGACGAGTGTTGGCATACCAGTTTTGTTCTTTTTTCACGCGGATCAACCCGGCATGGCTGAGGTAATACACTCCCCATCCCCCCGCAATCAAGCCAACAATGCTGACGACCTTGATATTCTCCATCCGCCCGGAAAGCGAAAAATAGAGCAGAATTGCCAACAGTAAAGCGTCTATCCCCGCCAAACGCAGCAGGTAACGGCGTCTCTCATTAGTGATTTCGGGATGGTGAATATAAGCAAGTGGAATGCGCACTCCAAACGGAACAGTCGGTGCCACCAAAAATGGAAGCACAAACAAAAACGCGCTCAAGAAGAAATAGATGATCAAATACGAAAGAAGTGACTCTGTCATTTTGAACCCTCGTTCAGGCTTTGTTTTGCCGATCACTGGAAACAATGGGGAAAGTTTTCAAGACTGATGAACAGTTTTCGAGAATATCAGGTGCAGCTTGCCCTTTCGCTACTGCTTCTGCCATCAAGATGCGCAAACGGTTCTGCCAATCTTGCTGCCAGGCAGAATCCGCTGTTAATGAGCGTCGGATAAAAGTCCCCTGTTTGCGCGTCAGGCTCACAAATCCTTCCTGCCGCAACAGATCGTACGCTTTATTGACAGTATGAAAATTGATCTTGAAATCCAAAGCCAGCTGTCGGGTCGTGGGCAAGGAGACACCGTCATTCAAACGGCCCTCTGCCATCGCCAGAATCACCTGATCCCGAATCTGTTGATAGAGTGGGGTTTCGCTATCCAGATCGAGAAAAAAATAGGAGTTCTCTGCCTTCGTGAATGATTCTTCAGAGATATTGTCGCTAGAAAGTCTTTCCACACTGTCCTCTTATTGTTCTACTCGTTATAGAACAATAAGATTATAACACAAAATAAGTGAAGGGAAATAACGACAGAATCTAGCTGTCAGCGACTTTTGACAATCGATTCCAGCCCGCGCAATACTGGGGAAAGATTCCCGGGGCGACGGCGCACTGTCAGCAATTCGCTGAGCGGCGTCGCCAGAATCTGCCGGCAGGCAGCGGCAATGCGGTGGGCTGAATCCCCCCCCATTTTGCACTGGCATCAATTCCTGCAATTCAGTCAGAGAAAGCTGAGAGTAGGTTTCTTTCCCCAGAGCCAGGGCCACATAGGTGCAGGAAGATTGTTGGGTAATGACTACACTGGCATTAGCAATCATTGGATTGATATTGCCTTCTGTATAAATCAATGCCTCGGGGATTACTTTTTTAATCTCCCGTCGTGCCCGCTTGAAATTTTCAAGGGGATGCAGTTTAAAGATCAATTGTCGGCCTGCGGCGATGGAAACACAGCGCTGCAGAAAGGCCGAACGATTCTCATACTGAAAATTTTCACGCAAGGGGGTGGTTGCCACCAGCACGTAACCCTGGTAAGGGAATGAGTTTTCGACGTATTCCTGCAAATTGTCGAAATTCGGGATGCCGGTTACGGCGATCTTCTCGGCACGCACCCCCTTGCGGAGGAATAGCTTGCGATAGCCCTCGGATGCTACACAAAAAAGATCATAAGCATCTGAAAGGCCAGTAGCAGAAGTATTAGCAATAAAGCGGGGAAGAAATCTAAGATGACGAACAAACTGATAAGCCCAGCCTTCAGGGGTAGTAATTCCCTCCTGTACCAGGACCAAACGAGTTCGTTGAATATTCCGGGGCAAAATCAAGTCAGAACAAGTGATCACCAGATCGTAATCATTAGCGGAACCATAAAAATCAACCAGAAGATGATGATCTTGTAAATATTGCAGCGTATCGCGATGATGACGGCCGCCAAGTACCGTATGATTCAGCCACCCCAGGTGGGCGGCCCAATCGATAACTCCCTCCGCATAGAAAGGGGCGAAAAAGCAATCATGGTCTGCAAGCTGCTGAGCCACCTGATGCATCTGCGTCGTTTGATTCAATGACCCGCCAATCAGCAGGATCTTGCTCCTTCGCCCCTCCACAAGGAGTCTGGAGTAATGTTTAAAAACAGTGTACCCGCTCAATGTTAAGCGGGTACAAACAGATGGTTAAACTTGATTAAAAATTGTGGATTATTCCATCAAGCCATGGGGATGCTGCAGCAGCCAGCCCTGCACATCCACGTTGGGCTCATCGCCTTTACGCAAAACATGATGATAGGTACCATCCGGTTTCATGATTCGCGCATTAACGTTATCCTTCAAATAAGTTGCCAACACGTCATCGCGAATGTAACGGATGAAACGTTCATCTTCCACCGGAAACACAGTCTCGACACGGTGGCTGAGATTGCGGGTCATTAAATCGGCACTGCCCAGATAAACCTCTTCCTGACCATCATTCTGGAAATAAAAAACGCGGCTATGTTCCAGAAAACGGCCGACCACGCTGATCACCCGAATATTCTCACTTAACCCCTCCTGCCCAGGGATCAAGCAGCAGACCCCGCGAACGAGCAGATCAATTTTTACCCCCGCCTGAGAAGCTTCGTAAAGCAACTGGGTCATCGGGGTATCCACGATGGAATTTACCTTGATGATGATATAGGCCGGACGATGGTTGCGGGCATGTTCCATTTCACGCCGGATCAATTCTTCGAGGCGAGAACGCAGATTCACCGGGGCCACCAACAATTTGCGATACTGGGCCATAGTGGAATATCCGGTCAGGAAATTAAACAGATCTGTCACATCCGCAGCTAAGGTATCGTCACAGGTAAACAGCCCAATATCTTCATAGAAGTTAGCCGTAATTGGGTTGTAATTCCCGGTAGCCAGATGGAGATAACGTCTTACGCCTTCCCCCTCACGGCGAATAACCATCCCCGTCTTGCTGTGGGTTTTCAGCCCCACCAGACCATAGACCACATGCACCCCGGCCTGCTCCAACGTACGCGCCCAACTGATATTACTCTCCTCATCGAAGCGTGCCTTCAGTTCCACCAGAACGGCCACCTGTTTGCCGCGTTCCGAGGCTTCAAGCAGCGCGTCCACAATTGGGGAATTTTGCCCCACCCGGTACAGAGTTTGTTTAATGGCCAGCACCCGCGGGTCACGGGCAGCCGCATTCAGAAAGTCCACCACCGGGCTGAACGAATCATAGGGATGATGCAGCAGAATATTCTGCTCCCGGATCGCATCGAAGTACTCCCCTGCCTGTTCGACCTCGCGCAAGGGTGCTGGAATCGCCGCGCGATACGGCGGATATTTCAGGTCATAGCGATCGGAACTGGAATAGAGCTGCGAAAGGCTGGAAAATTCGAGGATCCCGCTCAAGGCATAAATATCCGAAGCACGGATTTCAAGATTGGTACTCAACAATGCTTTGACGTTCTTGGGCATGGATTCCTGCACTGCCACCAGCACCACGGAACCAAATTTGCGCCGGCGGATACTTTCTTGCATGGTCTCCAGCAAATCTTCGGCTTCAAGCTCCTGAATTTCAATATCCGCATCACGAATCACACGGAAAGGATAAGCCTCAACCACCTGCATTCCCGGGAAAAGCAATTCCAGGTTGGCAATGATCACTTCATAAAGCCAAACGTAGTAATGGTGATGAACCACCGTGCCATCTTTGCGAATCCCCTGCGAAGAAGGTTTAATGGGCAATAGGGCCGGCAAGGTTGCCGGAACCTTCAACGGGCAAATTTTTCTTCGCCTTTTTCGTTGCGAATGACAATGGCCAGGTTCAGACTGAGATTCGAGATGTGCGGAAAGGGGTGCCCCGGGTCGAGAGCCAGCGGGGTGAGAATCGGGAAGACCACGTTGCAGAAATATTCATCGACCTTTTTGCGGTGGGTGGCATTCAGCTTGCGATACTCAGTAATGTGGATGCCCTCTTTATCCAATTGAGGCAGAAGTTCTTTCTGATAGCAATGCTGCGCCTCTTTGAACAAGGAGAGTGAACGCTTGCGAATGGCCACAAGCTGTTCACGTGGGGTCATGCCATCCGCTGAGCGTTCAGCCAGCTTTGCCTCATATTGTTTTCGAATCCCCGAGACGCGCACCATAAAAAACTCATCCATATTCGAACCAAATATGGAGAGGAATTTTACCTTTTCAAGCAGCGGATTTCGGTTATCCTGAGCTTCCTCAAGTACGCGGGCTTGAAATGCCAGCAGGCTCAATTCACGATTAAGCATCGGAGGAGTAAGATTGCCTATCTCGTCTTTTTTCATCTCAGCCATACCTCTAACCAGCATTAATTATTTCATTTTTAAAGTTTAAAATCAAATGCTTCCCCTTTTCAGCAGGCCTGCCAGGGAAAATTAGCAGAAGGAGATTTCCTCCACAGCGTAAACACAAATTCCGCCTCAGCCAACACGCCAGCAATATTCTGCTTCTGCAAGGATTGGAAATACTCTGCCACACCCTGCACAGGAACCTGCCGATGTTTTTTTCCAAAATCATTTAATGATTCAAGCAATACATCGATATCCTGAATATCGCCCATTAAAGTTTGATAGGCCCGCAACTGGGTCATCAGTTCTGGGGGATATTCGATCATTTCTGGAGAAATGATTTCGATCAGATAGCGAAATTTTTTCAAAGAAATGCGCAGGCGATGAATTGTCGCCACTTCCTCCACCCGCAACGCCGCAGCACGGGTCTGCGCCAGGGCATAAGCCTCATCGACGACCCCAAACAGATGTTCCTTTAATGGAGCTCCCGTAAGAGAAATCGTCGTCAGTCCCTCTTGAATCGGCACCACTTTTCGCTGCAAAGCCGCGAGTGAGATTTCATCCACGACTTTTTCGACCTCGCGCAAATAACGTTTTTCTCTCTTTTCCAGAACGATCACAAAAGGCTCGATCTCACAATGCTCTTCCAGAATTTCTTCCAGCATCACCAGCACAATCTGGGTATCGTGCAATTCATCAAAGCCATCCAGCAAAGTCTTGAGATATTTCCGCAGCGTCTTCAACTTAGGCATCGGAGCAACTGCCCGGATCAACTCGGTCAGAGAAAGCAATCTGCGGCTGACCACGCGCAGATCATGGACGCTCTCTTCTGAGGGTTCTTGGTGATAGGCCTGATACCTCAACTGAAATCTTGCCAGCGGAGCAGCAACACCTGGGAGAGGAAATTGGCATCAGCGGAAGAAGGAGTTTCCATCAGTCAATCCAATCTCATTAAGCGAGAATCTCCAAAGGATTCCCAAACAAATCGGTGAAAAGTGAAGCGCGCTTGCTCACCGCCCATTTTTCCAGAGTTAGATCGCCCTTTCCAACCAGACGCAGAACTGTTTTTTCGGATGTGGTACTTACCAGCACATCCATTACCCGTTGAGTATGACTGGCATCCATTTCATCCGCCAGGCGCAGAATCGAGGTCAAGATCATAACAATGCGGCGGTCTTTTTGAACCAGTTTGGTCTCGATCAAGCCATCATAGAACGGAGTTCCACGACGATGATAACGAACGATGCTGGCAATGATCATCTGCTGACGTTCAGTCAACCCCACAATATGATTCGCTTGCAAAATATAGTAACCATGCTGGTCATGGTCAATGGTACTGATGAAATGGCCAACATCATGCAAAATGGCCGCTATTTCCAGCTCCATGCGTTCTTCCTGATCAAGGCGGTGATATTTCTGCAACTGATCGAAAAGCCGTAAAGAAAGCCGCATCACAATCGCTGCATGATCCACGTCGAAGGCATATTTCTTGCCCAACCGGATGGCGGAATCCACTACCTGTTCGTGATCAGGCAAGGGATTCTCTTGAGAAGCGTTCAAGGCCATATCGATCAGCAGTCCGTTTTTCAGCCCTACGTTGGGGATCTGAATCTCTTCTACATTCGAAATCTGGGCCACCAAACGCAATACCGTCAATGCCGGCAAAATGACGTCCGCACGATCGGGACGAAGATTGAACTTGCGCATTCGCTCCTGAAAAGTCATCCGGCTCAGACGGTCGATCATCTTTTCCATCTCATCCACACGAACCGCCCGGTCATTTTCTTTTTTGAACAAACGCTGACGCAGCTTGCCGATCTCTTCCACGTTCCCACCTGTGCCAATACACAGGTCGATCCGTTCCTCCCCAATTTCCTGGCGGATGCGTTTCGCAGCAGCGTCAACGTATTCCTGCACCAATTGTCCAAATTCAATGGGATTCCGCGAAGTCTGATTCCACTCCAGTTTTTGCAGCAGCCGAACGGTGCCCATGGGATAGCTGTTGACCGAGAGAATATTATTGCCGCGCGTTAGAGTGATCTCGATGCTGCCGCCCCCAATGTCAATCAGGAGGGCATTCTTATCCGCCAGATCCATCACCGCAGTCACGGCTTGATGAACCAGGCGAGCTTCTTCTTCACCGTTAATGATCTCCAGTTCAATCCCACTGGCACGAGCAATTCGATCGATCAAAATGGGGCCATTTTGCGCCTCACGCATAGCAGAAGTCGCGACCGCCTTGACCCGAGCCACGCCAAAATCATCGATCACCTTACGGAATTGGCGAAAAGCTTCGATGGCCTGCTGCATGGTCCCCTCTTGCAGGATTCCATCTTTGAATGCGTCTCGACCCAGCCTGACCGGGATACGCAGGTTATCAATCGGCTGAACCTGGCCATTTTCGTCCAGATCAGCTACTACCAGGCGAATGGCATTGGAACCTGTATCAATTGCAGCAATTCTTTGCATTGTCATCCTTTTTTTTGCAGCATTTTCAAATGAATTGACACACATTCCATTATAGGGTCATCTTAATATTACGAAGAACGAGTTAACACGCTGCCAAAGTCCTGTTAATAGCTTGTTAACTACCTCAAAATTTCACGGGGTATCTCTATGAAAAATATCAGAAAATCCGACAACGCCTACATAGGGAACAAATACCTTTATAATTACGTTCAAGATTCAAAAGGAATTAAAATGATGAAAATAAAAACTCTTGCAAGTATATTGATTTTTTCTGTTTTTTTGGCTGCCTGCGGGCAGGCAAAAGCGACAGAAACAGATATTGCTTCTGGGGTCTTTACAGCTGTGGCGCAAACACTTACTGCACAATACACTCCTGTGACTCCCAGTGCTACCCCCGCTCTGGCAACAGTTACCCCCACAGAAACCGTTTCCAATCAAACGTCTACTGTTTTTGTAACCCCCACCCCGATGCAAGTCACTTCTTCAGCAAACAGCTGCCTGGGCTCCCTTTTTGTCTCAGATGTGACCATCCCAGATAATACTCCAGTAGTGGTAGGCACGTCATTCACCAAAACCTGGTCGCTTAAAAATTCTGGTACCTGTCCCTGGACAAGCTCATTCAAGCTTAAATTCGTCAGCGGCACTCAGATGAATGGGAACACCACAGCGGTTGGATCAGCTGTCGCGGCAGGAAATAACGTTAACGTTTCTGTCACAATGACTGCTCCTTCCACCGCGGGTACCTATACCGGATGGTGGCGTCTAATCAATGATAAAAATGAGTTCTTCGGTACTTATATCTATGTAACAATCGTGGCTACCAGTTCTCCAACGGGCACAGTAACTCCCACTACAATGTATTCTGCTACCCCCACAATCACCCCAATCTATATTGTCGTTACAGCCACTCCCGCCCCAACTGGAACCCCGACCTCCACCAGTGAACCTGGTTCTACGGGAGGATAAAAATTTTTTGTCTGTTCGATAGTGATAATATAATAACTGCCCGGCTAATCCAGCCGGGCAGTTACGTTAATTAGGATTTACAGGCGGTTCTTTCTTGGGCTTGAAAATCAAGCGTGTCACGATGATCGTGGTCACCAGAATGATGAGGCATACCGCCACAACCGGCAAGACCACGGAGAGCAAAGAGACCACCGTAGAAGTCGCATCTTCGGCAATGCTCACCGGAACATTCGCCGCCCCGCCAGTGGTTGCGGTCACCAAAGGCCGCACCGCCAATGATTTGACGGCGTGTACCCCGCCTGAAACCAGCAGGCCTGCCACAAGTGCCAAAATTGGGTTAACTTTAGTCAAATTCGAAGCGCTGGCCGCGAAAACGATTGCCCCTGCCGTCGGCCGGATAAAAGTCTGAATGGCATCATTGACATGATTCACCGCGGGGATCTTATCCGCCAGGACCTCAACCACCGATAACGCCAGCAAGACCCCAATCACCCACCAGGAAGTCAGAGCATCCCAGGGGGACTTCAGTTCAATGAGATGCGTGTACCTTGCCAGCAACGAAATCACCAGCAGTGGAATATACGCATTCAAGCCAGCACTGGCCGAAAGGCCAAAAGCAGAAATGATGTTGAAAATATCCATCGTTCCTTTCCCTTATGCGACCCAACCACCCTGAAGCCAGTAATGCACCAGGTCAAGCAGGCCAATTTGCAGGAGGGCCAAAATTGCCCCTGCACCAATATATACGAGCCCTTCATGGAAATGATGCACCGCATTCTCGCGTTTAAAAAGGATCATCCCCAGCAAAGTATAGACCATTGTAATCAACAATGGAACCATTCCAACACTCAAGATCGCCACCGGGTAATACAGCCAATCAATCCCCGCATAAATCGCCACGCCCGCTGCCCCCTCTGTCAGCAGCAGGCCCAAGAGTTGCGTCCAAGAAGACAAGCTGCTTGCCTTACTGCCCTGGGCCCAGAAAGTCTGGTTCCATAGCGGCACAAGTAAATTGGCAATAACCACTCCCATGCCCAGACCACTGAAAAGCCGCAACCCATTCGTGGAAGGATAGAGCGCCCAGTGGGGCATCAGCGCGGCCAGCGTGGAGTTAATGCCATCCAGGGCGAAAAACAGGAATAAGAGCAACAGCACTACCAGTTTCCCGACGCTCGGGAAGTTCATAGCGCGCTTGCCCCGCAAGAGCCAGATCATGGCAATGAACGTTCCTAAGTACATCCCCGTACAGCGGCTGCACAATGGCAGAAATTGCCCCTGCAGCATCAAGGTATGAGCCGGGTCCTGCGTGCACACTGAAAAGCCAATTGCGTTCAGTCTGGCGGTAAAACCAGCCGGGGTTAGGGTCAGCCAGACAGCCAGCAAACCTGACAAAGCAAGAAGAATGATCGCACCATGGCGAGCTCGTCTGGTTTTCAAATCCAAGTTTGGCATAGAAATGAATTATAGTGGAGATGATTTCTGCCCGCAACCTTATACAAACCCGCTTGACAGAGCGAGTGAAAAATGTGATACTAAATTCAGGAATTGAGATGCCATTCTAACGACAAGGAGGTGGTGTCTACGATGTGTAAGAATTTTAATCACAGCGCTGCGGCATCCCTCCTTGCGATCAAGTAGGGAGCCGCAGCGCCAAAACACCGAGAGCCGTCATTGTGACGGCTTTCGGCTTTAGAAGACCAGAGCCAAGGGGCAAAAACAATGATCCGTAATCAATGGTACGTCGTCCTGCAGTCGAAAGAAGTACGAGCGCACAAGATCGTCGGGGTCACCCGCATGGGAGAACAGATGATCTTCTGGCGCGATTCGCTTGGGTATGTCGTCTGTCAGGCCGATCATTGCCCTCATCGCGGCGTGGCGTTGAGCATCGGCTGCCTGATGGGTGATCACGTGCAATGTCCGTTCCATGGATTCGAGTATGACCAGAGCGGCCGCTGCATTTACGTCCCCGCCAACGGGAAAGCAGCAGAAACGCCGAAAGCACTGCAGGTAAAGACCTACCCAGCGCAAGAAGCACATGGGTACATTTATATCTGGTGGGGAGAACCGCAAGAGACTTACCCAGAACTTCCCTGGTTCGACGATCTGGATGAAAGCTTCACCACCAGTGACTACAGGGACCACTGGCAGGCCCATTATTCCCGCGCCATCGAGAATCAGCTCGACGTCTTTCATCTCCCCTTCGTGCACGCCACCACCATTGGGCGCGGCAATCGTACCATTGCCGATGGGCCACTGACAGTCGTTGATGCCGAGTCGCTGGAAATCTGGGTCTACAATCGCAAAGATGATGGCCAAACAACCGCCCGTCGTGCCAGCGAATTGCCGGATCCGAACCGACCCTTCTTTCTGAAATTTAAGTTCCCCCATTTGTGGATGAACCGCATTTCAGATGATATGCGCATCACTGTCTTCTTCACCCCCATCGATGAAGAGAACACCATGATGTATCTGCGCTATTATCAGCGCTACGTTCGTATCCCGATATTACGCCAGATCACTGCCCAACTCATCAACTGGTTCAGCATCATCGTGCTCAATCAGGATAAACGTGTGGTCATCACCCAAGAGCCCAAACCCTCTGGATTGCACATTGGTGAAAAACTGATCCCGGCTGATCGACCCATCATTGAGTACCGTACCCTCCGTGAAAAGCTGCAGAAGAAAGACGCAGGAAAATGAATTAGTTAAGGCGGGGAAGAGCTTTGATCGGGAGCAATTCCTTCACTCGCAGCAAGGATTCACTCATTGTTTTGCCAAGATAAATTCCCTGAATCCGTTGGCACGTTTCAGGATTGCGATTAAAAGCTGCACCACCAAACCCCAGCATTGGGGCAGCTTTTATTTCGCTTAATTGCTGAGAAAACTCACTTACCTGCGGAATGGAATCGCCAATAGTCGCTGAGATCACCACCATTTTCGGTTTTTCTGCCACAATGTAGTCGAGCAAATCTTCCAGGGGAATGTCGGGGCCCATATATTCCACTCGATAGCCGCTATCGCGCAATAGAGTCGCAAACAAGAGCGGACTGAGGGCGTGCAATTCATCGGGACCGCAACCAACCAGTACCTTTGGCGCGCCAGAATGATAAGGAAGAGATTGATAGATCGCCTGAATCTTGCCCTGGATCAGGTTGCTGGCAAAATGTTCAATGGCCACACTGATCTCGCCGCGTTCCCAACGTGCCCCGATCTCTACCAGAGTGGGAATCAGCACCGTCTCGACCAGTTCGCTCAGATTCACCTGCCCCAAGACCTCAGCGAAGATCTCTGAGGCCATGTGTTCATCCACCCGCAGCAAAGCGGTCAAAAATTGTTCTAACAATTGAGAAACATTCTGCCCGCTGTGCCGCTGTATCGGAACTGGCCCTGCGGTGGTCAAAACGGCATCTGGCCAATCCCCCTTTGCGATGGCTTCCTTAAGAGAACCGGCAACTGTGCTGATGGAAAGCCCGGAATCTACCTGCTGTTTGACCCAACTCAGCAACGCAATGTCACGATCACTGTAAAGACGATAGCCATTGCTGGCCCGCTTGGGCTCCAGCAAGGAATAGCGCCGCTCCCAGGCCCGGATCGTCACTGCCTGAATATCGGTCTTTTGCATCACCGATTTGATGCTGTAGCGTGCTTCGTCAGAAAATTCGCAAATAGAGGCCATTTTTCTACTTCTGTGCGTGATTCTTTCATTTTACCTGCATTTTGGGGGCAGGCCGTCAATTTTCCATCTGTATTCCGGCTTTATAATAAAGAGAATTCAACTTTTGGAGGATACCATGGCATCAGCCAAAGAACGCTTTCTGAAATACGTTAAAGTAGATACCCAATCTGCTTACGATAAAGAAGAACTTCCCTCTACCCATAAGCAATTCGATCTGGCCGAAATACTGGTGAAAGAACTGGAAGAACTGGGGCTGCAAGACGTCAGTCTGGACGAGCACTGCTATGTAATGGCGACATTGCCCGCAAACATCGATAAAAAAATTCCCGTGATCGGCTTTATCGCCCACATGGATACCAGCCCTGACGCCAGCGGAGCCGGGGTTTCCCCACGGATCATCGAGAAATACGACGGCAAAGAAGTTTTGCTCAATCAGGAACTTAACCTGCGCATGAACCTCAAGGACTTTCCGGAACTCAGGAAATACATCGGGCAGGAATTGATCGTCACCGATGGGAACACGCTGCTGGGAGCCGATGATAAAGCAGGCATCGCCGCCATCATGGCTGCCGTTGAAACCCTGGTCAAGCATCCAGAAGTGAAGCATGGCACGCTCAAGATCGGCTTCACCCCAGATGAAGAAGTTGGCCGCGGCGCAGACGGATTTGACGTCAAGAAATTCGGCGCTGATTTTGCTTATACCGTCGACGGCGGGGAACTGGGCGAGATGGAATATGAAACGTTCAACGCCGCTTCTACGGTGGTCACCTGCCATGGACTCAGTGTCCACCCCGGCAGTGCCAAGAACAAGATGATCAATGCCATCCATGTCGCCGAAGAATTCGACGCCCTGCTGCCAGCACAAGAACGCCCGGAATACACCGCCGGTTACGAGGGTTTCTACCATCTGATGGGGATTTCAGGGGACATCGAAACGGCACGCATGACCTACATCCTGCGCGATCACAGCCGCCCGGTCTTCGAACAGCGAAAAGCCAACATGCAATCTGCCGCTGACTTTCTGAACCACCGCTACGGTGCCGGAACCGTGGATGTCGCCACCAAAGATCAGTATTACAACCTGCGTGAGAAGATCGAACCGGTCTTCCAGATCGTCGACCTGGCCCGTGAAGCTCTCGAAGCGCTGGGCATTAAGCCGATCATCACCCCCGTTCGCGGGGGGACAGATGGTTCGCGCCTGTCGTATATGGGGCTGCCCTGCCCCAACCTCTTCACCGGCGGGCTGTTCGCGCACGGACGTTTCGAGTGCATTCCCAGTGAATCGCTCGAAAAGGCCTCGCAAGCCGTGCTCAAAATCGTCGAGCTTTCGACCAGCAAAGATTTGAAGATGTAAAAAGTAACTCCCCGGCTGAAAAAATCACCCGGGAGTTTTTCTAGAGAGAACGAATCTGTTTGCGATTCACCAGCTCATTGAAAAACAAAGAGAGAAGCACAATCCCTCCGCCAATCAAGAGATTTGGAATATTCGTCTTTTCGTGAAAGATCAGGAGTGAAATGGTCACTGCCAGGGGTATTTTGAGATCATTGAAAATCGCCAGTGCCCCCGCGTTCACCTTGCGCGCGCCAAGATTCCACAAGAAAAAACAAATCCCTGAAGCAAAAACGCCCAGATAGACCAGCGTCCACAATTGTTTGGTGGTCAGCATAAGAGACGACAGCGGAGTGAAAATCAAAGTTGCCAGGGCTGTGATCGCGGCTGCCCCCAGATACAGCACACCAAACGCCTCGGCATCTTTCAATTGTGGCTGCCCCTTCATCAAATGGCGATAATAGATCTGCCCAAAGGCAAAGGCCAGGTTCGATACTTGCACCAGCAAAAATCCGATCAGCACCTGCTGCGAAAGCAACTGGCTGCGTTCAATCACGTACGTGCCTACCACTGCCAGAACTGCCGTACCCAGAAAGGCCCAGTTGAACTGCCTGCTCACAATATCTTCAAAAAGGGTCACAAAGATCGGGGTAAAGATCGTGAATAACGCCACCTCATAAGCTTGCAGGTAGTGAAAAGCGGCAATGTAAGCAATGTACATTACCCCAAACTGCAGGGCACCGGTGAAAAATAGCTTCCAGAAAAACGGTCGGCCGACCTTGCGCAAGCGCAAAAACGGCAAGAAAACCAGTAATGAGAAGGCCATCCGCGCAAAGGAGATAAAGTTCGAATCGACCCCAGCCAGATTTCCTTTGATGAGTCCAAACGAGAACCCCCAGGCTAACGAAACGAGCAATAACCAGGCCATATCCACCTCTAAATACAAGGATCCGGTACACTCTTACTTTACCGGATCCCTGAACCTGTTCCCAGTGTAAAAAATCAGGATCGTTTCTGCGATATTTCCTGTCTATTGTTCGCTATCGGATAATGCCGGTTCCGAGGAATCCGCTTCTGGGGAGCTGCCGGGGTCTTTCAGGAAGGAAATGACCACCACGCAGAGTATCAGCAACACCGCTGCCAGCAGCAAAGAGGGAGTAAAAGAACCATCCTTGGTCTTCATGGCTTCCATAAGATAGACAAACACTACTGAAGCCTGACCAAAAAGCTGCAGCAGCCCGTTGGATGTGCCCTCTGGGGTCGGAAAAGTGATCTCCGTCGCAAACTGCATGGCAATCGGGCTGGCACTGACCAGGAAGAAACCCAAACCAAAGGAACTGATGAAGAGCACCGGCAAAGAATGAGCAAAGGTCAGCCCGATCAAGAAAGGCACTGCCAGCAATACGCCGATGAATAGATATTTCTTGCGTTTGTGTTCTTTATCTGAAAGAGCAGGCAGCACGATCGCGCCAACGATCCCGCCCACAAGCATCAAAGCACCCAGGTCACCCGCTTCAGAGGAACCAAAGTTACGGCCACGGATGATTGGCTCGATCCAGGTGGTCAGGCCATTGAAAATTGCCATCCCCAGGAACTGGATAAAGACCAGCAGCCAGAACATCTTGTTCTGCACCGCGTTCTTCAAGCCATCCAGCACCAGAGCGCGTACTTCGTCCCCATCGGGGCAAGGCGGGGTCGGCGGATTGTCGCGGGCCAGGATGATAAACAACACTGCCGAGACCGCAGCAATGATGCCATAGATCAATTGTACAGTCGCCAGGTTGCCAGTAGAATTCAGCAGCATGGGGGTAAAAACCATGCCCAGAGCAATGCCGATCAGGCCTGAGAGAGTCACCAATCCTACCGCCGTGGCCCGGAATTCCTTCTCGAACCAGCGTGCCGGCAGGGTAGTCCAGGAATTCATCAAAAAGGGCTGCCCGATACCGATCCCAATGGTGCTGATGAGCACCAGAGTATAGTTGTCGCCAGAGAGTCCGCGCATCAGTCCAAAAATGCCCATAAGCAATGAACCCAGCCCCACCGCTTTGCGGAAGCCAAAGGTATCGATCGCCCAGGAGACCGGGATCGACAGCGGAATGAAGACGATCATGAAAGACATCGCCAGGAAGCCAATCTTGAGGTCGGTGACATGGTAGAAAGCAGCGGCAGCGCCGGTCACCGGGGAATAAGAAACCCACAAAAGCTGAACCATCAGATTGACAAACATAAAGGCCGCCAAAGCCACCCAGCGGTATGGGTAAAGCCGATATTCTTGTGTTTTCATGAAATAACTTCGCTTTCTGCTATGAAAAAGAATAAAGAAAATTTTACACCCAAGCTGTACAAGTTTCTTAAAAAGGAAACACCGGGTTTCTGGAATGGTTCTGCATTCAGAATGAGCAAAAAAGCAGAGTTCCTGAGTGAAAAAGGAACTCTGCATAAGGCAAGGCGAAAACCAGCACTGTATCGCTCAGGCTGGATCGACGATCTTTACATCCAGGGTACCTGCGGTCAATACTGCCCGCGTGGCATCGAACCAGGTACAGGTCATCTCAACCGCACCCTGCGAACAGTAGGTAATGGTTACAACCGAGATCAATGAACTGGGAGAACCCGGCCAACTGCTGGCCAAATTTTGCGGCAGGGGCAGCAGTGAGATCTCGTAATGCGCTTTGAAGAAATCGTCATTCGGGAAAAGACGGCGCAACTGCCGATGAATGGAAAGGTCGCCTTCCTGCTTGATCTGCGCCACCGAATTTTCGAGCAGCCCAGACGTCAACTGGGTAGGGAAGAAGGATTTCTCGATCGAGAGAGTACTCCAATCAGCATGATCCTCACGGCGCACCTGACGAATACGAGTAAGCATGGTGACAGGATCAGCCGGCCCCCAACGAGAGATCCTCGGCTACACGGGCAAAAACGCCTGTCAGGTCACTGCCACGACGCAGCCCGGTTTCTTTTTCGATGATCAGGGAACGCGAATCAATCGCGTCGCGGCGGGCAACGTCTGAAAGTGACAGGATGTGCTGAGTCAACAATTGCGGCCGGCCAGGGTCTTGCTGCACCACCTCAAATCCTTTGTTCGGCAGCCGGCGCAGGTAACCCTGACGCACCAGATCATCCGTGACCGCCGCCAAAGTATTCCGGTGAATTCCGTTCTGACGGGAAAGTTCCTGATTGGTCAGGTGATCGCCAACGCGAAAGCCAGGGCGGTTTGCCTGGATGGCCGCAATGATAGCAGCGCGGGCCTGCTCATGCATAGTCTGCGACAAACTGCGATCAAGATTCAGTTCGAAATTTTGGGTCATCTTCACAAACAACTCCTCATAGGCTTTTCCACCTCGTCCCCTTCAGATAACCAAATCTTTGGTTTTGGGGCAAGAGATAATTTAACCCTGTTTTCAGCAAATTGCGAAGAGAATTCAAGCAAACTGCGCGTTCCTTCCACTTCACCCATCAGGGGATATGACCTCAATAGGACATATTTCACAGTTGCACTGTTCAACAAAATCATTATAATTATACTTAATTCCCAAGACATGCACAACCATGATTTTACTCTACGGGGAGAGAAGCGAAAGGACAAACTGCGACATGAATGAAATCCTGCAAGCCAAGCAAACTGTTCTGGAAATCTGCCAGAAACTGAGCGCTAAAGGCATTTTAATGGGGACCGGCGGAAATATCTCCGTGCGGGTACAGGGGCAAAAGGCCTTTGCCATCACCCCCAGCAACTACGATTACGCCAAGATGGTGGTAGAGGATATCTGTGTATTGGATTACAACCTGAAAGCCATCGAAGGTGAACGCAAACCTTCTGTCGAGAGCAGCCTGCATGCCGCAATCTACGAAAATCGTCTCGACACCAACTGTGTCATCCACACGCATCAGGTATACGCCAGCGCACTGGCCTTGACCCATACCGCCATCCCGGCCTTGTTCGACGAGCAGATCAAGTTTCTCGGCAAATCAGTTGAAATAGTCGACTATGCTCCCTCGGGAACACCGTTTCTCAAAAATAACGTCGTCAAACGTCTGCGCAATCATGCCAATGCCTACATCATTCAAAATCACGGTGCCCTGCTTCTCGGCCCCGATCCTGACCGGACCATTTTCAACGTGCAATTACTGGAAAAATGTGCCGTTACTTACCTGATCGCTTTATGCAGCGGCAAAAACGTCACCAAGGTTCCTGCCCCTATCCGCGAAGTTGCCTTCCAACTGCTGCGGAAAGATGAAAAGAAAGTCGAAAAATCCAACCAACCCCAGGAGGAAAAATGAGCGAGCAGCAATACGCAATTTCTGAATGGCATAACACTGCCGAAGTCTATCGTAAGCTGGACGAGCTGGTCAGCCAACCTCCGCATCCCATTGCACCCGAAAAAATGGCCGAGTATCTGAAATATTTCAATACCCGATGCCAGACCTCAAAAAAATTAACCGATGAGGCCAAACAATACATTCCAGGCGGCGTCCAGCACAACCTGGCTTTCAACTACCCCTTCCCGATGGCCATTTCCAAAGCCGAAGGGGCTTACATGTGGGATGTCGATGGCAACAAGTACATCGACTTTCTGCAGGCAGGCGGCCCGACCGTGCTGGGCAGCAATTACGCCCCAGTACGCGAAAAGGTAATGGAAGTCATCAATGAATCGGGCCCAGTCACCGGCTTGTTCCACGAATATGAACTGAAACTGGCCCAACTCATTAACCGCCTGATGCCCAACATCGAAATGCTGCGCATGTTGGGCTCCGGCACCGAAAGCGTCATGGCCGCGGTGCGGGCAGCGCGTGCGCACACTGGCAAGCGTAAGATCATCAAAGTTGGCGGCGCATATCACGGTTGGAGTGATTCCATGGTCTTCGGTTTGCACGTGCCGGGCACTGGACGCCTCGAATCCGCGGGGATTCCCTTTGGCGCTACCTCCAACACGGAAGAATTCTACCCGAATGACCTGGGAGCACTGCGCCGCAAACTGATCTTCAACCGCCTGCGCGGCGGTACCGCGGCCGTCATCCTCGAACCGGTTGGCCCGGAAAGCGGAACACGTCCGATCGAGAAAGATTTCGATCAGAAAGTACGTGAGCTGTGCGACGAGTTCGGCGCTCTGCTGATCTTCGACGAGGTAGTCACCGGCTTCCGGCTGGGAATGGGCAGTGCTCAAGGCTACTTCGGCGTCAAACCTGACCTGACCGTGTTCGGCAAGTGCATCACGGGTGGGTACCCCATGGCCGGCGGTCTGGGCGGACGGCGCGAGGTCATGCAGCACCTTTCCGCAGGGATCGGCGGCACGGGAGAACGCGCTTACGTGGGCGGAACACTCTCGGCCAACCCGCTTTCATGCGTGGCCGGTTATTATGCCCTGTTGGAAATGGAACGCACCAATGCTCCGGTCATCGCCGGGCGCGCCGGTGATCGGCTCACCAAAGGCCTGCAAGCCATCATCGAAAAGCACCATCTGCCCTTCGTGGCCTACAACCAGGGCTCTATCTGCCATCTCGAAACCGCGGCCGTCATGCTGCTGGACCTCAAACACCCGATCCGGCTGGCAAAAGAACTGAAACCGCGCAAGCACATGATGGAAGAAATGGGTGCGGCCTACATGGCTTCGGGAATCATCACCCTGGCCGGCAGCCGCATGTACACCAGCATGGCCGATACCGATGAGATCATCGACGACGCACTCGACCGCTTCGAGAGCGTGCTGACCAGCACAATTTAGTCTGACAATTTCTCTCTCCGAGATCAGGATGCGGTCAACCGCATCCTGATCTTTTTAAATGCTATTGAAATTCATTCTTTGTCGGGCCTAAAGGCCCTACGACAGAATCACTGCCTACTTGTCCCGTTAGCAAATATTTTCATGAGAAATCAAATTTTGCGGATCTTCAGGACCAAAGTGAATTCTATATTTTTGCTATATTTTTGCATGATATTCTTTTAATCCGAGTAAGAGTACGTAAAATCCTATCTCTGCAGTGGTAGTATTGTTCTATGATCGCTTCGAAATAATACCAGTTTTGATCAGATCCTTCTGCCTTTCCTCTGGCGATCTGAAGAGATCTCGAGAATCCCTAAAATTGAAAGAGAAATTTTTGCTCATGGTATTTAATAAGCCAAACTTATAGTGCCACCGAATTAACCGATATTAAATTAGACACTTCCAGGCAGACACAGTTTATTTAGAGAGTAACTTGCTAATGCTATTATCAATTTTTTGGACGATAGCTTCTGTGTCATCGATGGTAATATATCCAGGTTCCAACCAAACCCTATAACTAACTACCAGAATGTTATAACGAGCGACCCAATAACAAACCGGAAAAGGAATATCAGGCCAACTCTGGCATGAAAAGTGACTTTCATCTGCTTTCTTGCTGGTAAATGACAATTCAAGATCTTCATTGTTATAACCAAATGTCTGTACAGCATATTCATAATCATGTTTTGCTTCATTCACTGTTTGGAATCGATAGATTTCTTCCACACAACCAAAAGCATTGGGGTGTTCTTCAGTATAAACAGTAATTCCAGCAGAATCTTTTCCTCTTTCAACATCAACTGCATGGCCAACATAATTTTCTAGCCATCCTTGGGGAAGATCATTGGTATTAATCAGCAATCCATATAGATCGGTACTCATTAACGTCTTGTTAACTTTTTCGCACGCTGTGAATGAGAGCGCAATCAAAGACAAAACCAGAATAGTGAGTAACATTCGTTTTGTTTTCATATTTCCTCGTTTTTCCTACTTTCCGATATACCCGGGGCTTAAAGGATCAGGTGGTTCTCCGTTTTGAATAATATACTCGTCCAAAGCAGATGTGAACATTTCTGCATCAATCGAACCAAACTGGACTTTATGCTGTTCTTCAAACCAATAGCCAAATTTAATCCAATAATTATCAGCGGGGTCGTCGAAATAAGTCGTAATTGTGCCAACGTTCCCCTTAAATCGAGGATAATGAGAAATTATTTGATATGCCCCTGCTCCCAATTCTGCAGTCCACGATGGCATTCCAATCCAAGAAGCCATTGAGCCATAATTGATGTTTGCAACTGTTTGATAATTTACATCTATGTTACCAAGTTGCACAGTCGATTTACCAGAAGGTAATTATATCGGATTGAATAATATCGTTCTTATAATCCCAAACAGCTCCTGTCCTAACCATCCCCACCCAAGTTTTTAAAAACGCAATTTTATCCAGCGGATTCAGGCTTTGCCATTTTTCTTGCATTTCAATAGTCTCAGGGTCCTCGATATTATTGTTGAGTTGATCAACAAACCATTGGGTAATATCATTACTTTTAGGTGGAGAAGCCCTTTGTTCATTTATTGCTGGCGTATTTAGTATATTGTGACCAATTATAGTAGCCGTAGCAATTAACACAATGCCTACAACTATTACAACTGTAATGGGATTAATTAGAGCACTTGATGCCGAAGAATTTGCTAAAGATGATTTTTTTATGGAAGCTGGTTTACTGCTTTGATCAACATCTTTTTGTCTATGCTTCTCCTGCTCGCCCTTGTAGGCTTCGTATTCCTGCATGCTCTGCTGATCTGCCTGGCGGAACTTCTGGTAGGCATCGTTGAGCGCTTCCTGCTCTTTCTCTTTTGCCTCGGCTTCAGCTTTAGCTTTAGCTTCAGCCTCGGCCTCAGCCTTTTGCTTTTCAGCCTCACGGGCCGCGTCATAAGCCGCCACCATGGCTGCCTGGGTTGGATAGGACGTTGGCAATCCCTGTGACCCCAGCCACTGCTGCATCAGCCACTGGCTGTCTTGATTGGCCGCGATCTGTGCATCGATGATCTTCTCCGCGGCATTGAATTGGGCCGCAGCCGCCTCTGCCTGCCTATCTGGATTGCCGCGGACTTGCTCAGACCGGTGAAACCCGACATATCAGGCGATAAACAAACAACTGGTTTTCCTCTATTTATAATAGTTCCATGCCGGATACATTCCCCCCTCAACTAACAGAGTCTCTGTTTTGGTATCCAAATCGTAAACAAAAATGTCATAATCACTGATTTCCGAACAACCTACTTGGCCGATACATTTATGATAGAGCAGCTTTTTACCATCTGATGACCACATTGGCAGAGGAAGAAATGCTCCAATACCATTTATGAAATCGACGGGTGTATTTTGAGAAACAACCAGCTCATCATTTTCCCCGTCTGTATCCATGATGTGAATCCCATCATAAGAGCAATAGGCAATTTCCTTTTCATCTGGTGAGAGAACGGGCGCAAAACCTAACATTCCCAGATCGATTGTTTTCTTTTGTGTGATCAGATACTTGTTTAGGTAGACACCTCTGTAGACATTACTATTGGTATTACTATAGATAATGAAATCTCCTTTATCTGAATATGCAGAAGGGAATAAATAATAATATTTACCGAATGTTGCAAGATCTTGTGCGCTCAGTATTGTTTTCTCTATCGAACAATCGTCAGGATTGATCAAAAAAAGTCCATCAGAGTTCGATAAAATGATCTGTTTATTACTGGCATAGACAGATCCTGAAATCTTCTTACTATCACACTCATAGAAGCGATCACCTTTCGAAAGGATCAGCCCCCAAAAATTATTATTGAGATTTCCAAAATTGTCATGTTTGTTCCTGTATATGATTGTGCCTGGATTAAGAAAATAGGGCTGAGTAGGATGAATAAACTTGCCAAAATCTACCAATTCAGTTTTTCCTGTTGCGAAGGAATAGAATCCCAGCATCTCTTTTCCCGAGACAATCGTATCATAAACGAAATCAGCGTTCGGTATCTCGACCGGGTTTGTGTATTTCTGGAAGTAGGGCTGGCCATTATTACACCCAGCGCTCAAGAAGAGAAATGCCAGCATCAAAAGAATGTTCATGAATTTATTTTTCATTATTCTATTTTGCCTTGCTAAAATCATTCCAAATTGTGTTAACGATATCTTGGTTCGTTTGCCAGGAAACTCCTGCCAGCATCATCTTTCTTGAATCGACATTTGCCTTTAACTAATTGAGAGTCCCTCTCTCGGTAAACCACATTGAGCGATTCCGTGGATCCGCTCAGGCCTGCGACATGCGGCGTGCCGCCCGGCTGAAGAGGAGCTGCACCAGGGCCGCGGCGGCAAAGCCTGCCACGAAGCTGAGCACCAGGGCCAGCAGAACGCTCCCGCCCGCGGATGCAGCGCTCCCCGGCACGAGGCGGAGCGCCTCCGTCCCGGCCAGCACAGCGGCGGCAGTGGAAAGGAGCGGTCCGGCCACTAGGACTGCTCAATTACGACAGCCCAAGCTGTTATATGGAAATCAGTCTCATCCTTTTGGAACAGACGTTTCGTCCACCAATGGAATTGGTGTGAAAGAAAGCTCTGGAAAGTGCGAACTTTCCAGAAGCTGCTTCATTTCTTCTGAAACGTATGCGGGGGAATGCCCATTCTCTTTTATCCAGAACAAGTGATGTTTCTCTACTCGTTCCCAATGGATTGAATATCTGATAATTCTCATCACTTTCCCAGAAGGGAAACGTTTTACCTCTGACTTCGATTCATCCAGACAGTCAACGATTGGAAGGTTCATTTCATAATACATTCCTACTGGGGTGTGAATGGGCAGAAATTCGACCTGATCGCCCGTGAGCTTTTCGATGACCCCTTTTGCCCGTTCGCTGCAGCAATCTACCACATACCCCCCTGAAAAATCGGGAATCGGTTTTCTGGCTTCCTTTCTTCTTTCTCCCTTTTCGCCAGAAAAAAAGAAGAATTCTGGGGGGGGGCCCAGATATTACTAAATTTACGCGGAGAAAGAACAATTCGCGCCATTTTTCCATTTTTCCAAATTGTTTCTCATCCGCTAACATTGTAAAGCTACGATAATCATTGACGTAAACTCTCAATATGTAGATCATCTTCTCCCTCTCATGGATAGTCGCCTTTGATTAATATTGTATTTCGAATATCATCAAGAATTGTTAACGCTTCTTCTCTATTTTCTGCTTTAACTCAATGCATCAGCGACAGCCTTCATGTAATCTTTATTGTTAAAATGACCATTTAGCTTTCCTGGGATATATATTCCATTTTAGCAGAGTTGATATCTATTCCAAATTTATTTAGTATTTCTCTTGCTCTAATAGCATCAAGATTTGGATTTCTACTGGGTACAATATGGTGAGCCTGATATTCATCACTTGGGCAATCTATCCCTACATCATGAAGATTTTGTCTTAATTTGTCTGAATTACGCCTCGTAATTCCGGTATTGGTTCCGTAACTAAGAGTCTTGTCAACTACCTCTCCAGGAGGGTTCGTCGCGGCAAAATTCAGTACCAAACCGCTGTAAGTTTATTTCCAATACCCCTACCATTCCCATTCTATCTCCGCGGCAACAGCGGCAGGCGCCCAAAGGTATGCATCCTCCACCAGATAAAACAGCACAAAGTGTTCCTCCCGAATCGTCGGCAATAAAGTGTCTACTGCAACCAACACTGTCAACGCGCCTTGTACAATCCCTAATGTTCCCGCTACTTTTGTGATCGTTTGTCCAAAATTCCTGCCGTAAAGGAATGCATCACTGCCATTTTCCCATTGAATCCCGGTCAACTTTCCAAATAAACCCAAGCTTGAGTTATCCAATAGTTGTGCACCGGCTCCTGCCAGAAGAATCCAGAGAAATTGCTCAGAACGTTTAAAGGCGTTCTAAATGTTTGTTTGAATTCGCTTAACTTTCCGTTCAATACCTTTTCATCGACAAATGAGCCCATGATTGACAAGACGTTATTAGCAAACCGTGATCCCACCCTGTCCGAATAAATTTCCTTTTGGGTTAGGGTCTGACTCCATCACGTAACCAAAGTATTGGACAGGTTGGACGATTTTTTCATCAACGAATGAGGAGACTTTCTCTTTCAATTTGTTCCACCAGCTAGAAGAATCTACTGGTTTACTGCTTTGATCAACATCTTTTTGTCTATGCTTCTCCTGCTCCTGCTCACCCTGGTAGGCTTCATACTCCTGCATGCTCTGCTGATCTGCCTGCTTGAAGCTCTGGTAGGCATCATTAAGCGCTTCCTGCTCTTTTGCCTTCTTTTCAGCCTCACGGGCCACGTCATAAGCCGCCACCAGGGCTGCCTGGGTTGGATAGTACATTGGCAGTCCCTGTGACCCCAGCCACTGGCTGTCTTGATTGGCCGCGATCTGCGCATCGATGACCTTCTCCGCGGCATTGAATTGGGCCGCAACCACCTCTGCCTGTCTATCTGGATTGCCGCGGACTCGCTCAGGCCTGCGACATGCGGCGTGCCGCCCGGCTGAAGAGGAGCTGCACCAGGGCCGCGGCGGCAAAGCCCGCCACGAAGCTGAGCACCAGGTCAGCAGAACGCTCCCGCCCGCGGATGCAGCGTTCCCCGGCACGAGGCGGAGCACCTCCCTCCCAGCCAGCACAGCGGCGGCAGTGGAGAGAAGCAGCCCGGCCACGTCGAGACGGATGCGGCGGTGCAGACGCCCGGGATCAGCCTGAAATTGCCTCCGATCGCTCTGGACCAACGCGGCCAGGGCCAGCGTCAGGCTGAGGGCCATCACTCCCCACGAGAACACGGTCAGCCAGCGGCTGCGGGTGAACAGAGAAGCTACGCCCAGCAGAATCGCCAGTAAGACGATCAAAAGGGCAAGTAAACGTTTAAGAGATCCCTTCATGGGTACCCTCCTTCATCAGAGAATTCCAATCATCATTTCGTCGGGCTTAACAGCCTAACCTACAGAAAATATCGTCAGCAATTTATTGGTCAAAATTGCAGCGGTAGATTCCGGGATTAACTTCTTTTCCATCGTCTCCAAAGCTTAACAAATAGACCGACCCTCCATCCGCGACTTTCATATCCCTGATATCGGGAATGGCATCTCTGTTTATAAAACCTGCCAGTTCATCATCTGAATCGATGAACTTCCTTGAAAGTACATTCCATTCTTCATCAAAATAATGAAGGGTAAATATATGTCCTTTTTCATCCAAGGCAATCTCTGGATACCCCTTTGCTCCCTCAGGACCTAGCAGGGGAATGACCAGAGCCGACTGCAGAAAATCGCCTTCATCAATCAGAAAAACATTTAACAAAGGATATGGATACCCATATCCTGCACCGAGAAGATAATCTTTATACTCGATGACAGCCCCGGAAATATCATACCTGCCGGAGTCCGAAATCAATTGCCATTTCCCTTGCTGCCAGCCTGGAGCGAAATAAAAATTACTTCTCTCATCTTTCAGGAAGAGTCCCCCTCTTTTATCGATCATCACGGATTCTATATAATACACATTGAATTCTACTGGAACTGTCAATCTGGAAACGATCTTTCCCCAACGATCCACTACCCCTATGCTATACCGGCCGTAAGGGATGTAGAGATTTCCTTGATAAGCGCTCACGGATATGCTTGTGTAGGCAAGACTGGAGGCAAACTCCTCTGGAATATTGACCTCAGCGATTGGTTCGACAGACTTCCCATCGTAAACCACAACCCGTTTATTCACCTTATCAAAAAGGTACAAACTGTTCTCTTCATCCAAGAAAATATTCGGATATAAATACGCCTGTGGTTTTCCCCATTGACCTTTTCCATCTCCCCAGGTAGCTGAAACATATTCTTTGCAATCAATTGTCAACAAACTGGTTTTATTGAACCACGCCTTTTCGACATCGGGAGTTGCCTCGATCTGAGAAGCTGCAGTGGGAACGAGTTCAGTTTGTGCAGGAGTCGGCGAGGTTTCTGTGGTGGAAGTGGCGGCCAGCAAGGGTTCTCCAGTGGCTGTTTGCGTCGAAGTACAGGCACTGCAAACAAGCAGGAAAACACTAAGAATGAAAATGGAAATGATTTTTGAATTTTTCATTGTCCTCCTCCTGATGCCAGCATTCTCAGGAAAAACATCAATTACGAATTTATGCTCTGGATGCCATTCTTGCGGGGCTTGCCTTTAGTTTTCTTGAGGAATATCTACTATCCATACCTCTGATCCATAGATCATGGCTTTTTTTCCATCAGGGGACAATTCCCAATGATCATAGGATCCATAATTTGAATGAACCTCATGGTCGTAAAAAATACCCTCTACGAATGCCAGATCTACCAGTTTCTCTCTCTCCCCCGTATGCACATCAATGCTGCTTAAAGAGTAAGAATCGAAAAAGGAATCAGAAAAAGAATAAAAATAGTAACAATCGATATAGTAAATCTTGTTCCCTGAGTTTTCCCAATGTATTTCAGAAAAAACGTCAGGTACAGCAAAAGTATTTACTTCTCCTTTCGCTGGATCGCCCGAAAATAGATCAGTAATACGATAAATTTTCAACTTGTCATTCTCGGAGTCAACAATCGCTATCATTGATCCATCTGGAGAAAAATCCGCTTTGAGAAAATCACTGGATTCATCTGATAAAAGTTGTGAGAGGTTCACCACTTTGTCTTGCAAGTAGTTTATAAGATAAGTTGTATAACTTACACCCTCTTGTCCAGCAAAAGATGGTTTTTCGTCACATTCTAAAAGAATTTCATTGTTTCTCCAGGAGATCACCTTGCTAAAGATAAGGGAATCACAGGAATTCAATGAAGAACTATCGATCTCGTGGATCGTGTTCAGTGATCTGTTATAGACAGCCAAATCAGCAGCACCACCCTCTGTATTCTGGACGACGTAAAACAATTCATCTCCAGAGGCAGATTGTTGATAATAATACACTTCTTTTTGGGGATCATCGCGGTTTACCTGATCAAGAAATGGGGTTACCCATAACAAGTTCTGGTCGGCAGACGTTTTTCCAGTATTGATGTTCAAAACGCCAGAAAATTGTTGATAATCTGCTCGATTGCAATCCTCACAATATCGATAAATCACTTCTTCATTGCTTTTCCAATCGAAAGGCAAAAAATTTACATCCCCGTAAATCCGATATGCCCCACCTCTTTGCTCAATATTTATGGAAATCTTGGAAGAGTTTCCTTCGGCGAAATTCGTCCCTGCCGGTGTAGCCGGAAAAGAAGCTGTGCCCGGAACCGTTGAGAGATTTTTTTCGGCTTGAAGTCTGGAGCAGCTCGTTAACAGTCCCACCAGGATCAGGGAAAATAGTATGAGCGCACTTTTCTTTCTTCTGAATATCTCCATCCCTGCAAACTTGTCTTGGGTATTGATTGTTTTCATTTAAACCTCTTGTTATTAACTGATCCAAAATATTCTTCCCTGTTCCTTTGCTTATTTTGGACAATATTTTACCCAATTATCGTATTCGGGTTTTACCGAATACCACCCACAATCCAGTGGACCACTTCCTATTGGGTAATCACCACCTTCTGCTAAATTCTGAAACACTTCATATTGTTCTTCCAATAAGCCCTTTTCCATCACAGTTAATGGATTGATATAAGTCCCTGTATTTAGCCCATCTTGATTTGGAGGATAATTTGGGTCATCTGGACGAATTTCAAAATGAAGATGATTATTTCCGTCTTCTGCACTCCCAGTTGGGTTTCCTGAATACCCGATGATTTCACCGCTGTCAACTATGTCGCCAATGTGTAAATCAGCCGGTACATTTGATAAATGCCCATATAGAACAAGAATTGAAATCTCTCCTTTCTGGGGGTTACCTGTTTGAATTAATATGTTACTTGGTCCTGCTCCAGCATTAATTGTCTGATCGCTCTCTGGATGATTATGATTTCCATCTGTTATACTGGTGACTACCCCTTCTTCTGAAAATGTCCATTTTAGTGGAGTATTGAAAGGCAAACCCCAATCTATCCCACTATGCATACATTTTGTTCTTGAATACTGATTCTGTCCACAATGATCTTTTGCAAAATTTGTATCATAAAATCCCCAATATGGGGCCGTGAATTGGCCGTCAAACGGTAGAGCAAGCATTTTAGGCGCATTCAGTATTCCTTGATATAAATTTACATTGTCCAGTAAAGATGATCTTTCATAAATATTTGGTGTTGGAGTAACTTCTGGCGTATGCGTTGCTGACATGGTTGTGGTCGGCACTAACGTTTTTGTCGGTGTTGGAATGGCGGTAGGGGTAGATGTAGGAGTGGTTTTTCCCCAAACGACTTGATTCGATGTGCTGGAAAAAGCATTCATTATCGAATTTCCTACATTTTTCCACCAACAGGAATTCCATATCTCATACCATGAACATCCCTCCGCGGGCGGTTCGTTTTCATTTCCAATTTCGACTGGCTTAATATCATTCAGTACTTTGAGAGATGGTGAAATGCTATTTGCTTTTTTGTTCCCATTTGAACTTGCATGCTTCTCCTGCTCGCCCTGGTACGCTTCGTACTCCTGCATACTCTGCTGATCTGCCTGCTTGAAGCTCTGGTAGGCATCATTGAGCGCTTCCTGCTCTTTTGCCTTTTGTTTTTCAGCCTCACGGGCCGCGTCATAAGCCGCCACCAGGGCTGCCTGGGTTGGATAGTACATCGGCAGTCCCTGTGACCCCAGCCACTGCTGCATCAGCCACTGGCTGTCTTGATTGGCCGCGATCTGCGCATCGATGACCTTCTCCGCGGCATTGAATTGGGCCGCAGCCGCCTCTGCTGCTTTCCGCTGCGCCTCCTCTTCTTCTTTACGTTTGCGTGCTGCCTCCAGCGCTGCCGCCGTGGCTGCTCCGATCACCGCTGCCGCCGCCCCTCCCCACAACACGTTGCTGGGGAGCGTTGCCACCGGCTGCGTCACCGGACTCGCCGGAGAACTGAAGGAGGTCACCGGTACCCCCGCCGCCACTGCCGTCGGGGTACTGCTCGGCTGCGCAGTGACCGTGGCGGCCGCGGCCGTCGTTCCGGTCGCGGTCAGGGTGGGTACCGCCGTGGGGATCACCACCGGTACCGTGACCTGGGAGTGCGACACACTCAGATTGCTCATCACGTCCGAAGCATACACGCTCACCGTGTACTGCCCCGCCGGTGCCGTCTGCCCATTGAATTGTCCGTCCCAGTGGAAGTCCGTCGTGAAGGAGTCCCCCGCTGCCGGGTAGACCTGCTCCACGTCCGGCCAGCGCTGCTGCGGGTCCGAGACGACGATGCTGACGCTGCCCAGCGAGAAGCTGTTGGCCTGTACCGAGAGGGAGATGGTCTGCCCCACCTGCCAGTGATCCGGGACGGTGATGTACGGCCCGCGGCTCTCGACGAAGAAGCTGAACGTCTGCACGTCCGAGGTCAGCCCGGCCTGGTCCACCGCACGTACTTCGATCTCGTGCTGGCCATTGTAGAAGACCAGGGGGTCGGTATAGGTCGTCCAGCCCCCGGAATTATCCTGATATTCGATGCGGCCCAGCCCGGAACCCGTGTCACTGCCGCTGGCGCTGAGGGTGGCCGTGGTGTTGTAACGTCCGGGACTGACGAGGTGTCCGGCCAGATCGGCGCTCAATTGCGGGGCCTGGGTATCCACCGAGAAGGTCTGCTCGGCGCTGGCCGTCCAGCCGGCTGCGTCCGCGGTACGCAGGGAGACGGTATGCACGCCGTCGCCCAGGGTGAGGCTGCCGCTGCAGGGCTGCCAGGCAGCTCCATCTGCGGAGACCTCGAAGCTGGCGATGCCTGATCCGGGGGTGGGGTCTGTGGCGGCGGCGCTGAGGGTGACGGCGGAGGTGTACCAGCCGTTCTCGCCCTGCGTGCCGCTCAGGCTGCCGCTGATAGTGGGGGCCTGGGTATCCACGCTGGCGCTGGCGCTGCCCATGGCAGAGCTGTCGCCGTAGCTGGAGATGGCCCAGAACTGGAAGTCATTGCTGCCTTCGCTGAGGGGGACGTTGCTGCAGTGGTCACCGGGGCAGGCAAAGCTTTCGCTGTTGCGGGTACCTTCGATGGTGAGGATGCTGTAGCCGCTGAGGGGTTCACTGCCGCTGACGTTGAGAACGGCCGGGCCGATGCACCAGCCGTTCTGGCCGGGAGTGGAGCAGGTGATGGCGCCGCTGACGGTGGCGGCGGCCAGGGTGGTGCGGTGTTCGATCACGACGGCGGTACAGGCCTGATCCCCCAGAGAGCAGCTCTGGATGGAGCTCGAGGGCCCGCTGATGGAATCCAAACCAGCGTCGGTGCAATCGGGGTTCTCTGAACTCCACCCACAAACATCGGTATGAAAATAATGGCTATCCACGCTGCCGGGGCAGCTCCCGGTGGGTGAAGTATAGACGGTCATGGTACAGGCGCAGACTCCCGGGCCAGCCGGGTCACGCACATCCACAAAGCGGCAGGCCTGGCGCTGGTAGATGGTCTCGTACGTGACGATGACCCGGTTCGGGCCCAGATAGTCCGCCTGGGCTGTGGTGAACAGGACGGCAATGAGCAGCAACGCTGTTCCAATGAATATAACTTTCTTGAATGGCTGCATTTCTTCCCCCGCAATGTTGAGTGTCTTCCCCACAAACTTTCTTTCGCTATCTTACCCCCAAAAACGCCATTCCTCAATTACAAATTTGTAATGTGCAAATTGTTTTAAGCTTTCTCATTTGGAGAATGACTCCATTAAAAAACAGGGCACGGAATTTCTCCGTGCCCTGTGTGGATCGATGCAGAAGTTAACTATTGAGACGTTTGTAAATCTCTTTGGTCTGCTGGTAATAAGTGACGAATTCGCCGTAAATTTTGTCGTAGATGGCACGATTGGTCGGGTTCGGAGTATAGGTATTCTCGATTTCGACACGGCTGGGAATATCGGCAAAGCTCAGCAAGCCCAAGGCCTCCGCGGCAATAAACGCGGCACCGCAGGCGTTGACTTCGATGGGGTTCTCGACCTGACGGATGGGAATGTTCAGCACATCCGCGAAGATCTGGCACCACACGGGGGATTTGCCTCCGCCGCCAACAATATTGAGGGCTTCGATCTTGCGCCCCAGGAATTTTTCAGCCGGGCCTACCATCCAGCGAGTATTGAACGCCACCCCCTCAAGAAAAGCACGGATAACATCTTCACGGCTGTTCTCCAGCGAAAGGTTGAAGATCGAAGCACGCACGTTGCTGTCTTCTACCGGGGAGCGCTCACCGAAAATCCAGGGAGTATAGATCACGCCGTGGCTGCCGGCCGGAGTACGCTCGGCAATGCGGTCCAGCACGCGGTACACATCCGGCACGTGTTCCTCACGCATCAATTCATCCTTGTGATAGAGGATCTTGTCGCGCAAAAAGGTCAGGTTACCGCCAGCGGTGGTCTGCATAATAATCATCAAGAACTTACCTGGAATGGCACATGGCACTGAAGCCAGTGAGCTGATCAAATCCGTTTTCTTGAAAGGTACATGGGTAGCAATCCACGAAGAAGTACCGATACATAAATGGGCCGCATAATCCTCGACGGCACCCGAGCCAATAGCCGCTGAGGTAGTATCGATGGCGCCGGCAACAACTTTGACACCGCTTTTCAGGCCCAGCGTCGCGGCAATTTCGGGTTTCAACTCTCCAATGACGGAATCGCTGGGTACGATCTCAGGGAATTTGTCGGCATCGATGCCACAATTTTTGAGCAGTGCTGGGGAATACTTGACATGGGCAGAGTCACGGTTATCCGTCACCCACGAAGTCAGAATACTGTCGGGGGTGGCCACAAAACGTCCCGTCAGGCACAAATTCATGTAATCGAGAACGTTGAGAAACTTATACGTCAGTTCGTAAACTTCGGGATGAACGTCGCGAATGAAAAGCATATGCGCTGAAGGATCCTTGCCAGTCAGCGAAGGCGCCCCGCCGGTAAGATTGATCCAGCGTGCCAGTTTGGCCGCATCGTAACCCGCCACTTCGGGGAATCCGCCGGTGATCTTCTTCAAATGGCTAGCCCCACGCATGTCCATCCACAGGATGCAATTCATCAGGGCATTACCATCGCGGTCCACGGCCACGGTGCCCTCTCCCTGAGTGGAGCAGCATACCGCCTGGATATCCGCCACATCCACCAGATTTTTGGCAATCAACCGTTTGGCCGTCAACAGGAAGGCATTCCACCAATCCCGCGGATCCTGTTCAGCCCCCGCCGTTGGGCAGCACCTGCAGCGGCACCGCCTGGAATTCCCAGCCCAATACTTTGCCGCTCAGCGAAATGAGCGCGGTCTTACAGCCAGAAGTTCCCAGATCAACGCCAATGAAACAGGGTTCGTGCTCACTCATGCTGTTCCGCCTTTTTTAAATACTCAGGATCCTTCAACTGAGTAATCAACACGGCACTGACCAGCAGCAACCCCACCATGATCAACAGGGCCGGGGTAAAGGAACCATCCGGAGCTTTGGTGGCTTCCATGATGTACACAAAAACGACGGAGGCCTGACCAAAGAGCTGGATCAAACCATTGCTGGTCCCTTCTGGAGTGGGTTGCGTGATCTCAGCCGCATACTGCATGCCGATCGGACTGATGCTGGTGATGAAAAAGCCCATGACAAAGGCCGAAACGTCCAGCAGCCAGAGAGACTGTGCAAAAGTAACCCCGATCAGCCCAGGGATAGCGGCCAGTACACCCAACAGCAAAAAGCGCTTGCGTTTGTGACTCTTATCCGAGAAGGGCGGCAACACCACGGCGCCAATCGTTCCACCAATGAGCATCAACGCACCCAGCGTACCGGCATCGGTTGGAGTGAACCCCCGTGGGCGAATGATTGCTTCCACCCAGGTGGTCATGCCGTTGAACAGGCCCATGCCAATGAAAGATACGGCCAGGTAATACCAGAACATGCGGTTCTTGACCGCGTTCTTCAAACCATCGAGCATCAGCGCGCGTACCTCCATCCCTGCCGGGCAAGGCGGGGTGGGTGGAGTTTCTCGCGAAAAAATCAAGAAAAGCAAAGAGGAAAAAGCCGCCAGAATGCCATAGATCAACTGCACCTGAGGAATAGGCATCGACTCAATAAGGATCGGGGTCAAGACCATCCCCAGGGCCGTGCCTACCAGGTTGGCCAGGGTAACCAGACCCACTGCTGTGGCGCGGAACTCCACATTGAACCATTTGGCGGGTACTGTCGTCCAGGCATTGAGCAAGAAGGGTTGAGCAACCGCAATACCAATCGTGCTGATCAATACCAGAGTATAGTTGGTACCAACCAGACCACGCATTACCCCGAACACTGCCATGAGGATGGCGCCCAGGCCCACCGTCTTACGATAGCCATAGGTATCGATTGCCCAAGATACAGGGATCGAGAGTGGGATAAACGCGATCATGAACGTCATGGCTAAAAAGCCAATCTGCAGATCGGTCACGCCATAATACTGCGCGGCCGGCCCGGTGATCGGGGCAAAACCAATCCACAACACTTGAATCGTCAGGTTAATGAACATAAATACCGCCAAGATCACCCAGCGGTATTTATAGAGGCGATAATCCTGAGTTTCCATCAGCATTCTCCGTCGGACTGGGATTAAGTGCTGATAGCATTATAGCACAATGCAACACTACAATAAATAAGCCTGATGTCAGTTGTTTTCGGCCTCTTGTTGAGACCGCGGAAAAGCAAACCAGATCTTCAAGCCACCAGTTGAGGCATTCTCCGCCCCAACCCGGCCGCCCTGTGCCTCGACCAGCTGTTTGACGATTGCCAGGCCCAAACCAGCGCCTCCGGCTGCGCGAGCGCGGCTTTTTTCGCTGCGCCAAAAGCGGTCGAAGATATGATCGATCTCACCCGCCGGCAATCCGGTCCCATTATCAGCAATCGAGACCCAATAGTCTTGATCTTGCTGTGAAATCTGAATGTTGACCTGACCATGTTCTGCACTGACGTAACGCAACGCGTTATCGATAATGTTGCCAATCACCTGTTCCAGACGCTGGGGGTCCACCCGAACATTGGCCTGTTGTACCTCGGCTTTGAAATTAATCTCGATGCCTTTATCCTGCGCCTGCGGAGTAAAAATGGCAATGGTCCGTTCGAGTGATTGCACCAGATCAACCGTATGCAACTCAAAGTGCAACTGGCGGTTTTCAGCCAGGGTCAGCAAGCGCAAATCCTCCACCAGCCGTTCAAGCAAGTAAGTTTCTTCGAGAGCCGGAGCAATGCTGGACTCATTGGCCGGATAGATGCCATCGACCACGCCTTCCAGACGTCCGCGCAAAACCGACAGTGGTGTTCGCAGTTCATGCGCCACATCTGCCAGTAATTGACGTCGTTCGAAATCATTGCGTTCCAGAGCTTCAGTCATGGCATTGAAATGCTCGACCAGGATGGAAAGGTCGTCGTTCCCTTTTTTGATCTTGATGCGGGTAGAAAGATCGCCCGCTGCCACACGTTCCGCGGCGGCCATCACCTCAGATACCGGGTTGACCACACGGCGGGTCAGCAAAATGCCGATAATCACCGAAAAGACAGCCAGGACGACCGAAATCTCGGCAATAGGGTTGATGAAGGAAATCGTCAATCGCAGCGGATGAGGAATTTCCTTGACGTCATTGACCAGCCAACCCACAATCTGCCCATTCACACGGATCTCATTGCGCGGCTGATTGGGGTCAGGCTTGTACACGGTACCCACCAGCGGAGTATTTGTGCGGCCATGATCCAGAATGACCGTATCATTGGCATCCAGTATCAGCGAATTATTCCAATCCTGAGCCGGGTACTGACTATCTGGTTTTTGGGCTTCCTGCACTAGCTTATCAACATTGTTCCAGCCGCCATTACCCACATAGAACGCTTCCAACAGCATAGTACTGGGAGAGCGATAAAAGGGGTTCTGACGAGCAGAGTTATTGATTTCATAGATAGTGATACCCAAAATGCTGATAATGGTGATAACAACCACAATTGCAAACGCACGCAACACAATGCGCAGCAATCGCGAGCGAATACTCTTGATCGATTCTACTTTTAAGGGGTTATTCATTTTAATGACCTGCAAATTTGTAACCCACGCCATGAACTGTGATGATGTAGCGAGGCTCACCATCTTCCGGTTCGATCTTCTTGCGCAGGTTACGAATGTGCGAATCGATGGCTCGTTCATAGCTCTCGAACGAAACACCGCGCACGGCTACCAATAATTGAGAGCGAGAAAAAATACGGCCCGGCTGACTGACCAGGGTCGCCAAAATTTCAAATTCAGTCGGGGTCAGGGAAACTTCCCCGGTGGGCAAAACAACCACATAGCGATTGCGGTCGAGGGTCAAATCGTCAATGCGAATGACCTCTGCTGGCGAGTTCCCCGCTACGCGGCGCAGTACCGTACGTACTCGGGTGACAAGCTCCCGCGGGCTGAAAGGCTTGGTAATGTAATCATCCGCGCCCAGTTCCAGACCGATGATCTTATCCGTTTCTTCCACGCGTGCCGTCAACATGATGATGGGGGTATTATGTTCTTTGCGAATTTCACGGCAGACATCCAACCCATCCATGCCCGGGAGCATAAGATCAAGAATAATCAAATCTGGATTTTCGCGGTCCACTGCAGCTAAAGCAGAAGGGCCATCATTTGCTGAAATCGTGTCAAAGAAAGCAGCTTTCAAGTAATCTCGGCAAATTTCCACAATCTTTGGTTCATCATCCACAATCAAAATTTTCTTTGACATTCGCTTCACCTGTTATTGGGTTTCTGCGGGCAAGCTGCCATAAAGCAGCCTGTCCGCAGAAAAAGACTATTTTGCGGGTTCTGCTGCAAGTCGGGAACCAGGTAGGAGTACTAAAACCATGATACCAACGGAGAGCAGAACTTTCAACACATTTTCAACCACTAAAGCCACTGCTGTCATTTGCAGCAAGCCCGGCAGCGTAACGATCAAAACCAGCGCAGCCAAGATAATGGCAAGGATACTTCCCCAACGCTTCGACAACCACAATCCAATGATAGAAGCGATGCCCAAAGCAATTTCGAGCGCATAGAGAACATCAGCGAGTATACCGTTGAAGCGGAGCATACCCCATCCACCGCGGGCCTGGCCTCCCTGGCGTTGTCGGCCAAACTGCGGAACCTGCCCATTATTGGACGGGGTTCCCTGCTGTCCGTTCTGATCAGGCGGATTCCCCTGTGGGGCCTGCTGATCAGATGGGGCCTGCGGCTGTCCGCCCGGTTGGGCTTGATCAGCAGAGGGGGTACCTTCTGGGGTAGCCAATGCAGAGGGAGTACCGCTAACATTGGCACCACCAAAGCGTCCTTGCTCAGGTGCGGCGGCTCCCTGCGGGAAGCTTTCGACCCCTAGCAGGCGGTTACCCCCCACCATCGGCCAAACCGCACTGACCAGAATCAAAACCAGTACACAAACTGCAGCAATGGTCAACGTAACTGGTCTTTTCATAAAACTCCTTTTCACCCGGTTTACTCGTAGCGAAGTGCCACAATCGGGCGCAGCTTGGAAGCCTGATAAGCCGGATAGATACCAAAGAACAAACCAATGACCGCTGCAGAGAAGAACGCCAGCAGGAGTGTATCCGCAGTGATCTTGGCAGTAATCACCCCTAATAGCGTGAACGTTTCTGCAATGGCACTGCCAAGCAAAATGCCCAGCACACCTCCCATCACTGCCAGCGTCATGGTTTCGATCAAGAACTGGGTCAGAATGACTCGTTGGGTTGCCCCAACAGCCTTGCGCAGACCGATCTCACGAGTACGTTCGGTCACCGAGACCAGTTCAATGTTCATAATACCGATACCGCCAACAATCAGTGAAATAGCGGCAATTGCGCCCAGAAAGGCTGTCAAAGTGCTCGAGACAGTACTCAGGGTTTCAAGCGCCTGCGCCTGGCTCGATACCGAGAACGGCAGGGTTTCTGTCAAAGTCAGTTTATGATTCGAGCGCAGCAGCAACTCCACATCGCTGATGACCTGATCAACCACATCAGAAGAGGAAGCGGAAATCAAAATACTCGAGACCGTGCGCTGCCCATTGCTCATGGCTGTAGTGCCAAAGATCTTGTCATAAGCAGTGCTCAACGGAATCAAGACTACGTCATCGCCGCTCGACATACCGGTTGAGGAACCCGACTCTTCGAATACCCCAACGACGGTGAATTCCTTGCCATTGATGGTCAGCTTGCGGCCCAGAGGGGATAAACCGTCAAAGATGTCATCCGCTACCTGAGAGCCCAACACGACCACCTGTTTATCCGAGGCAATGTCTTCTTCCGAGATGAACCGCCCCTGACCAATAGTGTAAGAACGCACATCCAGATAATCAGCCGTCACCCCCGTGATTGAATAGCGGGAAGACCGAGTCGAACTGGATATCTGCTCCTGCCCTGAATAAATCGGAACTACTGAGCGAATCCCCGAAATTGAGGAAGAGATCTGTTCATAATCAGTGTAAAGCAGTGAACTCGAATCAGAACTGGACCCACCAGGGCCAAAACGCATCTGAGTAGAGATAGTGATCAGGTTTGAACCCATGCTGGCGACCCGATCGGTAATGTTAGCAGTGGCTCCCTTCCCAATGGAAAGAAGTGCTACCACCGCAGCCACGCCGATGACGATGCCCAACACCGTCAAGGAAGAACGCAACATATTCGACCGCAGTGCGCGCAGAGCAATTCTGACATTGCCTACCAGGTTGATACCGCTAAATACATTCAATTTCTTTTTCATTTTACGCCTCTTCTGCATCGTTGGCGGCTGCATCCTCGCTGCGATGAGACGCCCCTGCTACCAGAGGATGCGGAACCATTTCCTCACGTTGAACCTTACCATCGGCAATGTGGATGATTCGTTCCGTATGCCGGGCGGTAAAAGCATCATGGGTCACGTAGACCACCGTCTGATGCCGTTCACGATGCAACTTCTGGAAGATGGCAATAATCTCAGCGCCTGTTTTACTGTCAAGGTTACCGGTCGGTTCATCTGCCAACAAAATGGAAGGCTGATTGACCAGAGCGCGAGCAATGGCTACGCGCTGCTGCTGTCCACCTGAAAGCTGGTTAGGGTGATGATGAATCCGTTCTCCCAGGCCAACAATCTCAAGTGCTTCAGTGGCCCGTTCGATACGTTCTTTCGAACTGGTGCCATCATAGATCATGGGCAGCATCACATTTTCAAGAGCATCCGTTCTTGGCAACAGATTGAACTGTTGAAAGACAAAGCCGATCTTGTGAGCGCGAATAAATGCCTGTTCATCTTCATTCATCTTTTCAACTTCATCGCCATCGATCCAGTAACGACCTGATGTCGGGATATCCAAACATCCCAGAATGGCCATGAGCGTGCTTTTGCCTGAGCCGGAGGGGCCCATGATGGATACCATTTCACCATCATCGATCTTCATCGAGACCCCATCCAGCGCATGCACTTCCATGTCGCCCACTTGATAGATCTTCGTCAGATCTTTTACTTCGATCATAGAATTACCTCATTTCTTCTTGATGGTTGTTGTCTTTTACTGACCAGGGCCAGCCGGCGCGCCGCCACCAGAAGGAGGATTCCCGCCGCTACTCATACCACCACCAGTAGCGCCACCCAGCAGACTCCCGGCATCTTGTTGCTGACTGCTATCAGATGAAGAGGAAGAAGAGGAGGATGAAGTCAATTGAACAACATCACCTGCACTCAAATCGCTGGAGGTTACCATGACTGAGGTACCCGAAACCGTACCACTTACAACGGTCACCCGTTCTGTGGTTCCATCAGAATTGACGCGCATCACGTACTCACCACTGTCATCTGACTGAACAGCTTCCACCGGGACAGCCAACGATTCAGTTGCAGCGCCCGTGTTAATATCCACTGTAGCGGTCGCGCCAAGTAAAATATCAGCATCGGCCTCATCAAGAGTTACTCGCACCGTGTAATTGACCACACCGCTGGAAGAAGTTCCAACCGGATTGATGAAGGTCACCTTACCCGTTGAAGTTTTATCCGGCATAGCAGAATAAGAAATGGTAGCCGTGTCGCCAGTTTCAACTTTAGAAATATCCGTTTCATCGACGAGAATGTCGACATAAAGCACGGAACGGTTGACCAGAATGATGGCTGCTGTGCCAGAATCCACCTGGTCGCCGACCTGGGTCTGGATAGCCACTACTTCGCCGTCAAATGGAGCGGTGATGCTGAGCATATTGACAGTAGATTGCGCTGCATCGACCTTGGCCTGAGCGGAAGAAATTTCGTCTGAGCTGGGGCCATCTTTCACTTCGTTATAAGCCCGCTGAGCATCTTCAAGTTTCGCTTTGGCCAGATCAAGCGCTGCCTGCAAAGTCTGCACATCCAAAGAATCTGGAGTGGCTTTCAAATAATCAAGATTAGACTTAAGAGTAGCACGGTCGATCAAAGCCTGATTGTATTCCTGTATGGCCTGGGCTTTGCCGCTGTCGTTATCGGGTAAATCAGATAAGGCATCCAGCTTCTTTTTAAGATCATAGATCTTGTTATCCTGAATCTGTAATTTTGCAGTTGCCACCGCAATCTGCTCTTCAGTCCCCTGTGTGCCCGATTTATTCCAGTAGGCCGCCAAAGCGGAATTGTAATCACTTTGTGCCGAAGCCAAAGTGACCGCAGCCTGAGCTTTTGCAGTATTTGACATCTGTGCACTTTCAAGATCGGCTTTGGCAGAAACCAGGGTTTCTTGGGCTTCGATCACATCAGAAGGTGCCGTCGAAGGATCCAACGTCATCAAGACATCACCCTTGCTAACGGAACTGTTCGTATCCGTATTGACCTCGCCCACAATACCGCTGGTTTCCCAACTCAAGGTCGTCTGCTGCTTGGCGGTGATATTTCCAGATGCCTCGACAGTGCTTGATTCACTGACGGTCGTTACCACACCCGTGGTGGCGGTCGTCGAGCTGCTCGAAGAGCAAGCTGTCAGGAATGAAGAAATCAACACCAGAGAAAGAAGAATCAGTGCTAATTTTTTTACTCTGTTACGCATTTTTTTGCTCCTTAATATTTTTCTAGTGCCCCGTCAAGCTTCATTCCAAAGATATTCTCCTTGAGAAAGGTGACGTTTTTTTCAATACGCTTAAATCCCTTTTTTCGGGGTACAAGTGTTAAGATACACTTCATTTTTGTAGAAATTGTGTAGATAAAGAAGAGAGATATTGAGCCTAAAATCTGATGAGTAAAGTAAATTGAGTCTTTTTTGCTGGGGTGGACTTGGATCGATTACGTTTTTTCGTTACTAACTTTTTTGAATCGAAAAGATCATATATATAGAGGCCTCTCAATACAATGAAAGGAAATCTATGAATGAAATCGACGCAATTGATCTTTTGAAGAAAGGAAACCTGGATGGTCTGGAGCCGCTCGTGGAAAAGTACTACTTCCAGGCCGTACGTACCGCCTATCTCATCGTCCAGGATACAGGTCTGGCCGAAGATATTGTTCAGGCAGCTTTCCTTTCAGCAAGCCGAAAAATTGAACAACTTTCTTCAGCCCGATTTGGCCCCTGGTTCTTCAAAAGCGTCATCAATGCAGCAATCAAGGAAGCCAAACGCCAGAACAAATTGATTCCTCTCAACGAACCTGAAGACGAATTTACCGCTCACCTCAAAGACTGGCTGATCGATCGACAGCCCGCTCCAGAAGCAATAGTAGAATCGCAAGAGACGCACCAGCAAATTAAACTAGCTTTGCGCAGGCTTACCCCAGATCAGCGCGGAGCCGTTGTCGCGAAATACTTTCTGGACATGAAAGAAATCGAAATTAGTCGCTCTTTAAACGCACCCGTTTCTTCTATCAAGTGGTGGCTTCATACCGCGCGGCGAAAATTACGCCAATTTCTCAGTGAAGAGAAAGACCCTAACGATTCACCTGATTCCCAATCCTCTTTGGCTTGTGAAAAAGAGAAGGAGTAATGCAATGAACGACAAACAGTTAAAACAAAACCTGCTTCGTGAATTAGCAGAAATCAGTGTTCCCCAAGATCACGATCCGTGGCAAGCCATGCAAGCCAGAATCCAAAAGGATTCTCTCCGTGAAACACCAGTTGAACTACCATACAGATCCAGCAAGATCAAGAGATTCAAACTTGTACCGGCAGTTTTTATGTTGCTCATTATTGTCACAGTATTCTTCTTGTTTGCAAGCCCCCAAGGGAAAACTCTAGCTCAGGGAATACTACGCTTCTTCGTCCCCACCCAGACCGTAGAAGAATCTTCTCAACCCAGCCCTACCCCCCTGCCTGTGGTCGAAATATCCCTTCCGGCCAATGCAAGCGTCACAGTTAATACAAACCCAAGTCTTGAAAACACTCAGGCAAAGGTCAACTATCCTTTGATGCAACTCTCTTTCCTGCCACAGGGTTACTATCTTGAATCTGCCACGGTAGATCAGGAACGTGCTACTCTCTGTTATAAAAATGACAAAACTGGCATTTCGCTCTGGCTGGAACAACTTCCTTTGCATGGAACCCCACCTGAACCAATCGATGTGGGAACCACGGCGGTAATCAAGACCGCTCAGGTTGGTGATGACTATGCTGAATTCGTTCAGGGTTCCTTTTACGGAGAAGAAGGGGATTGGAACTCCAGTTCCGGCGCTTCGTTCCTGCGCTGGCAGCATGACGATATTCTGTACACCCTCAGTGCTGTTGCCACACCCACCAGCAACCCCGTATCAGAAGCCGCTTTGTTGGCAATGGCTCAAAGTTTAACCAACGATCTTTCTGTCAAGCAACCTGTCGACCCCAGCCATCTCAGTAATCTGGCTGATGCAGAAAAACTGGCCGGATTCAAGCTAATTCTCCCTCAAGCAATGCCATCAGGCTATCAATTCGATTTCGCCACTGTCGAGGAGAACACCGGTTTTGTCTGCCTCCAGTATGCCTACAACGGTGCTGCGTACCCATCCCTGTTCATCCGAGAAAGTACCACCTCACCCTTGACCGAGTTACAGGCAGGCCAAAATAATTCTCTCGAGAGGTTAAACGTGGAAATCGCCGGAAATGAGCATGAAGCGGAATATGTCACTGGTTTTCGCTCCCCCCCAAATGCCTGCAGTACTCAAAATGATATTTTCCGCGCCAGCCAGGCACTTCTCTGGGAAGCCAAAGGCATCCGCTTAGAACTATATGCCACTTTCTCCTCTCCAGAAGGCGGACCAGGCCTCTCAGAAGAACAGATGATTTCCCTGGCCGGGTCAATTTCAGATGCGCTATCCGCTGATCAAATGCTGGCCGACACAAATTCATACAACTCTCTCTCGGATGCCGAACTCGCTTCAGGCCATCACATCCATGTACCGAGCAAACTGCCCCTGGGCAGCACATTCAATTCAATTCATCTTTTGGGTGTTTCCTCCATGACCTTGTTTATCAACACCCAGTTTGGAGCCCCCAATCTCAGACTTTATCAATGCCCGGTTCAGAATGCAGCAGATACTCCATGCCAACTTTTGACCGAAGAGATTCCTGATGGGGTCAAGATTCCCGTCCAGGTGGGGAATGTAAACGCGATCTACGCTGAAGGTGCCCTCGGCAAAGAGGCAAGTGAAGCCAACTCCTCCTGGCATCAGGTAGACGTTTCCCAAACCCAGCGGCTTTACTGGCAAACCGGTGATTGGATCTACCTGCTGGTGAGTACTGGAGAAGGAATCGACCGATCGGCAATGATAGAAATTGCCAATTCAATTTCCGAGAGATAAAGCCAGATCGCAATATTAAAAAAACAATCATCAAGTCAAAACGGCTTGATGATTGTTTTATCTGTTTTCCTGAATTTCTTACCCAGGAATGGGTTTTCGTATCGAGCGAGAAAAGAGCTTGCGAATGCCCCAGATCACAATCACGGCTGCCGCTACGATGCCCAAATTCTTCAGCAATTCAAGCCAGGCGATGCCAGCCGGGAGCTCGCCCTCCTCACCGCCATGCCCGCCGCGGAAGCCCGTTCCATCGCCCAGTCCCTGACCAGGGCCACCACCCTGATGCAGACCAGTGCCATTCAATTCCCCAGTCGATTGCAAAGTGGCAGTTGAGGAAAATGAACCCCCATTTGCGATGAAATAAACTGCCGCGCTCAAAAGAACCGTGACAAGTAAAACTATCAGTATTCTGCCTAGCGTTTTCATTATTTTGCGCTCCAATTCTGCTCATCACTGCGCACAGGTACCGGTTCCAGACGGCGGGGCCGTGAAAAATGGGTGCGTAACGGCGCAATCAAATGATTCTTGACCACTGCTACCAGCCAGTTCCAATGCAGTGCAAAATGTGCGGCGACCAGATAGAGAGTGACATCTGCAGAAAGGGAATGGATCGTCTTCCACTCTCCACCTCGCGGCAGGGTAATTCCGAAGGTTGCCAATACCGTCTTCGAGATCATCAACCCACTCAAATTGACCACAATGAAAGCCACAAAGATGAAGAAATCTACCGTGAAATTGATGCGCTGCAGTGCCGGCATCTTTTTGAAGAATTTTGCTAACGTCTTCACCACCCAATTCCAGTGCAGCAACAGATGCACCAGCAAGGTCAAGAAAAAGGCCGCTCCCAGCCACTCATGGATGGATTCGCCTGTGATTTGGGATTCAAAAGTGATCAAAAAGCCCGTAAATATCAAAATATCCAAAACAAAATAAAGTTTCGCTTTCATTTTTTCTCCACGAATAAAATCTCATACGATATTCTTGAGGATAAATGAAAAGTATGGATATCTTGTGAAGAAAGGGTGCAATCTTATCGAAGAAAATAACCTATGGAGAGCTTTTTTCTCCAGTTCAGTTCAGTGCAGCATGACCTTGACCATAACCACGTCACCGACCATGAAGTCAGATTTTTGCGGATCAGGTAAGTAATGGGCCGATTGGGGAAACTGTTTCAGCTTTTCCGACAAACCACGGCGAATTTCTTCACGATCGTCCTCCCCGCGCAAGACAAGCGCATCGCCAGAGAGCCATTCCCCACGAAGGCAAACGTTGACCAAACCACCACCCACCAGATTCCACCACCAGCGTTTCTTTTCAGGCATGCCTACCGTCACCCAAATTTCCTGCCCGGCCTGGACGTACTGCACCGGGGTCGTGTAGAACTTTTTGCTCTTGCGGCCCTGGAATGAAATCAACATCACTCCCTTATCCATCCAGCCGTGCAGCGGACCGGACAAGATCCAGCGCATCAGCGGATTCAGCACATGATTCATCCACCACATCATTTTTTCTCCATTATCCTTTGACCCAGACATTCATCTGGGATTTGCCACGGTTGCCCCACTGCGCATAGGGTAAAAAAGTCAGTTCCTCTCCTCGAACCGATTGGCCTTTGAGCAGCAGCGTACCACCAAACAGATCGGGGGCAAATACCTCCCGCAACGATGAACGGTCCAGACGCACCTTGAAAAGATCAACGCCAGGTTGATCAATACTCTCGAGGCAATACACCAGCGGCCCGCGAGTCACCGCTACCCGTCCACGCAGGGCATGAGCTCGTTCATGCGGTTCACGAATCTGAATGGGAGTGGGAAACTCCAGGCGCAGGCGATCCCCTTCCCGCCACTCCCGATCAATAATCGCGTAATAACTTTTTTCGGGGTACACCCCGCTGAGAGGCTGTTCATATTCAAATTTTGGGTACGTTAAATAGGACTTCGAATTGAAATTGACACGGTATTCTGCACTTTCAGTCCAGGAAGGAACACGAAAACGAAACATCACCTCCCCGGTGCGATGGGGATGGAAAATGACCTCGACCTTTCCCTGCCAGGGAAGCTGAGAATGGATCTCGAGATCGATCTGGGTTTGCGGCAGGGTGACCGTACCGCCCATATATTGATGCAGCCAGATATGCCGCGAGGCACCCGATGCCACGTACTTGCCCAAATCCGCAAAAGTGCGCGAAAGATTCGATGGGCAGCAAGGGATCGAATACCAGGGCTGGCGCTCGATACCGCCGCGCACCAGAGTAGGATTGTTATAGAGATAAGTTGTTCCTTCCCAGCCCATGCCAGGCAGAACCGCGTTGTAAAGCTGCCATTCCATCAAATCCGTGAATTTCGCACTGTTGGTCATCAAAGCCAATTGCCAGTTCCATAACACGGAAGCAATAGCAGCGCAGGTCTCATTGTAGGCAACTTCAGGGTTCAATTCATAATCACGGCCAAAACCTTCCCGATCAGGCAGTGCGCCCAATCCACCCGTAACATCCATGCGGCGATGCACCATGTGAGACCATACTTGCTTCATGGTATTGAACAGGGGTTCCTCTTCGTATTCCAGAAGCATCATTGCTTCAGCTGTTTCGAGATAACCAAAACGGACACTGTGGCCTTCGGGCACAAGCTGCTCGCGCACCGGCAAATGTTGCTGAAAATAGCGCCCACTCAAACTGTTGCCATAAAAGCGCAGCAGGCTGAAACGGGGCTTCACCGCACGGTTGGCGGCAGGCAAGCGATCTCGCTGCTCGCCGGGGTGCTGAGCAAAATACCCGGCACGCTGTGAACGGATCAGACGTTCGCGCTGCCCATTCGAAATGAACTGCCGCGCCAGGCTTCGCCCGAAATGAGAGGTGTGGCCGCGCACTTCGATAAAATGACGAGCCAACTCACGGTAGCGGTCTTCGTGGGTCGCTGCATACAGACGAAAGAGGGCAATTTCGACCTCTTCATGCCCAGGCGTCATCGCCGGCTCTGCCTGCGAAAACTCTCTGACGAGTAAATCCGCTGCCTTACAGGCAATCGACAGCATCTCTTGCCGTCCAGTTGCCAGAAAATGAGACACCCCGGCCTCGATCAAATGTCCGTGGCAATACAATTCGTGCTCGATCTGCAGATTGACCCAACGCTGCCCAGGGAAGTGGATCTGATTGTAAGTAAACAAATAGCCATCCGGTTCCTGGGCCCGGCCGAGTAAGGCAATAAAATCATCCATCAGGGCACACAACGGTTCACTATGCTGATCGCGCTCAATGCGGGCAGCAGCATCCAACCACTTGGTAGCATCCGAGTCAGCGAAAAACCAACCTTCACGGAATCCCTCTTTTTCACCTGCCGCAATGCGGAAATTATCGATACAACCGCTGTGTTCGAGCATCTGCCATTGGTGGAAAATGCCATTCTGACTGCTGGCTTCTCTGCGCCCGGCCCAAAACGGATCGGTAATCCTGACGTTGCGCGGGTCAAGTTCTTCCATGGATGACTCCCTTTTCGATATGTCAAAAGTATAGCATGAGCAAAAGAACCCGAAAACCATTTCGCAGCCGGTAAGATTCATCCTTTTAGTTGACGGGCCGAATAGAAGAATTGTTGAACTTTTCCCCAGAGAGACAAAAAGTTGTGTATAATGCATTATGTATTTGTGAAAAATTTCACAATAATAACGGTGTGCTTTCGAAAGGAGAATCGAATGACAGAAACTACTGTCTCAACCAGCAAGAAAACCTCCCAGAAATCTTCCCCTGCATTGGTCAGTGCCAATACTCCTGAAGAACTGGATGCTTTGATCGATAGCGTGAAAAACGCCCAACAGATTTACAGCACTTATTCTCAGGAACAGGTGGACGCCATCTTCCGGGCCGCTTCCATCGCTGCTAACGCCGAACGCATTGAACTGGCCAAGGAAGCCGTGGCGGAAACTGGCATGGGCATCATCGAAGACAAAGTGATCAAGAATCACTTTGCTGCTGAATACATCTACAACAAATACCGTTCCACCCAGACCTGCGGAGTGATCGAATCCGACCCCACTTACGGGATCCAGAAAGTGGCTGAGCCGGTGGGCGTCATCTGCGGCATCATCCCTACCACTAACCCCACCTCCACCACCATCTTCAAAGCTCTGATCGCGCTGAAAACCCGCAACGCCATCATTTTCTCCCCTCACCCACGCGCCAAGAAAAGTACCATCCATGCCGCCCGCATCATGCTCGAAGCAGCAGTCAAAGCAGGAGCCCCTGCCGGCATCATTGGCTGGATTGAAAACCCCACCATCGAACTGGCCAACAAACTGATGACCCACAAAGGCATCAATCTCATCCTGGCCACCGGCGGACCGGGCATGGTCAAAGCCGCTTATTCCAGCGGGGTGCCGGCCATTGGCGTCGGTGCCGGCAACACACCAGCCTTGATCGATGAAACCGCCGATATCCGTATGGCGGTCAACTCCATTATCATGAGCAAGACCTTCGACAACGGAGTGGTGTGTGCCTCGGAACAATGTCTGGTGGTTCATCAGGACGTGTACGCCGAAGTCGTCAACGAGTTCAAGAACCGCGACGTCTATCTGCTCTCGCCAGAAGAAAAAAGAAACTGGGCAGCATCCTGCTCGATCCCAAAACCTATTCGGTCAACGCCCAGATCGTGGGCCAACCGGCCGTCAAGATCGCCGCACTGGCAGGGATCCAGGTGCCCGAGAAAACCAAAATTCTGGTAGCTGAAATTGACGAGGTCAAACGTGAAGAACCCTTTGCCCATGAAAAACTCTCGCCAGTGCTGGGCATGATCCGCTGTTCGTCTTTCGAAGAAGGCATCAGCCTGGCTCAAAAACTGGTGGAACTGGGCGGGATTGGGCACACTTCAGTACTGTATACCCAGAAGCTGAACCACGAGCGCATCAATCGCTTCGGCGCAGCCATGCGCACCGGTCGGGTGCTGACCAACATGCCCTCCTCACAGGGAGCCATTGGCGATATTTACAACTTCCGTCTGGAACCTTCCCTGACCCTGGGCTGCGGAAGCTGGGGTGGAAACTCAGTCAGTGAAAACGTAGGCGTCAAACACCTGTTGAACATCAAAACTATTGCTGAAAGAAGAGAGAATATGTTGTGGTTCCGTGTCCCTCCTAAGGTATATCTGAAATCTGGCTGCTTACCGGTTGCTTTGCAAGACCTGCAGGGAAAGAAACGCGCCTTCATCGTGACCGACTCCTCCCTTTTCAACCTGGGATACGTCGACCGCATTACCTCCGTCTTGGAACCGATGGGGATCGAGTGCGAATGCTTCCACCAAGTACAGCCTGACCCCACCCTGAGCACGGTAGAACAGGGTGTCGCTCTGATCAATGCCTTCAAGCCTGACGTGATCATTGCTCTGGGCGGCGGTTCGCCCATGGACGCGGCCAAGATCATCTGGATGCTCTATGAACACCCCGACGTGGAATTCGAAGGCTTGGCCCTGCGCTTCATGGACATTCGCAAACGTATCTACACTTTTCCGATGGTCGGGCAGAAAGCCATCCTGGTTGCCATCCCCACCACCTCTGGAACCGGTTCCGAAGTAACCCCATTTGCAGTCATCACTGACGACCGCACCGGGCTGAAATACCCCATCGCCGATTACTCGCTTACCCCTGATATGGCCATCGTGGATGCCGAACTGGTCATGAACATGCCCAAGGGGCTGGTCGCCGCCGGCGGCTATGACGCCATCGTACACAGCATCGAAGCCATCGTTTCGGTCACCGCCACCGATTACACCACTGGCCTGGCCCTGGAAGCTCTGCGCATCCTGTTCAAATATCTGGTGCGCTCCTACGAAAATGGCGCCGCAGACCCGCGCGCCCGCGAAAAAGTGCACAATGCCGCCACCATGGCCGGCATGGCCTTTGCCAATGCTTTTCTGGGCATCTGCCACTCCATGGCCCACAAGCTCGGAGCCGCCTTCCAGATTCCTCATGGCATTGCCAATGCCCTGCTGCTGAAACAGGTCATTCGCTTTAACGCCACCGATAACCCTACCAAACAGGCTGCCTTCCCGCAGTACCGCTACCCCGGGGCCATCGCCCGCTACGTGCGTATTTCTGAATATCTGGGGCTGGGCGGCAGCACCGATCAAGAGAAGATCGACGCCTTGATTCAAGCGCTCGAGGACCTGAAAGACAAACTGAATATTCCGCATTCCATTCAGAGTTATGGTATCCCCGAAAATGAGTTCACGACACGCGTCGATCAGCTAGCCGAAGAAGCCTTTGACGATCAATGCACCGGTACGAATCCACGCTACCCTCTCATCAGCGAAATCCGTGATCTGTATCTGCAAGCTTATTTCGGGAAATAATTCAAACGATTCCGTCACGAAAATCGCCGGCAATTAAAATCCGGGCGATTTTCTCATTTTTCTCTCTTCTGTGTCAGAAGAGTTGCGATAAAATATCTGGATGGAACCCTCAGACTGTACCCCTCAATTTCTCCAGCAATTCCCCCATTACGTTACCACTTCAGCCTTAGATGAACTGCGCCAGCGAGATTATGCGCGATTGGATGCGAACCATCACGTCTATCTAGATTACACCGGAGCAGGCCTCTACGCTGAAAGTCAGGTGCAGGCCCATCACCAACTGCTCAGCAGCGAAGTCTATGGCAACCCGCATTCCTCCAACCCTACGTCGATTGCCGCCACACGCCTCGTTGAGCAGGCACGTCAGGCAGTACTCGATTTCTTCCACGCCTCCCCGCAAGATTACGTGGTCATTTTCACCGCCAACGCCAGCGGCGCCCTGAAACTGGTCGGGGAATCTTACCCCTTCTCAGCCAACGGGCATTACCTGCTGACGTTCGACAACCACAACTCAGTCAACGGAATCCGTGAATACGCGCTGGCCCATCAGGCAGAAGTCACTTACATTCCGATGGTACTGCCCGAAATGACCATCGATGAAGCCAAGCTCAAACATTCCCTGACCTTGGCCAAACCCGGAGAAGCCAACCTGTTCGCTTACCCGGCACAATCCAACTTCTCGGGCCGGCGTCACTCTCTGGACTGGATCGAGCTGGCCCACGCCCATGGCTGGGACGTTCTGCTGGACATCGCCGCTTTTGCCCCCACAAATCCACTGGATCTGAGCCAGCACCCGGCCGATTTTCTGCCGATTTCCTTCTATAAGATGTTTGGCTACCCCACCGGCATTGGCGCTTTGATCGCGCGCCGCAGTGCTCTGGCCAAATTGCAGCGGCCCTGGTTCGCCGGGGGAACCATTACCGTAGCCTCTGTGCAGGGTGAAAAACACTACATGGCCGAAGCTCCCAGCGCCTTCGAAGACGGCACACTGAACTTTTTGAGCATCCCGGCTGTCGAAATTGGGCTGAAACATCTGTCGAAGATCGGCCTCGACGTTATCCACGAGCGCGTGCATGATCTAACCGGCTGGCTGCTGCAGGAACTGCAGCACATCAACCACAGCAATGGTGCCCCCGTACTCAAAATCTATGGTCCCAGCGGGGCCGAAGACCGCGGCGGAACCATTGCTTTGAATTTTCTCGACCCCAACGGCCGGGTGATCGACCATCGCTTTATCGAAGAGAAAGCCAATCAGCACAAGATCTCCATCCGTACCGGCTGCTTCTGTAACCCCGGCGCCGGCGAGATTGCTCTGGGAATCTCCTCGAGTGAACTGCAGACCTGTTTCACCCGCCCTGGTCATTCCGCCCACCTCTCGTATGATGAATACCGCCTGTGCATCGACGGTAAAGCCTCCGGGGCGGTGCGAGTCTCTGTGGGTCTGGTCAGCAATTTTGCTGACGTAGAGGCTTTCATTGAATTTGCGAAAAGTTTGGCCCAATAAACCACTCTGAATTCAAAAAGTGCCTGAGCGAATTGCTCAGGCACTTTTTTCGTTTTCTGCTACCTCTATCTACACCAGCTGTGCTTGCTTGGGCTCAGCCATACACATGCGTTCGACCAGAGTCACTGCCTGCCCTTGAGCGACCAGCACCAAAGTATCCCCGTGCTCAATCACCGTATCACCGCGAGGGATAATCACACGGTTATTATGCCGGACAGAAGCAACCAAACAATCTGCCGGGAATTCGATTTCACGCAGCAGCTTGCCATCCACGAGCGAGCCCTTCTCGACAGTAACCTCATTGATCTCCACCTGTTCTGGGGTAACCGCATCCAAACGCGATTTGCTGCTCAGAATAGCGCATATCCTGGCGGCGTTTTGTCGCCACCGCATAAGCATGAATAACGTCCTCGCGGTACAACATCCCAACCACATGGCGAGGATCTTCCGGCAGAACAACCGGGAGCTGACCCACCTCAAGCACACTCATTTTCTTTAACGCTGAGGCCAGGGGTATCTTGCGGATAAGTCACGCTGGGATGCTGGCGGCACAAGTTGGCAATCGTCATCTTCTTCCCCTCTGGGATCGCCTCCACATCTCCCATTGTCAAGATGCCGCACAACTCGCCATCTTTATCCAGCACAGGCAAGCCGCGGGCATGAGAATGGAAGAGATACTCTTTCGCGAGGGAAACGTCGTCATCAATACTCAGTGTTTGCACCGAGTGGTGCATTGTTTCTTTCACAAACACTGTCTCGAGCACATCGATCTGTTTGGCACGAGAAAGGAAGAAACCTTTACGTGCCAACCCGAGGGAATACACCGAGCGCGGTTGAATTTTCTGCGAGATGATCAAGCTGATCGCCACCGCCAGCAGCAGCGGCAAAATAATGCGGTAATCACTGGTCATTTCAAAAAGCAAAATGGCAGCCGTCAACGGAGCATGGACGGCCCCGGCCAGTACTGCAGCCATACCCACCAGTGCATAAGCTGATGGTGCAATTCCCAGAGAGGGAAAGAGAGCCGCCATTGCCACCCCGTAAGCGCCCCCCATCGCTGCCCCAATGAACAGAGAAGGGGCAAAAACACCGCCGGTGAAACCACCGCCAATGCTGACCGGGGTCATAATCAATTTGCCGACCATCAGCGCAATCAACAGCCAGAAAGTCATCTGGCTCTGAGAAAGAATGTTGGTGATCGTGTCATAACCCACCCCAAAGACCTGCGGCAAGAAAATGCCGGTGCAGCCGACAATCAAACCGGCTGCCCCTGTCTTGGCCCAGCCAGGGAACTTCCACTGGCCAAAAAGGTCCTGAGCCCAATACAGCAAACGCACGTAAAGGGCTGAGATCGGGCCAGCCAGCAGGCCAAGACCAATGTACAGGCCTATTTCCCAGGAAGAACTCATCGAATAGGTATGCACCTGGAAAGCCGGCGAAGTGCCGCTAACAGCCTGGGTAAAAAACAGACGAAAGCACAGCCGAAATCAAGATCAGCCCCAGAGAACTGCCCGTCAGATCGCCGATGATGATCTCCAGTGCGAAGAAAACGCCGGCAATCGGAGCATTGAATGCTGCAGCAATGGCTGCGGCAGCACCAGCCCCCACCAGCATGGCCGTTTCATTCTCACGCAGCCGCAGGGTCTGGCCCAAAAAGGAGCCTAGATTGGCACCGATCTGCACCGAGGGGTCTTCCGGGCCTACCGAGGCGCCGGTACCGATGGAAACAATAGCTTCCAACGTTTGACGGGTAAGTGTTGATAGCGCAGACGCCCGCCGGCAATCTCGACCGATTGGATGATCCCTGCCGTCCCGGCCACTTTTTCTTTGCTCCCCAGGTACTTGATCATCAGCCCGACCAGAATACCCCCACCACCGGGACCAATGCCACCAACCAGAATTTTTGATGCGGGAACCAACCCGGGAATGTAGTAAAAGAAAATTGCTTAAGGAGATTGAATAAGTACTTGAATAACCAAACGCCTGCCCCTGTCAGCACCCCGATGATTGCTGCCAGAACTCCCAGCAAAATGGAGCGAGAGTTCGACACCTTTTGAACAAATGCAACCAGTTTGTTCTTTGTCATGATCTACCCAATGATACGGTTCCTTTCAATTAAAATACCCCTTTTCGGGGGAATATTGGCTATTCAATTCCAAATAACAGTAAAGTGATGGTAGCTCGAAGTTCGCCGATTTTCTCCGCCTATGTTACCACAAAATTCCTGATTGACTTGGCGAATCCCAGCGTGTTACAATCTAACCGGTTAGATTTCTTCGTCTTAATTTACCATGACCACTATACGTGATATCGCCAGAGAAGCCGGTGTTTCGGTCGCGACCGTTTCGTACGTCCTCAACGACGGTCCGCGCCAGGTGAACGCTGAAACCAGACAGCGGGTCTTGCAAGTCGTCCAGGCACTGAACTATCACCCCAACCCCATCGCCCGGCGATTATCCCTGCAGCGGACCGAGTGTATCGGGCTGGCTTTGGCCGGGCTGACCGAGTCAAATTTTTCCAGCCCCTTCTACCTCGAATATATCCGCGGTATCAGCTTTGCCGCTGAATCCAGTGGAAACAATCTGCTGCTGCTCACCAACTACAAAAGAGAAGATTTTCAATCATACTTGCTGCGGCTCACGCGCTCCGGGCAAATGGATGGACTGCTGCTGTTAGGCAGTTCCATTCCAGACGAGGCTCTGAGTGCCATCGCCTACAGCGGATTCCCGATGGTACTGCTGGCACGCCACACTGCCGACCCGGCGGTGATCAGCGTTTCGCAAGACTATCAGCAGGGAGCCTATCTGGCCACGCGGGCTTTAATTGAACAGGGTTATCGACGCATTGGCTTTCTGGGGCAATCTTTGCAATTCAGCTATGGGCAGGAACGGTTAGCCGGGTACCGTCAGGCATTGGCAGAATTTCAGCTCCCTCTCGATGAACGATTGATCAGTGTCCCCGCGACTCGACGGGATGACCCCGATATTGCTGAAATTCGCGCCCTGCTCGCCCTCTCTTCTCCACTCGATGCCATTCTCACCGACCGCGAAAGAACAGTGCGGCAGCAATTCAATGAACTGGGGCTAAATTCAGTCCAACAGCCCATGATCTTTCCCCTGGAAGAAAGCGATCCATGGCTTGTTAGTGAAGCTTTCCCGGCAACTCTGCATGCCCCTAAATTTGAAATCGGTAAAAAAGCAATTGAAATGTTGCTCCAGCTTAAATCAGGGGAAACTCCCCCCTCCCCTGTCTTTCTCCCCATGACACTGATCGACCATTCAAACCACTCACTGAAAGGATAGATTGGAGAACTCTATGGATTTCAACCAGCTACGCTCTCTTCCTGTACTCGACGCTCACATTCATTTACCCTTCCCCGCCCTGGTCACCGACCTGGAGGAATTGACCGGTGAGATGAATTTGAAGCGGATCAACCTCGTCTCCACCCCAGACGTTGCCGAGATCAATCATAACCCGGCCGTGATCGCTTATAAGGCCAAACACCCGACCACTACTTTTATTTGCGGCGGGCTTGACCACTTCTCCGTGCAGCTCGACCCGACGCATATGCCCGAAGCATTTGCTGCCCAGGTACGCAGCCTGCATGAAGCAGGTTTCGATGGGCTGAAACTGCTCGAGAGCAAACCTATCGCGCGCAAGATGATCAACATTCCCATGGATGGCCCGTCTATGCCCCAATGTGGGCAGAACTGGAAGCCCTTTCCATGCCGGTAGTGTGGCACGTCGCTGACCCCGAAGAATTCTGGGACGAAGAAAAATGCCCCGCCTGGGTCAAGCAGTCTGGCTGGTTTTACGGAGATGGAACTTATCCTTTAAAGGAAGCCTTGTACTCAGAAGTGGAAACGGTCGTTTCACGCCATCCCAATCTCAAAGTGATCCTGGCTCACTTCTTCTTTCTCTCCGCTGATCTGCCCCGGGCTGCACGCTTTCTGGACGCTCATTCCAATGTGTGCTTCGATCTCACTCCCGGCTCAGAAATGTTCTTCAATTTCATGCGGGACAGCAATGCCAGCCGCGAATTCTTTCTCAAATATCAGCAGCGGCTGATCTTCGGCACTGACAGCGGTGCCAGCGCGGTTGGAAAAACCGGACAGCCCCTTAATCGGGCCGAAACGCTGGGACGCACCTATTTTGTCCGTGATTTTCTGGAAAACGCAGGCCCGCTGGAGATTCCAGATGGAGTAGCGCACTGGCGAAGGGCTGGGTCAAGAACTACAAGGGCTGTCCCTGCCGGAGGAAGCGCTCAGAAATATCTACGCCCACAATTTCGAACGGTTGTTTGAGAAAACTCCCCGAGCCTTACAGCTACCCAAATGCATCGGAATGTTGGAAAATCAAGCTAAACTTTTTAGACCAAAGCGCCCACACCACCGTGAACAGTTCCGCCCGTCAAGTGGCGGTTCAGCTTTCCCAAATCTAATCCAGAAAGGAATTCAGCTATGGCTCAAGCTTCAACTCCTGCTCCTGCCACCCCCGCTAAGTTTTCTTTGGGCTATAAGTTAGCCTGGGGGGTTGCTGCCCTGGGTACGTCTTTCATCTCAGGCACCTTTGCAGCGCTTCTAACCATGTTTTACCAGGATTACCTGGGGGTAGGCGCCAAATGGATTGCGTTGGCTTCCGGCATCTATGCCGTCTGGAATGCCATCAACGATCCCGTTTTCGGTTACATCACTGACAGCACCCGTTCCAAACATGGGCGCCGCATTCCGTATATGCGCTTCACCGCTCCTTTCCTGGCTGTGTTCTTCATTATGGTGTGGTTCGCACCCAAAGGCGCCAGCCAGGTCGTACTCTTCCTGTGGATGCTGGGAGCCATGATCTTCTACGATGGCGCCTACACCATCATCGGTCTGGTCTATTCGGCCCTGCTGCCAGAAGTCACTGAATCAGACGCAGAACGCAATGGGCTGCAAATCTCATCTTCGCTGTTTGGTTTGCTGGGCATGCTGCTGGGTTTCATCGTGCCTGATCTGGTGCGTCCCAAAAGGCGGCGAAACCTCGATTCTGCCGTTGCAGATTTCCATGATCATCGTGGCTCTTTTCAGCATGGCCTGCATTCTGCTCACAGCCTCAAAGATCAAAGAACGTCCTGAATTCACTCAGGTCGATAAACCCATTGCTCTCTGGCCGTCGATCAAATTCACCTTCACCAGTAAATCTTTCCTTATTCTGGTGGCACAAAACTTCATGTCCATTCTAATGTCATCGCTGGTCATGGCGATGATCTACTATCTGGCCGATTACGTGCTGCAGATGAATACCATGATCGTGCTGGCATTTCTGTTCATTCCCCTGCTGATCGGAGTACCTGTCACCAATCTGATCCGCAGCAAAGTCGGGGTCGCCAAGGCTCAACAAATATTGCTGACCATCGCCGGCATCGGACTGGTGGCTATGGCCTTTGTGCCCAAGACGTTGATGCTGCCATGCATCGCCCTGGCCGGGTTTGGCCTGGCTGGGCCCCAAACCCTGACCAACGTGCTTTTTGCTCAGGTAGCCGATGAAGATGAAATCCGCTCCGGCGTACGCCGTGAAGGTGCTTTCTTCGGCATCAACGCGCTCATCACCAAACCTGCTCAATCAATTGCCATTGCCCTCATCCCTTGGATTCTGGAAGTCACCCAGTTCGTCACCCGCGATGCCAACGGTGGACAAATCTTTTTGAATCAACCTGCGGATGCAATTTTCGGCATCAAGGCCCTCATTGGGCTGATCCCTGGTGTAGCCATGCTCATCGGCGCCATCATTCTCTTCTGGTATCCGCTGCAGGGCAAACATCTGGAAGAAATCAAGGAAAAAGTATTACAAATGCATGCCGAAAAGACTGCACAATTAGAAAATCTCCAGTAAAATTAAGTTGCCTTCAAACAAAGAAGGGCTGCCTAGGCAGCCCTTCTTTGTTTCCGCATACACCGCGCAAAATGCTAAAATAGAAGCAATGACCAACTCTCAACCATTCAATACTCAAAAGTTCAAAGCAGTTTGGACCAAGATCCTGAAAATGCCCCCATTGCTCTTTTCGCTGCGCATCCTGGCCAGTCTGATCACCATTGCCGTCATGACCAGTTTATTGCTGCTTTATGAAGGAGATCTGGCTGTTCAATATGTGGCGTTGCTTTTCCTGTTGCCAGTGATGATCAGCACCGTCTTCTTCGGGATGAGCGCCGGGATTTTTTCTGCCTTTGCTTCTTTTCTTTCCTTTAACTACTTCTTCATCGAACCCTACAACACCCTGTTAGTGCATCAATCACAAGACCTGATCACACTGACCATCTTTCTGATCGTAGCCATCGTAATGAGCCAGTTGCTAGGCAGTTCGCGGAGAAGTTTACAACTGGCCCGTTTGCGTGAATGGGAAGCCACCCGCATGTATCAATTCATCGCTGCCCTGGCAGAACAAACGGATACCCACAGCGTGGCCCGGGTGCTCAGCCAGCAATGTTGGGAAACCTTTCACTTTGCGCAAATCGAGGTAAATCTCGCCCCCTGGATGGATATTGCCCAATACTGCTACCGGGTTCCCGACCCATTCAACGATGAGTCCTTGCCTACGCTGAACTTGATGCTGGCCACGCCGCGCCGGGTGGAAGGGGAACTTCACCTCTGGGCCAGCAGCACCCCGCTCAGTGAAGAAGAAAAACGACTGCTGCAAGCCTACTGTAATCAAACCGCCCAGGCAGTCGAACGAATTCACCTGCTGCAAAGTGCCAATAAGGCCCGTCTGCTCGAAGAAAGCGACCGTATCAAGACCTCCCTGCTGAACTCAGTCTCGCACGAATTGCGTTCCCCGCTGGCGGCCATCAAAGCTTCCGTATCCAGCCTGCGCATTGGCGCCGTGGACTGGGATTCCGCTGCACGGCAGGAGCTCTTAACCACCATCGAAGAGGAGACCGACGCGTTGAATCTTCTGGTAGGCAATTTGCTGGATATGTCACGAATCGAAGCCGGCGCCCTGCAGCCACAGCTCAAGTGGAATTCTATGGAGGAGATTGTGAGCAGCGCAGCCGCCAAAATGCGCAGTCACCTGCAAAACCACAAGCTAGAATTCGAATTCTCTGAGTGCCTTCCTCTGGTGCCCAGCGATTTTGTTTTACTGGAACAGGTATTCACCAACCTGATCAGTAACGGGGTCAAATATGCTCCAGAAGGAACCACGATCCAGATTTCTGCCCAGGAAGAAGATGCCGTGATGCACGTTCGCGTCAAAAATCAAAGCCCAGCCGTACCCGAGGAACACCTTGAGCACATCTTCGACAAGTTCAACCGCATTACCCAGGCAGATAAAGTCACCGGCACAGGATTGGGACTATCGATCTGCAAAGGTATCATCGAAGCCCACGGCGGCAAAATATGGGCTGAGAACCAATCGGATGGCTTTTGCTTTCACTTTATTCTGCCCAAAACTCTGAACGGCTCGTTGCCAGAGAAACCAAAGGATGTTTAATCTATGGAAAAAGATCCCTTGATCTTACTGATCGATGATGAGCCACAATTCTGCGCGCGCTCAAAACCATCCTGACTGCCAACCATTTCAACATCCTCTCTGCCGTCAACGGGGAACAGGGATTGGCGCTGGCCGCCGCTCAAGCACCAGACGTCATCATTCTGGATCTCTCTCTACCCGACATCAATGGCTTCGAGGTCTGCCAAAAGATTCGAGAGTGGTCGAGCGTGCCCATCATCATCCTTTCCGTACGCGACAGCGAGAAGGACAAGGTGACTGCACTGGATATGGGGGCCGACGACTACCTGACCAAACCCTTCGGCATTGAAGAACTGCTGGCACGAATCCGAGTAGCACTACGGCATTCTGAAAACACTCTCGGCAATAAAGAATCTGTCATTCACGCCGGCCCGGTCACGGTAGACCTGGCCCGGCACGTCGCACTGATGAACAGCGAAGAGTTAAAACTCACCGCTACCGAGTTCAAGCTGCTGGCTTACCTGGCTGCCCACGCCGATCGAGTGCTGACCCATCAAGTTATCATGAACCACGTCTGGGGATTCGTAGAATCGGACCACATTGAATACCTGCGGGTGTACATTGGCCAGCTGCGCAAGAAAATCGAGAAGAACCCGGATGATCCGCAGATCATTCTAACAGATGCTGGCATTGGTTATCGTTTCAAAACCGGGGACTAGCAGTCTGATCTTTATTTTTTCTTTATAACTCCAAGAAATTTTTGTTTCCTTTTAACTTCTCTTGATTACACTCCATCCGCTTGAATCAATCGAGTGCTTTTTTACGTTTAACGTAGAGATGAGGATCAATGGAAACAAATACTATTACCGGTACCACGGTCATCGATATCCCCGCCGGTCAAAGCCCTAAACGAAACTGGCGTCAGTGGCTGATCGGATCCCCGCTGCAAACCGGGGATGCGCCCAAACAAACCATCGGCAAAATGATCGGCCTGGCCGTTTTTGCCTCGGACGCGCTATCCTCCACTGCTTATGCCACCCAGGAAATCATGACCATTCTGGCCACCGTTGCCGTTACCGGGGTCATGAGATTCGTCTTTCCTATCTCGATTGGAATTTTCGCATTGATGGCAATCGTTACCATCTCATACGAACAGACTATCCACGCCTATCCGGGCGGTGGCGGGTGCCTACATCGTCGCCCGCGACAACCTGGGGGAACTGCCGGCGCAAACTGCCGGGGCCGCACTGCTGACGGATTACATCCTGACAGTGGCTGTTTCGGTCTCTTCAGGGGTAGCCCAGATCGTTTCTGCCTTCCCCGGGCTGTACAACTACCGGGTCATCATCGCAGTTGCGATGGTTCTGCTGATCATGTTGATTAACCTGCGCGGCGTCAAAGAATCAGGAACTTTGTTTGCCATCCCGACTTATTTCTTTGTCATCACCATGTTCCTGACCGTGGTCATGGGTTTCTACCGCTTCTTTACAGGTTCCCTGACCACCGTTATCAACCCACCTGAAATCACCGCTGTACAAACCCTGACCATGGTCACCCCCTTCTTGCTGTTACACGCCTTTGCCAGCGGCACTTCGGCCCTGACAGGCATCGAGGCCATCTCGAATGGCATCACCGCTTTCAAGGAACCGCGCAGCCGCAACGCCGGGATCACCTTGCTGTGGATGTCGGGCATTCTGGGCAGCCTGTTTTTAAGCATCTCTTTTCTGGCCGGAAAAATCGGGGCCGTGCCCTCTGATTACGAAACTGTGATCTCGCAACTGGCACGCACAGTATATGGGAATCAGGGAGTCCTGTATCTGGCCATTATCGCCGGAACGGCTGTCATTCTGGTCATGGCCGCGAACACCGCCTTTGCGGACTTTCCACGGCTAAGTGCTCTACATGCTGGGGATGGCTTTCTGCCACGGCAGTTGACCTTCAGAGGCAGCCGGCTGGTATATTCGCGTGGGATTGTCTCGCTGGCAATTCTGGCCTCGCTGGCCATTATCATCTTCCAGGCCAACGTCACTCGCCTGATCGCGCTCTACGCCATTGGTGTCTTTTTGTCTTTTACCCTTTCTCAGGCAGGTATGGCCCGCCGCTGGTGGAAATCGGGTC
>Ga0268356_11196_pt1:0-175000 | contig 180014 bp, 144 predicted proteins | sample BioMet10_FD_194415 | JGI IMG/M metagenome (GOLD analysis project Ga0268356, IMG submission 194415) | Sewage microbial communities from Oakland, California, United States - Biofuel 10 (PacBio Assembly) | ecosystem: Engineered > Wastewater > Sewage > Unclassified | place: USA: California...
AAAGAACTCGCCGCCATAAAGCTGCACTTTGGCGAATACGGCAACGACACCCATCTCAACCCCACCCTTGTGCGACAGGTGGTGGACATGATTGTTGAAGCGGGCGGCAAGCCTTTTTTGACTGATACAACCACCCTGTATTCCGGCAGTCGCCACAACGCGGTCGACCACATGCAAACAGCCTATGCCCACGGTTTTGCGCCGTCGGTTGTGCACGCGCCGGTCATTCTTGCCGACGGCCTGTATGGCGAAAACGACCAGCCTGTGCGCATTAACGGCAAGCATTTCAAAGAGGTGCACATAGCCACAGAGATTCGCCGCGCTCCGGCGATGGTGGTGCTGTCGCATTTTAAGGGCCACGAAATGGCGGGCTTTGGCGGGGCCATAAAAAATCTGGCCATGGGCTGCGCGAGTGTGCGCGGCAAAAAAAGAGCAACACGCAACCCATGTGTCTGTGAGCGATAAAAAATGCGTCGGCTGCGCCAAGTGCGTCAAGGTATGCCCGCAGCACGCCCTCAGCATGAAGAGCAAAAAGAGCGTTGTGGACATTGCAAAATGTATCGGCTGCTTTGAGTGCATCACCGTCTGCCCCGAAAAGGCCATCAGCGTCGACTGGGAAACAGAAATTCAACCGTTCATGGAACGCATGACGGAGTATGCTTACGGCGTCGTTAAAGGGCGCAAAAAAAACATTTGCTATATCAACTTTGTACTCAATGTAACGCCAGACTGCGATTGCGCGTCATGGAGCGACATGCCGCTGGTTCCCGACCTGGGCATTCTGGCATCAACCGACCCGGTGGCCCTTGATCAGGCCTGTTTTGACCTGGTGTCAAAAGCGCCGTCCCTTGTGTCGGGCTTGCCCGCAGCCGAGATAACCGACAAGTTTACCGCCCGCTGGCCCAACACCTGCGGCACTGTGCAGCTCACCTACGGCGAATCGCTGGGCCTCGGAAGCCGCGAATACAAGCTTAAAAAGGTTTAGGCCCGCCCGGAGCACGGGGCAGCCCAGTAGCGAAGCTCCGCAGCCTGCTGATGGCTGCGGGGCAAGCAGCCTCGCGAGCGGCATGGACAAGAGTACATACAGGCGCAGCAAGGCCTCCGCCACAGCAGCATTGTGCATCCCCGCCCTTTCAGCTGATATCTGTCGCACCTGAAAAGACGGGGGTGTCAGCTGGTTACCACCTGCGACATAAAAACGTCACATAAATGTAATATATATGTCACAATTTTTAACACTCTGCATGATATACTTATAAAATTTTCTGTTGTTTTGATTACATGGGTAAATATGCTACACAATTTTTTTTAAAAAAATAATATTTTTTTATAAAAAATTTTCAGGCGGAGATTTTTTTACTTCTTATATACTATTTTTTTTTATTTTTACATATACAACTCATGTTCTATTTACTTTATAATTAAAACACTATATTTTCATATTAACTTTGCATTGAAATAATAAATATCTATTCAATACAGCTTTAAAATCTGATAAAAAAATTCATTGCCTGACCAGTTTTTTTCCATATCGCATTAATTTGGTAGGGCTTTTTAACGCCTATTTCACCTTTATCGTGAAAAAATTAAACTTTTACCGCAAATAACAGTTGAATTTTTGGTGGTACGTCCATTAAGTTTGCCTCAGCTTTTGGCCTGCAAGGATCTAACGCTCTGCGTGCATTGGGGTATGCAGACCGTTGCATGGTATAACTATGGCCCTGCTGTGGTCAGGGTTTGGGTTTATTACTATTGTGGCACAAAAGTTTCACCAGCAGGAGGTTTACAGAATGAAACGTATCGTAGCCCTGTTTATCGCACTGGGTCTTGTTTGCGGCATGACCCTTGGCTTTGCCCCGGCCTCTGAGGCCAAAACCGTCATCAAGATTGCGGGCATGAAGCCCGAAGGCGAACCGGAAACCCTGGGCATGCATCTGTTTGGCAAGTATCTTGCCGAGCTTTCCAACGGCAAATACGAGGTGCAGGTCTTCCCCAACAGCCAGCTGGGCAAGGAGGACGCCTACATCGCCGCCACCCGCAAGGGCATCATCCAGATGTGCGCCACCGGCACGCAGACCTCTGCCCTGCACCCCGCCATGGCCATGCTCGAAACGCCCATGCTGTTTGACGATCTGGATCACGCCCGCCGCGCCATGGAAGGCAAGACCTTTGACCTGATCAACGAAGGCTTTACCGAAAAATCCGGCCTGCGCACCATGAACGCCTTTCCCTTGGGCTTCCGCCACTTCTACACCAAAAAGCCCATCAATACGGTCGAAGATGTAAAGGGCCTGCGCATGCGCGTGCCCAACATTCCGCTGTACACCAACTTTGCCAAGGAATGCGGCATCAGCGGACAGCCCATGCCCTTTGCGGAAGTGCCCGGCGCCCTCGATCAGGGCGTTATCGACGGCGGCGACAGCCCGCTTGCCGATATCGTGAGCCTCAAAATGTACGAAATCACGCCCGTAATTACCCTTACCGGCCACATCCTTGTCATCCACTCGCTCTATATCAACGACAAGTTCTACCAGTCGCTGCCCGCCGAGGACAAAAAGTGGTTTGACGAAGCCGCCAAGCGCTCCGCCAACGACGTGTGGGTCATGGTCAAGGAAAGCGACGAAAAGGCCAAGGAAACCATCCTTGCCAACAAGGGGCAAATCAACACGCCCAGCAAGGAATTCCACGAATATCTGGTCGAAGCAGGCAAGCGCAGCTGGAAGCTCTTTTACGACACTGTTCCCAACTGCCAGGCCATTCTGGACAGCGCCGCCAGCTACCGCGACTCCAAATAACTGTTCTCTGCTTTACAGGCCGGAAGAGCGCATGCTTTTCCGGCCTGCGCGGTTCATGAGCCCCCCTGCGCTTGCGATGTCCCAGGGGTTGCAACAATTTTTCACGCGGCTATCTAGGGCGGCGCAGCAGACATGCCGACACCGGCATTGCTCTGCGCAGCCAGCGATTGGGGCAGCGTTTTACTGAGGTTCGGTATGAGCGACGACAATTCCAAAAACTTTCCGCCCGATCATGCGCCGGGCATCCACGCCCTCCTTGAGCCGGAGCAGGAGCCCAAGCATGAAACCATGGGGCAATTGCTGTTTGAAATATTTTGCGCCGTCATCTTTCTGGGCATGATCGGCCTTGTGTTTTACAATGCCCTGCTGCGCTACATCTTTTCATCCAGCTACCCGCCCAGCGAAGAATGGGCGCGGTTTCTCTTCATGTACATCACGTTTTTTGGCGCTATTGAGGCCTTTATCTGCAAGAAGCACATTGCAGTCGACCTGCTTGTGGTCAAGTTTGAAGGCGCAAAGCGCAAGACCCTGGACATCATGGCATCGGCATGCAGCCTTTTTGCCCTTGGCCTGCTGTTTTACGGCGGCGTGGTCAACGTGCTGCAAACGCTCGATACCTACTCTGTGGCGACCAACGTCAACATGGCCTTTATCAACGGCACCCTGCCCGTCATGGCCCTTGTAGGCGTTATTGTGGAACTGCGCTCCCTTGCGGGCCTTGTTCGCAGACCTGCATCCACCTTCCACCAGGGCTAGGAGAGAAGAATGGAACTCTTTATTTTTCTCGGCTCCCTCTTCTTCTTCATGCTCATAGGCGTTCCGCTGGCGCTGGTGCTGGTGCTGTGCGCCATTGTGCTTATGTGGAACTCGGGCATGTGGGACGCCATGATCATTCCCGGCAGCATGCTGGACGGCGCTAACAACTACCCGCTCATGGCCATCCCCTTCTTTGTGTTTGCGGGTGAAATCATGGCGGAGGGCGGCCTTTCAAAACGCGTGGTGCAGCTGGCCCAGCTCATGATTGGCCGGGTACGCGGCGGCCTTGGCTATGCGGCCATTATCGCCAGCATTATCTTTGCCGGTCTTATGGGCAGCTCGGTGGGTGAAGCCGCGGCCCTTGGCGGTCTGCTGCTGCCCATGATGAAAGAAGTGGGCTACCATCCGGGCCGCGCGGGCGCGGTCATAGCCTCTGGCGCCATACTTGGCCCCATTATCCCGCCGAGCACCAACTTTATTCTGCTTGGCGCGACGGTCAGCGGGCTTTCCATCACCAAGCTGTTCATGATCGGCCTTGTGCCGGGCATCCTTATTGGTCTGGCCCTCATGGTGGTGTGGTTCTTTGTGGTGCGCAAGGACGGCTACAACGAAACCATCCGTTTCACCAAACAGGAAGCAATCAAGATCATTATTGATTCCACGCCAGCATTCATGATGCCGGTGCTGCTGCTGGGCGGCATCCGCTTTGGCATCTTTACGCCCACCGAGGGCGGCGCATTTGCGGCCATTTACGCCATCCTGGTGTGCGTGCTGTACTACCGCGAGCTTTCGTTCCGCGATCTGCTGCGGGTCAGCGCCCGCGCGGCCCGCACCACCTCGGTGGTCATGCTGATTGTGGCCACGGCCACGGCTGTGGGCTGGTTTATCACCATAGCGCAAATTCCCAACCAGATGACCGCGCTGTTCTCGCCGCTCATCGACAGCCCCATATTGCTGCTCATCAGCATCAATATCTTCCTGTTCCTGATCGGCATGGTCATGGACCTTACGCCCAACATCCTGATTTTTGCGCCGGTATTTTACCCGCTCATCCAGCAGGCTGGCATTGATCCCTACTACTTCGGCCTGCTGTTTGTGCTTAACCTCGGCATCGGCGTTATCACGCCCCCGGTGGGCACGGTGCTGTACGTGGTGTGCGGCATCGGAAACATCAAGTTTGCCGACCTGGTTATCAAACTGATACCATTTGTTTTGGTGGAAACCATCATGCTCTTCCTGCTGCTGTTCTTCCCCAAACTCTCGCTGGTTCCCATGAACTGGCTTATGGGCGGCAACTAGCAGCAGCCCCCTGATGCCTCAAGCCCCTGCCTTTACCCAAGGCAGGGGCTTTTTTATGGCCACGCCATCAGTACGATTCAAAAAAGTGCGCATTCCCGCATCCGTCAGGTGCTATGCCCGCCACCATCATACACACCTCGTCAAGTGCCGTTATCGCGCTTGCCGGTGGGGCAAAAAACTCAGCAATATGGTTAGCGATCTTACAAATGCAAAATAGTAGAGGTGCGAGCATACGTTGCAGCCAACCCGTCTGACGCATGCCGTGCGGCCGCGAAACTGAGATTTGATACAAAATTAGACTAGCAGTCTGGCAACAAAACATATTTGTTTCAAAAAAGTTTGTTGAAAAAATTCAATATGTTAAAACAGCTTACATTTTGCATTGGAACGGATGATGCAAATATCTGTCTGTTTTCATTAAGTTTAGCCTCACTGAAAGGAGAATCAGATGTCGATGAATTTTCTCTCGCTGGTCAGCCGCAAAACAATGCCGGTGCTGCTGGCTTGCGGTCTGCTGCTGCCTGCCGCAACCGGTCAGGCGCAGGACGCGCCCCAGTACACGGCAACCATTTCTGCCGCCACCAACCCCCTGAGCACCAGAGGCGTGGTGACCAGCCCCAACTATCTGGCCTCGCAGGCGGGGCTTGATGTTTTGCGGCGCGGCGGCACAGCGGTGGATGCTGCCATTGCCACCGCCTCTACCCTTGCGGTGGTGTATCCGCAAATGTGTACCCTTGGCGGCGACAACTTCTGGCTTATCTACAATTCCAAGACCGGGGAACTCAAGGCGCTCAATGCCAGTGGACGCTCGGGCGAAAAGGCCAACATTGATTTTTATGCTTCCAAGGGGCTGAAAAAAATCCCCTCGCGCGGCTACATTGCCGCCAACACTGTGCCGGGCGTGGTTTCTGGCTGGGATGCGGCCTATGCCTACAGCAAGGAAACCATGGGCAGCAAGATGAAGTGGAAAGAGCTGCTCGCTTCTGCCACCGATTATGCCGCCAACGGCTTTCCCGTAAGCACGTCGCTGGCTTACTGGAGCAAGATCAACACCAATCCCAATGACTCTGAATTCCGCAATCTGCAACGCTTTGACGCCTTCCGCAAAACCTATCTACATGCCGATGGCACCCCCTACACTGTGGGCGAGGTCATGCGGCTGCCCGATCTGGCGGCCACGCTGAACCAGATTGCAGACAAGGGCGCGCAGGTCTTTTACAAGGGCGACATTGCCAAGCGCATTGTGGCCGATTTGCAGGCCAACGGCGGGCTGCTGACCTTAAACGACTTTGCCGGCCACAAGGCGGACTGGGTTGACCCCATTTCTGTCAATTATCGCGGATACAAGGCCGTTAACTTTCCGCCCAATACGCAGGGCATGGCCTCGCTTGAGATTCTCAACATTCTCAACAACTTCGATGTCAAGGCCATGGGCGAAGGCACGGCAGATTACTACCATGCTCTGATTGAAGCCACCAAGGAAGCCTTTGTCGACCGCGACAAGTATCTTTCTGACCCAGACTTTGTAAAGATTCCGCTTGATTATCTGCTCTCGCCCAAACACGGCAAGGATCAGGCCGCACGCATCAGCATGAGCAAGGCAGCCACAAACCTCACGCCCCTTGACCCCAAGGGCGATACCATCTGGCTTGGCGTGGTAGACGCGCAAGGCAATGCGGTTTCGCTTATCCAGAGCATTTATCACGACTTTGGCTCTGGCATTGTGGCTGGCGGCACAGGCGTGCTGCTGCAAAACCGTGGCAGCTTTTTTTCGCTTGATCCCCAGCACGTTAACCACCTTGAGCCGCGCAAGCGCACCTTCCATACTCTCAACCCCGCCATGCTGCTCAAAGACGGCAAGCCCTACCTTGTGTACGGTACCATGGGCGGCGAGGGCCAACCCCAAACCCAGGCCGCCATTGTTACCCGCGTGGTCGACTTTGGCATGACCCCGCAAGAGGCCATTGCCGCACCCCGCTGGCTGTATGGCCGCACCTGGGGCGCTTCTTCCAACGACCTCAAGCTTGAAGGCCGCATCCCCCAAAAGGTTGCCGATGAGCTCAAACGCCGTGGGCATCCCGTGCGTTTGATTGAAAACTACACTGACACCATGGGCCATGCTGGCGCCATCCTTGTGGATCAGGCCACCGGCGTGCGCCAGGGCGGCACTGACCCGAGGGGCGACGGCGCAGCCGTGGCCTACTAACCTCATAGCGCAACCTGCGGGGTTGAGCCCCACCTAAAAAACCCGCCGAGGGCACAAGCCCCGGCGGGTTTTAGGTGGCAAATGTCTGTGCGGGGCTATGCCCGGTCTATGTCGGCGTGGCCAAGGTCTTCGAGCACCAGGGTTGGCTGGTGCTCCTCACGCGCCAGATCAGCGCGCGTGGCCTCGCCGCTGAGCACCAGGATGGAATCTATGCCCGCATTGCGGGCCAGTTGCATGTCTGTGCTCAGGCGGTCGCCCACCATGACCATTTCTTCCTTGCGGTAGCGCGCCAGCAAGGGCGCGAGCACGGCGGGGTCGGGCTTGCCAAAAATATGTTGGGGCTTTCTGCCCGTGGCGGTTGCGTACAGGCTGATAAAACTGCCAACGTCGGGCAGCGGGCCTTCGGGCGAGGGGCACACAAGGTCGGGATGCGTGGCAAGAAAAAGCACGGAGCTGTCCTGCAACAGCAGGGCCGACCGGGCAAGCTTGTGGTAGGTGAGCTCTGTATCGTAGGCCAGCACAACGGCCTGCGCACCCTGTTCCACCAGTTGCACCTCGGGCATGCGCCTTTGCAGGTCGTGCTGAAAGTCGGCATTGCCCACCGAAAACACGCGCAAGATGCCCCTGGACCGCAAAAAATCCACCAGCGGCGTCACGGGTGAAAGCAACAGATCTTCGCGCGCGGCGATGCCCATTCCATTGAGCTTGTCCACATAGGTCAGGGGAGATTTGGAAGTATTGTTGCTCAAAAAATAAAAATCGAGTCTGCCCCAGTGCTGCTGAATAAAGCGCACCGCTCCGGCTATGGGGATATGACCGAGATAAACGGTGCCGTCCATATCGAGCACAACGCAGCGTTTTTGTGACCAGTCCATATCTGCAATCCTTATCTGCAATCCTTGAGTTTTTTGCATTTATTATGCGGCATTTACGCCTATGGCAAGGGCGCGAACAACATTGGCCCGTGTTCAATCTTGACGCAACACAGCAAATTGATAACCATACGGCATTAACAACCTTCCTGGGCAAAACCGCTGCAACCACTTAATCGGTCTGGCACTTCAGTTTTGTCGCGCAGTTGCGCCGTGATCATACGGCGGCACAGGGGCGCGGCATCTTGCAGCGTCTGCTTGCCGCAGGACGGTTAGGACAATTTGCTCCACTGGAGAAACCATGCTTGAAACTACTGTTGTCGTCATCGGCGGCGGCGCAACAGGCATAGGAACACTGCGCGATCTCTGCATGCGCGGCGTTTCTGCCATATTGCTCGAACAGGGCGGCCTTGCCCACGGCACAAGCTCACGCTTTCACGGTCTGCTGCACAGCGGCGGCCGCTATGCTGTAAACGATAACGAATCAGCGCGCGAGTGCATTGAAGAAAACATGATCGTGCGGCGTATCGGCAGGCAGTGCGTGGAAGAAACCGAGGGGTTTTTTGCCCTGACGCCCGAGGACGACCCCGCCTATGTGGATCGCTGGGTTGAGGCCTGCGGCCGCGCTGGCATCGACGCGCCCGAGATAGACGTTAAAGAGGCCCTGTGCCTTGAGCCCAACATGTCGCCAGAGATCAGCCGCGTTTTTCGCGTGCCCGATTCGTGCGTTGACGGCTTTCGCCTGGTGCTGCACAACGCCATGTCGGCCCGGCGCTACGGCGGGCGCATGCTCACCTATCACGAGGTGACAGGCATACGCCAAAAAAACGGCAAGGTTTGCGGTGTTACCGCCGTCAACCGCCAAACGGGCGAAAGCGTGGAGATTGCCTGCTCTGTCATCGTCAACGCCGCCGGTTCGTGGTCGGGCCGCATCGCGGCGCTGGCCGGGCTGGATGTGGCAGTTTCGCCTGACCGTGGTACGCTTGTGGTCTTTAACCACCGGTTTACCTCGCGCGTGGTCAACCGCCTGCACCCTGGCTCTGACGGCGATATTTTTGTGCCGCACGGTTCCATTACCATCCTTGGCACAACATCCATGCCCACCGACAGACCCGACGACACCACCCCCACCAGCGAGGAAGTGCTGCGCCTGCTCAAAATTGGCGAACCGCTGTTCCCCAGAGTGAAAGAATACCGCATTCTGCGCGCTTTTGCGGGCACACGCCCCCTCTACACGCCAGGCAATGCCGCCGGGCGCAAGGCCAGCCGCAATTTTCATGTTATGGACCACGCCGAGCAGGGCCTTGACGGCATGGTTTCCATTTTCGGCGGCAAGCTCACGACCTACCGCCTCATGGGCGAACGCACCACAGACAAGGTTTGCGCCAAACTTGGCGTTACCGCTCCCTGCCGCACCGCGCAGGAGGCCATCGTGCCCGACCCGGACGAAGCCACGCTTTCCCGCGCCGCCAAGTACTTTCCCGTGCAGGGCATCAAGCTTATGGCCGACCGCATGGGCGACGACCTCACACCGGTGCTGGAACACGCGGAAAAAGCCGACAGCAACCCCCTGCTCTGCGAATGCGAGATGGTCAGCCTGGCCGAAATAGCATGCGTGGCCAACGACCCCTCCACCCACTCGCTTACCGACATTCGCCTGCGCACGCGTCTGGGCATGGGCACCTGCCAGGGCACGTTCTGCTCGCTGCGCACGGTGGCGGCGCTGTCGGAGCACGGCGTTTCCCTCGAATTTTCTGCCACCGACAACGTGCGGCGCTTCCTGCAGGAGCGCTGGGGCGGCCTGCGCCCCGCCCTGTGGGGCATGCAGGCGCGTGAAATGGAACTTGGCCGCGCCGTATACGCGGGAACACTCAATCTTGATGGAGCCGCCCATGAGCAGGATTGTTGACGTACTGGTGGTCGGCTCCGGCATGGCGGGCCTCATGGCCGCCCTTACCGCAGCCGAACAGGGCCGCAGCGTGCAGCTGCTCACAACGGGCATGGGTTCGCTGGCTATCAGCGGCGGCTCGGTGGACTTTCTTGGCTACGCCGACGGCAGGCTTGCCGCCGACCCCTGGCAGAGCCTTGCCCTGCTGCCCGAAGACCATCCCTACCGGCTGCTGGGGACAGAAAGCGTCCGCTCGGCCTTTCAGTTTTTTGCTGACGTGATGGAGCGCCAGCACTGGCCCATGCGCCCTGCGCTTGCGCAATCCGGCGCGCCGCGCAATACCCAGCTGCCCACCATCATGGGCACGCTCAAACCATCCTATCTGCTGCCCGCCAGCCTGGACGCCCAGGCCCTGACCAGCGCCAAACGGGTGCTGGTGCTCAGCGTGCAGGGTCTGCGCGATTGCCGCACGGCGCTGGTGGTCAGCCAGCTCAAACGCTACAAAAGCTGGGCCGACAGGGAATTCAGCCAGGGGCTCCTGCCTTCGCCCTTTGGCGAGACGCACCGCGCCATAACGGCCCTCGACCTCGCCCGTCTTGCGGACAAGCCGCAAAGCCGCCAGTGGCTGCTGGACGCTCTGGCCCCGCATGCCGGCAAGTACGACCTTATCCTTATACCGCCCCTGTGCGGCAGCAAGGCCAACCCCGAAACATGGCAGGCCATCAATGCCGCAGCGGGCTGCCCGGTGGTGGAGATGCTGTCCATCCCTCCGGGGGTGGGCGGGCTGCGCCTGCGCGACGCCCTGCTGCACGCCCTGCACAAGCACAACTTTGAAATGGTGGAAAACACCACAGTTCTGCGGGCCGAAATCAGCGGCAAGTCCTGCACCGCCCTGGTGGCCGAGGCGTCCGGCCAGCTGCGCCGCCACGCAGCCCGAGCCTTTGTGGCGGCCACCGGCGGCATCCTTGGCGGCGGCATGACCCTTGAGCCCGGTAAATGCTGGGATTCCGTATTTGGCATCGACATTACCGTTCCGCAGGATGTGGCGCAGTGGTCAGAGCCCGAGATATTTGGCAGCCATCTGTTTTCACACATGGGCGTCCGGGTTGACCGCGAAATGCGGCCCGTGGACGCAGCGGCAGCCGTGCGCTGGCAAAACGTCTTTTTTGCCGGGCGCAGCCTTGGCGGCTACGATTACGCAACAGAAAAAAGCGGTCACGGCGTTGCCATAGCCACGGGCTGGCAGGCGGGCCGCATGGCCGCCGCAGCGGCCGGAGCCGGGGAAAACCAATGAGCGTGCGCATTAATCCTGACAAATGCATAGCCTGCACCACCTGCGTGGTGCACTGCCCCGTGGCGGAGGCCACCCCCAAGTTTCTGGGCCCGCGCATGATAGGCCCGGCCTACGAGCGCTTTCGCCTGCTGGGGCTGACCGAAGACCCCTCGCTGCACTACTGCGCCAACTGCAAAAACTGCGACATCTCCTGCCCCCATGGCGTGCCGGTGTCGAGCCTCAACATGATGGCCCGGGCAGACCAGTTCAAAACGCACTCTCCCGGCCTGCGCGACTGGGTGCTTGGCCACGGCGAGCTCATGGCCAAATGGCTGCGGCTTATCCCCGCTGCGCTCAAGAACTTTGGCATGCTCAACCCTGTCACGCGTTCGGTGCTGGACGCTCTGGGCATCGACAAACGCGCCCCCCTGCCAGCATTTGCGCCGCAGACCTTCCGCCAGCTCATGCGCCATGTGCACCAGCCCGACCACAAACGCAGCGTGATTTTTTACCCCGGCTGCTATGTGGACGTGTACGACCCCCGCACCGGACTTGATATGGTGTGGGCCATAAACCGTGCGGGATACAAGGTTATTGTGCCCGATGAGCTTGTGTGTTGCGGCCTGCCCATGGTGGCCAACGGCTTTTGGCAGCATGCCCGCGCCAATGCGGAGCACAACCTCAAAGCCCTTGGCCAATGGCGCGACGCCGGTCTGCCGGTGGTGACGGGTTGCCCAAGCTGCGCGCTGATGTTCCGCGTTGACCTGCCGGAGTACTTCCCCGATGTGGCGGAAAAGTACGGCGCGTGCAGCCTGGCCGACGCGCAGGAATTTCTGCTGGATGCCGTGGACAGCGGCGACCTTTCGCTGGCTGTTGACGGCAAGCATACAAACCTGCCCGACCTCAAGCTCATCTACCATGCTCCCTGCCACCTGCGGGCGCAGGGCAACGGTCTGCCGGGCCTTGAGCTGCTGCGTCGCCTCGACGGCGTAACTGTGGAAAACGCCGACGCCGGCTGCTGCGGCATCTCCGGCAGCTATGGTTTTAAAAAGGAAAAGTACGACATCGCCCAGACCGTGGGCGCAGAACTGTTTGCCAAAGTGCGCGAAAGCGGCGCTCAGGCGGCTGTGTCTGAGTGCGGAACCTGCCGCGTGCAGATTACGCACGGCTCTGGCAAGTTCAGCCTGCACCCGGTCAGCATTTTGCGTCAGCGGCTTGAGGCGCGCTAGACGCAACGACATCTGCTTACAGCCCAACGGGTGCAGGCGCTCTGCCGCCTGCACCCAGGAATTTCATATGACAAACGACAATAGCAAATACGCCACCAGAGACTTCTGGAACTGCCGGGCGGCGTCATTTCCCCGTTATGAAGCGGGAGACGACAACTACGAGGCCCGCATGCTGCGCCTTGCCCGTGAAAACGGCGTGGATTTTTGCGGCAAAACAGTGCTCGACGTGGGCAGCGGCAGCGGCATGTACACCATCCGCCTTGCGCAGGAGGCGGCATCGGTAACTGCGGTGGATATTTCGGACGAAATGCTGCGCATCCTCATGCAGGACGCCGCAGCGCAGGGCCTCGACAACATCAGGCCCGTTGTTTCAGACTGGCAAAACTTTGCGGATGACCAGAGGTACCAGATTGTTTTCGCCTCCATGACCCCAGCCCTTACCGACGATGCCGCCCGCGAAAAGCTGCACGCCTGTGCCCTTGAGCAGGTGGTCTTTATCGGCTTTACCGAGCGCAAACCCTCGGATGTAATGGCCGACCTGTATGTGCGCTATGCCGTCAGCCCGCCCCAATTTGCCGATGCCCCACCCATGCGCGCATGGCTGCAGGCCCGCCGCATTGCGCACACGGCACTGCCTGTGGACGGACAGTGGATTGTGCCGCACAGCCGCGAGCAGCTGCTCAAGGCCTGCGCGGCAAACCTGCTTGCACGGGGCGCACAGCCGGATATGGCCCATCTGGCCGCGCACGTTGAAGCCTTTCGCAACGCTGACGGACAATATATTGAGCGCACCAGCTACAGCCTTGAAATGCTAATCTGGCATATTTGCTGAAGGTTTTGGCTGCTGACTCGTTTGCCGAGATTTTCTGCAGCTGCATCCGCCCGTCCCGCCCCATGCGCAACCATTGCCGCCAGCTTTACCTGCAATATGGCCCGCTGCCTGGCTGACAAATTTGTTTACCAGCTGTAATATCTAATTTTTTTACTATCCACTCACGCTTTGCGTGCGCAACAGATTTTTCTGTATATTGGTACAATTTTAGCTCAAATTCCCCGCGCCTCGCTCATCTAAGACCACACATACACAAAATCCCCTCCCAGCGCCGCCCGACCGGCGCAATGCCGCGTGCCTTGCCCAAGCCTGCCTGACCGCCCGTGCAAAATGCTGACTCACGCATGCCCCAGCCCCGCCCTGCCCCTGACGCATGGCGGGGTTTACCGTCTGCGGGGCAAGCCTGCACGTTGTTGCGTCGCTTGTGCATATGCCGCTTACGCGGATTAAAAGCGCAACTACAGGCAGCGTGGGCGCAGCCCCACAGCTGCGGTCATGCGCTCGATTGTCGTTTTGGCCCTGTGACGGCGGGCAGTTTCAGACAAATTTGTATTGTCGCAAGGGCCGAAAAAATGGCCGCAAAAATTTGATTAATAATTTTAATCCACTACGTTGGTAACGCCATTTTCCTTCTGTTTGGCTGTTTTTACATTTTTGTATTGATTGAACAGATAAATTATAAAATTATTCAATAAAATAAGTATATTAATCATACGGCACGCTTTCTGCACAAAGAGGGATAAGCGCAACGAGCGCGGGAACATCAAACCCAGAGGGATTCTCATGCGTCAGGTAGCTATTTACGGCAAGGGCGGTATCGGCAAGTCCACAACCACACAGAACCTTAACGCTGGCCTTGGCGAACTTGGCAAGAAGATCATGATCGTTGGCTGCGACCCCAAGGCGGACTCCACCCGTCTTATCTTGGGCGGCCTTGCCCAGCAGAGCGTGCTCGATACCCTGCGCGAAGAGGGTGAAGACATCGAACTGGATCTGGTGCTCAAAAACGGCTTCAAGGGCATCCGCTGCGTGGAATCCGGCGGCCCCGAACCTGGCGTCGGCTGCGCTGGCCGAGGCATCATCACCTCCATCAACCTTCTGGAACGCCTGGGCGCGTACACCGAAGACCTCGACTACGTGTTCTACGACGTTCTGGGCGACGTTGTTTGCGGCGGTTTTGCCATGCCTATCCGTGAAGGCAAGGCCCGGGAAATCTACATCGTGGCTTCGGGCGAAATGATGGCCCTCTACGCCGCCAACAACATCTGCAAGGGTATTAAAAAGTACGCCAATACCGGCGGCGTGCGCCTTGGCGGCATCATCTGCAACAGCCGCAAGGTTGATGGCGAAGCCGAGCTCGTCTCTGCCGTCGCCAAGGAAATCGGCACCCAGATGATTCACTTTGTGCCGCGCGACAACATGGTGCAGCGCGCCGAAATCAACAAGCAGACCGTTATCGAATTCGACCCCACCTGCGGACAGGCCGATGAATACCGCTCCCTGGCCCAGAAGATCGACGGCAACGACATGTTTATCATTCCCAAGCCCCTCTCCCAGGAACGGCTCGAAGAGCTGCTCATGGAACACGGCCTGATGGACGCCTAAATCAACAGCACAATACGGAGAACAGCTATGCAGATGATTCGCACGATTATTCGGCCTGAAAAGACCACCGAGGTTCTCTCCGAGCTGCTGTCAGCGGGCTTCCCCGCCGTTACCAAGCTCGACGTGGTGGGCCGCGGCAAGCAGAAGGGCATCATGGTGGGCGACATCCAGTACGACGAAATTCCCAAGCAGATGCTCATGCTTGTGGTCAGCGATGAAGACAAGGACGACGCCATCCGCGTTATCCTGCGAGTGGCCAAAACCGGCGACGGACACTTTGGCGATGGCAGAATCTTTGTTTCAAGCGTCAGCGAGGCCTGGACCATCAGCAGCGGCAAGTCCGGCCTGTAGGAGGCTCCCATGCAGGAAATAGTCGCAATGGTTCGAGCCAACATGGTGGCAGCTACCAAAAATGCCCTGTCCAAAGCCGGATGTCCCTCATTCTCATGCACAAAGTGCCTGGGACGCGGCAAAAAGGGCATGGATCCCGCCACCCTGCGCATGGTTATGGAAAGCGGCGAGCTGCCGCGCACTCCGGCGGGCGAGTCGCTGACCGAAGTGGGCAGGCTGATTCCCAAACGATTGTTCAATATCTGCGTTCCCGATGAAAAGGTCGAGTCAGTTGTTAAGGCCATCATAGAGGCCAACAGCACCGGCCACCCCGGCGATGGAAAGATCTTTGTGATGCCGGTGGAAGAATCCTATGTGGTTCGCACTGGCGAGCGCGCTGACGCATAAGGAAGGTATGTATGAGTATTGACGCCAACGCAGTAGTGCTTGAGCGCTACAACGCCAAGGTCTTCAAAAACCGCAAGGAGCATATGCTCAAGGTCAATCCTGCGGAAGACCAGATGATTATCGCCAACACGCGTGCCATTCCCGGCATCATGACCAACCGGGGCTGCTGTTACGCGGGCTGCAAGGGCGTTGTGCTCGGCCCCATCAAGGATATGGTCCTGATTACACACGGCCCTGTGGGCTGCGGCTTCTACAGCTGGGGCACGCGCCGCAACAAGGCCAAGGCAGAGGGCGATACCCCCAACTACATCCAGTACTGCTTTAGTACGGACATGCAGGAACCGGATATCGTCTTTGGCGGCACCAAAAAGCTCAAGAAGGCCATCGACGAGATCATGGAGCTCATGCACCCCAAGACCATCATGATCGCCGCCACCTGCCCCGTGGGCCTGATCGGCGACGACATTCAGGCCGTGGCCGCAGAAGCTGAAAAGGAATACGGCATCCGTTGCGTGGCGTACAGCTGCGAAGGGTACAAGGGCGTAAGCCAGTCGGCTGGTCACCACATCGCCAACAACGGCCTGATGAAGCGCGTTATCGGCACCGGCAGCTACGAGCCCGCCACCAAGTATTCCGTCAACATCCTTGGCGAATACAACATCGGCGGCGACGGTTGGGAGCAGGAGCGCATCCTGAGAAAAATCGGCTACGAAGTGGTTTCGGTTTTCACCGGCGACGGCGAAGTGGAACGCATAGCCAGCTCGCACAAGGCCAATCTCAACCTTGTGCAGTGCCACCGCTCCATCAACTACATCGCCGAAATGATGAAGACCAAGTACGGCGTGGACTGGCTGAAGGTCAACTTTATCGGTCTGGAAGGTACCATTGAAAGCCTGCGCAACATGGCCGCCTACTTTGGCGATCCGGAGCTTGCGCAGCGTACCGAGCAGGTTATCGCCGAAGAACTGGCCGAAGTGCAGGACCAGGTGGCCTCGTACAAGGCCCGCCTCAACGGCAAGACCGCAGCCCTCTTTGTGGGCGGCAGCCGCTCGCACCACTATCAGGGCCTGCTGCAGGACCTGGGCATCAAGACCGTGCTGGCCGGTTATGAATTTGGCCACCGCGACGACTACGAAGGGCGCGAAGTCATCCCCAACATCAAGGATGACGCGGACAGCAAGAACATCGAACACATCACCGTGGAAAAGGACGACAAAAAGTATCACGCCTACCTTACCCAGGAACAGTACGACAAGCTGGCCGCCGAGATCCCGCTTGAAAAGTACCACGGCATGATACGCGACATGGACGAGGGCACCTACGTGGTGGACGACCTCAACATGTACGAAGCTGAAAAATTTATGGAAATCCTCAAGCCCGACATGTTCTTCTCCGGCATCAAGGACAAGTACGCGCTGCAGAAGGCGGGGACCCTCTCCCGGCAGCTGCACAGCTACGATTACAGCGGGCCTTACGCGGGTTTCAAGGGTGCGGCAAAATTCGGTTACGACCTCTGCATGGGGTACTTTACCCCCGCATGGCACATGGTAACCCCGCCCTGGAAAAACTGCGCCACCCTGCAAGGAACTGTGGGAGAATAGTATGCTTGACCTCACCCCCAAGACACATGTGAACAGATCGGGCGTTCTTATCAACCCGTGCAAGACCTGTCAGCCGGTGGGCGCACTGTTTGCCGCGCTGGGCGTGCACAACTGCATGCCGTACAGCCACGGATCGCAGGGTTGCGTTTCGTATCACCGCACCTACCTTACGCGTCACTTCAAGGAACCCGCCATCGCCTGCACCAGCTCCTTTACCGAAGGCGCGTGCGTATTCGGCGGCGGCCCCAACCTCCGTCAGGGCGTCAAGACCGTTTTTGAGGTCTACAACCCCGACATCATCGCGGTACACACGACCTGTCTCTCGGAAACCATCGGCGATGACCTCAAGACCTACATCGACGACATGGAAATCCCCGACGACAAGATCGTGGTGCACTGCAACACGCCGAGCTACGTCGGCTCGCACGTGACAGGCTTTGGCAACATGATGGCCGGTTTCATCAACTACCTTGCCGTCAAGGGCAAGGCCACCGAAACCGTGGCGGTGTTCCCCGGCTTTGTGAACCCCGGCGACATCCGCGAGTACAAGCACCTTGTGTCGCTCATGAAGCTCAAGTCCATCATGTTCCCCGACTGCAGCAACGTCATGGACGCCCCCATGACCGGCGAATACAAGATGTACCCCGAAGGCGGAACCACCATTGACGAGATCCGCGCTCTGGGCTCGTGCCGCAAGGTTCTGGCGCTTGGCCGCCTGACCAGCGAGGAGCCCGCCGCCCAGCTCAAGCGCCGCTGCGGTGTGGACTTTACCCTGCTGCCGCTGCCCATGGGCCTGGCCGACACCGATGCCTTTATCATGGCCATGGCCAACCTCAACGGCGGCGAAATCGACCCGCTTATCGACGAAGAGCGGGGCCGTCTGCTCGACCTTATGCTCGACGCCAACCCCTACTTCTATGACAAAAAAGTCGCCATTTACGGCGATCCCGACACGGTGCTGGGCATGACCCGCTTCTGCCTTGAGCTTGGCATGGTCCCCAAATACGTGCTCACCGGTACGCCCGGCGAAACCTTTGTCAAGCTGGCCAAGGCCCTGTTCAAGGAATACGGCAAGGAAGATATGTGCCAGGCCTTCGCGGCCAAAGACCTCTTTGACCTGCACCAGTTCATCAAGGATGAACCCGTTGACCTGCTGCTCGGCAACTCGCACGGCAAGCAGATCGCCAAGGCCGAGAGCATTCCGCTGGTTCGCGCCGGCTTCCCGGTTCTCGACCGTTACGGACACGCGTCGCTGCCCATCGTCGGCTACCGGGGCGCGTTCCAGCTGGCCACCAAAATCGCCGATGCGCTCATGGACGAGTTTGACCGCAACTGCGCCGACGAAGACATGGATCTGATCATGTAAGACGGCTCAAAGCCGCGACAAGGGCCGGGGGGTACGCCCCCCGCCCTTCCAAGGGGGTTCCCATGGCTATGGAAATACTTGAAGAACGCCGCACGTCCATCAAGGAAAAGGGAAGCAAGGGCGGGGGCTGCTGCAGCGGCGACGGCCTGCGTTGCGATACGGCCAGCGTGGCCGGTTCCGTGAGCCAGCGGGCCTGCGTGTACTGCGGTGCGCGCGTGGTGTTAAACCCCATTACCGACGCGTTTCATATTGTTCACGGCCCCATCGGCTGCGCCAGCTACACCTGGGATATTCGCGGCAGCCTCACAAGCGGGTCGGAACTCTTCCGCAACAGTTTTTCCACCGACCTGCAGGAAAAAGACATCGTCTTTGGCGGCGCCGAAAAGCTCACCCGCGCCATTGACGAGGCCGTGGCCAACTACGCGCCCAGACTCATCTTTGTCTACGCCACCTGCATTGTGGGCGTGATCGGCGACGATGTGGAGGCCGTGTGCCGCAATGCCGAAAAAGTGCACGGCATACGCGTTATCGCGGTCAAGGCTCCGGGGTTTTCGGGCACCAAGTCCACGGGCTACCGCATGGCCTGCAACGCCCTCGTGCAGCTTATGGAGCCGCACAAGGACCAGCCCAAGATCAAGGGCGTCAACATCCTTGGCGACTACAACCTCGCGGGCGAAATGTGGATCATCCGCAACTACCTGCGTGAAATGGGCATTCCCATTGTGGCCACGCTCACCGGCGACGCCGCGTACGAGACGCTCATCAAGGCCCCGGCTGCCCAGCTCAACATTGTGCAGTGCGCAGGCTCCATGATGTATCTGGCCCGCCGCATGGAAGACGAAATGGGCGTGCCCTGGATGCGCGCCAGCTTCTTTGGGGTGGAGGACACCTCCACAGCCCTGCGTCAGGTGGCCGAACGCCTCAACGACGACTACGCCAGGCGTCAGGCCGAGGCCCTTATTGCCGAGCGCGGCGCCAGAGCCGAGGCTTTTCTTGAGCAGTACAAGCCGCACTTTGTGGGCAAAAAGGCCGCCATCTTTGTGGGCGGCGGCTTCAAGGCCATATCGCTCATCCGGCAGTTTAACGAAATGGGCATCGAAACCGTGGTGGTCGGAACCCAGACCGGCAAGCCTGAAGATTATGAAATCATTTCAAGCCTGGTGAACCCCGGCACCGTCATACTGGACGACGCCAACCCGGCGGAGCTTGAAACATTCATGAAGCAGAAAGGCGCGGATATTCTGGTTGGCGGCGTCAAGGAACGCCCCCTGGCCTACAAGCTCGGCATTGCCTTTTGCGACCACAACCATGAACGCAAGCATGCCTTGGGCGGTTTTGAAGGCGTGGAAAACTTCACCCGCGAGGTGAACCTTTCGATCAACAGCCCTGTGTGGCAATTCACGCGCAGCAACGCCTCATTTGCCGGGGCGGCGCAGGCGCAGGCCAATCTGGTGCGCCAGGCACTGGCCGCAAGAGCAGCACATTTCTAGCACAGCGTAATCGGCTTGCACGCAGTTTGCCCGCCGCCGCGGCCACTGGCCGCCTGGAACAAAGGAGAAGACAATGAGCGCCAATCTTGTCAACCTGAATACAAATCCCTGCAAGATGTGCATGCCCATGGGTTCGGTAAGCGCCTTCTACGGCATCAGCAAGAGCATGAGCATTCTGCACGGTTCGCAGGGGTGCAGCACCTATATTCGGCGGCACATGGCAACCCACTACAATGAGCCGGTAGATATCGCCTCGTCTTCACTTACGGAAGAGGGAACAGTTTTTGGCGGTACAAAAAATCTGCTCAAGGGGCTTGAAAACCTCATCAAACTGTACAACCCCGAGGTGATCGGCGTATCCACCACCTGTCTGGCCGAGACCATCGGCGAGGACGTGCCCGCCATTATCAAGCAGTTCAAGGATGAACACCCCGAGGTGACGGCCACCATCATCCACGTGTCGTCGCCCGGCTACGGCGGCTCGCAGTACGAGGGTTTTTTTCGCGCGTTGCACGCCATTGTGCGTCACGTCCCCATGGATTCCGCGCCTAACAACCTGGTAAACATCATCACCGGGCACCTCTCGGCGGCGGACACAAGGGCGCTCAAAGCGCTGCTGGACGCCTGCGGCCTTGACTACGTGCTGCTGCCCGACCTTTCGCAAAACCTTGATGGCGGACACGAAGACAACTACAACCGACTGCCCCAGTACGGCACGACGCTTGCGCGTATTGGCCGCATGGCCGGGGCGCGGATCACGCTTGAGCTTTCGCCCTTCTGCCCCGAGGAATATTCGCCCGGCGCGTATCTGCGCGATACCTGGGGCGTGCCGCTTCTACGCATGAACCTGCCCGTGGGCCTGCGCGATACCGACGCCTTTGTGGCCACGCTCGAAGCGCTTGGCGGATCCATCCCCGCCGCTGTGCGCGAAGAGCGCGCCCGGTACCTTGACGCCATGATCGATGCGCACAAATACAACGCGCAGTGCCGCGTTGCCGTATTTGGCGAACCGGACATGGTGCTGGCCCTTGTGCGCGCCACGAGCGAAAACGGCGCTGTGCCCGTGGTGGCAGCCACTGGCAGCCGTTGCGCCGCCTTTGAAAAGACGCTTGCGCCCGACATGGCCCAGGCCACGGAAACGCAGTTCAGCGGCGACTTTGACATTCTCAATTTTGCGGACTTTGCCGGCATTGAAAACGCGCTGCTGGCCCGCAAGGCCAACCTCATGCTGGGCAATTCCGACGGCCGCCGCATCGAGGAGAGCCACCATGTCCCGTTGCTGCGGTACGGCTTTCCCATTCACGACAGGGTCGGCGGGCAGCGCACGCGCCTGTTGTTTTATGACGGCTCGCTCTGCCTGATGGAAGCAACGGCCAACGCCATGCTGCAACACACCGAGAACAGCTTCCGCGAGGAGCTGCTTAACAAATACTTCAAGGATGAAGCCTCCATGCAGGCTGAAGCCTCCCACATTGAAGTTGCCGAACCAGCCAGCGGGCAGGCAAGCGCCGCAGTTGCGCCCGTTGCCGCCTCCGCGCTCAACGAGCTGGTGGCCCCAAGCACTGCCATCATTGCGGAGCGCACCAAGTCCCACCCCTGTTTCAGCTGCGGGGCCTGCTCCACCTCGGCGCGGCTGCACCTGCCCATCGCGCCCAAGTGCAACCTGAGCTGCAACTACTGTCTGCGCAAGTACGACTGCGCCAACGAGAGCCGCCCCGGCGTCACCACAGCCGTGCTTACCCCGGCCCAGGCCTTTGACCGCTTTATGTCCGTCAAGCGCGACATGCCCAACCTCACGGTTGTGGGCATCGCTGGCCCCGGCGATTCACTGGCCAACCCGCATGAGACCTTTCGCACGCTGGAGATGATCCGCAGGGAAGACCCCAATATCACTTTCTGCATGTCCACCAACGGTCTGGCCCTGCCGGAATACGTGGAGGACATGAAGCGCGTCGGCGTGAGCCACGCCACCGTGACCATCAACGCCGTCGATCCCGTCATTGGCGCGCAGATCTACAAGTTTGCCATGTACCGCGGCAAGCGCTACACGGGCGAAACCGCCGCGGCCCTGCTGCTGGCCAACCAGATGGCGGGCCTGCGGGCCCTCACCCAGGTGGGCATTGTGAGCAAGGTCAACACAGTGCTGCTCAAGGGCATCAACGACGGGCACATCCCGCAGGTGGTTGAAACCGCGCGCGAACTTGGCGCGGTAATGACCAACATCATGCAGCTCATCCCGGTCAAGGGCAGCGTTTTTCAAAACATGCCCCTTGTGAGCAACAAGGAGCTCATGGACATGCGCCGCAGCTGCGAGCCAACGCTCAAGCAGATGTACCACTGCAAGCAGTGTCGCGCCGATGCCGTGGGCCTGCTGGCCGACGACAGGTCCATCGACTACCGCCCGCCCGTGGCCGAAAAGGCCCCCGTGGTGGAAGAAGCCAAGCCCGCCGTGGCCCGCAAGATACGCATCGCCGTTGCCTCCAAGACCGGCATGACCGTTGACCAGCACTTTGGCCAGGCAGAGCAGTTCTACATCTACGAAAGCGACGGCGACGCCGCCAGCTACGTCGAAACGCGCAGCGTCTCCCGTTACTGCAATGGCATGGACGATTGCGGTGAAAAGGCGGGGCGCATGGCGGGCATTCTGGCCGCCGTGGACGACTGCAAGGGCGTGCTTGCCCTGCGCATTGGCGAAAGCCCGCTCAAAAAGCTTGTGACCAGAGGTATACGCGTGTTCACCCTCTACGAAAATGTGGACAAGGCCGTGAATGACGCCGCCAGGGCGCTCTGCGGATAATTCCGGCCCATTCCACCGGCCTGACCGGAGGCAAACCGGTCAGGCCGGGGCACACGCCAACTTTGCCAAGAGGTTATTTCCATGCCTCAACTGGTGGACAGAACGCTCTGCCTGCTGTACCGGGTGCTGCCAGCCGCGCACTCGCAGGAGCAAAGGCAGACCTCGGACGCATTTGCGCTCTGGGCCGGGGAATGGATCGACCTCATGCACCATATGGGTTTTGTGGTCGAAATTCCCCCTGACCTGCAGTTTGCCTCAGCCAGCGCCAAGGCCCGTCGTACGGGCAAACGCCCGGCCCCTTGCGGCCCCTGGGCGAGGCTGAGCGGCTGCTGCGATGCGCTCTATACCTTTGAAACCGACCTGTGGCCGCGCTTTGCCGCCATCAGGGATACCCTGGAATTTTGCCCCGGCGACCATTCGGGCTGCGCCACGGCCCTGGCGGTGATGTGGCTGCTCAAGGGCGGCCCCCGCGTGGCGGGCTGCATTGGCGGCTCGACCCTGCACGGCCCCGATGCCGGCCCTGCTCTGGAAGAAGTGGCCCTGAGCCTGCACGCCCAAGGGCTCGACACCGGCCTGACAAACCTTGAAAAACTGCCCCGCGCCACGGCCCTGCTGACTCAGGCGGGCTTTGACATATCCCGCCACAAGGCAGTGCTGGGCACGGATGTTTTTGCGGTCGAATCCGGCATTCATGTGGACGGCATTGCCAAAAAACCCGTGCTCTACGAGCCGTATCCGCCAGCCACCGTCGGTCTTGAGCGCCACATTGTGGTGGGCAAGCATTCCGGTCGTGTTTCCGTGCGTCTCAAGGCCCGCCAGATGGGTTTAACCTTGCCGCGCGCGGCGGAAGAACATATACTCGAAAAAGTTCAGCAGCTGGCCGAGAGCCAGCAGTGCAGCCTGAGCGACGCCCAGTTTCTCGACCTGTGTCACACATGCCATCCCCCCGAATCCTTGTCTTATGCCCGAACGGACTGTTGCGGTCTTTCGGGTGCAACGGCTTCTGCGGAGGTGGGCCATGCCTGAGATCATTATTGTCGACACTACCCTGCGCGACGGCGAGCAGGCTCCGGGCTTCGCCTTTGCCCCCGCCCTCAAGATACGCCTGGCGTCCATGCTGGACGAGGCGGGCGTGGACCAGATTGAGGCGGGTGTTCCCGCCATGGGCGAAACCGAAAAAGCTACCATCCGCTCCATCCGCGAGGCCTGCGCCACGGCCCGCATCTCTACCTGGAACCGCCTGCGCGAGAGCGACGTGCGCCACTCCTTTGACTGCTCGCCCCACATCATCCACCTGTGCTGTCCCGTCTCTGACCGACAGATCAAGGACAAACTCAAAACCACCCGCGCCGAAGTGCTGGCCTCGCTGGCCAAATGCGCCGCTCTGGCCGCAAGCCGTGGGGCGGAAGTGACCGTGGGCTTTGAAGACGCATCGCACGCCTCGCCCGACCAGCTGCGCGAAGCGGCGCGGGCCGCGCGGCAATGCGGGGTTGTGCGCGTGCGCCTCAGCGATACCGTGGGCTGCTACACTCCCGACAAGGTCTGGCGGGCCGTGCGCATGCTGCGCGAAACTGGCGTGGATGTGGAAATTCACGCGCACAACGACTTTGGCATGGCCGTTGCCAACTCCCTCATGGCAGTCAATGCCGGGGCCCGCTACGTCAACACCACACTGTGGGGCATTGGCGAGCGGGCGGGCAACTGCGGTCTGGCCACCTTTACGGCGGCTGCGGGGCGGCTGGGCAATACGTCCTGCGCGGTAGACGCCCGCAAGGCCCTGGAACTGGAGCGCCTTGCGGCCACGCTGCTGCCGCAAAAATCCATGAACGGCTGGGGCAAGCATCTGGGGTACGGGTATGGCACCTGCCCCTTTGGCTTATAGTGGCGCAACATACCTTTATTATATTACGGCATATAAATAGACGTTATTTTAAATAACTATATTACTGGTTGCCGCTAACACTCTGGACGCCCCCAGCATACGGAGATAGCCATGAAATGCGACTGCATTGCAGTGCTGGAAAATACTGATAATTCAATAACCACCATGGAAAACTGCACGCACCTTTCTGTCTGGCTGCGCGACTGGAGCGTCGGCAAAGGCTGGCATGCCGCGGAATCCGTACCTTTTTCGCTTGAAGGGTGCGACACGCTTGCCAAGATGCGCGACAAGCTGCGGCAACTGGCCAGCCTGCTGCCTGCAGATTCAGCCATTGCCGGGGCCAGCATCTCAGGCGTGGCATATAACGAGCTCAGCCGCATGGGTTTTTGCCTGTGCGAGCTTGATGCCTTTACGCCCCATATTCTCGACGCCCTTGCCAGCGAAATACTCGCTTCCGCCCAGGGCGAGGCGGAGGTTCCCACAGCGCCCACGCCCACAGATGCGCCCGGCGTGTACAGCATCAATCTTATGGAAGTTCAGGCCGCGCACCCCGACATCACCTCAAAAAAGCCCTGCGCCCCTTTTTGGCCTCCACGCCCTTTGTGGAGCTTAAAATCATCTGCGGGCACATGCCGCCGTGGCTTGAGGAACACATGCGCCAGCACCGCCTGACCTGCTCCATTGCCCGGCAGGAAGACGGAACCGTTCACGCCAGCATTTCGCACGCCCTCTGCGGCGAGACCTCGCCCAGTGGGCTTCAGGAGCACAGATCATGAGCATGACGCTGCAACTCGAAACAGTATTTACCCCCTACGGCCCAATTTCAGACGTACACGTGCTCTCGCGCTGGGCGGACGGCGCTCCGCAGGACTGCCGCCTGCTGACAAAGGATACCGTACCCACGCCGCAGGGCTGGCTTGTGCCGCTCTACGATCCGGAAGACGTGCGCCGCAGCAGCGGCAAGAGCTTCAGCCTTTACCCCAACGGCATGTGGCGCAACCTTGAGCTGCAAAGCCAAACCACCGTAAGCACGCCTCTGGGCGACATGTCCGCCGAATGGCTGGCATGGCACGGAAACGGCGCGCTCAAGCGCATACTGCTGCGAAAGGGCAAACTGAGCGGCTACTGGACAGAGGAGGACGAGCGCAAACTGGCCACAGAGCTCAGCCTTGACCTGTACGGGCAGGATATCTGCGCCAAGGTGCAGGGACTGCGCTATTACCCATCTGGCTTGCTTGAAAGCGTCACCTTCTGGCCGGGAGAAAACATCCGTCTTCTCACCCCGCTCGGCCCCATGCCTGTGCGGTACGGCTGCGCCTTTTACGACAACGGCGCGTTGCGCAGCTGCGAACCCTCGCGGCCTGTGCACGTGCCCACGCCCCTGGGCGATCTGACGGCCTACGACTCCACGGCTTCGGCCATTTGCGGCGACGTCAATTCCCTGTGTTTTTTTGAAAACGGCGCGGTTTCGAGCCTTGTCACCGCCGCATGCTCGCTGCGCTGGCTTGCAGACGGCAAACAGCACAGCATTTCGCCGCGTATGGAAAAAGACCAGCTCACCATGCTGCGCACCGTGGTGGTTCCCCTGCGGCTGACGTTCTTGCCCGACGGGCTGGTGCAGATGGACGACGGCCAGCGGGTCATGCTGGCCATGACGCAGGACATATCTGTTGCGCCCTTTGTGGCTCTGCCCGACATGCGGCCAGGGCATTAGTGCCTCCCGCGTCAGAATGCCCGATTGCTGTCGGCGCAAGCCCTCCCTGCAAGTATTTTGCAGCGCGATTCTGTCAAAATCCGTGCTGGAGCAGACCGCCGTTTACGGCACTTATCTGCTCCAGCACGCTCAATTTGTGTAATACTACAGCTATTACAATAAGTTACACATACAATTTTACAACGGGCACAGCCAGTACGATGCGCCTTGCGCTGTGCAGGTTCGCGGTGTTAGATTGCCGCAGGAGGCGGCATGGAAGTTCCTTTGCTCTATGAAATAGTCATTATTTTTCTTCTCTCAATCTTTGTCACCATTGTCTGCAACAAAATCAAACTGCCTGCAACAGTGGGCTTTTTGCTTACAGGCGTTTTGTGCGGCCCGTCCCTGCTCGGTATCGTCAAGGACATGCAGGCCATTGACCACATTGCTGAAATCGGCGTTGCCATGCTGCTGTTCACCATCGGCATGGAACTGTCGGGCGAGGCCCTTAACCGGCTGAAGCGTCCGGTGTTTCTTGGCGGCAGCCTGCAGATCGGTCTGACGGTTCTTGCCGTGGCGGGCATTGCCATGCTGCTGCGCGACGCCACGTACCAAAAAGGCCTTTTCTGGGGATGTCTTGTGGCGCTTTCGTCCTCGGCCATCGTGCTGCGCATATTGCAGGAGCGCGGGGCCACCAGCACGCCCACAGGCCGTCTTTCGCTTGCCATCCTTGTGTTTCAGGACATCATGGTTGCGCCCATGCTGTTGTGCGTGCCCCTGCTGGCGGGTACGCTTGAGCTTTCGCTGCAGGGAGCGGTTTTTTCCACCCTGCGAGTGGTAGTGGTGCTGGGCGGCGTGCTGCTGTTCGCCCGCTTTGGGCTCGACAGGCTCATGGAAGCCGTGGTGCGCACCCGCACCAGAGAAATTTTGCTGCTCTCGACCCTTGGCCTGTGCCTTGGCATGGCCATGCTCACCAACTACTTGGGGCTCTCGCTCTCGCTTGGGGCCTTTTTGGCAGGTTTGATGCTTGCCCGCTCGCAGTACAGCATGAGCGTCATTTCGGGTATTTTGCCCTACCGCGACGTGTTCATGAGCCTGTTTTTCATCTCTGTGGGCATGATGCTGAACCTTGAGTTTTTTTTGCAGCATTTTGTGGCCATCATTGTACTGACGGCGCTGTTCATCGTCATAAAATCCCTGCTGACCCTGCCCTCGGTACTGGTGCAGGGCTATCCTCTGCGGGCGGCCATCATCACCTCGCTCTCACTCGCGCAGGTGGGCGAATTTGCCTTTGTTCTGGCGGCGTCGGGCCTGAACGCCAAGCTTTTTGACATGAACGCCTACCAGACCTTCCTTGACGTGAGCGTGCTCACCATGATGCTCACACCTGGCCTTATGGCCGTTGCACCCCGCGTTGCCGACATGATCACCGGCAAGCGCAACGCGCATAAACTTGCCGCAGCAGAAAACCAGGAAGGCGCCTGCGCCATGGATGACCACCTGATCATTGTTGGCTTTGGCATCAGCGGCAAACACCTGGCCCATGTGGCCCGCGAGTCGGGCCTTTGCTACACCATCCTCGAAATGAACCCCGAGACCGTGACCCGGTACCGGCACAAGGAGCCCATCTCGCACGGCGACGCCTCGCAGCCCATAGTGCTTGAACATCTGGGCGTCACCAAGGCCCGCGTGCTTGCCATCGTCATTTCCGACCCTTCAGCCGTACGCGCCATTGTTATCGAGGCCCGACGCTTTAACCCCCACCTGCACATCATTGCCCGCACGCGCTTTGTGAGCGAGGTTGCCCCCCTGCGCGCCCTGGGCGCGGACGAAGTGATCGCCGAAGAATTTGAAACATCCATCGAGGTGTTCAGCCGCGTGCTCACGCGGTATCTGGTGCCCCGACAGGACATCGATTCTTTCGCCGCCCGCATCCGGCAAGAGAATTACCGCATGATCCGCCGCATGAGCGCCTCGGCAAACCCGCTCGACGCCATGGTCAGCCGCCTGCCCGACATGGGCGTGCAGAGCATGCGGCTTGCAGCATCATCTCCCCTGTGCGGCATCAGCCTTGCCCAAAGCCAGATGCGCCGCAAATATGGCGTGACGGTCATTGCCATTTTGCGCAAGGGCGCGACCCAGGCCTCGCCTGAACCCAATGATCTGTTTGAAGCTGACGACGTTGTTTATCTGTTTGGCAGGACAGACAAACTGCTTGCAATTGCGCCGCTTTTTTCCGGCCCGCTGCGCGAATCGGGCAAGGACAACAGCCCGCCGCCCAGGGCGGCATAGCCTCCGGCTCTGCCTACGGAGGATTGCGGAGCAGCGAAAAGATTGCTCGCCGCAGGGCTTGGAGCTTGCGCATTTTGGCATTGCCGTCTATTAGAAATGTTTACAGATACACCTACGGGAGCAACCCGCTGGGCTGCCCGCTGACAAACCGCCTCAAGGCGGCATGGATGTACTATGCTTGACGACAGCCTGCTGCGCGCCCTGCTTGGCGAATCGCGCAGCATCGCCATTATCGGCGCCAAGGACAAACCCGGTCAGGCCGTGGACAGAGTGGGCCGTTACCTGGTGGATCAGGGATACCGCGTGTTCCCTGTTCATCCCGTGCGCAAGACCGTCTGGGGGCTGCCAGCGGCGACCTGCCTTGCCGAGCTGCCCGAACCGGTAGACATCGTCAACCTGTTTCGCGCGCCAGAATACTGCCCCGGCCATGCGCGGGAAGTGCTGCAGCTGGGCTGGAAACCCCGGCTCTTCTGGATGCAGCTTGGCATACGCTCAACCGAAGCACGCCAGGCACTGGCCAAAACGGGCATAGCCCTGGTGGAAGATTCCTGCATCATGGTGGAACACGCGCGGCTGCTGCGCCCCTCATTCACGACTCAAGGCCAAGGATTATAGCCCATGCCCGCCGTTCATGGAGACTCCGTTTTCAACTGCCGCATGTGCGGCCACTGCTGCGAAGGCAGGGGAGGCATTGTTGTCAGCCCAGCCGACCTGACCCGACTGGCCGCGCACATGCAACAACCCCCGCAACAGGTGGCTGAAGGCTACTGCGAACGCATTGGCGGCAAGCTCAAAATCCGCTGCGGCGACGACGGCTACTGCATATTTTTTCATCAGGGCAGCGGCTGCGGCGTACACGAGGGCAAACCGGCCATCTGCCGGGCCTGGCCTTTTTTTCGCGGCAATATCGAAGACCCGGCGAGCCTTGCCATGGCCAAAGAATTTTGCCCCGGTATCGAACCTGACGCCACACATGCGCAATTTGCGCGTGAGGGGCGCGAATACCTGCGTAAAAACGGCCTGCTTGCTTCCGATGCTTCCTGCGAAGCCAACGCTCTTATCCTCAAGTAGCCATGCGACGTCGCCCTTCCCGCCAAATCTCGCTTAAAGAATGCTACGACATTCTCAAGCTGAAAAAAAACGCCGACACGGCCGACCTCAAGCGGGCCTACCGGCGGCGCGCGTTTGAACTGCACCCGGACCTCAACCCCGACAACCCTGCGGCCAGCCGGGAGTTTCAGCTGCTCAACGAGGCCTACGTGGCGCTCAGTGCCGTACTCAAGCACGAGGACACGGTACAGGCAGCCACAGAGGCCAGCAGGGCCGCCCAAGAGGAAGGCAGGGCGCAGGCCGCAAAAGGCGAAGCCGCTGAAGAACAATCCGAGCGGCAGGCCTCTGCCCAGGCGGAAAAAGAAAGCCAATCCAAGTCCAGCCCGGAGGGGGAAACGACCCGACAGGATGCTGCAGGCCGGGCATCCGGCCCTGCAGGCGCTGCAGGCCCCGCGTCAGATACTGCTGACAACCGGCAGCAACGGACAAACGGCGCTGCAGCCGGGCAACAGACCGCGCAAAACGGCTATTCCGAGCACGATGTGCTGCGCGACCTGCTGACCGACCCCTTTGCCCGCCGTGTTTTTGAAGATATTTACAGCGAGCTGAACCGCCAGCAGCAGGAAAAAGCCCCGCCGCGGCAGGAAGAACCCGCGCCAGAGCAGCCCAGCCCCAAAGCGGCGGCTGCGGAAAAACGCACCGTCAGGCTGCACCAGAGCAATCTGGCCTGGGGCACGGCCAAGTGGAACAAGGATCACAGCAAGGGCGTTACCGGCATGGTCAAGGGCTGGCTGCGCAGGCAGATCGACGAGGAGCAGACCCTTGCCCTGCCCTCGGCCAACCTGGCGCCCGGCAAGCGGGTTCGCCTGCAGATACGTCAGGCGATCTCCGGCGAGCTCAAGACAGTAGACATAACCTTGCCGCCCGATTTTGCCGTAGGCAAACCCATACGGCTGCGAGGCCTGGGCAAGCGCGTGGGCCCCTGGCAAGGCGACCTGTATCTCATACTGACCAACGAATAACCGCCGGTCAGCTGCACACCAGTGGCTGGGCCGTCAGCGCCCAAAACTTCGCACAAAAAAGGCTCCTCGCGGAGCCTTTTGCATTTCAGGGCCGTGCGCCCAAGAAGCGCATAGCCTGACAAAATAGCGGATCACGGGCCAAACCGGGCTACTCGCTTTCTACATGAAAGCCAAAATCGCCGCTTTCCTCGCCGTCCACCACATAGCGCAGGCGCTCCTGCACGCTGTTGTCCGCGTTAAAGGTGAGCACAACGGGTTTACGATTGTACAGGTCCTGAGGGCCGTCCACAAATTCGTACGCGCTGATGATAACCTCATCGCCGCGCTGACAGGCACGGGCCGCAGCTCCGTTGAGGATGCAGCAGCGCGAGCCGGGCTCGCCGTAGATAACGTAGGTTGAAATGCGCTGACCGTTGCTTTTGTTCCAGATATACACAAATTCCAGCGGGTAAATGCCCGCCTCGCGGCATTGCTCCGGATCAAGCGTTACCGAGCCGTGATAGTTGAGGTCGCAGCCGGTAACACGTATGCAGTGCAGTTTAGCGCGCAGTATTTGCAGCATGACAAGCTCTCTTGCGCGGTCGCCCCCGCGCTAAAATAAAAAGGTCGCCCGTGCGACCATAAAATTGCCGTGGCCAGATTGCCCAGCCCGCATATGCTGCTTCAGCGAAACCCCGCGTATCTGCAGCCCAGACAGGCAGATACGCTACGCAAGCAACGTGATGCTCACAGCTGCCGCAGGGGGGGGCGAAAGGCCCGTCGCGGTCGCAACACTCCGGGCCGCATGGGCGGTGTGAACCTAGATATATGACCGAAAAAAATCAATAGGCCTTGATGTACTCGTCCATATTTTCTGCAGAGCAATTGCGGCTGACCCAAAAAGCAGACGCCCAGACCATCAAGGCTGTGGCCTGCGTATCATCCAGACTTTTAATCTTGGTTTCAAGGCTAGATTTGCTGGCTCCGTGGCGCAAATGCACCCCGTTGACGTCACAGGCATCCGTTACGCGCAGCAAGAGGTAGGAAAGCCGCGTGTGATCAGGCATGAGCTTCATATCCTTGTGGGCTTCCACAATGGTTTTGAGTTCTGCCGCGCTAAAAATGTGCTTGATACCCGTGATGGCCCGAAAAAACGTATCCACCGCCCAAGGCAAAATAAACTCCGCCCCGGCGCTTTTTGTGCGAAAGTAGTCCTTGAGCCAGCGTTCCTGATCGTCGTTAATGCGTGCTGCGACCTGCGGCATGATGCCCCCGATGATGCGTGCGGCCTGGCGCAAGTTCGCCAGGCATCGTGTTACGCCATCTTTTCTTTTTGCGCTACACTACCTGCCCGTGAATTTCAAGATAAAATCTAGACTTTTTTGCAGAAACATCACCCGCGCATACCGCCGCGCCTGTCCCAGGGCTAAATACCGCACCGCAAGCGCGCCTGCATTGCCCGGCACAGTCCATGGGCAAGACTTGCCGCGCACTGTGATTACGCGTACCTATAAACACTACCATTAAGGAGTTTACATGCTGCAGGCCAATGAGGCTGGGCAAAACCAACTGAACACTGCCTGGCAGGCGGGGAGTGCAATGCAACATGACGCGGTTCGTTCCGCCTTGTTGCGCATGCACGCGGCAACCGTACTGTTTGGCGTTTCTGGTATTTTTGGCAAGTTGTGCCAATGTTCAGCCATTGACCTTGTCTGCGGACGGGCCATGGTTGCAGTTGCGGCTCTTGCGGGCCTGTGCCTCATGCAGCGCAATCCCCCCTGGCGGGGGGTCACAGCGCGCGACCTCGCGGGCCTGGCCGTGAGCGGCGTACTGCTGACGCTGCATTTTGTGACGTTTTTTATGGGCATCAAGCTTGGCGGCGTGGCCGTGGGCACGCTTGGTTTTGCCTGTTTTCCCGCATTTACGGCGCTTTTTGAGGCCATTGCCTACCGCGAACGCCCCAGCAAGCGCGAGATGCTGTGCATCGTTATGGTCAGCATTGGTCTGGTGTGCCTTGCGCCGTCGTATTCTCTGGCCGACACGGCCACGCACGGGCTGTTGTGGGGCATAGCCTCCGCAGCGGTGTACGGTCTGGTGGCCATAGCCAACAGGCACTTTGCCGGTGGCATGTCGGGCATGCACACCTGCTGGTGGCAAAATGCGGTTATCATCCTTTGCCTGCTGCCCTTTGCCGGGCAGGATTTTTCAGCCATTGTCCCGCTTGACTGGCTGTGGATCGTCTGCCTGGGACTTTTGTGCACGGCGCTGGCATACAGCCTTTATGTGAGCAGTCTCACGGTTCTCAAGGCCCGGCAGGCGGCAATCATCATCACCCTTGAGCCCGTGTACGCCATTGTTATTGCATGGCTGCTTCTGGGCGAAACCCCTGGTCTTGGCATCATAGCGGGCGGCACGCTCATCCTTGGAGCCGTTTTTTTTGCTCAGCAGACGATGACTTGCATCGCCTGCCAGATGCTACGCAGACCGGAACCTGAAACCTTTTGATTACTTAATGACAAATTCGATGACTTTAATAATTTTTACATCTTAACAGCATAAAGTGTTAAAAAAAATTGGCGATATTGATTCTTATACGCATATAACCGTGATTGCTCGCCGTGAGCAATTCAACGACGACATACATATTTAAACTGTTGCAAGCGTACCATTATAATAGTTGGCTACCGCAATCACCGGAGGATTGTATGCCAAAGATATCGTTTAAAAGCGTAAACACTGCATTATCAGTAATTTTAAGCATAATATTGCTTATTGGTGTTTCCGCTCTTGTTGCTTATGTTGGCAAATCATCTTACAGCATCATCAATGAAACGTCTGTTGATGGCATGCGCATAATCAACAAAGGTCTCATTGCGAGCGTTAACGACCTGATTGATGCGAACATGAGCATGATCAAGGTTCCTGCGCAGAGCGGCCAGGCGAAAAAAGCCATTGAAGGCGACAGCGCAGACATGGACAACCTGATCAAGGCACTCCTAAAAGAGTATAAGGGCATCAACTCCATATTTGTTTTAAACAGCCAGGGGGTAGCCGTATCCGGCGCGTCCGACACGGGCGAGTCATTTATAGGCAACAACTATGGTGAACGGGGATATTTCAGGACAGCAATGCAGGGTAAGGATGCCATAGACCCCAATATCATCGTTGCCAAAACCACAAAAAAAGAAGTTCTTGCCATTGCAACGCCCATTCTGGGCGACAACGGCAAGCCCATTGGCGCAGTATGCGTGACGCTGAACTGGGCAAATTATATCAAGAGTCACATACTCAACATCAAGGTTGCTGATCAAGGCTATGCCTTTATCATTGATGCTAAGCACAGGATCATTGCTCACCCCAACTCCGACGTGCACATGACCGACGGCAGCAAGCTTGCCTTTGTGGATAAAGCCCTGCAGACAAAAAACGGCTTTTTGGATTATGAATTCATGGGCAAAAGCAAGGTGCTGGTCTTTAATACCATTGAAAGAACAGGCTGGCTTGTCTGCACGTCGGCCTTTGCAGACGACCTTGCACGAGACGCCATTGCGCAGCGCAACACGCTGATTTTGTTTGCCGTAGGTATTTTTGTAACACTGCTTGGCAGCATTATCTTTATGGTGCGCAAGGTCATCACAACCCCGCTCAAAAACATTATGGACTACAGCGCGCAGATTGCGCGCGGCGACTTCAAGGCCATGCTCAAGGGCAACTTCAGCTTTGAACTGGCCGAACTCGCGGGCAATTTCACGGAAACAACCGCAGTGCTGAAAAACCGTCTGGGGTTCGCTGACGGCGTGTTGCAGGGCATTACGTTTCCTGCGCTGGTTGCCGACACCGACGTGCGCATTACCTACGTTAACGAAGCCATGATCAAACTGGTGGGGGCCACCGGGCAACCCAAGGACTTTGTCGGAATGTCGGCAGCCCAGTTCTTTTACGGCGATGCCAACAGGCGCACCGTGAGCCACAAATGCCTTGAAGAAGGCACCAATGCTCACAACATTGAAACTGAAATGACCTTTTCAAACGGAGCGCACAAGTTCCTTCGCATTGACGCTTCGCTTATCAGAGATATTGACGACAATATTGTGGGAGCCATGACGCTGGTGTTTGACCTTACAGAAATCAAGCATCAACAAAATGTTATCGAGCAGCAGCGTGATGCGGTTGCACAGGTTGCCAAAGACGCAAACACGATTGCCGACCGGCTCTCCACCGCAACCGAAGAGCTCTCCGCGCAGGTTGAACAGGCCAGTCGCGGCGCGGATCTGCAAACGCAGCGCGTGTCTGAAACCGCCACAGCCATGGAACAGATGAACGCATCCGTACTTGAAGTGGCACGCAACGCCGGCGGCGCTTCAGACACTACCACCAACGCCAAAAGCAGGGCCGAACTCGGTGCGGAAGTGGTCAACAAGGTGGTGCAGGGCATAAACCAGCTGCACACGCAGGCCCTGACGCTCAAAAACGGCATGGCTTCGCTGGGCGAGCAGGCCCAGAGCATCGGCCAGATCATGACAGTCATCTCCGACATCGCCGACCAGACCAACCTGCTGGCCCTCAATGCCGCCATCGAGGCAGCACGCGCGGGCGAGGCCGGACGAGGATTTGCCGTTGTGGCCGACGAAGTGCGCAAGCTGGCGGAAAAAACCATGCAGGCGACCCGCGAGGTTGGCTCGGCCATCGAGGGCATACAGAGCGGCACAACGCAAAACATTGCCCAGGTCAACGACACGGTCAATACCATTGAGCACACAACAGAGCTTGCGGGCACCTCTGGCGCTGCCCTCTCTGAAATTGTGGTTCTGGTGGATCAGGCGGCAGACCAGGCGCATTCCATCGCTACCGCTGCCGAAGAGCAGTCCTCCACCAGCGACGAGATAAACAAGGCTGTTGAGCAGATCAACACCATCAGCGCAGAGACATCCTCCGCCATGGCCCAGTCTGCGACTGCAGTTTCAGAGTTGGCCACTCAGGCGCAAGCCCTCAAAAAGCTCATAGCGCAGATGGTTTCGTAAGCATACGATGGCTGGCGCGCACAACGCCAACCGCAAACAAGCACACATCAACCCCGGCGTCACCCCACGCCGGGGTTTTTCATCCATGCACGCTGAAACTGACGGCGGCTACCGGGCGCGCATGCAGCCCCTTGTAGCGTTAAAACACCGTCCCAACTGCCCACGCCCAGCATTGCAGAACAAGCCGCCTACCCCAACGGGCAACTACAGCAGGTTGACGGCCGCATGACTCGGATACCGCCGCCCTGTCGACAAAAGCCCGTTGCCGCGCAAACATCCGCGCGGCAACGGGCCTTGGCATGAACACTGAAACGGCAGCGGTCGCCATGGCTGTCAGGACAAAACCCTGGCCATGAGACGCACTCCGCCCTTAAATATCCTTGATCACGTCCTGCATGCTGTACAGTTTGCCGGGTTTCTGCCCTGCCATCCAGCCTGCTGCGCGGATGGCTCCGCGAGCAAAATTTTCGCGCGAGTGCGCCTGATGCGTCACTTCTATGCGCTCGCCAGGCCCCATAAAGTACACGGTGTGCACGCCCACCACATCGCCGCCGCGTATGGCCTGAATGCCGATCTGCTCCTTGGGGCGCGCGCCGATGATGCCGTCGCGGGCGGAGCAGCGCACGTCGTTGAGCTTCCAGTCGCGGGCCTCGGCCAGGCATTCGCCAAGGGTCAGGGCTGTGCCGCTGGGGCTGTCTTTTTTGCGGTTGTGGTGCAGCTCGACCATTTCAATATCGTAATCTTCGCCAAGGGCTTTGGTGAGTTGGGGCAGAATATTGAGCAGCACGTTGATGCCGATGCTCATGTTTGAAGCCCAAAAAATGGGGGCCTTGGCGGCCAAGGCGCGCAGCTCGTCCTTTTGCGCATCGGTAAAGCCGGTTGTGCCGATAACAAGGGCATTGCCGGTTTGCGCCACGGCTTTGGCGGAGTTAAGGCTCACCTCAGGCGCGGTAAAATCAATAACCACAGCCCCAGGAGCCTTGGGCAGCAGGGCCGCCAGGCTGTCTGCAACAGGACAGGCAGCGCCCGCAAGAGCGGCTATGCGCTCCGGGCTGTCCACCAGACCCGCAAGGGTGTACTGCGGGTCGGCTTCCACAAGCCCGCTGATGGTTTTGCCCATACGCCCGCTGGCCCCAACCACGATAATTGAAGTGCTCATAGCTTCTCCGTTTCCGTTATTCCGGCTCAATGCCGGATTCACGCAACAGGTTTCTGAATTCCGTTTCGTCCAGCACGGTTACGCCAAGCCCCCGCGCCTTATCAAGCTTGCTGCCCGCCTTTTCGCCCGCCACCAGATAGTCCAGTTTTTTGCTCACCGCACCAAGGGGAACGGCCCCGGCGGCCTCGGCCCACTTTTGCGCCGTGCCGCGCGGCACGCTGAGCGTACCCGTAAAAAGAATGGTTTTGCGGAACAGAGGCCCCAAGTTGGCTGTAAAACCCTCGGCGCTCTGCTCATTAAAACGAAGATCGCTTTCAACACGCACGGGCCACGGCCCATTTTCCTTAAGCCGTGCCAGCTGCTCACGGTTGGCAGGGCTGTCAAAAAAATTGCGTATGGACGAAGCCACTTCCGGCCCCACGTCAGGCAGGGCCAGCAGGCTATCAACCGTGACGTTTTCCAGCTCGTCCAGATCGGCAAAACGCGCAGCCAACGTGCGGGCCGTTTGCTCGCCCACATGGCGGATGCCAAGAGCGCTGATAAGTCTTTGCAGGGTGGCGGTGTGCCGGGCATTTTCAAGCGCGTCCACAAACTTTTGGGCCAGCACTTCGCCCATGCGCTCAAAGCCCAGCAGTTCCTGCACGTTAAGGCTGAAGAGGTCTGCTGGCGACTGCACACGCCCGCTGGTCACAAGCTGTTCAATCCACTTTTGCCCCACGCCCTGAATATCAAGCCCGGCCTTGGAAACAAAATGGGTTATGGAACGCAGGCGGATGGCGGGACAGGCCAGGTTTTCGCACCGCCAGGCGGCCTCGCCCTCCTCACGGTACACGGGCTGACCGCAGGCCGGACAGGTACGGGGGAACTGATAAGGTTCAGCGCCAGCTGGCCGTTTATCGAGCACAGGGCCAACCACTTCGGGGATGACGTCGCCCGCTCGCTGCACAATGACGGTATCGCCCACGCGCACATCGCGCGCGCGGATTTCGTCCTCGTTGTGCAGGGTTGCGCGCGACACCATCACCCCGCCCACGGCCACGGGGGCCAGTACGGCCACCGGCGTGAGCGCCCCTGTGCGGCCCACCTGAATTTCTATGCCCTCAAGCAGGGTCTGCGCCTGCATGGCCGGAAACTTGAAGGCCACGGCAAAACGCGGCGCACGCGCCGTAAAGTCCAGGGCCTGTTGCGCTTCAAGGTCGTTCTGCTTGGCCACGGCGCCGTCAATTTCCATGGCGAATTCCGGGCGGTGCTCGCGCACCCAGTCAACGTAGTCTTCCACCTGCTGGGGGTTCTCGCACAGCTTGCCATCTGGCGGCGTTAAAAAACCGTATTCCTTCAGGCGTGCCATCAGCTCGGAATGCAGACGGCACGGCTGAGCCGGGGGCCACTGGGCATCGCCCAGGCTGTAAGCCAGAAAGCGCAGCGGGCGCGATTCCGTAACCGAGATATCAAGCTGGCGCAGGGTTCCGGCGGCGGCATTACGTGGATTGGCAAAGGTTTTTTGCCCCAGCGATTCCTGCCGCTCGTTGAGAGCGTCAAAGTCGTTTTTGTACATCACCACTTCACCGCGCACCTCAAGCCGCGCGGGAAACGGCCCCTCGCCCCTGAGGCGCAAAGGCACGGTGCGGATGGTGCGCACGGCCTCGGTAACGACTTCGCCAACCTCGCCATCGCCGCGCGTCAGGGCCTCCTGCAACACGCCGTCCACGTAGATGATTTCCAGCGCAAGGCCATCGAGCTTGGGGGTCGCACCAGAATGCCTGCGGCAGAGGGCCGTTGACTTCCGTATCCCATGCGCGGCGCATGCGCTCCACAAAGTCGCGCCACTCTTCGACAGAAAAGACGTTGTCCAGACCGTACATCTGGCGGGTGTGGGCTTTTTTGGCAAGGCCGTCCAGCAGCTTGCCGCCCACGCGCAGGGTGGGCGAATGGGCGGAGCGCAGCTCGGGCCAGTGGTCTTCAAGCGCGGCCAGCTCGTGAAACAGGGCGTCAAACTGGTCGTCCGAAATTTCCGGCGCGTCCAGCGTGTGGTACAGATAGTTGTGGCGCTCCAACTCTGCGGCCAGCCAGCGGGCGCGGTTGCGCTCCTCGTTGCTGGGGCCGCCAGCGCGGGCGGCGGCAAAGAGGCTGTTTTGCTCCTGCCTGCCGTTACGTGAATTTTGCGACATGAAAAAACCTTTTTTATGATCAGCCGGGCTTTCCTTGCGTTTGGCCTTGATCGTGGTCCCAGGGCAAACGACGGTTCCCGGCTCAACAGAAGCGGCAGCGCGCGCCTGTTTATTCGGGCATGGCGATAAGCCTTGCCCGCAAAATACGGATACGGTCGCGCAGCTCGGCGGCCTGCTCAAATTCCAGATCGCGGGCGGCCTGGCGCATTTCTTTTTCAAGCTTTGCCACAAGCACGGCGGTATCTTCGGCTGTCAGCGGCACTGCGTCGGGCTCGCGCTGTTTGCCCTTGCCCTTGCCGCGCCCGCGTGCGCCGCCGTGGCCGCCATCCTCCACATACAGGCTATCCAGCGGTGATTCAAGCGATTTGCGGGTACTCGTGGGGGTGATGCCGTGCTCTTGGTTGTAGGCCGACTGCTTGGCGCGGCGGCGCTCGGTTTCGCCCATGGCGGCACGCATGGAGTCGGTGATCTTGTCGGCATACAGTATCACCTTGCCCTGAGCGTTACGGGCGGCCCGGCCAAAGGTCTGGATAAGCGAACCGGTGGAGCGCAAAAAGCCCTCCTTGTCCGCATCCAGAATGCAGACCAGAGACACCTCGGGTATGTCCAACCCCTCGCGCAGCAGGTTGATGCCCACCAGCACGTCAAATTCGCCCAGCCGCAAGGCGCGGATGATCTGCATGCGCTCAAGCGTATCTATGTCCGAGTGCAGGTAGCGCGCCCGCACGCCCATGTTGCAGCAGTATTCCGTGAGATCCTCGGCCATGCGCTTGGTGAGGGTGGTGACAAGCACGCGCTCGCCCAGCGTCACCTTGCCCCGGCACTCGCCAAGCAGGTTTTCCATCTGTCCCTTGGTTGGGCGCACCTCGACAACCGGGTCCACAAGGCCCGTGGGCCGGATGATCTGCTCCGCCACAATGCCCTGGGCCTGATCCAGCTCGTACTTGCTGGGCGTGGCCGATACGTAAACCACCTGATTGAGCAGATTGGTGAACTCGTTGAACTGCAGGGGCCGGTTATCCAGCGCCGAGGGCAGGCGAAAGCCGTAATCCACCAGAGTCTGCTTGCGCGAGCGGTCGCCCTTGTACATGCCGCCCACCTGCGGAATGGTAATGTGCGACTCGTCCACAAACAGCAGAAAATCCTTGGGAAAGTAGTTGAGCAGGCACGACGGCGGCTCGCCCGGCTTGCGCCCGTCGAGGTGACGTGTGTAATTTTCGATACCATTACAATAGCCAAGTTCTTCAATCATTTCAAGGTCAAGCTGAGTGCGTTGCTCAAGCCGCTGGGCCTCTACAAGCTGGTTGTGCTCCTTGAAATATGTGAGCCGCACCGCCAGCTCGTCGCGTATGTCGCTGGCCGCCCGCTTGAGGTTGTCCTGCGCCGAGACAAAGTGGCTGGCCGGATACAGCACGGTTTTGCTCACCTCGGCCAGCACCTCGCCGGTGAGGGGGTCAATCTCGCGCATAAGGTCAATGTCGTCGCCAAAAAATTCCAGCCGCAGCGCCCGCTCATGATGGTAGGCAGGGATAATCTCGAGCGCGTCCCCCCGCACGCGAAACGTGCCCCGGTGGAAGTCGTAGTCGTTGCGCTCGTAGTGCACCTCCACCAGCCGGGTGATGAGCTTGTCCATGGGGAAGTGCTGCCCCACCTCGACGGGAATAACCATCTTGGCGTAGTATTCCGGCGAGCCAAGGCCGTAAATGCACGAAACAGAGGCGACTATAACCACGTCGCGCCGGGTCAGCAGGGCGTGGGTGGCGGCGTGGCGCAGCTTGTCTATGTTGTCGTTGATGGACGAATCTTTTTCAATATAGGTGTCCGAGGCGGGAACATAAGCCTCTGGCTGGTAATAGTCGTAGTAGCTGACAAATACTCCACCGCGTTGCGCGGAAACAACTCGCGAAACTCGCCGTACAGCTGCGCGGCCAGTGTCTTGTTGGGGGCCAGCACCAGGGCCGGGCGGTTGCAGCGGGCAATGACGTTGGCCATGGTAAAGGTTTTGCCCGAGCCGGTAACGCCCAGCAAAACCTGCGAGGGCACGCCCGCCTGTATGTTGTCCACCAGAGCGTCAATAGCCCTGGGTTGATCGCCGGTGGGCGTATAGGCCGTTTCAAGGCTAAAAGGGATGACCTGATTATCTTCCATAATATTCTGTTTTGGAGTAAGAGGACAGGATTACATCAATAACGAACGGGAATTGCCATGGAAAAAATCTTTGTTCCTTCGCAGATAGATCTGCCCCTTGACCGGGTTTTCATTGTGGCCGCCACTCTCAGCACATTCAAGGGCTGCCGCCACGTGGACGTGCAGATTTTCCGCCCCGGCGCCACCGATGCCGAGCTGGAAGCCATCAAGGACCTTGGGCTTGTGGCCCCGGCTGACCCTTCCGTGCCGGCAGAAGTGCTGCAGGGCGCCACCGAAGAAGCCGCTCTGCGCTGCGTGCTTGAATCCTTCACCACTGAAGAAAGCCACGCCCTGGTCGAATACCTTGAAAAACGCTACGCCGACCAGATTGAAAGAATCACGGTCTGCCCGCTCGACCTGCCCGTACCGATGGGCGTCGCGCCCCTGGCGGGCATCGGCGAGGGCAAGACCACGGGTTTTATCCGTTTTGACGCGGTACGCGACTACCCGCTGCCCTTCCCGGCCTACGGATTTTACGATCTGGCCGCCCAGAAGCCCTCCGCAGGGTAATAACTGTACACGAGCCCCCAGGGCAGCCAGGGAAACGGCAGGCCGCTTCCGGCCATTTCAGGCGTTGCGCAATGTTGTGCAGCGCCTGTTTGCGTTTGCGGGGCCAACGCCCGTGCAAGCTCGGCCTGAAATACAGCTCGCGGCAGCATCACGCCGCCCATGCGCATGATGTGCGGGGTTTCCTGCTGACAATCAAGCAGGGTTGCGCCGCGCTGGCGCAGTAGGGCCACCAGCCCGGCCAGCGCCGCCCGGGAGGCCTCAGGCCGGGTATGGAACATGGATTCGCCAAAAAGGCCCGCCCAAGGGCAACGCCGTACAGCCCCCCCACCAGCTCGCCGTCCTGCCATGCCTCGATGGAATGGGCATAGCCAAGGGCGTGCAGGTCTTCGTAGGCGCGCATCATGTCGTCAATAATCCAGGTGCCGCCCTCCTTGTCGCGCGGTGCGGCGCAGGCGCGTATTACGCGGTCAAAGGCGGCATTGTGGGTCAAATCAAAGGGATGGAGGCGCAATTTGCGGGCGCTGCGCGCTGGCAGGCAAAAGCCCTCAAGCGGCATGACGCAGCGGGGGTCGGGCGACCACCAGAGAATTGGCATGCCTTTAGAATACCAGGGAAAAATTCCACGGCTGTATGCGGCAACCAGACGCTCCGGCCGCAAATCGCCCCCCATGCACAGCAGGCCGTCGTCACGGGCTGATTCCGTAGGTGGAAATTGGGAGGCCAGTGCCGTAAATGCCCCGATCATAGCTTCCTTTGCTCACAGGCTTTGTTCAGCTTGCGCAGAGCACTATTCAATGCGTTGCGGGAGGTCATGCGGGCATTGAAAATATCCGCGCGCCAAGGCGTTGCAGCGCGCAAAAGCCGCATGCGGGCAGTGACGCAAACAGGCCGGAACTGCCGCAATCGGCAGCAGCTCCGGCCCGCCTTGCAATTTTGCCTATCAGGCGTCTACCGGCACAGGTTTGCGGTTTTTGGCCGCGCGGCCCTCATGCTCGAGCGCCAGATCGTCGCCCTTGACCGTCAGCTTGGCGCTGCCGCCCTTTTTGAGCGAGCCGAACAGCAGCTCGTGCGCCAGACGGTCTTCCAGCTCGGTGCGCAGCAGACGGCGCAGGGGCCGCGCCCCCATGGAGGGGTCAAAGCCTTTGCGGGCCAGCCACTTGCGGGCGCTCTCGGTCAGCGTAAGCGTTACGCCGCGCTGATCAAGGCTGGTGCGTATCTCGCCCACAAACTTGTCCACAATGCGCAGCATCATGGGTTCTGTCAGACTGCCAAAGGGCACCAGCGCGTCAAGCCGGTTGCGGAACTCGGGGCTGAATGTGTTTTCCACCGCCTTGAGGCCCTTGTGCGCCGCATCCTGCGGGGCTGTGCCGCCAAACCCCATGGCTGGCCGCGACATTTCAAAAGCCCCGGCATTGGAGGTCATGATAAGGATAACGTTCGAAAAGTCCGTCTTGCGCCCGGTGTTATCCGTCAGCGTGGCGTAATCCATGACCTGCAGCAGCACGTTAAAGATATCCGGGTGGGCCTTTTCCACCTCGTCGAGCAGCACGACGGAATACGGAGCCTTGCGCACCGCTTCGGTCATCAGCCCGCCCTGGTCAAAGCCCACATAGCCTGGAGGCGCGCCGATGAGCCGCGAAACGGAGTGCTTTTCCATATATTCGCTCATGTCGTAGCGCAAAAATTCCACGCCCATGAGTTTGGCAAGGCTGCGGGCCACCTCGGTTTTGCCCACGCCAGTGGGCCCGTAGAACAGGAAGGCCCCTGCGGGGCGCTGCTCCTGCCCAAGACCCGCGCGGGCGCGCAAAATGGCGCGCACGGTCAGTTCTATGGCCTTTTCCTGCCCAAAAACGAGCCCCTTGAGGTCTTTTTCAAGCGTTGCCAGTTTGTTGCGTTCCTTGCCGGAAACGGTACGCACGGGTATGCCCGCCATGCGGGCTACAATGCGCTCCACGTCGGGCACGCCAACCAGCGGATCGTTGTTGCCATTCTTTTTGCCCGACTTTGCGGCGGGCGTTACGCCACGGCCCAGCCGCACGGCTGCGCCCGTTTCGTCCAGAACATCAATGGCCTTGTCGGGCAGCAGACGGTCGCGCACATGGCGCGAGGTAAGGTCAACCATGGCCTTGAGGGCCGCAGGGCTGTAGCGCACATGATGGTATTGCGCGTAATGCGGCTCCAGACCTTCAAGGATGCCAAGACACTCCTCCACCGTTGGTTCGGTAAGGTCGATGCGCTGAAACCTGCGGGCCAGCGCGCGGTCTTTTTCAAAGTGGTTGCGGTATTCCTCGTAGGTGGTGGAGCCAATGCAGCGTATCTCGCCGTTGGCCAGCACGGGCTTGAGCAGGTTGGATGCGTCAAGCGAGCCGCCCGAGGTGGAACCGGCGCCCACGATGGTGTGTATTTCGTCAATAAACAGGATGCAGTCGGGCTGCTCCTTGAGCCTTTGCACCACGGCCTTGAGGCGGCCTTCAAAGTCGCCCCGGTAGCGCGTGCCCGCCAGCAAAAGACCCATGTCGAGCGCATAGAGCTTTGTTTTGGCAAACATGTCGGGCACGTTGCCTTCCACAATGCGCAGGGCAAGGCCCTCGGCCAGGGCGGTTTTGCCCACGCCGGGGTCGCCCACAAACAGCGGGTTGTTTTTGCGCCGACGGCACAAAACCTCCACCGCGCGGTCAAGCTCCGTAACCCTGCCCACAAGAGGGTCAATCTTGCCTTCGCGGGCGCGCGCCGTAAGCTCCACGGTGTACTGCGCCAGCGGATCGGCCTTGGCCTCGCCGTTTTCGCCCGACTCCGCTCCCGCTTCCACGCCGCGCGAGCCGGGGCCTTCATCAAGGCCGTGCGAAATGAAGGTCAGCACGTCCAGGCGCTCAACCCCTTGTTTGCGCAGGTAAAAATGCGCGTAGCTTTCTTCCTCGTCCATGATGGAAATAAGCAAGTCGCCAAGCTCGACGGCATCCCGGCCCGAAGAGCGGATGTGCGAAAGCGCCCGCTCAAGCACGCGCTGCACGCTGTCTGTCTGCGCTACCTCGTGCTTTTCCGCCAGCGAGACGGGTTCCAGTTCCTTGTTAAAAAATTCCTCGAGCTGCTCTCGCAGCACAGCTACGCTCGCCCCGCTGCCCTCAAGGATGATGCGCCCCTTCATGCTGTTGGTCAGCGCAAAGAGCACATGCTCCACAGTCAACAGGTCATGCCGTCGCCGGTGGGCTTCCATAAGGGCGTCCCGGATGACCAACTGAACATTTTTACTCAACATAGGCTTATCTCAATGGATTTTTTCCATGGTGCATTTGAGGGGATACCCTGCCGCCCGCGCCGTGTTGTGAACGCGCCGAACTTTGGCTTCGGCTATTTCAAGGGTATAAACGCCGCACTGGCCCACCCCGCGCTGGTGTACTGCCAGCATGATGGCGGTGGCTTCTTCTGCGGTTTTGTGGAAAATACCACACAATACAGACACCACAAACTCCATGCTTGTATAGTCGTCGTTGTGCAGCAGAACCCGGTAGCGATCCGGCTCCTTAAGCTTTTTTTCCACTATTACGCGGCTTTCGCCGCCTGTTTGATTGTCAGGAAGAAAAGACATTCGTGGCTCCCAAGGCGTTTCAGCTCTGCCGCGTTGAGGCCGGATTGGTGGCGGCCCTGTCCGTCAGGCCCAGCAATGTGCGCCAGTGCTCTCTTTGCGCTTTGTCAAATACAAAGGAGAGCTGCTCCGGCTTGTGGTTTTGCCGCAACCATTCCTGATGCAGCTCATGATAACTTTTGGTGCTTATTTCGGCATTGTCAAGGTTCAGACGCCGTTCCACCGATTCTATATCCTGCGCGCGGCCTTCAAGCTCGACCACTTCGGCAAAGGGCAGCACGTCCAGCTCTACCTCTACGGTGTCCATGCGCCATGGCTCGCGTATTTTTTCGTACTGCGCCGCCACAATGTAGCCCAGCCCTTCAAGAATGCTGCGCATGGCCGCGCCGTCGGCCACTTCGGTTTCGCGCTCTTCGCGCATCTTGAAGCCGCCGCTTTGCAGGACAGGCAGCTTGAGGGTAAGCAGATAACGCGTTTTGTCCTGCCACAGCTGGCTGCGCAGCCGCAGCAGCTGGCCGCCTGTAACCAGACCACCCGCAGAGGTGTCGAATACCCAGTTGCATTCAAAATGCGCGCCAAGGCAATGCGCCCCGTTATCGACAAGAGTCTGACGCAGGGTTTGCAAATTTACCTGCAGATATTTGCGCTCAATCTCAAGGCCCATACCCGCCCGCCTTTACTTGCGATGAAATAGCCGTTGCTGCAGCGCGGCAATGGTACTTATGCCGCCCTGCGCCATGGCCGGATGCACTATGGGGTCGAAACCCAGCCGCCGCGCCTGCGTAAGCCGCAGATCCTGCGCGGATACGGGCCGTACCTGCCCGTTAAGGTCAACCTCGCCCCAAAGTACGCTTTTTTCCGGCAAGGGAACATCATAATACGACGAAAGCACCGCGGCTACCAGCGCCAGATCAAGCCCAGGCTCGCTCAGTTTCATGCCGCCGCCCACCTTTGCGTAAATATCAACCTGAGCAAAGTTGAGCTTGAGTCTTTTTTCCAGCACGGCCAGCAACAGATGCAGGCGGCCCACGTCAAACCCCAGGGCCGCGCGACGCGGAATACTCAAAAACGTACGCGACACAAGGGCCTGCACCTCCACAGCCAGCGGGCGCTGACCGTCCACAGCCATGACCACCGCCGTGCCCGAAAGCGAAGGATCGCGCTGGCCCAAAAAAAACGTGGAAGGGTCGTCCACAATCTGCATGCCCGTGGCTTCCATGCGAAAGACCAGCAGTTCTTCGTTGGGGCCAAAGCGGTTTTTGAACACCCGCAGCAGGCGGAACATCTGACGGCGGTCGCCCTCAAGGGAAATGACGGTATCCACCATATGCTCAAGCAGCCGTGGACCGGCCAGCACGCCGTCCTTGGTCACATGCCCCACCAGGACCAGCGTGCAAGAAAGCCTGCGGCAGGCCTCAAGCAGGGCCGTGGCCACGGCACGCACCTGGCTGACGTTGCCCGGCAGGCCGTCGGCCTCAATACTCGTGAGGGTTTGCACCGAATCCACTACCAGCAGGGCTGGCGGAGCGGCATTGGCGGCTTCAAGCACATCTTCCACACGTGAGGTGGCAATGGCCATAAGGTTGGGCGCAAGCATGCCCAGCCGTTCGGCTCGCCCCTTGATCTGCGGCAGCGATTCTTCGCCGCTGGCGTAGAGCACATGCCTGCCCTGCGCCGCAACCAGGCCCGCCACCTGCAGCAGCAGGGTCGATTTGCCTATGCCCGGCTCGCCGCCGACCAAAATTGCCGCACCGGGCACAAGCCCCTTGCCCAGCACGCGGTCAAGCGCCTTGAGGCCGCTGCCGTATGGCTCGTGCCCCGCGTCCTGCACCTCCCGCAGGGGGATGGGCCTGCTGGACGTGTCCAGGGCCGCTCTGGGCCGGTTGCCGCCGGGGGCAGATTTGGGCTGCACCGCCGCCTGCAGGGTGTTCCATTCATGACAGTTGGGGCACTGCCCACGCCATTGCATGGTTTGTGAGCCACAGGATGAGCAGATATAAATCTCGCGTGTTTTCGTCATGAATAAAGCCTACGAAAAAAGTACACAGGGCGCAAGTTTCTGAGCGCGCAAAAGGCCTTGCCAGGGCGACGGCAATAACACAATCGCCCGCTGCGGAGGGCTGGCCACAACTGGCAACCACCCCGCAACGGGCGAAAGTGCGGCAGCGCACCCGGCGGCGACCGGTTGCTAACGGCCGACTAATGCCCCGACCTAACCCTTGGCCCCGCGCTTGGATGCCTTGAGAGGGTTGACCTTTTTAGCGGCCACGGTTTCTACCTGGATGCGGTGCTGGTTGGCCGCCAGCAGGGCGGCAGCGTTGAGCCCAAGGGCGGCTATGCGCTGGTCCGCATCTTGCCGCGCGCCGCTGTAGCGGTTGCGGTCGGCAATGGGCCGCCCCACATACTGCGCGGTAGTGAGGTACAGCCCCCGGCTGTCGATGGCCAGCACCAGATCCTTTCCATTTTCGCTTACAGACTGGATCGCCATATCCTGCGTTGTTGCAAAACGGTTAGCCATATCTCTGCCTGTTCTCCTTTGCGCCTGGAGGGCGGTAAAAGTTCTGCCCTGTACGGGCAACAGGCCTAGTTTATGAAAATGAAATTCAAAGTCAACATGCTGTGCGCACCACGATGCTCGCAGTTCCCTGCCGGAATTCAGTACGCCCAAAGCAGCACCAAAGGCAGGCAGCATACGCCGAAAACACAAAAAGATCAGACGAAGTGGATTATCCCGGCTCACGAACGCTTCAGCGATCTGAGCCTGGCGGGGGGGACGGTCACGAGACAGGAGGAGTCCGCCAGCACGCTGCGGTTACGCCCGCTGGCCTTGGCCTGGTACAGGGCCTCGTCTGCTTTTCTGAAGGCCCCGTCAAACGAGAGATCACAGCAACCGCACACCAGCAGACCGCCCAGCGAAACAGTCACCACAGCCTTGGGGCCGTTGGGATGCTTCAGTTGCAACCCTTCCACCGCAGTGCGGATTTTTTCCATCAAACAGCGTAATTGCGCTTCGTCCTCCGCGCCTGCAAGCACGGCAAATTCTTCGCCCCCGATGCGAAACACCCTGTCGCCCTGTCGCGACAACGCATTTTGCACGCAGGCGGCGATTTCGCGCAGCACGTTGTCGCCAGCCTGGTGCCCAAAAAAATCGTTGAGTCGCTTGAAGTGGTCTATGTCAAACAGCACCAGTGAAAAGGGCACCCCAAGACGCAGGGTCTGGGCAAACCAGGATTCAGCCATTTCATCAAACATTCTGCGGTTAAGCAGCCCGGTCAGGGCATCGTGCTGGGCCTGCACCCGCAGTGTGTCGTTGAGCTTTTGCAGCGTGTTGCGCTGATACCTGTCGCGCAAAAAGTTCACAAACGTGCCAATGATAACTGCAGAGCCAAGAATCAAAAAAAAGAACGCTGTCAGCAGGCGCATCCTGAAGGACGCCTCTGTTTCGGCAACCAGCGGGCCAATGTTTTCAAACCCGTAGACGCTCAGCCCCTCCTTGCCGATGCTGGCAACCGTGCATAAAAACGGCTGTCCCTCCGCATGGCGCAGCCAAGCCTTATGGCCATGCACCTTCACCTCGCGCAGGTACACCGTTTCAAGCTTCGCGCGTTGATAAAGCAGCTGGCTCTGCTCCACGCCAAGCGATGCGGCAGACCCGCCGGGCACCACCCGCAGCATGTTTTCCGGCACATCTGGCACAACAACAACCCCGGCGCTGTCAGTGACAAAGCCGGTAGGCAGGTACAGCTGCTGGGCTAGGGTATCCTTGTCAATTTTGAGTACGACCACCCCAAGGTATCCGTCCGGACCGATCACGGGAGCAGAAAAATGGAAACCGGGAACAGTGGAAACACGGCCCACCACAAACTGCACGGCGCTTTTGCCAGCCATGGCGTGAATAAAATACTCACGGTCAGCCAGGTTGACCCCAAGCAGATTTTTGGCAAGCCCGGCATCGTTTGAGGCGACGCACACGCCGTTTTTGTTGAGCAAAAACGCCCGGTGCAGGCGCAGCGTATACCCCACGCTCTGCAGGTAACTGGTGCACTCCGCCAGATTGCCCTTCCCCCTGAGCGCGGTGACAATGCGGGAATCCGTCGCCAGAAGCGCCGTCAGTTTGCGGATTGTATCGAATTTGAGTTCCGTCATTTCCGCAACGCGCTGCACCCGCTGCGTCAGGGAAAATTCAGCTTCATCAAGGCCTGCTGCAAAATGTTCGGAGCGCCAATGCAGAGCAACCAGCAGCGAAAGCGCGGCGGCAAAAGGTATGGATAACGCCCAGAACGCCAATATAGTGCGCGTGGGGCGTTCTTCAATATGGATTTTGAGTTTGCCGAGCAGTGCGGCTGCACTGCGTAAAACTGCTTTCATCATCCTTAACTTACCTTAAAAAACCGCAAAAAATTAACTGGCCGAGCTTCGTCAATTTGCAAGAATATTGCAACAAAAAAGATATTTTTCATCATTCAAACAGAGACATCTTTACTGTTACACTGCGTAATGTAAATTAATATTTTGTCCGCGACTGGTTGAAAGAAACAACAAAGGCCACGTGCCTATTTGATATCATATGCGATATATGGACAATACGGTTGCATATTAGCATAACTGCATGACGCGGGCATTTTTACGGGCACCGGGCAGCCAGCCTGCCCGATGCCTCGCAGACGCAGGCATACGCCTATTCTTCGGTCATATCTTCCGCATACTGCTGCTGAACCCACTGCGCCACGCGCCGCTGCACCTCGCCCGCCTGAAAATCGTCAAGCGCAAGCCCGGCAGCCTCGGCATAATTGACGGTATAAGCATAGGGATCGGCCTCAAACCGCTGGCGGTCGCGGTTGTTGCTGATATTGGCGGTCATGGCCTTTTCAAGCCAGTCCAGCATGTCTTGCGCGGTTGCAAACACATGCCCCCCGGCCAGCTCGTTGGTTTTCTGATACATTGGGCCTCCCGTGGTAAAAGGTGGCAGATATCTGCGGCGTGAGGATTTATTCTTTATTGGTAACGGCAGCCGGTCTATTTTTCAATACGCCGACAAACCGGCCCCGCGCCCGCAACATGACGCTGGACTTTCGCGCACATGCGCTGCATCATGAAAAAAATTCAGTTTATTTACAGGCCGTAAAGGCCCTGCAAACATCTATAAGCACTTTTTGCCAAGTTTTTTTACATGCGCACATCTTTACGCACCACCCCGGACGCCTGCTCAACAGGCGTGCCCTCACGCACGCACCGGAAATTTTCTTCACTGCTGTTTGACCCGCAGGATCACAAGCTGATCCAGCTGGTCAACGCCTTTGTGGAAGCCCGCGCGCAGAACAACGCGCTGCGCCAGCCCGAGGCGGGCCTGCACCCCCACGGCATTATTGAAATGGCCTCGTCTCACGGCCTGCGGCTGGCGAGCGCCGTAATTGTACTGCTTGAAAGCCTGGAGGCTGGCGGCCCCAACGAGCGCCTGCAGGCTCTGCGCCGTCTGCACGACGAAGTGCTGTATTCCTCGCACTCGTCGCTGCAAAACAATACCGCCCGCGTGCTCGTGCAGATAATGAAAGACCTTGTGCGCTCCGACGATCCCTGCCGTCAGCTGCCCCTGGCGCACGAATTTCACCAGGCCGTGCGCGGCACGCCGCGCATTGTACGCGCCCTGCTGCGAAAGTTTCATCTGCTTGAAATGCCTGAGGAATGGAACCAGCACGCCTTTGACCACCATGTGCACGACGCCAATACCAAGGGGCGCAAAAACCCCACGCATCTGGTTATGGACGCATGGATCAAGGGCATCCGCTTTCTGACGGTGATCTACTACAACACCGTCGATCCCGAAGCCGCGCAGGAGCTGCTGCGCGCGGCGCACATCATGGGCATTACGGTGCGCATCGGCATAGAGTTCAAGGCCACGTTTCGGGGCAAACTGGTGGAATTTACCTGGTCGCCGCTCAATACCGAAACGTCCAAGGCCTTTAACGACCTGCTGCATCGACGCGACATCGTGGACGTACTGCGCAAGTATGCGCCGGTAAACGACTGGATGCGCGAATACGTGCTCAAGCTGCTGCGCGCCTGGAACGAGCGCCACGCCGCCTCGCTGGCCGCGCGCTGGGATATGCCGACGCCCGCCCCGCTGAAGGAGGACGCGTTCCTTGCCTATGTGGGGCAGCGTCAGCCCTCGTCGCTGCACCTTGCCGAATTTATCTACCACCAGCTGGAGCCGCTGCGCCAGATGCGCAAGGAGCGCCTGAGCGCGGCGCTGGAGGCGGAAACCGACCCGGCCAGGGCGGCCAAGCTGCGCCAAGGGCTGACGGAACTGGCCGACATGGTTCCCGACATGCTGCGCGAAGACTGGCTTGGCCCCGAGGCCAACCCGAAAATTGTCTTCCCCTACACGCCAAACACCGAGCTGCCCGCCATCATGCAGCAGCCCCCGGAGTTTCTGCTCGAAAACATCCACCCACTGCACCCCTGCCAGATCATCCTTAACCTGGCGGGCCTGACGGCGCAGGATGTGCTTGAACTGCTCTGGATCGGACGCGGCCGCATCACGCACCTCGAGCTGTTTAACCTGCGCGAGTGGACAGGCGGGCAGCTTGCCCATGTGGAAGAGATCAACACCCTGCAAAGGGCGGTCAACGAGGGCAGCACCCCACGGCTCAAGCAGGTTATCCGCCGCATCATCAGCGGCGAACCTAAAGACTCCGCAAGGATGCCCCTGTTTCACGAAATTCTTGGGCATATACCGCAGCTGCAGGAATTTTACGCCCTGTCGCCGCTGGGTTCGCGCATCGGCACCGACTCCACCAGCCGCTCGCACCACACCCACGGCATGGGGCTGGTTTTTGTGGAGACCCTGCCGCCCAAGGCCCGCGCGGTGCTACGCAGCGAAGACAACGCCCAGCGGCTCACCCTGCCCGTGCATACGGACATTTACCGCTTTACCCAGTACCACGAGCCGCAGCAGCCCCAGCCCCTGTGGCAGCGCCTGCTCAGGAGCATTCCCGGTTTCGGCAACGTTGGCTGCCACAAGGTGCGCGGCTGGGGGCTTGAAAAAAACACTACCAGGGTCGGGCACGAGGGCAACCTTGTTACCCTGGGCGGCGTCGACGCCAAGGGCGTAAACCGCGACCTGCAACAGCTGCAAAGCCCCTCGCAGGAAGAAATACCCTTCTGGTCGCCAGACTACATGAACAGCGACATCGTCAACGCCCTCAAAATTCTGGCGGGTTTTTTGCCCGCGCAATGGGCGTTCAGCTACGTAAATGGCTGGTGGGTGCTCACCTGGTTTGGCGCGTTCATATGGTTTGCCATTACGGCTGTGCGCAACGTGGGTCAGGCGGTGGTCGGCGGCGGCGCCTTTACCCGCTCCATGCTCGTGCCCTGGAAGCGTTATGTCAGCTGGAGCCGCATGGCCGATTCACTGCTGTACACGGGAGTGTCGGTGCCGCTGCTCGAGGTGGTGGTGCGTCTGTGGCTGCTGCAGGATCTTATGGGCCTCACCGTGCAGGACAACGCGCTGGCGGTGTACACGGTCATAGCCATGGTCAACAGCGCGTACATATCGGGCCACAACATTTACCGAGGGCTGCCCAAGGAGGCCATTGTCGGCAACCTGTTTCGCAGCGCCCTTTCCATACCGCTTTCGCTGCTCATGGGGCACGGCCTGCTGCTCTTTTTTACGGCCATGCACCTGCCAGACCCCGCTAGCCTGCTGCAAAACTGCGCCGCCATCGTGTCCAAGTGCTCCTCGGACATGGTCGCCTCGATCATCGAGGGCTTTGCCGACCGCAACATGTACCTGCGCATGCGGCAGTGCGACTACGACAGCAAGTTTGCCCAGCTGTATAAAAACCTTACGCGTCAGGAGCTGCTGTTTCCCAGCAAGGACCTTGAGACCCTGCTGCAGGACCCGGCGGAGTACTGGCGGATACTCTACGGCAAGGACAGGGCCACCGCGCGGCAAACCATCACCCACCTGCTCGACATGATGTACATGTGGTACTACCAGCCGAGGGCCAGAGAGGTGTTCTGGCGCAAGATGTGCGCCCTGCCGCAGGCCGAGCGCAGCATTGTCATGGGCCTCAATTCACTGCTTCTGCTTGACCGCGAGATCAGCACCCTGATTCTTGAAGGCCTGCTGAAAAAAGATTTTGCCCGCTCTCTGGCGTTTTACCTACAAAACAACGCCGCATATGTTAAGGAACTGCGCCGCGAAGCGCGGATCAGGCTCAACGACGGCGTCTGCCAGTGCTGATGCATTGCACCTCCACAGGGAGGGCGGGAGCCAGCCAGCGCCAGTATCTGCTTGACTGCACACCGCTGCTCCGTTAGAGCTGCATGCCCAACGTATTGTGCGCCCATGGGTGCAACCGGATGGAACCGCAAGAAGATTGATCTGCAACAGTGCTGATTTATTTGATTTTTTTGTTTTTTTCAAAAAAAGTAAAAAAAATCAGCCTCAACCCCTTTTCAAGCTCCAAGCGCGTCTTATTTCTATGCCGGTGCGGAACCGGGGCGAAGTTTACCAGGCTTCGGTTCGTAACGCGCAATATTTCCAGCGCGGCCAACGAGATGCGGCCGCTGCTGCGTCCTAGATGGACAATAAAAAAATCATTTCCGGGAGGATTTGACGTCATGAAGCTGAAGCCCCTTAACGACCGTGTGCTGGTCAAACGCCTTGAATCCGAAGAAAAGACCGCCGGTGGCCTGTACATCCCCGATACGGCGAAGGAAAAGCCTTCCAAGGGTCAGGTTGTTGCTGCTGGTCCCGGCAAGACTGGGGAAAATGGCGAACGCGTCGCTCTGGCTGTGAAAGCGGGCGACATGGTGCTGTTCAACAAGTATGCCGGCACCGAAGTCAAGCTGGACGGCGTTGATCATCTTGTGATGCGCGAAGAAGACATTCTCGCCATTATCGACTAACTCCCACTGCTGCCGAATTATATTCAGGAGGAACTTTCCCAATGTCCGCTAAAGAAATTCTTTTTGACGTTAAAGCCCGTGAAAAACTTGCCCGTGGCGTAGACAAGCTTGCCAACGCCGTTAAAGTTACACTTGGCCCCAAGGGCCGCAATGTTGCCATTGAAAAATCCTTTGGCGCGCCCGTCATCACCAAGGACGGCGTTACCGTGGCCAAGGAAATCGAACTGAGCGACAAGTTTGAAAACATGGGCGCTCAGCTCGTCAAGGAAGTGGCCTCCAAGACCTCTGACGCCGCCGGCGACGGTACCACCACCGCCACCATTCTGGCCCAGGCCATTTACCGCGAAGGCACCAAGCTTGTGGCCGCTGGCCGCAACCCCATGGCCATCAAGCGTGGCGTGGACAAGGCTGTTGAATCCCTGATCGCCGAGCTGGCCAACCTTGCCAAGCCCACCCGCGACCAGAAGGAAATTGCCCAGATCGGCACCATTTCCGCCAACTCTGATACCACCATCGGCAACATCATTGCCGAAGCCATGTCCAAGGTGGGCAAGGAAGGCGTTATCACCGTTGAAGAAGCCAAGGGTCTCGAAACCACCATGGACGTGGTGGAAGGCATGCGCTTTGACCGCGGCTATCTCTCCCCCTACTTCGTGACCAACACCGAAAAGATGGTCTGCGAAATGGACAACCCTTACATCCTGTGCACGGAAAAGAAAATCTCCAGCATGAAAGACATGCTGCCCGTGCTTGAGCAGGTTGCCAAGGTTAACCGTCCCCTCATGATCATCGCTGAAGACGTCGAAGGCGAAGCCCTGGCCACCCTGGTGGTCAACAAGCTGCGCGGCGCCCTTCAGGTTGTGGCCGTCAAGGCTCCTGGCTTCGGCGACCGCCGCAAGGCCATGCTGCAGGATATCGCCGTGCTGACCGGCGGCCAGGTCGCCTCCGACGACACCGGCTCCAAGCTTGAAAGCATGACCCTTGCCGAACTTGGCACTGCCAAGCGCATCGTTATCGACAAGGAAAACACCACCATCGTCGACGGCGCTGGCAAGGGCGACGACATCAAGGCCCGCGTGAAGCAGATCCGCGCCCAGATCGAAGACAGCACCTCCGACTACGACCGCGAAAAGCTGCAGGAACGCCTGGCCAAGCTCGTGGGCGGCGTGGCCGTTGTGCATGTGGGCGCTGCCACCGAAGTGGAAATGAAAGAAAAGAAAGACCGCGTTGAAGACGCCCTGAACGCTACCCGCGCTGCCGTTGAAGAAGGCATCGTGCCTGGCGGCGGCACCGCTCTGATCCGCGTTTCCAAGGTGCTCAACGACATCAAGCCCGCCGACGACGACGAACTTGCTGGCGTGAACATCATCCGCCGCTCCATCGAAGAACCCCTGCGCCAGATCGCCCACAATGCCGGTTTTGAAGGCTCCATCGTGGTCGAAAAGGTTCGCTTGGGCAAGGACGGCTTTGGCTTCAACGCCGCCACCGGCGAATACGAAGACCTGATCAAGGCTGGCGTTATCGACCCCAAAAAGGTTACCCGTACGGCCCTGCAGAACGCCGCTTCCGTGGCTTCCCTGCTGCTGACCACCGAATGCGCCATTGCTGAAAAGCCCGAACCGAAGAGTGCGGCTCCTGCCATGCCCGACATGGGCGGCATGGGTGGCATGGGCGGAATGGGCGGCATGTACTAAGCCAGCCCCTGAGCTCATACACTTGAATAGCAAAGGCTCCCGCTTCGGCGGGAGCCTTTTTTTATTGCGCTGACGACGACCAGGTGGCCTGTCGGGCAGTGACAGATCCCCCATCCAAGGCGCTTGTTCAATAGCCTGAAACCCCGGACAGGGTAAAAGATGGGACAGCGAGGGTGGCTATTGCCCTGATATTCAGTTACGGCCTAGAGCGTCAACCAGATTCCCACCGGAGCCACCTCACAAGCCCCGTCGGCGGCACAAGCCCCCACATCTCCGGGCCGCCAGACTCTATGCGGGCCGTGCCTCGGGGTTGAGGCAGTTGGCAGGCAACTTGCCATCAAGAGCGGCAAAGATCTTTTCCGCGCTGCTGCGGCCCATGTTGAGAAATCCGTCCATGGTTGCAGCGCCCTTGTGCGGCGTCATCAGCACATTGGGCAGCGCGCAGAGGGCGGGGAGAACCTGCGGCTCGTTTTCAAGCACATCCAGCCCGGCTCCAGCTATGATGCCGCGCTGCAGGGCGTCGGCAAGGGCCTGCTCGTCAACTACCCTGCCCCGCGCCGTGTTGATAAGTATGGCGTGGGGCTGCATGAGCTCAAGCTCAGCCTTGCCGATATACTTGTCAGTTTCAGGGGTCAGGGGCATGTGCAGGCTGACAAAATCAGCCTGCTGCAGCAGCTCCCGCTTGCTGGCATAGCGCGCACCGGTGCGGGTCTCAAAGTCTTCGTTGCGGTGACGCGACGTGTACAGCAGGGTCATGCCAAAGCCAGCCGCACGGGCGGCCACGGCCTGGGCAATGCGTCCGCTGCCCACAAGGCCCAGAATTTTACCTGACACGCGCAAGCCTATGTTGCTGGTCATGGGCCAGGGTTTTACCCCGCTGCGCACGTAGCCGTCGCATTCGTGCAGCCGTCGGGCCGCGCCGAGTATGAGTGCAAAGGCCATGTCCGCAGTATCGTCGGTCACAAAGCCGGGGTTATGGGTCACCCATATGCCGTTACGGGTGGCGGCGGCAATATCCACATGGTCAAACCCCACGCCAAAGCATGAAATAATCTTGCAGGTGGGGGCCATAGCTTCAATAACTTCCGCCCGCAAGGCCACCACAGGAGAAAGGATGCCGTCGCAGCCGCGCACGGCGTCTATCAGTTTATCGTCGGTCAGGCCTCCCACTGGGCCCATATCCACATGGCAGCGGGTGCGCAGCAGTTCAAGGGCTTCAGGGACGACCGCCCGGGGGATAAAAATTCTTGGCTTGCGCATGGCAACTCTCCCAAAAGGCAAAAAAATAGAAACATTCCTGCCTGGTGCGGTTTCCCTACACAGCAGGTATGCTTTTGTAAGTAATCAGATGATGGGCTGAAAGCAAGAATAAAGAACACGGCACGCCTCTGCCGCCACGGCATGCAATGCCTTACGGCTGCACCCGGCAGGCGGCAGGGTTACACCGGCAGCTACCTGCCCGGTGCAAGGGGTCTGTCGAGCAGCGAGGCCATGTCGCCGCCCAGCTTTTTCTTCAGGGCCGCGGCACGCTCCTGCTCCAGCATGATCATGTCCACCTGCCGGGTGTGGATAAGCAGATAGCCTATCATGCGCGTTTTTTGCAGGATGTCGTCAGCGGCGAAGTTTTCCGCCACCGCAAACAGCGAGTCGTCCTTGACGTCGGCGCGAAAACCTTGCTGCTCAAGCAGATCTGCCACCATGCGGGCGCGCAGGCGGCGGCGCTGGCGGTCAGCGGCTCCGCCCTTGAACTGGAAGCTCACAAAATTTTCATGATTGTTTGCGCCAGCCAGGCTTTCCACCGTGCAGAAATGGTAACCGTATCGGGCCTGCAAAATCATGTAATTATCAGAAATTATAAAAAAGTTTTTATTCGACATGGCATTGGGCGCAGTGCTTTCCAGGTCGGGATTCATAGTGCTTTCAAGCATCACGCTCATAAAACCCGACGCGCTGGCGGCTGGCGGCCCTGCCCAAGGCACGGCAATCATGCCGTCCCACAGGGCCAGCATGGGCGTACTGGCGATATCGGCAATGTCCACCACTGCGCCGCCCACATGCCGTGCAAAACCGCCGCCCATGTCCACAATCCAATACTGCAGCTTGACCCCGGCCTTGAGCTGTTTGCCCATGCGCTGGTTGACGCCCGACCCGTCTTCAAACATAAGCTGTACGGATTTTTCATGGCAAAAACGGGTTATGTCGTGCAGGGTCTGGCAATGCTCGGGCGCGAACTGCGGGGACTCCGGATCCAGCAGATTGAGCGGCACCATCAGCCGGGCCAAGGCCTCAAGGCGCTGGTGCACGGGGCTGCCTTCCATAAGATTGGGCGGCTCGGTCACATGGGCGGCAAGCTGGGGATTACGCCCTGCAAGCACGGCGCAATGCCCGGCGTCAAGGGTGGCGTCGCCTGCGTTTTCAAGCAGGGCGCAGGCATTGGGCAGACTGAACAGCGCAGGCAGGCGGTACTCGCGGGCCACAGAGGCCAGATGCCCAGCCATGCCGCCCGTTTCGCTTACCATGCCCGACGCGCGCGAAAGCAGCGGTGCCCAGCGGGGCAATGCCCGCTCTACCACCAGGATTCCGCCATTGGGAAAGGAGAGCATGTCCGCTTCCTTGCGGGCCACAAATACCGGCCCCATGCCCACGCCGGGGCTCACGGCCACACCTCCCGCAGCAAGCACTTTCAGCCCATCGGGCAACTCCGACAGGCATTTGCACTCGCCGGGCCGAGCGCCAGCGACTTCAAGCTCTTCGGCTGATGCCCCGGCTGCGCCCTGGGCATCCGCATCAGCGTCGCGGTTTTCGGTGGCGGCATCGGCCTCACGCAGGGGGCGGCTCTGCAGCACAACAATACGTCCGGTGCGCGAGTCGAGCGCCCACTCCACGTCCTGCGGTTCGGCGTAATATTCTTCAAGCGCCAGCGCCACCTGGGCAAGCTCCGCAGCCTGAAAATCCGTAAGGCTGGCGGGCACGCCCGCAAGGCCAGCCAGCGACTTGCTGATTGGTTTTGGCGGGTTGGTGTGGGTAAAAATAAAGACATCAGGGGTAACGGCGCCGTCCACCACTCCCTGGGGCAAGCCCGGCACAGCGTTGAGCAGCACCTGCTCCTGCCCGCGCGCTGCGGCCACAGGGTCGCGGCTGTAGGCCACGCCGCCTGCTGCGGCGGGAACCATGGCAAGCACGCCCACGCACATGGGGGCCGTATCGTCAGGGATACCATGCTGGTAGCGGTAGCTCATGGCCGTGACGGCATACTTGCTGGCGACAATTTCTTTCCAGACTTCACAGGCTTCTTCTGGCGGCACGTTAAGCTCGGAGCGGTACTGCCCGGCAAACGACACCCCAAGCGAATCTTCTCCCACTGCGCTGCTGCGCAGGGCCAGCAGCAAGCCAGGCCCGGCCCGGCGCTGCATTTCCGCGACGGATTCGCTAATTTCCCGCTCCAGATCTGGCGGCAGCGGCGCACTGAGTACGGCCTGCTGCAGCGCAGCGGAAAGGCTGAAGACTTCCTCAAGGCTGTGCATGTCTGTGGCCTGAATACGGCGGTTCAGCTCGCTGCGCAGCCCGTTGTATTCCATAAAGCGGTAATAGGCGCTCACAGTCACGGCAAAGCCGTCGGGCACATCCAGCCCGGCGTGGGCCGCCACCTCGCCCAGATTGGCCATTTTGCCGCCCACCAAGGCAATGTGGCGCAGGCGGATATCGCCCAGAGGCATGATGCTGGGGCCGTCCTGCAGCGGCTGTTCTTCAAGCAGGCTTTGCATCTGCCCGCGGATGCGGTCAAACGACTGCTGCAAAGACTGGTACTCGTCGTCGGACAGTGCGTTGAGGTCGCGCACCATCTGAAAAACAGCCGTCACAACGCGGGTGCTTGCGGCATGCACGTAATCCATGCCAAACGGACGCGAGCCGGAGAGATGCTCTTCCACATCGCTCATGGCCTCAAGCGCGGTCTTGTTGGACGACAGCAAACGGCGAAAGCGCGCGCACCGCTCGCGCAGGCGGGCCTTAAAGGCCTCCTCGCGCGCAAGCTGTTCCGCATCCGGCTCGTCCGGGCCATCACGCCCCAGCAGTTTCCGCAGGCAGTCGAGCAGCGCCATGTTTACATAGCGGACCGAGCCGCTTCCTCCATCTTGATGATAAGCTCGCTGATGGCCACAGGCTTGAGCATGTAGTCGTACGCGCCGAGGTCGAGCCCCTGCACGGCCACGCCCATGCAGGCATGCCCCGTAAGCAGGATAACAGGGATCTTGGGGGCTTTTTCCTTCATATGCCGCAGGGTTTCCAGACCGTCCATGCCCGGCATGCGTACATCCATGACCACAATTTCAAAGGTCTGGCCCGAGGCAAGGGCCTGGTCGAGCGCGTCCAGGGCCGACTGCCCGTCGGGAGCGGTGACGACATCCATGCCGCGCCGGGTGAGGCGTTTTTGCATCAGTTCCAAAAATTCCACTTCGTCGTCCACAAACAGTGCGCGCATGGAGGCCTCCTTTATATGGCAGCATGCCCCGACGGGGCAGCCCGGTGGTATTACGCTTCCGCGCTGTCTTCAGGCGCAAGCTGCGGCGGTTCCGCCGGCAAAAAGATATTGAACGTGGTGCCGTGCCCGAGCTCGCTCTGCACGTCTATGCGGCCGCCAAGTTTTTCAAGTATGGTGTAGCAGATTGCAAGGCCAAGACCCGTACCCTCGCCGACCTTTTTGGTGGTAAAGAAGGGGTCAAAAATCTGCCGCATGGTTTCCTGATCCATACCCGGCCCCGTATCGGTGATGGAAACGCGCACGCCGGTTTTCCATGGCTGGGTGCTGACGGTCAGGGTTCCATCCTTGCCCATGGCGTCAATGGCGTTGTCGATCACGTTGATAAATATCTGCTCAAGCTGGGCCGGGTCGGACAAAATGACCGGAACCTGCGCGTCAAACTGCCGTACAATGGCGATATTGCGGCTGTTTGCCTCGGTCTTGAGCATTTCGATGGCCTGATCGGCCAGCGAGCTGATAAGAATTTCTGTACGGCCCGGGTTCATGCGCCGCCCAAAGCCCAGCATCCGCTGGGTAATGCCCTTGGCACGTTTGACGTGCTGCTCTATTTTTTCGGTACTTTCAACAATTTCTTTGTAATTCTTGATTTTTTCGGGGTCTTCGTCGTCAAGCAGGTCGCGGATCCAGCCCGCGTTTTCCTGAATAAGCATCAGGGGATTGTTGACCTCATGCGCAACACCCGCAGCCATCTTGCCCAGGGCGGCCATTTTGCTCGATTGCAGCATGCGGGCGTCAATGTGCGCCTGCTTCTGGTCCGAGACTTCAAGCGAGGCCACCAGCCGCCGGGTGCACAGCTCGGCCCCCATGCAGGTCAGCGCGCCGCCAAGCAGGGTAAAAAAGAGTATCAGCGCCTTGAGCTGCCGCAAAGGCCGGAGGCTGTCACGCACGTCGTCCATGACCACCAGCACCCAGGGCATAGAATCAAGCCGCATCATGGCCACGACCATTTCTTCCCCGCTGGGGATGGTCTTGTGCATGGTCACCACGTTGTTGCGGGTCAGGTTTTCCTGCGGCAGGTCAAACGTGCTCATGATTTCGCCGCAGTAAAGCGAGCCTGTCTGCAGCACGCCCTGATTGCTGACAATGAAGGCGTCACTGTGCGGGCCGGAGTAGATGCGCCGCAACAGGGCGTCGATGGCGTCCATATCGATAGTGGCTCGCATTATATAGCTGCGGCCGCCCTCGTGCCGCAGCACGGCAATGATAAAATGCGGCACATGCCGATAGCCCATGAACACGTCGCTGACGTACACGCCCTTGCGCAGCACCTCCGTAAACCATGGCGCGTCGGAATAGTTGGCGTCGCGCAGGTCAAAAGGGCCCACATACGAAACATGGCGGCCATCCATGCCGATGATGCCCAGATCCACAAACGAGCGGCTGTTGCTCTGCAGCACGCTGAAAATTTCGCTCAGCCGCACAGGATTGCTAAGGTCGGCGTAGGGGTGGGTAAAAGCCAGATTTTTGACCTGCGCGATGCGCTCCACCATAAAGGTATCAAGGGCGCGGTGCTTGCTGCTGATAACAGCCTCGATGCCCGCTGTGATTTTTTCGTCATAGATGACGCTGAGCCTGTCGAGACAAAACAGTCCAAGAGCGACGAGAGGCGTAAGCGCCATGAGCAGCAGGGTGACCAGCACCCGGCGGTAAATAGCCCTGTAGCCTCTGTGGGGAGCAGGCACGGTGGACGACATCAACGGGCCTCCTGCGATGGAGAGTCGGTGGAAGCAGCAATGGGCTCGCCCTGAAACAACGCCCGGCAGTGGCCGAGCATCTCGTTACGTCGGGCGGCCACCATGGCCGGATCCTGCATTATCATGTCAAGCTGCCGGGTATGGATGGTCATGTAACCAGCCACGGCCAGCAGGCGCTCGCCTTCTTCTTTATCCATATCCTTGAGCGTGGCGCTCACGGCATCGTTGCGCACAACGGGTGAAAAACCAAATTCCCAAAGGATATCGGCAACAAAGCGCACTCGTAAGATACGGCGTTCAATATTGGCAGCGCCGCCGCGCAGTTGAAAATTCAGATAATTTTCGCTGGTGCGGTCTGAAAGGCGAGCCTCCACCGAAACAAAATGAAAACCAAAGCGGGAATGCAAACTGCAATAATCGCTTGAAACAAGAAAATAATTTTTTTCAGTAAAATATGCGGTCTGTGAGGCGGGGTCCAGATTAGGGTTGGCCGTGGCCTCAAACAGCACCGAAAGAAAACCCTTGCCGTCCACGGGCGGCGGCCCCTGCCAGGGGTGGGCGTTCATACCGTGCCACAAGGCCTGCATGGGCAGCGAGGCCACATCCTCCACGTCGATAACCGGTCCCTGGGGGGTACGCACAAAACCGTCGCTGAGGTTGACCACCCAGAACTGCTTGACCACTTTGTCGCGCAGCTGCTTGATGCGCTGCGGAGCGTATTTTTTTTCCGAACCGAGGCTGAACATGGCGCTCACGGCCTTTTCGTGGCAATAGCGCACAATGTCGTGGTAGGTGGCGCAGTTGGCGGCCTTAAAATCGACGCTGTCCACCTCCAGCGTGAGGGGCAGAATGCGGCGCGAGGCGGTCTGCAAAATCTGGTACACCGGGCTGCCGGGCATGTAGTCCTTGCCTGGCGGCACCTTGGGCAGCAGCGAATCCTGCCGGTTTTCGTACACGGTGCGCAGGTCGGCGCACAGCGTAATACGCTGGCCGCTTTCCACGACCTCAGTGGCCCACTTGAGGCCAAAAACCGCCGGTTTGCCAAATTCGCGCGCCAGCGAGGCCAGACGCGACCCCTGAAAGCCGCGCTCCGTCACAATGCCGGCAGCACGGTCGATCAGCGACCCCCAGATATAATTATCGCCCGGCACCACCAGGATGCCTCCAGTGGGAAAACGCCGCGCATCCTCCCATCGGCGGGCCACCCAGGCAGGGCCGGAGACCCGACCTGGGTTTACCGTAAAGCCTCCCTCGAGCAGCAGTGCGTCGTCCAGAGCCTTGCCGGGCTGGGGCAGCGGCTGTTCTTCTTGCTGCGGCAGCGACATGGGCCGGGCCATGAGCATAAAAACGCGGCCCTCCGGATTGCATACCCAGGTGAGCACCTCTGGCCTGCCTGCGGCTTCCTCCACCGCAAGGGCCAGCTCAGCAGCCCGTACGGCGGTTGCATCATCCAGCACCGGGCGCTTGGGCTTGAAGGGGTGGCGGTCTGTCACCGTATGCGGGGCCGCGCGCGAAACGCTTATGGCGTCCACCGGCATGGTGGAATATTCCACCTCCTGCGGCAGGCCAGAGCACCCGTAGACATGCACGTTGGCGCTGTGCGGGCTCAACGGCGCGGACGACTGGGCAATACCGCCGCAGCAGCCAGCATCCACGGCCATGCAGGTCAGGCAGACGCCCGTGCCGCCTTCCGTAAGCCCCCGCGCACGCCGGTACACCAGGGCCTGCGCGCGCTGCTTACTGGCCAGTGTTGCGCGCACGGCACGCAAAATATCCTCATCCGGCGCATCAAGAGGTACAGGCGGCCCCCACAACACAACGCCGCAGCCTTCGCCCTCGCCAGCCGCAGGCGGCCACACGCGCCCGCGCAGCAAAAGCTGCATGGGCCTGCTGCCGCACAGGTCGCGCAACCGCTGCACCTGCTCGATAATTTCGCGGGCGAGATCCTCCGGCAGCGGGGTTGCCATCCACCAGTGCGCCCAGCTTTTTGGAAAGCCGCGCCAGGTGGTTGGGGGCAAGACCGCCAGCGGCCTGAATGCAGCGGTTTATCTCGCTTTGCAGGTCGCCGCTCTGAAAATAATGCTGACAGCCCGCCGCCGTAACCACAAAACCCTGCGGCACAGCACCGGGAAACATCGGGCGCAGCCTTTCAAGCCGCGCGGTTGCCGGGTCTACGAGCACCCGGCCCTCGCTGTGCAGGCTGGCCAGACATCCGGCGTCGTCCTGACACAGAGGAACCACCAGCGGCCCCAGCAGGCAGGCCTCCGGCTCGTACACTTCTTCGGCCACAAGCTTCTGCAGCTCGCCAAAGCGCGCATACAGGGCGGCGCACGGCGCTGGGTCGAGCCGCTCAAGCTGCTTGATGCACTGAAAAACCTGGGTGGCCATGGATGTGCACAGGGCGCGCACGCGGTAAAGACCGAAGGGGTGGTCGCAACAGAGCGTGTATTCGAGGTCGGTCATGGTTTCCTGAAAGGCGTTCCATGCCGTGAGAAACATACGAAACGAGTGGTGCCGCAAGGCAAAAAAACGCTGAGCTTCTTCCGCCGAGCTGACGGAAGAAGTGGACACGGATTCATCTCCGCGTCGGGCGGCTCGCGTTAGAAAGCCCAACAGGCGGCTCAGGGACATGGCTGCTCCACAAGATAGAGCGTTTTCACTGTGAAATGCCTGTTTACCGGCAAAACACCGTTGCTGTCTTCGTCCATAACGTCGTGCATAGTAGCCGGAAAGTTTGCCTTGCACTCGCGTAGCGTCGGTTTTTTACCAAAAGCCACGCCAAACTTTTAGCGGTGCCCCGCCCTCGCCCACGAGCCCGCGCCAGGGCAAAAAAACCGGTCAGCGCCAACAGTTGCACAATGAAACTAGCACAGCACTAAACCGCCTTCAAGCCGCATGTGACAGAATTCCCATACTTAGAATAAATGCGATCAAAAAGAACACAGCTCAATATAACGCCTCTAAACCGCATATTGACATAAACCAACAAATATTGTGCAATTAAAAAAAATAATTCATCAAAAATACAACTTTTCAGAAACAATCCTGACTGAACTGAGAATCTGAGGCTAAAATGGGCTATCAACAAACGCAGTTATGGCAGTCGGCTTTTGTTCAAGACCCCGATAATCACCGTGAAATGCGGGATTTATTAAAAAATCAATTACTCAGTATGCGTGATAAAGTCTCATCTTTGATTTCAGGAATCCCAGCGGATTGCAAAGATTTAACAGTACATGATGTTACCCACCTTGATGCCTTATGGGAAACTGCACAGCTAATATGTGGAGAAAATTGGTATATAAATCCCGCAGAAGCTTTTGTTTTTGGTGCTGCGATTTTGATCCACGATGCGGCACTTACCACTTTGGCATACCCCAACGGGAAAAAAGGACTACAAGAAACCGACTTATGGGCTAATATCTCCGCATACTATCGAACAACAAACAGCCAAGATAGGGATGCAGCCCCCATCAACTCAGAAATAGAGCCGGTTATTCTTTTTGAAGTGTTACGCAAACTTCATGCAGAGCAAGCTGCAGAATTATGCACGCGCTCATGGTCATTGCAAGGCGGAAGAGGGGAAATATACCTTATTGATGACTGCGAATTACGCGAATCATTCGGAGAATCCATAGGTCGCATTGCTCGAAGCCATCATTGGGACGCAGAAAGATTGCAGTATGAGCTGACAGACAATTTAGGTGGAAGCCCCCAATTGCCCCAAGAATGGACTATCAATGAAATCAAACTAGCATGTCTCTTACGTTGTGCAGATGCTGCACAGATTGACAGAACTAGGGCACCCATATTGCTTTATGCAGCATTAAGCCCAAAAGGGCATTCAAGTTTACATTGGCAAGCACAACTAAAATTGAATAGACCTTCATTAAAAAAGGATTCCATACATTTTTCATCTTCTTCGACGTATTCAAGCTCTGAAGCAGATGCTTGGTGGGTTGTTTTTGACCTAGCCAAAATTCTTGACAAAGAATTAAGAGCTTCAAATGCTATACTGACAAATATTGAAGAAAATTCTTTTTAGCGCAAAGAGTAGCGGGGATCGATTCGGCTCGCACTTTCTCAAAATATGTTAAAACAGACAAATGGCATCCAATAGATGCGAGTATTAGAATATCTGACCCTCTCCACATTGCACAAACTCTCGGAGGAAAAAATCTTTATGGTTCATCAGCAATAGTACCATTCAGAGAGCTAATACAAAATGCAACCGATGCAATCCGCACAAGAAGAATCATAGAAAACAGAGGACAAGAATTTGGAATTATTCAAATAACAATTGAACATCACCCAAAAAATGAAGAAATGTGCCTATTGCATATAGATGATAATGGCATTGGAATGAGTGAGCGTGTTTTATGCACTACACTTGTTGATTTTGGAAAATCTTTTTGGAACTCCACTCTGCTTTATGATGAGTTTCCCAGCCTGCGAGGGGCAAAGCTAAACCATATTGGGAAATTTGGGATTGGATTTTTCTCTATTTTCGAACTATCACATGACGTTAAAGTCACGTCAAGAAGATACGATTCAGGACACAACGCATAAACACTCTACAGTTCAGGGGATTAGTAACACGGCCACTACTATATAAATCCAATCATGGAGATATTCCTAAAGATTTTTGTACGAGAATAACTCTTTGCATTAATAAAAATGCACTTCAAAATAAATACATTGCAAAGGATGAATATCACCTCAATCGCAATTTTAATATTAGATGGCAGGATGAAGGCTATGAAAACTATTCCATAAAAAATGTATTAATAAGCATGGTTGCATTCCTGAACGTTGAGGTCATTTTTAACGATAGACGCAACGGCGACAATTTTACACATACACCACATATTTATGATAAAGACGTATCTATTTTCTTCGATGAATTATTAAAGCTTAATGAAGAAAAAAACTGCGTCTTTTTTGACCCGGAAAGATCGGTGCGACCCATTCGGTCTACTAATGGAGACTCATTCGGTCGCGCAGCTTTGGATATTGACTTTTTACTTCACAGAAAACGAGAAAGCCGTGGATATATTTCGATAAACGGAATATCTATGGCTTCAAACGGATATAGCTTACAGCTTAATGAGAATTTTATTCCATATTATGGAATTATTGAGGGCAAAACTGACCGTGCAGCAAGAGACGTTGCCTCAATATGCATTCCAGAATCAGCAATAAAAGACTGGCTTAGCACTCAAATAGAACTACTCGATACAAGTATTTTAAATAAATCTGAACTTATGCAAATTGCATCGTTTGCACTTAGCACAGGCATCGAATCTGACCTTCCCATTGCGTTCTATCAAGGCGAAATGGTATCTGCAACAAAACTAGCAGAAATTATTCAAGGTTTAGATGCCTTTTACATACCGATTACCTGGCGATATGATGCTTGGCCAGACATAATCGGCTATCATGAAATACTACCTGAGTATTTTGACACGGATTTAGAAAAAAATGTTATTGTTTTAGGCACCGGTTATGAACGCGCAGTAAAAGAGGAGGATGCAAGACAACTGAAGAAAAAAGCAGGGGGACAAATTGACGGGGCACTGCTCATGCAACGATGGGCGCATGGACGAATTTTTTTAATTTTCTACGGAGTGTATGGAAAACAGAACTCAAATTTGAATTAGCTTTAAAACCAATTTTTTCCACAAAAATAATTAGTTTATCAAAAGAGCAGTGGGCCTTTGTTATTAGTAAGTCCTAATAAAGATTGAATTTCTCACAAAAAAATTCAAATAAAGCCATCAAAAAGACTACAGCGGCGCGACGCCGTTGGGTTGCTGCGGCACGGGCATGCCGCCCTGCGGGTTGCCGCTGGGGTCGCCCTGCTGGCCGTCGTCCATGTCGGCCAACGCGCGCATCTGGGCCATGCAGTCTTCCACATACTGCGGCTCGCCCACATCCTGTCGCAAAAAGGCGTTGATAAGCGGCATCTTGGCGATGGCCGCGTCAATCTCGGCATTGGTGCCCCTGGCATAGGCGCCGATGTTGACCATGTCTTCCACCCGCCTGAAAGTGCTCATGCAGCGGGTGACGACGCGCCCGGCCAGCACGTCCTGCCGGTCGCAGATGTCGGAGCGCAAACGGCTGATGGAACGCAGCACGTCAATGGCAGGAAAATGCCCCTGATCGGCCAGATCGCGGGTAAGTACAATGTGTCCGTCAAGGATGGAGCGCACGGCGTCGGCGATGGGCTCGTTAAAGTCGTCGCCGTCAACGAGCACCGTATAAATGCCCGTGATGGTTCCCTTGGCAGAGCGCCCGGCGCGCTCCAGCAGTTTGGGCAGCTGGGCAAAAACCGAAGGCGTGTAGCCCTTGGTGGTGGGCGGCTCGCCCACTGCCAGACCCACCTCGCGGGCGGCCATGGCAAAACGGGTTACGGAGTCCATCATCAGCAGCACGTCCATGCCCTTGTCGCGGAAGTATTCCGCAACCGCCGTGGCCGCGTAGGCCGCGCGCATGCGCACAAGGGGCGACTGGTCTGAAGTGGCGATGACAAGCACTGAGCGGGCCATGCCCTCGGGGCCAAGGTCGCGCTCCATAAATTCCACAACTTCGCGCCCGCGTTCGCCGATGAGGGCGATGACGTTGACGTCGGCGCGCGTATAGCGGGCCATCATGCCCATGAGCGTGGACTTGCCCACGCCCGAACCGGCCATGATGCCCACGCGTTGCCCCTTGCCCAGGGTGAGCAGGCTGTTGACCGAGCGCACGCCCACATCAAGGATATCGGTGATACGGGGCCGCTGCAGGGGGCTCGGCGGATCGGCGTAGATGGGCACAAGCTCGGGATGCCAGAGTTTGCGGGCCTCGTCGGCCCACTGCGGAGCAAAGGGGCGCTGCTCCTCCTGCTGCCGCATAAAGTCTTCTTTCGAGCTTTCGCCCACGGGCAGGGGCGAAACGTACAGCTCGGCGCTCACAGGAGCGCCCGCGTCCAGCGGCGAGCCAAAGGCGTCAAACGCCCGGCCCAGCATCTCCGGCCCTACGGGAAAAACCGGCGGCAGACTGGTATTGCGTATACGGCTGCCGGGCCGTATGCCCCGCATGTCGCCGTAGGGCATAAACAGCAGGTTGCCCTCGCGAAAGCCCACCACCTCGGCTGCGATGCCCTCGTCGCCGTCGTCGGGCAGCATGTGGCACACGGCCCCAAGGGGTGCGCGCAGGCCGCTGCCCTCGGCCACCAGGCCCACAACCTTGTTGACCTTGCCGTAAAGGCGCACCGGCGTGCTTGTTTTGAGCAGCTTTATACAGGCATCGGGGTCGAGCTTCATGACGGGCTACTCCGGCTGACCGTTGCCGGAGCCGGGCAAAAAGCCCCCGCTGACAAATACGCTGGAATCCGGCTGGGCCGCGTGGACTTTTTCTTCTTCCGGCAGGGGAAAAAGCTCGTCCTCAAGCTCGGCCAGACTGGGATTGGCAACCTGATGCCCATGGGCGTCAGCTTGCAGCGAGGCCTGAGGCTCCGCTGCAAATGTCGGCTGCTCGTCTGCAGAATGTTCATTGGCAGAATGCTGCAGGTTGTCCGCTCCGTGCGTTGGGGCGGCCTGACCGGCAGCCGCCGGGTTTACATGCTCTGGGGCTGCGGGCACTGCAGGATGCGCCGATGCGGGGGGCTCGTCATGTACGGGGGCCGCATCGGGCAGCAATGCCGCTTCAGGCGCGCCCGCGTCAACGCTGTGTGCGGCGGGGTCTGCTGGCGCATCCGCAGGCGCGGGTGCGGCGTGGCTGCTCGCAGTGGACCCCATGGCGAGGGCCGCGCCCTGATCGGGATCGCCTGGCTGCGGCGGCTCAGAATCCTCCACGGATTCAGGCCCGGATTCAGGCCCGGATTCAAGCCCGGATCCCGATTCAGCTCCCGGCTCCGGTTCGCCTTCGGGCATGTCGTCCACCAAAACGGGCATTTCCCCTGCTGGTACAGGCCTGGGAGGCACAACCTCGGCCAGCCGCGCCAGCTCCTGCGCCGACGCCTCGCTGGCAGCCTGCGCCGCCTGCCCCTCTTGCGCTCCCTGCGGCAAGGTGAGGTGCTCAAGAATGCCGTTGACCATCTCGCGGTAGTGAGCGCGCAGATTTTCGACCGAACCGCTGGCGCTCTCCGCCACAAGGCCACCGAGCTCGATGGAGGCGTCGCCGTTGACGATCCACTGGCTCAGCTCGGGCACGCGCTCGCGGGCGGCCCTGAAAAGGTCGCTCACGGTCTCCTCGTCGTCGGGATGCACGCGCAGGGTCACGGTAGAACGGTTTTCGAGCAGCTGCAGCGAGCTGAACACCAAATGTTGCAGCACGTTCTGGTGCTCGGTCTGCAAAACCCAGCCGGTACCGGCCTCGACGGCCACGCGGGCCAGCTCGGCCAGCTCGTCGCGCCAGTCTTCAACCAGCGCATGCCGTTGGGCCTCCAGCGCCAGCAGGGTATTGCCCAGCATCTGCCCCACGTCGGCCCTGAATTCCTTAAGCTCGGCCCCGGCCTGTTCCATCCCGGCCTGAAAACCGTTGTTGTGCGCGTTGTTGCGAATAAACTCGGCTTCTTCGCGCAGCTCGCGGGCTTTTTCGTGCTCCTCATGGGCTGCGGCCATTTCGCCCTGCGCCTGCTCCTTAAGCGCCCGGGCCTCTTGCGTAAGCTGCTGTATTTTGGCCTGGGCTTCGCCCCCGGCTTCTTCCAGCACCTTTTGACGTTCAGCGTACGCAGCGCCAAGAATTTCGCGTGCGCGTTCCTCGGCCCTGGCACGCACCCGCGCAAGATAATCTTCCTGCTGCTGGTGCTGGGCGCGCTCACGGAGCAACGGCTCTTGCATGGCATCGAGCTGCTGAGGGGATGCCTCGCGCTCGCCCATAAAGATGGTGCCCCATTTTTTGCGCAACTGGTCTGACGCCATGGCCGGTTCCGATGGTTACAGATTTTGCGGCGAGCCGCTAAACAAACACGTCGCCGCCGCCACGGCTGATGACCAGCTTGTTTTCACCCTCAAGCCGCCGCACGATCTTGACAACATTCTGCTGGGCCGCCTCCACGTCGGAGAGCTTGGCCGGGCCCATGAACTCCAATTCTTCTCGAATCATGTTGCCCGCGCGTTCCGACATGTTTTTGAAGAATTTTTCCCTCAGATCTTCGCTGGCGCCGCGCAGGGCCAGGGTAAGGTCTTCGTTGGAAATTTCCTTGAGCATTTCGCGCACGCCGCGATCGTCGATATTTTTGCAATCCTCGAACACAAACATGAGATTGCGGATATCTTCGGCCATCTGGGCGGAGTCTTCTTCGATTTCGGAAAGCACTTCTTCTTCGGTGGCGCGGTCCACAGCGTTGAGAATTTCGGCCACAGACTGCACGCCGCCCACTTTTTTGCCTTCCTTGCCGCCCATGGCGATAAGCTGGCTAGTGAGCACCTTGTCCACTTCCATAAGCATTTCTTCCGGCACGGCCTCAAGCCGCGCAAGGCGCATGAGCACCTCGGCGCGCACGCCAGCGGGAAGGTTTGTCAACAAATTGGCGGCCTGATCGGGATGCAGATGACCGATGATCAGGGCCAGGGTTTGCGGATGCTCGTTGCGCAAAATCTGCGAAAGCAGCTTGGGGCTGACCGATTCCAGCTCGCGGAAAGGCGCCGGGCCTGTCTCAAGACTCAGGGAGTCCATGACGTACTTGGCGGTTTCGGGGTCAAGATTCTTGACCAACAGGCGTTTGAGCGTATCGCTGCCGCCAGTGATCATATCCACACCTTCAACCAGCGACTCGTGGAACTCGCGCAGCACTTCCTCCACAACCTCGCGGGGTACTGGCTCCAACTCCACAATGGCTCTGGAGATGTCGGCTATTTCCTGCCGGTCCATACGTTTGAACACGTCAGCCGTAAATTTGTCGCCCATGGCGAGCAGCAGCACGGCAGTACGCTGTTTGCCGGTCAACTCCATCTCCCTACTCCTTCACCGTGGCCGCACGAGGCCCATCGGGGTTGCTATTCCTTGTCTGCAAGCCAGCGCTTGATAAGCCGCACGGCCTGATCCATATGCTGCTCGGTAATGTGAAAGAGCCGCATTTTCAGTTCTTCAACACGCTGGTTGCTTTCTTTTTGCGCCAGGCGGATCGCCTTGAGCTGCGAGAGCGACGAGCTGCTTTCCGCCGGCGGGCTGCCCGCTTTTTTAGGCTGTAGCTGTTTCATCATTTTTCATCCAGCCGCGCACCAGCATCACCACCTGTTCCATATGATTGTCGGACAGGGTGAAAATATGCGCCTTCAGGGCTTCAACATCCTTAAAAACCATATCGTCTTCATTTTCATCGACCTCTGCCGCATCATCCGTTTTGGCGGCCTCTTCAAGCGCCTCGTAGAGCGCCAGCTGCTCTTCGGCGGCGGGCAGGCCCTCAAGGCCCTCGATCATTTCACCGGCTTCAACCTTGGGACGGATAAGGGCCAACACCACGGGCCGCACCACAAGCATGAGAAACAGAAAGGCCAGCAGCGCGTTGAGCAGGGGCTTGCCCAGGCGTTCTGCGTAATCGGCCAGCATTTCGGCAAAGTTGGGGTCCTTGGGCGGCTCGGAATCCGTAAAAGGAGCAGAGCTCACTTCAAGAGCATCGCCACGGGCTTTGTCCAGACCCACGGCATTGGTGACGAGCTGGCGCACGCGCTCAAGGTCGTCTGCCTTGCGCGGCACAAACGTCCACGCACCGTTGGTCTTTTCATACGTCCCATCGATAAGGACTGCAACCGTCATGCGCTTCAAATCGCCCACATTGGTTACGATCTGCTGCTCTTCCTTATTGATTTCGTAGTTGGTGGTGCGGGTTTCGCGGCTGCCGTTCTGCGTGGATGCCGACCCGGAAATTCCGTCGCCGCGAAAGTTGGCGTCGGGCGAGCCGCCCTCAAGATTTGAGCGGCCCTGCTGGGTTTCTTCACTGCGCTGCTCGCTGCGCACCGCTGTTTTTTCGGGGTCAAAAAGTTCGCGTCGGATGGTGCGCTGGCTAAAGTCCATGTCCACGTTGACCTTGGCGATGACGCGGCCAGGGCCAAACATGGGCTGCAGCATTTCTTCGATGCGGCGCTCAAGGTTGCGCTGTACCTGCTGGCGGTGCTCCATCTGGGTGGAGCTGGCCCCGGCAAGACTGTCCGACTCCGGCTGGTACAGCACCTTGCCGCCGTTGTCGGAGATGGAAATGTGCGTTTTGTCGAGACCTTCAACCGCCATAAGCATCATGTTGAGAATGGCGTTGATTTCCTTTTGGTCGGGCTTGACGTTGGGGTGCTTGAGCTTGAGCACCACCGAAGCCGAGGGCGACTGGCGCTCTTCGACAAAAAGGCTGCGGTGCGGAATAACCAGGTGCACGCGGGCGCTTTCCACCCCGGGAAACTCGCTGATGGTACGCGAAAGTTCCCCCTGCAGCGCGCGGGTGTAATTTATCTTTTGCACAAAGTCGGTCTGACCGACCTTAACCTTGTCAAAAATTTCAAAACCAATGCCCTGCCCCACCAGACCGCCTTCGCCCGCGATCTTGATGCGTTCGTCGTAGACCATCTCCTTGGGAACAAGGATGGTTTTGCCGTTGTCTGTGAGCTGGTACATGACCTTGTCGGACTGGAGAGACTTGATGACGACGCTGGCGTCTTCGGCGCTGAGGTTGGAGTACAGCACCTTGAAATCGGGGCGCGAAGCCCAGATGGAAAGGCCGATGGCTGCAGAGCCTACAAGCACCAACCCACCCAGGACGGCCACGCGCTGTATCACGCTCATTTTGGCCCAGATCGCCTTGATGGAATTGACAAACTGCATAAGAAAAGCCGGCATAAGTTAGCTCCTGGTGCGAAGACTGGCGTAATCCCGGCGCTTTGGCCGGGCATATACCATGCCAAAGCAATTGCCATGCCACTTGATAACTATCCATAATAAAACAATATTTTTATAACCATACCAGCATGTTCAAATTTGTGACGCCCAAAACGTCAAATCCCCCCCGAGGCTGAGCCGTGGGGGGGGACCTGACGTTCAGGAGTGCGTGCGGAAAGGAAAAAAATCAGAACTGCATTCTGGAAATTTCTTTATATGCTTCAAGCACCTTGCCGCGCACAGCCGAGGTAAGCTTCATGGCCATGCTGGATTTTTGCATGGTGATCATGAGCTCGTGCACGTTTTGCGTGCGGCCCGAGGCAAAATCGTCGATGGCGAGGTTTTTGGCATTATCGAGTTCGTTGACCTTGTTGAGCGAACTTTTGATCGTGCCCGAAAAGCTGTTTTGCGGCGTTACCTGGGTATGCGCCTGAGTAGGATACTTGATAAAGTCGGCCTGGGCGCCAAAGTTTTCGCCACGGTCCACGCTGTCGCGCAGCAGGCTTTGATCAAGCGTTTTGGCAAACTGGGTCTGCCCCCCGGCAGAAGCGCCCTGCTGCAGGCTGCCCTGAACCTTGCTGAAATTCTGTATGGCCTCGCTGTACGCCTTCATGCCAACTGCCTGGATACTCATGACAACCTCCGCACTTCGCAAAAATTCGTTTTCTATGCCGCAACCGTAGCCAAAACCTATCTGCCGATATCCAGAGCCTTGATAAACATGCCCTTGACGGCGTCCACAGTTGTGACGTTGGCCTCATAGTTGCGCTGGGCGGTCATGAGGTTGGCCATTTCCTCTACCACGTTGATATCGGGATACATCACATACCCTTCGGCATTGGCGTCGGGGTTGCCGGGTTCGTACACCCGCTTGAATGGGCGGTTGTCCATGGTTACGGCCGAGACACGCACGCCCTGCACCGCCCTGTCGAGAGCCGAACGCATGTGGATGGAAAAAGGATCATCCACATCCGCCGTCTGCTGCACCACGCTGCGGCGGCGGTACGGCCCGCCCTGGGGTGTACGCGTGGTCTTGGCGTTGGCCAGGTTCATCGAAATGGTGTTGATGCGGGTGCGGTCGGCTGCAAGGCCCGACGCGCTGATGTCAAATGCCGTCATGAAGTCCATGGCTTCCTCCTACGCTGCCCGCTGCCTCTCCGGCTATGCCGCGCATGGGACGCGGCGGCGGGCGAAAAATCAGGCCTGCTTGCCGTCCTGAATGATGGTGTTCAAGCCTTCAAAAGACTTGGTCATCACCTGGGTAAGCGCCGTATACTGCAACTGGTTTTTGGCGTGTCGCGCCATTTCCTTATCAATATTCACGCGGTCCTCGCCGTGGACAACGCGGGGTTTGACCGCCATATCCCACTGCGGACCAAAGGAATCCGGGCTGAAGGCCGTGGGCATGTGGCCCGCCTCGGTGCGGGTCATCTCGCCTCTGGCGTCAAGGCCCAGAGCCGACTGCAGCTCTTTTTCAAAGGTCAGCTCGCGCGGCTTGTAGTTGGGCGTCTCGACGTTGGCGATGTTGCCCGAAATGATGTTCTGCCGCTGCAGCTGCATATCCATGACCTTGCCCACAAGGCCAATTTCCATATTGAACATTGATTTCATTATTCGTACCCCCGTGATACACGGAAATCTGCTTGCCAAGTTTATAGCAACAAGCGTTCCATTACTTATAATTCATTTAATTACAGTATGTTGACGTATGATCCACCACTGAGGGACAGTATTTTGACAGCAAGGCGCAAGGAGGGAGCAAGACAGGGAGAAGCTCAGGGCTTGGCAACAAAAAACCCGCCCGAAAAAACGGGCGGGCAAATCGGCGCTATGAATTGGGACAGCTGGAGCTACAGCCGCATCTGGGCGTCGGTAACACCCAGCGAACGCAGCTGCAGATAGATGCGTGCGCAGGCCTCGGCATCGGAGCCAGCGTGATGATGATTCAGCGCGATGCCAAAATAGGAGCACACGCTGCTGAGTTTTTTGGAGGCAAGCGGCAGACTGCGCCGGGAGCCTTTAAGCGTGCACAAAAAAGGCGTACGCGGTTCGCGCTGGCCTGCAGCCTGACAGCTGGCGGCCAGCACGCGCCTGTCAAACGAGGCATTGTGTGCAAGCAGATGTGTCGCCCCTTCAAAAAAGGTTTGCATCTGTGGCCACACTTCGGCAAATGTCGGCGCGTCTTTAAGCATGGGCCAAGTCAGGCCGTGGATCTCTGTAAACATTATCCTCGACGACGGCGGCCTGATAAGGCTGTAAAAAACATCGGTCACCCTGCCCTGCTCAATACGAGCAAGGCCCACGGCGCAAGCGCTGTGGGCCGAGTAGCCTGAAGTTTCAAAGTCAATGGCTACACTGCTGCATATATCTGTAGAAAGCACACTTACTCTTTTGCGGCTTTGCGGGCGGCCTCGGCCAGACGCGCCTTGATATAGTCGCGCATGACGCCATCGTCGTCCTCAAGGTTAAAGCAGCGGGCGTCCTCGCCCATGAGGCCGCCGGGCACAAAGTCGCCCTTGTCGGCGGGGTCTGTCACCATGTCGTCATAAAAACATATGGAAAGCCAGCGGCTTGCGGGCTCGTCGTCCACAACGTCCAGCAGCACAAAGAGCACTCGTTTGGTCTGGATGCTGTGCCGCGCGCGCAACGAGTAGCTGACGCCAGGCCGTGCCTTAAAGGTAAAGCTTACATTACTGTGCGCAGCCAGAAACTCCATGTATTCCGTAAACGATTTCTTTATGTTGAGCGGGTCGTCCTGCCACGAGTCAAGAAATTCGCGCAATTCTTCGGAACCTGTAACTTCCATAAGCGCTCCTTTTGGGGGTATGGCGATTTGTCAGCGGCCCCACTGCCAAGGTGGGGTGCTCATATTCAAACTCCAGATGCCGCGCCTGTCAACCACGGCCTGGTGTTCCTGAATAAGCCAGCGCCGACAAAAAATGGCCCTGCACTTTTGCCTGTCCACCCAGGCCAGACCGGCCATCACCATCTTGTAGTTGATGGAATCGCCACCCACCTGCACCAGCGCTGCAATGGGCCCAGCCTCAAGCTGTCCCACCGTTTCAACGCCGACCTTGGTACCCTTGGGCATGACGCTCTTCAGGTAGGCCACGGCCTCGGGGCCAAAGGGCTGGTTATGGCTGGGGGCCTCAATGCCGTAAAAAATCAAAACCGCTTCCGGTTCATCGCTGCCGTGCTTGGTGCTTACAGAAATGGTATTGCCATCTTCCACATTTACCACATACGCATTCCAGGTGGTCTCTGCAACTGCAGGAAGCGCAGTGGAAATAATAAAAACGATAAATGTCAACAGCCGGATAAGCATTAAAAAATCCCCCGCAATATCTTGCAGATTGTACTGCCAGATAATGCCTGTGCCGCCAGACCTTTGTCAAGGCAGGCGGCACAGGAGATAAAAAGGGGGAAATCCAATCAGTAAACCGAAGTCAGGCTACCCCCAGGCGACACGTCCGAGCTGGTAGGCAGCCGTAGCCACAGCATAGGCCAACCCGGTGTTGAACAGTATGCTGAAGGCCACCCAGCCCCAGCTGCCAGCCTCCTGCCGTATGACCACAAGGGCCACGAAGCAGGGCGAATACAGCAGCACAAAGAGCATGAGCGCGAGCGCGGTAGCCTTTGACCAGCCCTCTTCAGCCTTGAGGCGATCGGCAAGGGGGGCGGCGTCTTCGGGGTCCTGGTCGCCCATGGCGTAGGCCGTGCCCATGGTGGCCACAACGGCCTCCTTGGCAGCCACACCGGCGAGCAGGGCTATGTCGGTACGCCAGTCAAAACCCATGGGCCTGGTTGCGGGTTCCACAGCTTTGCCAAGACGGCCAGCCACCGAGAAGGCCAGGGCTTCTTCCTTAAGTTCATTGCGCACGTTGCCCAGTTCTTCTTCAATGGGGGCGCGGGCTTCGTCGCCCTCTGCAAAGGCGGCCAGCTTTTCTTCCAGCTGGGATATCTGGGTGTCGTAAGGGGCCGACTTGTCTTCGGGCAGACCGGGAAAGGTCATGGCAGCCCAGATGAGCACAGAGATGGCCACAAGCACCGTACCGGCCTTTTTAAGATACATCCAGGCGCGTTCCCAGCAGTGCAAGAGCAGGCTCAACAGTGTGGGCATGCGGTACGGGGGCAGCTCCATGACAAAGGGGGTGGATTCGCCCTTAACGATGGACGAGCGCAGCAAGCGGGCCACCAGCAGAGCCATTACCCAGCCTGTAATCATCATGATGAACATGACCGTGGGGGCATTGTCGGGGAAAAAGGCCCCGGCCAGCAACAGAAACACGGGCAGTTTTGCGCCGCAGGTCATATAGGGCAGCGTAAGCAGGGTTGCCAGTTTTTCCTTGGGGCTGCGCAAGGTACGGGTGGCCATGACGCCGGGGATGGCGCAACCGCCTGCAATACCGCCCGCAATGATATACGGCATGACAGATGCGCCGTGCAGGCCAAAAAAGCGGAAAACACGATCCATCATGTAGGCCACGCGGGCCATGTAGCCGCTGTCTTCCATAAAGGAGATGAGCGCAAACATAATGAGGATCAGCGGCACAAAGCTAACCACACTGCCCACGCCCGCGATGATGCCGTCAACGATAAGTGACTGCGCGAGCCCTTCGGGCAACAGGGTTGTAAACAGCGAGCCAAGCAGCTTAAAGCCGTCTTCAACCCAGCCCTGCGGGTATGCGCCCAGGGTAAAGGTTACCTGAAACATCAGATACAGCACGCCAACCATGATCAGCGGTCCAAGGAGCGCGTTGGTGAGCACCTTGTCCAGCTTGTCCGAAAGGGCCAGACGGTCCTTGCCCGCGTCCTGACGGATTATGCCGTCGCGCAGCAGACTGCGGATAAATCCGTACCGGTAGTCGGTGATAATGGATTCAAGATTGGTATTGAGCGTGCTGCGCACATGGCTGACGGCCTTTTTGCGCAGACCGTCCAGCTCATCGGCCAGCACGGCGTTGGCGGCGCGAACCTCGCTCAATATTTCGCTGTCGCCCTCAAGCATTTTAAGGGCTACCCAGTGAGGCATATACTTGCTGGCCAGCAAGCCGCCGTCTTCAATGCGCTTTTCCATATCCAGCAGCACGGGGTCAATATCGCTGCCGTAGGAGATGCGCAGGGCGTTACGCTTTCCTTCTCTGGCCAGTTTGATGGCAGCTGCCATGGCCTCCGTCAGCCCCTCGCCTGTACGGGCCACCATGGGCAACACGGGTATGCCCATCAGAGAGCTGAGGCGCTCCATATCAATATGAATACCCGCAGCGCGGGCTTCGTCCATCATGTTGCAGCACAAAACAACGGGAGCGCCCATCTCTAGCATCTGCACCGTAAGCAGCATATTGCGCTCAAGGGCCGAGGCGTCCACAACGTCGATAACAGCCTGCACGTTGCCAGCCGCCAGCTCGCGCCGGGACACCAGCTCTTCCATTGAGTACGCCGTCAGCGAGTACGTGCCGGGCAGATCCACCAGGGTAACCGTCGTACCATCGACGGCAATGTTGCCTTCCTTGCGGTCGACCGTAACGCCTGGGTAGTTGCCCACATGCTGGCGTGCGCCAGTGTAGCCGTTAAAAACCGTGGTCTTGCCACAGTTGGGATTGCCCGCAAGAGCTATCCGCAGCCTGCCGTCTGCAGTAAAATTGGCATCATCGGGATTATTGAACTGCCGAACTGCGCTCATGCGCGCACCTCCCCCATGCTATGGACAGACTGAAGCCGCGCCTGCGGCATTGCAGCCATTACCGTGAACAAAACTTTGCTCATACCAGCCTTCCTGGAACAGATTAACTTTGAGAATATACATTCCCAAGGCTTAAGACACGCATGCCATGGTTGTTAACACCGCAAACAACTTGCGCCTACGCCTTGCACGTCGGGCGTCTGCTCAGGCATCTGCCACGGCATTTCAAAATTGAAATACCCTAACCTTTCCGCATCATGTCTAGTTTGGCCTGCGCCCAAACCCTGCTGGCATTCTCTGCCTTTTGGTTGCTTTGGTCGCGCGCTGATCAAAAAATTGAAATTCAATTCCAAAGTCCAGATTGATTTAGCCACCTGCCTCCCAAATGTCAAGCCACTGATAATAATTTCATGCAATTTGTAACAATCCGCCAGCAGTATGCCTTTTCCGGGGCCGCACGCACCAACCCGCTGGTGTTGAGGGAGCGCCAGCCGCCTCACGCAAATTCGGGAGGCCGCTGAACCAGTCAACGACCTCCCGATCTGTTGCCGGGGAGGCAGTTTTGCATGAAAATACGCTCCTTAAGTTGCCTAAGCGCCCTTGAGGCATTCCCGCAAGGAGGACACGCCGCACGAATGCACCATCTGCAGGGGGATGTTGCGCGACCGCGCCACCTGAACAGCCTTGCGCTTGGCCTCGTGCGAAATTTTGTTGGTGAACACTATCATGGCGTCGGGATTGCCGATTTTGTCCACAAAGTTTGGCTCGTTACGGGTGATGAACTTCAGGGAATGCCCGTCTTGCTTCGCCGCTGCCATATACTCTTTTTTCAGTCGGTCCATGCCGCCTATGAGGGTGACGCACATATCAGTCTCCGTATTGCCGCGCTGGGCTTTTGCAGGTTGGGGTTGCTCCGTGACTCTTTTTTAATTGAAAACGAATTTCAAAGTCAAGCATATCTGGCAATATTTTTTTGAAAATAAATTTCATTCCAAATAATAAAAAAGGACGTCTCCCCGCTGTACGGAAAAACGCCCTCGGCCGTGTGGCCAGCAGCACAGATAATTAGCTGTTTTTGTTAAATATTCATAAAAAAAAACGTCGTCGGATATATTTCAGGCAGCATGGCATGCGCCCCGCCGCGCCCCTGTCCAGGTCGAAAAATTCACGCCGGAGCCTGAACCGCAAGCAAGAAATCCAGTGGCGGTTGGGGGCAGAAGCCCCTTTGCCCTGCTGTGTGTTTTCCAGCCGCCGCACGGCAGAAAAAGCATATACAGGTGGCAGCAAAGGGGCTTCTCTCCGCCAAAAATCCCGCTGGCAGACGTTTCTGGCCGTGGTTACTTCCAGCGGCCCATAAACTCGGCTGCGCTGTTGCCCGCATCAATATGCTTAAGCAGAGCGCTGCCAAAGACCACGGCGTCGGGCTGCGCGTCAGGCGAAAGAGCCTCAAGCTGCGAGGGCTCGCGCAGGCCGAAGCCAAGTGCCAGCGGCAGTTTGAATGCAGACCGCGCCCGCCGCATGGTCACGGCCACTTGAGGGGCAATATCATTGCGCTCGCCGGTGATGCCCATGACCGACACCACGTACACGTAGCCCTCGCCCACGCTGTCGTACAGCGCCATGCGCTCCGCGCTGGTGTTGGGGCCCACCAGGGGGATCAGGGCAATGCCCTCTTTTTTCAGGGCTTCGCGCAACGGGCCAGCCTCTTCATAGGGCAGGTCAGGCACAATAAAGCCGTGCACGCCGCCGCGCGCAGCGTCGCGGGCCAGTTTTTCGTACCCGTACTGCAAAAAGGGGTTAAGGTAGCCCATAAGCACCACCCCGGCCTGAATGAGCCCCTTGCGCTCAATGAGTTCCTCAAGAATACCCCGCAGGCTCACGCCGTCGCTCAGGGCGCGACGCGAGGCTTCTTCCACCACCGGGCCGTCGGCAACCGGGTCAGAAAACGGCACGCCGATTTCAATGATGTCGGCCCCGCTTTCGTCCAGCTCCATCAGCGTGGGCCAAAAGGTGGCCTGATCGGGAAAGCCCGCCGTCAAAAAGGGAATAAGCGCCGGGCGTCCGGCGGCCTTGGCATCGCGTATTTTTTGTTCAAGAAAATTCATGGCTACACCTCTTCCTGACCCTGCGCCGCAAAGCCCAGCGCCTTGTTGACAATGCCCAGATCCTTGTCGCCGCGACCAGACAGGTTTACCACCACCTGGTCGCCCGCCTTGAACTCGTGCGGGTGGTCCAGCACCCAGGCAAGCGCGTGCGAGGACTCAAGCGCGGGCAGGATGCCCTCGGCGCGACACAAACGCTGAAAGGCGTTGAGCGCGTTGGCGTCCTTGACCATGCCGTAGTGGACGCGCCCGGTCTTTTGCAGCCACGAATGCTCCGGCCCCACGCCGGGATAATCCAGCCCGGCGGAGATGGAATGCGAGGGCTCGACCTGGCCGTCTTCGTTCTGCAGCAGCATACTGTATGCACCGTGCAGCACGCCGGGCGTGCCGAGGTTCAGCGGTGCGGAATTGAAGCAGCCGGTCTCGCCCGTACCTGCGGCTTCCACACCGATAAGGCGCACGCTGGCGTCGTCCACAAAGGGGTGGAACATGCCGATGGCGTTGGAGCCCCCGCCCACGCAGGCCACCACGGCGTCGGGCAGCCGGCCGGTTTTTTCAAGCATCTGGGCGCGGGTTTCGCGCCCGATGACGCTTTGCAGCATACGCACCAGCGTGGGGAAGGGGTGTGGACCGGCTGCGGTGCCAAAGCAGTAGTGGGTTGTCTTCTGGCTGCCGATCCAGGCGCGCAGGGCCTCGTTGATGGCGTCCTTGAGGGTGCGGGTGCCGCTTTCGACCGCATGCACTGTCGCGCCAAGCAGCTTCATGCGCATGACGTTGGGGGCCTGCCGCTCCACGTCTTCCGCGCCCATGTAGATGGTGCACTCCATGCCCAGCCGTGCGGCGGCGGCAGCCGTGGCCACGCCGTGCTGGCCAGCGCCAGTCTCCGCCACCAGGGCGGTCTTGCCCATGTACTTGGCAAGCAGGGCCTGCCCAAGGGTATTGTTGACCTTGTGCGCGCCCGTGTGCAGCAGGTCCTCGCGCTTGAGCCACAGGTCAAAGCCCAGCTCGCCCGAAAGCGTGGGGCAATAGGTCAGGGGCGTCTCGCGCCCAGCGTAATTGAACAGCAGGTCCTTAAGCTCGGCCTGAAACTTTTCGGTGGGATAAATGTCGCGCATGGCCGCTTCCACTTCCATAAGGGGCGGCATAAGCAGTTCGGGCACAAAGCAGCCGCCGAACTCACCAAAATAACTGTCTTTCATAACGAATACCCATTGCCTTTGGAGTTTGCGGCCATGAAGGCGGCCGCCATTTCTTCCCTGTTTTTTCGCCCCGGCGCGTCTTCTACGCCGGAATTGAAATCCACCCCTGCAGGTGAGCACATGCCCAGGGCCTTGCCCACGTTGACGGCGTTCAGGCCCCCGGCAAGCAGCCATGGCTGCGGCGGAATCAGGCTGCCCAGATCGGACCAGTCAAGCCGGTGCCCGCTGCCGCCGCCTTTTAGGCCTGCATCCAGCAAAAAATACGCGCAGGCTTCGGCATTGCGTTGCAAATCATTATACAGCAAAGCCCGATGCGTGTAACGGTCGGGCCAGAGAACCCGAATAACCCGCTCCGCGCCCACAGCCTGGGCGCATGCCACGCTCTGGTGGCCGTGCAGCTGGGCAAAATCAAGCCGGGCTTCGTCCATGATGCGCTTTATCTCGTCCGCGCCCTGATTGACAAATACGCCCACCCGCTGCAACGAGCCGCTGTCCATGCCAGCGGCCTGCGCCGGGCTGATGCCGCGCGGGCTGCGTGCATGAAAGATAAAACCGCACATGGCAGCGCCCAGCCGGGCCGCCTGATCCACATCTTCCTGCCGAGTAAGGCCGCAAAACTTGATCAACATGTGCGTTCTCCACTGTTTTGGGCCGTTACGCCCAGCAGTTCGGCCAGCGCCTGACCCGGATGGCCGTTTTCCATCAGGGCGCTGCCCACCAGGGCCGCATGGTAACCCGCCTCGGCGGCGGCCTTGAGGTGCGGCGGGCTGCTCATGCCGCTGGCCGCAATCCACTGCTCGCCATTGGCGGGCGGAAAGGCCCGCACCAGTTGCAGACAGGCATCCCTGTCCACCGCCAGACTTTCCAGATCGCGGGCGTTTACCTGTATGATGCGCGCCCCGCTCTGGCGGGCAAGGCGCAGGTCTTCGGCATCAAATATCTCAACCACTGCCTGAATGCCGTAACTTTCGGCCTGCTCGCGCAGGGCGCGCAGGGGTCGCGGCATCGGGCGTCAGCCGCACGATGAGCAGCAGGGCCGCAGCGGGCGTCGCTGCCGTAGCCCGCACCTGCAAGGGGTCAAAAATAAAGTCCTTGCGCAGCAGGGGCACGCGGGGGCCCGTTGTAGAGCGCCGGATCAGCTGCGCGAGCCAGATACTCGAGCCGTCCGCGAAAAAAGGTCTCTTCGGTCAGCACGGATATGGCGCTGGCGCCTGCGGCGGCGTACTGCCGGGCTACGTCCTCCACCTCAAGGCTCTCGCAGATCACGCCGCGCGAGGGCGAGGCGCGCTTGTACTCGGCCACCACGGCCAGCGGGCTGCGGGGGGCGCGGCGGGCTAACGCCGCCGCGAAATCGGGCCGCGGGCCTTCATGCACCGGCGGCAGCTTGCCCATATCCTGCAGGGCTTGCAGCGCCTCTACTTCGGCCTGTTTGGCCTTGCGAAAACGCTCAAGCAGCATTGAGCACCTTCCTGCCCGTACCGGCGTTCACGGCCTCGCGCGCCCGGGCCATGCAAAGGGCCATGTCCATTTTTTCTTCCAGCAGATAGATGGCGAGGCCCACGTTGAGCACCACCATGTCCATCATGGCGCGCGGCCCCTGCCCGTTGAGAATGTCGTTGAGCACGGCCACGGCCTGTTCCTTGCCGCTCACGGCCAGGTCATCCACAGAGCAGGAGGCGATGCCGAATTCCTGCGGATCAAGCATCATGGAGGTTACCTTGCCGTTTTGCAGCAGGGCCATCTTGGCGGGCCCGATGGGCGTCACCTCGTCGTAGTTGCCCGAACCGCAGACCACGGCGGCCCGCTGCAGGGGCGACTGCAACAGGGTCTCGGCCACCAGATCGACCAGCTCGGGCCTTGCCACGCCCATGAGCAGGTGGCTGGGCCGCGCGGGGTTGATCATGGGGCCAAGGATATTGAACAGGGTACGCACGCCCATCTCCTTGCGCACCGGGCCGATGTTGGCAAAGGAGGGATGGAAGTACGGGGCAAAAATAAAGGCGAAGTTGCGTTTTTTGACCATCTCGGCCACGGAGGCCGGATCTTTTTCCAGCGTGATGCCAAGGGCCTCCAGGGCGTCGGCGCTGCCGCACTTGGACGACACCGCGCGGTTGCCGTGCTTGACCACCCTGTAGCCCATGCCTGCCAGCGTGAGGGACGAGGCAGTGGAACAGTTGAAGGAGTGACGCCCGTCGCCGCCGGTGCCCACCACGTCAATGGTTGTTCCCGAAATGCCGTCCACACGCACGGCCCGGGCCAGAGCAGCGCGGGTCGCGTGGGCCAGCTCAAGGGCGCTCTCGCCCTTCATGCGCAACCCCATAAGAAAGCCGCCCGCCTGCGCCGGGGTCATCTTGCCGTCCATAAGTGCGGCAAAGCCCGCCGCCGCCATCTCTGCCGTAAGGTCTTCCCTGCGGGCCAGACGCTCCAGGATGCCCGAAAAATCGGAGGTTTCAGCGCCGGTGCCCATGATGCTCTGCGGAAAGTTGCCCAAGAGGCGCAGACCGTCGGGGGTCAGCACCGATTCGGGGTGAAACTGCACGCCAACCCACGGGCGGTCGTTGTAGCGCAGGGCCATGACCTCGCCCTCGGGCGCACGGGCCGTGACCGTAAAGCGCGGGTTTTCTGCGTCTTCATCCGCGCGCACCACGAGGGAGTGGTAGCGCCCCACGCGCATGGGGTTGGGCAGGCCCAGGAACATGCCCGTACCGTCGTGCACGATCTCTGACTGCTTGCCGTGCATGATGCAGGGCCCCACCTCTACCTTGGCTCCTGCGTGCAGGCCCAGCAGCTGGTGCCCAAGGCATACGCCCAGCACGGGTACGCGCGGGTTGAGCCGTTTGAGAAACTCGGGGCACAGCCCCGCATCGGCAGGATGCCCCGGCCCTGGCGAAATGCAGACCATGGAAAGCTCGGGGTTCACCGCCATGTCAAGCACGGCGGGGTCGTCGTTGCGCAGCACCACGGGCTTGTGCCCAAGGGCGTAAAAAGCCTGCACAAGATTGTAGGTAAAGGAATCGTAATTATCGATGAGCAGAAACATATTCTTCGTCCTCCGCACGCAGGGCAAGGCGCATGATGGCTGATTTGTTGCACACTTCCTTCCATTCCAGATCGGGATCGGAGTCATGCACGATGCCGCCGCCCGCCTGCCAGAAGAGCTTGCCGTCACGCATCCACATGCTGCGGATGGTGATGCCCGTATCAAGGTTGACGCTGTCCTTGTCCAGACCCAGCCAGCCTATGCAGCCCGCGTAGGGACCGCGCGCGCGGCCCTCAAGCTCGCGGATGATTTCCATGGCCCGCACCTTGGGCGCGCCGGATACCGTGCCCGCAGGAAAGGTGGCCGCCAGCACGTCCAGGGCGTCTTTGCCTTCTTCAAGCCGGGCGCTTACGCGGCTCGTGAGATGCATGACGTGCGAGTAGCGCTCAACTTCCATATAACGCTCAAGATTCACCGAACCGGGCTGGGCCACGCGGCCCAGGTCGTTGCGGCCAAGATCGACCAGCATCACATGCTCGGCGCGCTCCTTGGGGTCGTCGCGCAGCTCGGCGGCCAGGCGGGCGTCTTCAAGGTCGTCGGCCCCGCGTTTGCGCGTGCCCGCTATGGGCGAAAGCTGCAGATGCCCAGCCGTGCAGCGCACCATGACCTCGGGCGACGAGCCAAAGAGCGTCAGCTCGGGAAAGCGCATGTAAAACATGTAGGGCGATGCGTTGAACCGGCGCATGCGGCGGTACAGCTCAAAGGGGTTGCCCTCAAAGGGTGTGGAAAACCGCACGGACGGGACAACCTGAATGGCCTCGCCCTGCCGCAGCATCTCCTTGATGCGGCGCACATAATCCTTGTAGCCCTGCTCGCCCGGCTCGGCGCAAACGTTGTCGGGGTCGATGCGCACGGCTCCGGCCTGACCAGTGGCGCGGGCCTCCAGCGACTCGCGCGAGCTCTGCAGCGAGCGGTGCTCGCCCAGGCTCACCTGACACAGACGGTTGTACAGGTGGTCAAACACCAGCACGGTGGAGGGCAGCATGAGCAGGCAGTCGGCCTCGCTCTGGGGCATGACGCTCGCCAGCTTGGGGTTGAACAGACCGGCCATGCCAAACCCAAGGTAGCCGTACAGGGCGCGTGTAATGGGCGGCAGGTTGCTGATGTTTGCCGGAGCCTCGATGCAAAGCGCCGCCATGAGCGCCCGCAGGCCGTCCACAAAGGGGTCGCCCTCAAACCGACGCAGCGCGTCAAGCCTGCTGTCGCACACGTCGAGCGCCAGTTTGCCCTCGCGGCAGCTGATGAACATGGCCGCATCGCAGGCCAGGATGCTGTACCGGCCCCAACGCCCGTCCACCTCGGCGCTTTCAAGCAATATGCCGTTACCAGCGCCGACCATGCCCATGAACAGGCTGATGGGCGTATCCATATCCGCCGGCAACCAGCGGGCGGACTGTTGCAGCGTCAGCATGTGCTGCGCATCCCCATTCGTATTCATCTGCCGCATCCTTTGGGTTGTTTTGGACCAGAAAAAACAAAAAGCGCCGCCTCCCTGGGGAGACGGCGCCTGCTTACGACAATGCCAACGTACCGGAACTATTAAGCCCGCACGTCTCCCCCACGCAGTTGGATGCGCCACCACCAGCCTTTGAAGCTGTTAGAAATGGTGTTGGAGAAAACGTTCATGCAGATGCCTTGTTCCTTATGTTTAAAGACACATTACGCGCCCGCTGGTGGGCTGTCAACAGTTCCATGCGTTTTTTTGCAGGCCGCGCGGCCTGCGGGCTGTTGCGGGCATGTGGAGAGGGGCATACTCCCCCAACCGGGCCTTTGCCCTCTCCACACGCCCGCTCTCAACTATTTGCCAAACAGAATTTCCTGATAATTGGGCAACGCCCACAAATCGTCGGCCACGCGCACCTCAAGGAGGTCTGCGTAGCGGCGCACCTCAAGCATGCGGGGCAGCACATGCTCGCGGTAGCAGTGGGCGGCCTCAAAGCCGTAGCCCAGGCTGTCGGCCTTGGTCAGCACGTCTTCAAGCTGGGCACTGGCGTCCTGTATAAGCCGCAGGCTTGAGGTGATCTCGGCCAGCGTCACGGTTTTGGGGTCCTTGCCGATGGCCCGCATGTTGGCCGCCGTGGCAGCCAGCTCGCCCTGATAGCGCATGCCTGCGGGGTAAATGATGGTATGCGCCATACGGATAACCAGATTGGCCTCGGTGCGCACGGTTTTGCAGTACTGCTCAAGGTAGATTTCCTGCCGCGCCTTGAGCTCTGCGCGGTTGAGCACGCCTGCCTTTTCGTAGAGGTCGACGACCTCGGGCTTGGTAAGCTCGGCAAGGGCCTCGGGAGTGGTACGCAAGTTGGGCAGGCCACGGCGCTCGGCCTCATTGTGCCACACTTCGGAGTATCCGTCGCCGTTAAAGATAACGGCGCTGTGCTCGTCGATGACGTGGCTGATAAAGGATTCCAGCGCCTGATTGAAGGTCTTGCCCTGGGCCAGTTCCTTTTCAAGCCAGTCGGCGGCAAAGCCAAGCGAGTCGGCCATCATGGTGTTGAGCGCGGTAATGGAACCGGCGGCAGACTGGCTGGAGCCAAGCGCGCGGAACTCAAACCGGTTGCCCGTAAAGGCCACCGGGCTTGTGCGGTTGCGGTCGCCCGGATCGGCGGGCAGCGGGGGCAGCGTATCCACGCCCAGGTTGAGGGCGCGGCCCTTGCGGCCTCCCGAAGCGTTTTCAACACGTCCGGCGCGGAAGGCTTCAAACACTTCCGTCAGCTGGTCGCCCAAAAAGATGGACATGATGGCCGGCGGGGCCTCGTTGGCGCCCAGGCGGTGGTCGTTGCCAGCGCTGGCCACGGTGGAGCGCAGCAAGCCGCCAAACTTATGCACGGCGCGGATCATGGCCGCGCAGAACACCAGAAACTTGGCGTTGGCGTGCGGGGTTTCGCCGGGATCAAACAGGGTGCCCAGCTCCGCATTGCCGATGGAGTAGTTCAGGTGCTTGCCCGAACCATTTACCCCGGCAAAGGGCTTTTCGTGCAGCAGGCACTTGAGGCCGTAGCGCTTGGCCACGTTGCGCAGCATGGACATGGTGATATGGTTGTGGTCCACGGCCAGGTTGCTCACCTCAAAGAGGGGGGCAATTTCGTACTGGCTGGGGGCAACCTCGTTGTGGCGGGTGCGCACGGGCACGCCCAGCTTGTAGAGTTCGCGCTCCACTTCCATCATGTACGAAAGCACGCGCTGCGGAATCACGCCAAAATACTGGTCGCTGAATTCCTGCCCCTTGGCAGGACGCGCGCCAAACAGGGAGCGCCCGGCGATCTGGATGTCGGGACGCGCAAAATTGAAGTTGTGGTCGATGCAAAAGTATTCCTGCTCAAGCCCGGCGTACGAAACAATGGGCAGGGGCGTGTCTTCGCCAAACAGGGCCAGCACGCGGTGCGCTTCACGGTTGAGGGCCTGGCCCGAGCGCAGCATGGGGGTTTTTTTGTCCAGGGCAACGCCCGTCCATGACAGAAACATGGTGGGAATGCACAAAAACGTACCGTTGCGGTTCTCCATGATATAGGCGGGGCTGGTCACGTCCCACGCGGTGTAGCCGCGCGCCTCAAAGGTGGAGCGCAGGCCGCCGGAGGGGAAGGACGAGGCGTCGGGCTCGCCGCGAATAAGCATGGAGCCGGAAAATTCGGCAATAACGCCGCCAGAGCCGTCAGGCATCAGAAAGCTGTCGTGCTTTTCGGCGGTCTGCCCGGTGAGGGGATAAAAAATGTGGGTAAAATGGGTTGCCCCTTTTTCGATGGCCCAGTCTTTCATCACTGCGGCAACGGTGTCGGCGATGGCGGGGTCCATGCGTTCGCCAAACTCAATGGTCTTGCGCAGCGCCTTGTACACGCTCTTGGGCAGGCGCTCGCGCATGACGCGGTCATTAAATACGTTGCACCCGAAAATATCGGTGGGTTTGGTATCCACGAAGTTGAGGGGGGCCGCTTCGGGTTTGTAGGTGGTGATGGCCTCAATGGCGCTCTGTCTGGCGGATTTACTGCTCATGGACGAACCTCGCGCTCAGGGCGGGCGCTGTGTTGTGGGTGCGATAATCCCGCTTGCGGCGGTCGGACATGTGCCTTTGCAGCAGCCGCTGTAACGCCCGCGCCCGTGCCGCCCTGAAGCACGCGGACAAGGGGAGCCGCCGCAAAAGCACGCCGGACGCTTGAACAGCGCCCGCTCCAAAACCATGCCGTCTAGGCCTGGGCAACAACAGCTCAGGCCAGTACAGCATAAACGGTACCGTTAAAAAGGTGCGCCGCGCTCGCTGCCCGTAAACGGCAGCAGGCGGTTGTGCCAGGCGCACCTCTTCAACAGTTGCAAGCAAAACCGCAGGTCGTGCAATTTCAGGCAAAACTGCCCGTGCTGCGTGAACGCATGCCCGCCGCGAGGCTGTCAGGCGTCGCGACAAGGGCTGATGCACCTTGAGAAATACTCTCTCAACGTCGGCAGCTTCTAGCCAACGCTCACGATTTCAATTTCAAACGTCAACGATTTGCCCGCCAGGGGGTGATTGGCGTCAAGGGTGATCTCGTCCGCGCCCACTTCGGTGATGGTCACGTCCATCTGGCCCTGCTCGTTGGAGAGCTGCAACGGCACGCCGACGTTGAGGGGAATATGGTCAGGCACCTGGGCGCGGGGAACGGTGAACACGAGTTCGGGATCAACCTCGCCGTAGGCATCGTCAGGCGCAATGGTCACGGTAACGGTTTCGCCCGCTTCGTGGCCCTCTACGGCGCTCTCAAAACCCGCAATCAACATGCCCTTGCCCAGCACAAATTCAAGGGGTTCGCGCTCACGCGAAGAGTCGAACACCGTGCCGTCGTCAAGGGTGCCCGTGTAGTGCGCACGCACCGTATCGCCTTTTTTGATAGGCATAACTACTCCATATGCAGTGTGTATGGGCGGTCAGCGGCTACTCCTGGCCACACTGGCGGCAGGCGCTGCGCAGGCGCAGGCCCGCGCGCGAAAAGAACAACGCCCAGTAAAGTATAAGCAAAACATGACAGGGGGGTTATGTCAATGTTGCACCTTGGGCAACGTGCCCCTCGACCCGCATTTGCGCGGGTTTGCGGGCATTGAGCCTGTACCGTTGCCGACCCGTGCCCGCATATTTTGCACCGCCTTTTTTTACGCTGCCGCCGCTGTGCAAGCGGCTGCAATACCTGCCAACGCACTTGACAGAGCGCGAAACCGTACGGATAATCAACAATTGCTCTCAACGGGAAGCCTCCGCTCTGGTCCGGGCGGCTTATGCAATCTTTCAGAGGTATCATCTTAGAGGTATTTATGTCCGACATCCGCTCCACGTACACCGACGAATGCAATTTTTACGGCCGCCATACCCCCCGCGAGCTGGCTGAAACCTACGGCACGCCCCTCTACGTCTACAACGAGAACGTGCTGCGGCAGCGTTGCCGCGATCTTATGGGCCTTTCAAAACACCCGGGGTTCGGCGTAAACTACTCCGTCAAGGCCAATGCAACCCCCGCCCTGCTGCGCATCGTGCGCCAGGAGGGGCTGGTGGTGGACGCCATGAGCCCGGGCGAGCTGTACATGGACGAGCTGTCTGGCTTTACCCCGGCGGAGATCCTGTACATCTCCAACAACAACTCCGAGGCCGAGCTGCAAAACGCGGTTTCGCGCGGCCTGCTTGTGAGCGTCGATTCCCTTTCGCAGCTCGACACCCTTGGCCGCATCAACCGCGGCGGCAAGGTCATGGTGCGCTTTAACCCCGGCATCGGCGCGGGCCACCATGCCAAGGTCGTGACGGCTGGCAAGGAAACCAAGTTTGGCGTCACCCCAGACAAACTGGACGACGTGTTTGCCCTGCTTGAAAAGCACGACCTCACTCTTGCGGGCATCAACCAGCACATCGGCTCGCTCTTTATGGAGCCCGGCGGATACCTTGACGCCGCCGAAGTGCTGCTGCACCTTGCCGACCGCCTGCCCGCCAGCATGCTGGCCAAGCTTGAAGTCATCGACTTTGGCGGCGGCTTTGGCATCCCCTACCACAAGTACGAGGGTCAGGCCCGCCTGAACATGGCCGATCTGGGCAGCAGCCTGACCGCGCTCATCAGCGGCTGGTCCGAAAAGTCGGGCTACAAGGGCCGCTTCCTTGTGGAGCCGGGACGCTATGTGGCCGCTGAATGCTGCGTGCTGCTGGGCTCTGTGTACGCCGTCAAAAACAACGGCGACAGGCGCTATGTGGGCACCAACCTGGGCTTCAACGTGCTTGTGCGCCCGGCCATGTACGACTCGTTTCACGATGTGGAAATTTACGGCGCGGACAAGGCCGCCCGCAAAAACATGGTGCAGACCATCGTGGGCAATATTTGCGAAAGCGGCGATATCCTTGCCAAAGAGCGCGATCTGCCAGTTATTTGCGAAGGAGATGTGCTCGGGGTACTTGACGCCGGAGCTTATGGATTTACCATGGGTTCCAACTACAATCAGCGTCGTCGCCCTGCTGAAGTTCTCATCCAAAGCGACGGCACTGCCAAACTTATCCGCCGCCGCGAAACCCTTGAGGATCTTGCGAGCTGCCTGATGGATTAATGTGACACAATACAGCGGACCCCCCGTGCAACAGGCCAGGCCAGCGCCCGACCTGAGTACCTCCACGCGCGCTATCTGGCGGCTTACCTGGCCCCAGATGCTCATGATGTACCTTATGTTCTTCATGGGCTTTGTGGCCGTATGGGTAGCGGGACGAATTAGCGCAGACGTCCAGGCGGCGCTCGGCATGGTAAACCAGTGCGGCATCCTGCTGATGGTGGTGGCCATGGCCGTTTCGAGCGGCGCTACGGCTGCTGTCAGCCAGTCGCTTGGCGCGCTCAAGGTCATGCGGGCCCAGCGCTACATTGGTACAACGGTTATCGGCTGCCTGGGCCTGGGTTTTGTGGTGGCCCTGGCAGCCGCTTTTTTCAGCAACGGCATATTACGCATGCTCATGGTGCCCGACAGCATCATGCCGCAAACCAGGGACATGTGGGCCGTCAGCATGCTGGGCCTGCCCGCCCAGTATCTGTACGCCTCTACGGGCGTCATGTTTCGCGCCACACGTCAGGTGCTGCCGCCCCTGTGGGTGGCTGCGGGCGTGTGCCTGTGCAACCTGATGGCCTGTCTTGGTCTCGGGCTCGGCTGGTTTGGCATGCCCAACATGGGCTACATGGGCCTGATCTGGGCCAACGTGGGCGCGCAGTATCTTGGCGCTGTATGCAACTGCATCCTGCTTGCGCGTTCCGGCTATCTTGGCCGCAAGTCACTGCCTTCGCTGCGCTGGCTCAAGTCCGGTCTGCCCTATCTGCTCAAGGTTGCCCTGCCAGCGGGCGCGGCGCAGATCGTGTGGCAGTCTGGCTACATGACCCTGTTTGTGCTGGTGGCCTCGCTGCCCGCCGACAGCGTCAACGCTCTGGCCGGGCTCAATGCGGGCCTGCGGGTCGAAGCCCTGCTGTTTTTGCCGGGCATGGCCTTTAATATGAGCGTGGCAGTGCTGGTGGGCAACAGTCTGGGCGCAGGCAAGCCCGACGAGGCCCGCCGCGTGTCCCTCAACATGGTAAGCCTTGCGGCCGTGACCATGAGCTTTATGGCCGCCCTGCTCTGGCCGTTCAGGCAGGAGATCGCGCATCTGCTTTCACAGGAACCGGGCACTCAGGCCCAGATTGTCAGTTACCTTACCTACAACCTCCTCTCCACGCCATTTTCCATCGCCAGCACCGTAATGGGCGGCATAATGACCGGAGCCGGGGCCACCAAGTACAACCTCATGATTTTTGGCGGCAGTTTCTGGGTGGTGCGTCTGCCCCTGGGCTGGCTGCTTGGCCACATACTCTGGGGCACCGCCTCGGGGGTGTTTCTGGCCATGCTCGTCTCCCAGATTCTGCAAACCTGCATCATGCTCTATGTGGTGCTGTTCCGCGACTGGACGCGCTTTGCCATGAGCCGCTGCCGCCAGCCGCAAACCCCATAAATACCGCCTGAGCGGCCGCAACAGCGACCATCGTGGCATGTGACCCGCATGCTTTGTGCATTTGTACGCCGGGACGCAAGGAGAGAACTGTGAGCAAAAATTTTACGCCTGTCAGTCTGGACGGACGCCAGCAATATTATGAACTGTGGGCGCGCACGCCCCAGCGTTCACTGGACTACACCCTGGCCAACCTCTGGGGATGGCAGGATTATTACGGCCTTGAGTGGTGCTTTGACGATAATCTGTGCTGGATCCGCCAGACGCGCCCCTACCAGGTATGCTGGGCCCCCGTGGGCGACTGGAACGCCGTTTCGTGGAAAGACCTGCTGCCCTGCGGCTTTAACCCCGAGGCGCACAACATCACCCGCGTGCCAGAAAAGCTGCTGCAAATCTGGCAGCGCGATTTTGGACATCTCGTGGATGTCGAAGAAGACAGGGGCCAGTGGGAATACCTGTACAAACAGGATGAACTGGCCGAGCTGCCGGGCAACCGCTTTCACAAAAAGCGCAACCACCTCAACAGCTACATAAAAACCTACGGCGAGCCGGACTACCACCAGCTCGACGACGCCATGGTGGAAGACGTGCTGGCCGTGCAGGACGACTGGTGTCAGTGGCACGAATGCGAGGAATCCCCCTCGCTCAGGGCCGAAAACGAGGCCATCAACCGCGTGCTCAGCCACTGGAACTGTTTTACCGGGCTTGTGGGCGGTTCGCTCTATGTGGACGGCAAGATGGTGGCCTTCAGCGTGGGCGAAAATCTGGACGGCGAAAACCTTGGCGTGCACTACGAAAAAGGCCTCAACGGCTTCAAGGGCGTGTACCAGACCATCAACTGCCTGTTTTCGCGCAACGCGGGTGCGGGCTTTACCTACATCAACCGGGCGCAGGATCTGGACGAAGAAGGCCTGCGCCAAGCCAAGATGACCTACCTGCCCGCCGATTTTTTGCGCAAGTACAAGGTGCGCATCCGCAAAAACTGATAATATCCGCCGCAGCCGTGCAGCATCGCGGGGCCACACGCTCTGCCCTTTTGCACGGCTGCGGTCTGCCGCCATCAACCCCAGAGGGCTAAACAGCAGGGACTCCGCGCAACGGCCGCCACAAAACGGCTGCGGCGCGGATTTTTGCAAACGCTCGATTAACCTGCGCCGCGCTGCGAAACTGGCTAAACTAAAAGATGGCTGCACGCCGGAAAAATGCGCGGCAGCAATCAGGCAAACGGCACGGAGCAGTGGGGGCGGGACAAAACAGACCGGGAAAAACGCGAAACCCCGACAAGAGCCGGGGTTTCACAAAAAATAAAACAGTTGAGGTGAGTGAATGATGCCATATCTGGTATTCTTGTCAACATAAGATACCACGTTGAAAAATCAAACAGCCCAACCCAACCTTGGCGCGCCACAGGCTCATAATATTTTTTATCTGTAAAACCAAGCACACAGACTGCAACCCGCAAAAATCCATCCTTCTCTCCGGCGCAGCAGAAGGGCAAAAATATTTTCACTTTCTCCCGCCGGTTGCTTGCCCAGATAGTTATTGATCATTACCGGCCTGTCCGACCGACGCGACCTTGCGCGTCCATTGCCAATGCAGGTTTGACCGCCAGTGCGCATGCGCTGCCGCCAGCACATGCGTGCATTGCCCCAAAGCGCCCCCTGTCCGCACAACTGCCCAACGGCAAAACACCTTGCGGCAGCCGCCGCGCCGACGGCAAAACGGATGGTTGAGTGGCACGCGGATGTTCAGCAATGGGCTTTCCAGATACCCAAAAGGGTACGGATGCATTTCGTGCTGCTTCAGAGGGGCTCTACCTCAAAGACGGGGGCATGGCGTCTCCAAGAAAAAATGGGCATACCAATTAAAGTTGGTATGCCCATCAGGGCAGCTTTTATTTTCCGACCAAAGAAAAGAAGAGAAGGCCCTGTGGAAGGATTGTTAATTGGCTTGCGGGATTTTGCAATCGAAAAAGTGGTCAGCCACGTTCCCCCGGTGTTTGAGGCCAGATGGACGGGCAAGAATACGTGCCCGCACTGCGGATGTGAAAAGCTGCGTATCAAGGACTCATTCTGGCGGACGATCCGTAATATTTCCATTCATGGAAGGGCGTCACGCCTGTTAATTCGCTGCCATAAATACCGATGCGAAAGCTGCGGCAGATATTTTAATACCAGACTTGCAGGCATAAAAGTGTGGAGCAGAACAACAGAGCTGCTTAAGCGCAACATTTTTCAGGCCTACAACAAAGGTGTTTCCTGTAAAGACATCGCCAATGAGCACCGCATCGGCGTGGCCAGCGTGGAGCGCTACTACCACCAGATGATGCAGCACAAGAGCAGCCACTGGGCAAACCGCACATGCCCGCGCATTCTGGGCATTGATGAGCATAGATTTACGCGCAGACAGGGCTTTGCAACAACGTTTTGCGACTTGGCCCGCCGCAGGGTCTTTGATGTGGTTAAAGGTCGTAGCGCCGCTGATATGCGCGACTTTTTGCAATCGCTGCAAGGCCGCCATAAAGTTAAAATGGTCTGTATTGATATGAATTCTGCGTATCGGCGACTTGTGCGGGAATGGTTTCCCAATGCGCGCATTGTTGCGGACAGATTTCATGTTATCAGGCTGGTGAATCAACACTTTTCAGAGCTGTGCAAGGCAATTGATGAAAAACAACTTGCTTATGGGCGAGGCGGTATGATGCGTCTCTTGCTGACTCTCCGTGATCGATTAACAGACTCACAGAAAGAGCGATTACGAACATACTTTGCTGACAGGCCGGACATTGAATCGCTGTACGAATTTTTGCATGACACAGCTGATTTATTGCGTGTGCGGGCGCAAAGTGTCGATTCGTGCCGCAGGTATGCGGCTGAATTATTAGATAAAATTGAGCAACTTCGAAAAACTAGCTTCGCGCCGTTGCGTACCTTGGGCAAGACGTTGCATAATTGGCGGGAAGAAGTGGCCCGAATGTTCCGTTTTACCCGGAATAACGGCATCACAGAAGGCTTTCACCGAAAAATGAAGTTGATCCAGCGGCGTGCGTATGGCTTTCGTAACTTCGAAAACTACCGCCTGCGTGTGCGCGTTTTGTGCTGCTGAAATGGCTGGGGAATCGTTCAGAAACCTGTCGGAAAAACTGCCCGCTGAAGGGGCTTGCCCCCGTCTTTGGTGTAGAGCCTTCAGAGGCGACGCGGCTGTATAATGAAAAAAGGACTTGCGAATTTCGCAAGTCCTTGTTTTCATTGTGGCGTCACCAACGGGATTTGAACCCGTCTTAGCGGCTTGAGAGGCCGCCGTCCTAACCGGATAGACGATGGTGACAACGTCGAGTTAAATACGGTGCACTGGCCTGTTTGTCAAGTATTTCATGCACAGCCATTAAAAGAGCCGTTGCCGAACATGCGCCCAGGTGCTAGACATAGTCCAGCCGCCGGAGGCGGCGCAAATTTGCCTGAAGGAAGGAGCAGCCCTCATGAAATCTCGTCTTCACCTTCCCTTGCTGATTGCCTGTTTTGCCCTTTTGACCGCGTGCGGCGGCAAGGTAATTCCCACCAGAGACGGTAACCTGCCCACATGGATGGGCACACTTGAAGACCTCCGGCGCTACCCCCAAAACCTGGATGAATACGCCAAGGCCGCAGGCGAAAACAAACAGCTGATTTCAACTGCCGAGCAGGCAAACCAGGCTGCCAGATTTTTGCGCATTGTCTTTGGCCCCTGGGAGATGACCAAAACGTCCATCCACAAGCGCGATGTGGCCGTGTTGTTTAACAAGGCGCGCGGCTATAAAAATGGCGACACCCGCTGGACCCAGGCGGAATGGGACTACATGAGCGCCAATGCGGCTCTGGGCGCGTACCCTTCCCGCAGTCAGCCCGCCATAACCGTGCGCAACGCCAACCTGCGCGAGCTGCCCACCAACGAGCCGCGTTTTTCAGAGCCTACGCCCAACCCCAAGTCCAACCCGTTTGATTACTTTCAGTATTCACTGCTGCCCGTGGGCACGCCCGTACTTATTGCGCACACTACCCGCGACGGACGCTGGCATTATGTGGAATGCCCCGTGGCTGGCGGCTGGGTTGCTGACGAAGACCTGGCCCCCGTCAGCGTGGAGTTCAGGCATATGTACCGCAGCAACGCCTTTGCGGCGCTTGTGCGCGACCGGGTAACCATGGTTACGCCCAACGGCCCGGTTACCGCCAATATTGGCGCACTGCTGCCCATGCGCAACGGCGCGTCCATGGCTGAGGGCTCCGATTCCGGCTCCGGTCAGATGAGCATAGAAATAATGACCCCGGTCAAGGGCGTGGACGGCATGGCCGAGCTGGCTCAGGTATCGCTTTCCTCCGCCGACGCCGTGCCCTGGCCCATGCGCATGACCCCCGGCAACGTGGCCAAGGTGGGCAATGTGATGATGGGCCAGCCCTACGGCTGGGGCGGCATGTTTGGCGACCGCGACTGCTCTGCCCTCACGCGTGAGCTGCTTACCCCCTTTGGCATATGGTTGCCGCGCAACTCAGTGGCGCAGGCCCGCACAGGCGCGGTCAACATGCTTGAAGGCCTGCCCACAGAAGCAAAGGAAGACGTGATTTTGCGCAACGGCGTGCCGTTTTTGAGTCTGGTTGGCATGCGCGGGCATATCATGCTGTATGTGGGCAAGTACAACGGTCGGCCAGCCATCTTCCACAATGTGTGGGGCGTGCGCACGGTTGAAGGCAGCGACACTGATGGCCGCTTTGTCATCGGCAGGGCCGTGGTTACCTCCATCACTCCCGGCGCGGAGCTCAAAAACCTTTACCGCACAACGACATTTGCCGACAGGTTGCGCACGTTGAGCACCCCGGCGGACACGCTTCAGTGACAGAACTGCGCATTGCAACCACCCCGGACGATGCGGGCCAGCGCCTTGACCGCGTGCTGCGCCAGGCCGCGCCGGAGCTTTCGCGGGCCGCGCTGCAAAAGGCTGTTCAGGCCGGACGCTGCCAGGTGGACGGCCTGCCCGAAACCCGCGCCGACGCAAAAATACGCGCCGGGCAGACCATTGTGCTCAGCCTGCCGGAGACCTCCACAACCCTGCAGGCTGAGGAGGGGCATCTCGAACTTTTATGGCAGGACGAGCACATGGTGGTCTGCAACAAACCTGCGGGGCTTACGGTGCACCCCTGCCCCTCATGCCCGGAGCAAACGCTGGTGCAGCGGCTGTTGGGACGGTTTCCGCAGCTTGGCCGGATAGAAGGCCAGCGCCCCGGCATTGTGCACCGGCTGGACAAGGACACAAGCGGCATCCTGCTTGTGGCCCTGACGGAGCAGGACCGCCTTTTGCTCAGCGAAGCTTTTGCCCGGCGCGAGGTGCACAAGGAATACCTTGCGCTGGTCAGCGGCGTGCCCTCGCCGCAGGGTCAGTGCCTCGAGCCCATAGGCCGCCACCCCACAGCAAAAATCAAGATGGCCGTGGTGCCGGAAGCGCGGGGAGGGCGTCCCGCGCATACCGAATGGAAAACCCTGTGGACAGCGCCTGACCGGCGGTTTTCGCTGCTGTCGGTGCGCATACATACAGGGCGCACGCACCAGATACGCGTGCACCTGACCCATCTTGGGCATCCCCTGCTTGGCGACAGGCTGTACGCCCCCAAACAGGTTCAGGCCCTTGCCCCCCGCCAGATGCTGCACGCATGGCGCATCAGCTTTACCCACCCCGCCACTGGCGCGCCCATGAGTTTTGCCTGCCCTCCGCCGGACGACATGCTGCTGGCCGCGCTGCAGGGCTGCCGCCGCATGCGGCGCGTCATTGTTACGGGCAACCCCGGCAGCGGCAAATCCGCCTTTACCCAATGTCTGGCAAGGTTGGGCGTGCCTGTTTTCAGCGCGGACGCGGCGGTTGCGCAACTGTACGGTCCCAAAGGCGAAGCGGCCAAATGGATTGGCCGTATGGCTGGCGATACCCCGCTGCTCGGCCCCGACGGCTCGGTGGACAAGGCTGCCCTGCTGGAGGCCATGCGCGACAATCGCGAGCTGCGCCGTGAGGTGGAGACGCTCGTGCATTCGCTGGCGCACAACGAGCTTGAGGCCTTCTGGGCGCGGCAAGAGTCGCTGGGGGTTCCTCTGGCGGCTGCTGAAGTGCCTCTCTATTTTGAAACCAGCTGGCAGCGCAGCTTTACGCCCGAACCGCACGTCGTTGGAATTTGTTGCCCCCTGCCCGTGCGCGCTCAGCGCATAAAGAACAACCGGGGCTGGGCGCAGGACAAAATTGAGGCTATTGAAGGCTGGCAATGGCCGCAGGAACGCAAGATGGCCGCATGCAACACGGTGGTGCAAAACGATGGATCTGCGGAAATATTGTGCGAACGCGCGCAAGAATTTCTTGAAAAGATGCGCGCAAAAGATCAAAAGGATGAACAGGTCCTTGCCAAACATCTCGTCCGTCTGTGGCAATAAATAAAGGCAACTTTGAGCAGAAAAAAAAAGCAATCAAAAATCACTTATCCGCCGAAGTTTCATGAACTTTTCATTTTATTTGTCATTTCTTGACACTATTCGCTCTATTCGCGTATAGGCAATCTTTAAATTTTCAGATCAAAAGCATCAGTTGAAGCAAGCAATGTCAGACACACATCAGCCATATCAGGGCAACCTTGCCAACCCCCTGGTACTAGCCTTGGAAATATCGAGTTCAGCCCTTCTGCACGTCAGCAAAGAGCCTTTTCTCAGAGCAGCGATGGCCAGCATTGGTGAATCGCTGCACTGCGATACGGTGTCTCTGGTCGAATTTGACGACGAGCAATGGGCTGCGCCCGTTGTATGGCGCTCCAGCATGCACCCGGATGCGGGCATGTCGGCAGTTAGCCTGCACGATATTGCGCCAGTTCTCAGTGTTTTTGAGGAAGGCAGCAGCCTGTGCGTGGCCGATACGGCAACCATGCCCGAAGGGCCGCAAAAAGACCTTTTTCTCTTCCGTGGAATCAAATCGGCCATCTGCGTGCCCATTGCCCATGACGGCCAGCTATTTGGCGGTATTTGTCTTTTGCGCCGCCGGTATATCGGCAAATGGACTATTGAGGATTCCAGCCTCTGCCATCTTTTGGGCAACATCCTTGCCATTACGCTTACACATTTTCGCCTTTACGGGCAGTTACAGCGCAAACACCGCCAGCTGCACGATATCCTTGGCGCTTTTTCCGACCCTGTCTGCATAGTTGACATGGAGACGTACAAGATTCTTTTTGTCAACAACAGCGTAGAAACCTGCCTGCATAAGGACGATTCACTCTCCAATATCTGCTACAAAAGGTTTATGGGCCGCGACGCGCCCTGCCCCTTCTGCACCAATGCAATCATTGCGGCCTCTGGCGAACCCTATCACTGGACGTACGAAAACAAGACGAACCGGCGCACCTATACGATCGTCGACAAGGCCATCAAGTGGGACAACGACAAGATGGTTCGTCTGAGCATCGCACGCGACGTCACCGACCTTTTGCAGACGCAGCACGAAAAGCAGAACGCCCTGGTGGCCTCGCAGGCCAAGAGCGAGTTTCTGGCGCACATGAGCCACGAAATACGCACGCCCATGAACGGCATCATCGGCCTGACCCACCTGGCGCTGCAGTCAAACCCCAGCGACGACCAAAAAAATTACCTGCAAAAAATCCGTTCTTCCGCCACCAATCTGTTGGCTATTATCAACGATATTCTGGACCTTTCCAAAATCGAAGCCAACAAAATGTTGCTGGAAAACACCAATTACCCGCTGGAAGACGTGCTTGAATTTGTGCACACATCCCTGCGTTTTCCCATTGAGCAAAAAGGGCTTGAATATATTTGCAGAGTTGGCGACGAGGTGCCGCTCAAGCTGTGGGGCGACAGCCTGCGGCTCAAGCAGGTGCTGCTCAACCTGATGAGCAACGCCGTCAAGTTTACCGCCGAGGGGCGCATTTCGTTGTGCATCGACCGCGAAACAGCGGGTGATACCGACAACCTGCACTTCAGGATTACCGACACGGGCATGGGCATCAGCCGCGAATACCAGCAGTTTCTCTTTGACCCGTACACGCAGGCAAATGCCAGCATCAGCCGCCGGTTTGGCGGTACCGGGCTTGGATTGAGCATCTGCAAGCGTATTGCCGAGCTTATGCACGGTTCGCTGTGGTGCGAGAGCGAGCTGGGCAAGGGGTCGACCTTTCACCTCAGCATACCCTGCACGCCCGCGCGCAACGTCTACTGCCCGCCGGAGCACACTACGTCCATCCCCATGCCGCTTGACGGGGCCGGAGAGTGCAGCATTCTGGTTGCTGAAGACAACGAAATCAATGTGGAAGTGTTGCGCGCAATGCTGCGCCAGCTGGGCTTTGAGTGCGATGTTGCGTCCAACGGCAAGGAAGCCCTGCGCATGGCGACGGAGACCCCATATGATATTGTGCTCATGGACGTAAACATGCCGGTTATGGACGGGCTGACTGCCACGCGCGAGCTGCGCCGCACACTGCCCCAGGATAAAAACAAAAAAGCCTGCCCATCATTGCCCTTACCGCCGCCACCATGCCGGACAATATTGCCGAAATCATCAATGCCGGCATGAACGACCACATAGCCAAGCCTTTCAGTCAGGACATACTGCGCAAAAAACTCGCCGAATGGCTCAACCTGCACTGATCCCGCCCTCCATGTCCGCCGCCAAAGTTTCTAAAACCAATGCCGCCAGAATTCTTGAAGGCATGGGCATTGCCTTTGAACTGCATACCGCCGAGGTGGACGAAAACGACCTCTCCGCAGTAACCATGGCGCACAAGCTGGGCGTTGACCCGGCATGCGTGTTCAAAACCCTGGTCGCACGGGGCGACAAGACGGGCGTTCTCATGGCCTGCATACCCGCAGCGGCGGAGCTTGACCTCAAGGCGCTGGCGGTCGCCTCTGCCAACAAGCATGTGGAGATGGTTCCGCTCAAGGATGTGCGCCCGCTCACCGGCTACATACGGGGCGGATGCTCGCCGCTTGGGGCCAAAAAGGCCTATCCTGTCTTTATGGACGAAAGCGCCATTCTGTACGACTATATCTTTGTCAGCGCTGGGCAGCGCGGCGTGCAGCTGCGCCTGCCCCCCGACGATCTGCTCCGGGCCGTTGCAGGGCAATACGCCCCTCTGGCGCGGCAGTAAGCTCCCCCGCCTTTTTACGCATCCCGACCCGCCGGGCGGTCTGGCAGCCAGGCCCAAATCACGGGTCCCACGCACTACGCCCTCGCACAGGAGCCTAAATGCTGTACTACCACGCGGATGTTTTTTGCCAAAAACCCATGACCGGCAACGGGCTGACGGTTTTTATCGCACCGTCCTTTCCCGAGCGGGCCGTGATGCAGCAAATCGCGCAGGAATTCCGGCAGTTCGAGACGATTTTTCTTGTCAGATGCGGCAAAAACAGCTTTGATGCCCGTATTTTTACTATTGAAGAAGAGCTGGACTTTGCCGGGCATCCCATCCTGGGCGCAGCGGCTGTGGTGCGGCACGAATTTTTACCGGGCGACGCCGGGGTTGTTTTCTTCAACCTGAACAGCCGACAGGTTTCGGTTTCCTGCTCGGTGCGGGGCGACTGCCATGACTGCTGCATGGACCAGGGACAGGCGGAATTTGTTTGCAGCCCGCAGCCCCAGGAGTACCCACACCTTCTGCAGCCGCTTAACCTGAGCGAACACAACATGACGCCGCAGTTTCCCCTGGAAGTTGTTTCGACCGGTCTGCCCTACCTGCTTGTGCCCGTAATTTCAGGCCTCGAGCAGGCCCGCATTACGACTGACGATTATGAAGGCAGACTTGCCCGGATCGGTGCAAAGTTTGTGTACGTCTTTGATGTAAATACGCTGGAGGGCAGAACCTGGGACAACGCAGGCCTGGTCGAAGACGTGGCCACCGGCAGCGCCGCAGGGCCAGTGGGGGCCTACCTGTACAGCCGCAACAGATTTTTGCCCGCCGAGGCCATTGTGCTCCGGCAGGGGCGCTTTGTGGGGCGCAATTCAAAAATCGGCATCCGCAAGGACAAAGCCAGCGGCAGCATGCTGGTAAGCGGCGAAGTGCGCCTGCTGGTGCGCGGCGAGGTTACCCCTGAGCTGTAAAACCGGGGCAGCGCAAAATTCAATTGCCAAAAAACAGACACCGGGGCGGAAACGCCCTGGAAGTTCTTTCTGACGCTCGCGCCGCCCATACGGCAAAATCAGGCAGACATCTTTTGTTGCTGGTGGTTCTTCATCATCCTGCTGCAACCCCTGGCGCAACGCAGGGGCAGCAGCTCGCCTTTGGGCCCGCGCAAAAATCTGCTTGCAAGACCGCGATGGCATGAATTGCACTTTTTTGTGCGGCCCGGCTACTGACAGTTTTTGCAGGGCAAACATTCATCCTGTTTGGCAGATTCCCTGCCTTTGATTTTTCTGAACGACGTGCTGCGGTCCATATGCAAATGGCGGAAAAGCTCACGAGCGACCCATAGCGTTTCAAACCCTGCTCAATAACGGCATGTGAGGTGGTCCGGTTTAGCTGGACAGGTTGGCGACGTTGTAAGCTTGCTTGCCACAAATATCTCCACAGCGGGATAGGAGCGGGATAAACGACAAAAAGACGCAAAAAAGGGTTTGTGAGCGGCCTTGAGCCATCTTCACAAACCCTTGATATACCTTGGTACCGGGAGCGAGACTTGAACTCGCAAGAGGTTGCCCTCGGCGGATTTTGAGTCCGCTGCGTCTACCAATTCCACCATCCCGGCAGACAGGCCAGCATACTGCGACCAACGTCGCATGCTTGGTGTGAGAGGCTTTGTAGCCCAAGGCACGACGAGTAGTCAAGCCCCATAATCGTTTGCCGGCTTCACCACGCCGCCCCAGGCAGGCAACACCGCATGGTATGGCAACAGGGTACCCGTCCCGCTCGCCACCCTGCCCCCCCTGGCGCGCCCATCTCCCCGCCCAGGTTGCGCCAACACAACCAAACCAGCGCACGGCGCGGTAATTTTGCCGCGAGTCAGGTTTTGTCCATGGCTATAACTGCCTGCCGCACAAAAGAATTACATAAAATTTTTCATTTACGCTTGACACCCAGCCCCCATTTGCGTAAACACCTTTTCACGCATTGCGGGTCATTAGCTCAATTGGTAGAGCAGCTGACTCTTAATCAGTTGGTTCGGGGTTCGAGTCCCTGATGGCCCACCAGAAAATTCAGGTTCGCGGTATATCCGCGAACCTTTTTTCGTATATGGGCCATGACTGCCCGCCCACCGCACGCGCACGCATGCAGACCCACCGACTTGCCGCCACCTAGCCAATCTCTTCAAAATAATCAGGTCTGTCAGGGTCATACCAGATGGTAATTTTGCCGTCGCTCGAGACTTTGATCCCCACGCCGTACTTTGACAGAGTGCATGCCGCTGCCCGCCGTCCACCGCCGGAAGACCCGCAGTTGATCTTTAATATCGCGCCCACGGCAAATATTGTTCCGTCTTCAAAGATGATTGTCGCGCCATCCATTGCCAGTATTTCCTGACGCAACTGCCGCGATAGCTCATTAAACTTTTTACCGCCCACAATAGAATTAAGAAGGGCGGATTCAACTTGCAAGTGCAACACCCTCAAAGTTGAATGAAAAGGCAAGGTGGTATAGCCCTTTAGCCTCTCCATCCAACCAAAGATTGAGGGGCGTATGGGCTATGCACACCTTGCCAGGGAAGAACGGTACTACATCTGCCAGGCAGTGAAAAGTGGAACGTCACTGAGGGCCATAGCCAAAGCGATAGGCCGTAGCGTCTCAACTGTAAGCCGCGAACTTGCGCGAAATACCGGGGCGCGTGGCTACCGCTACAGGCAGGCACACAAGCGCAGTCAGAAAAGGCAGACCAGTAAAGGGAAGAAGCGCATTGGCCTTGAGGTATGGACGTATGTTGAACAGTGTCTGCACCAGGACTTCAGTCCGGAGCAAATCTCTGGAGTTCTCAAACGCAAAGGTTTTGCCCTCAGTCATGAATGGATTTACCAGTACATTCTGGCGGACAAAAAACGAGGAGGAACGCTGCACAGCCATTTGCGCTGCCAGCGCAAACGCAAACGACGATATGGCAAACCCGACAGACGAGGTCAAATCAAGGGGTGTATCAGCATAGACATACGCCCGTCCATTGTTGCCGAGCGCTCACGCCTTGGTGATTGGGAGGCTGATACCGTTGAAGGCAGTAAAGGAGGCCCCGTTTTGGTGACACTTGCAGAGCGTAAAAGTCGTCTTTTCCTGTTTGGCAAGGCTCCCAACAAAAGCGCCAGCGAAGTAAGGCGGGTCATTGAAGGACTCTTGACACCCATTAAGGACTTTGTTCAGACTATTACCTATGATAACGGCAAGGAGTTCAGCTACCATGCCGATGTGTCAGCTACACTCGAGGCTCAGGGATTTTTTGCGCACCCCTACCATTCGTGGGAGCGTGGCTTGAACGAGAACTCCAATGGCCTTCTACGCCAATACTTCCCCAAGGGGGTAAGCTTGGCATCGGTCACGCAAGATGAGATCATAGCGGCAATGTGCCGCTTGAACTGGCGGCCTAGAAAATGCCTTGGGTTTAAGACACCCTATGAAGTTTTTTTAGAAGACGCCAATACCCAAGGACTGGGTGTTGCACTTTGAACTTGAAACCGCGAAGCTTTGTTTTTTTCGTTTTTCTTTTTTTCGAGGATGTCCGATTCAGAAACAAAATCCATACACTCCCTGATACCGTCGCCGTCGTAGACGGCGCTTTTTTTTATCACGCCGATACACGCCCCCTTGCGCCGAAATGAAGCGTCTATCACGCTGACGTATATTGATTTGAATATTTCAAAGGGGACCTCGGCCACGTCAAGCACCTTGAGCAAAATTGGGGCGGGATTGAATGTTGAAGTATATATCTGGTGCGAAAAGTAGCACCACTGCCCCCGGCGTTTCGCAAAAATCAGACACCTGTTTTTGAATACCAATATTTCGCCGTTATCATTGAGACAAAATATGTATTTACCCTGTGAAGACCAGGCGGCAATGGGCAGATACTCCAGCGGCGCAAAGGAGTCTTCCATATCGTAGCTGTTAACCGGCGAAAAATGATCGACAATCCCGCCCTGCCTGCTGCAGACCAGCAAGGAATTGCAGTCAGACGTCAGCACACGCGAAAAATCGTGTCTGCACACATCAGCAAGGTTGTTGCCCATAAACGTAACTGTTTCATCAATGCCTACAGAAAACGTAATTCTTTGCCCTTCATAGGTCTGCGTAGAAAATTCTTCCAGAATATTCAGCACTGTTAATACTGTTTTGTAGTTTGAAGGCGAAATTGCCTTTGAAATGCCGAGCAGTTGCGCTTGCGGCAAGCAGATGTTGGCGTAGTGCGGAAGCAGATGTTGTGCAAAGAGTTTGCGCATTTCTTTTGAAATACATCTTATGATTTCCTGTTCTTCCTGGGTAAAGCTGATTGCCCTGTTTATATAGTACGAGCCTTCATCTTTTTTAAATATATCAACTTTAATACTGCTGCTGCCCTTGCTAAAATTACTATCAGCGTCTTCTCCATTTTCCTGAAAAGAAACAGCCCCGAAGAGCGATGCAAAATACCTTGTTACTATTTCCATCCGCTTTTTTACTGACCACATATATAAACTCCTGCGATATTGGCATGGTAGAGGAATCTTTTGCTAGCTGGCATTGCAGCCCTGTCTGGCAGCGTACAGGGCATTTCACACATGCTGCAAGGCGGCAACAGGCCTTGCAGGCCAGATCAGTCATGTCTGACCTGCAGGCGCTGCTATGTAAAAATTATCATCATACTGATTTTATTGTTTTTAACCAAAAGGAAGGCACAGCACTCCACATGGTTATCCTGGCGACAGGTATTTTCTACCAAATTCAAATATCACGTGCAATCTGGATTGCAAGTGCTATCTGAATTTGGTAAGAGGTCAGTCATGGGCAACATCCGGGTTACGGGAGGGACGCATGCAGAGACTTACACGGCAGGAAAGCCGACAGCAGACGCGCCAAGCGCTGATCAACGCGGCAGAGCAGGAGCTGTTGCGGGTGGGCATCTATGAGGCATCCATCCGCCGCATATGCGTAACGGCCGGGTACACGCTGGGGGCGTTCTATTCCAACTTTGGCAACAAGGACGAGTTATTGATGGAAGTGCTCGAAATCCATACGGTTCGTCTGTTTGCCTCCCTCGACGAGCTTATTGCCTCGCAAAACCCCGATGATCCTCAAACCATGGCCAGAGAGATTGCGGACTGGCTCAAGGAAGTACAGAACGATCAAATTCTCTCCAACCTTACGCTGGAATTTGCCCTGTACGCCAGACACAACGACCATTTCAACGCCATGTATGCCGCCAACTCAGAGCGCTGGCGCGGCAGGCTCTCCCTGTCTCTTGGCAAACTGGCGGACTGCCTGGGCCGCAAACCGGCCATACCGTTAAAGCAGATGGCGCTTGCACTGATGGCCCTGTGGCAGGGCCTTGTGCTCGAATCCATCGTACCCGGCACAGAAGCAGCCGACACCATCATACCAGCCATTCTCGATTCACTGCTGCAAAAGCCCGGCAAGGACAGCCTTGAGGAGCCTTAATTTTATGCGCCATGCTGCTATTGTATTGCTGATCTTACTTAGCCTGGCCGCCGTCGGCTGCCAGGACTCATCCAGGGGCGACCAACCGCGCCCTGTCAAATCCATGGTTGTGGCGTTGGGGTACGGGCAAAAGCCAACGCAGCTGACAGGGCAAATCGCCGCGCACAAATACGTCAATGCCGCATTTCGTATTTCCGGCAAAATTGCGGAGCGTTACGTGTCGGTAGGCGATACGGTTACTGTTGGCACGGTGCTGGCCCGGCTTGAAGACACGGTGGTAAAAGATTCGCTCACCTCTGCAAAGGCTGATGTGGCGGCCGCACAGGCAACTCTGGAGCAGGACAGAAAACAGGCGCTGCGCGTGGCCAACCTGCTCTCCGCGCATGCCGTGTCCAAAAGGGAGCACGAGGCCACCACACGGCAGTTCAAGGCGACGACAGCGCAGCTTGAGGCTGCAAAGTCGCGTCAGCATACTGCGGAAGAACAGCTGAAGTACACAGTGCTGACCTCGGAGAGCGACGGCCTTGTGGTCAGCAAGTTTGTTGAAAGCGGCGAAGTTGTTAACGCGGGGCAGCCCGTGTTTAAAATAGCCGAGAACAACGCCTACGACGCAGTGTTTGATATGCCCGAGAGCCTCCTTGGCTCGTTGCTGCCCGGCCGTGCAATGGAAGTGTGCCTGGACAGACTGAATAACGTCTGCTCAGAGGCGACCATCTATGAAATTTCTCCAGAAGCCGACGCCTCTACGCGCACCTACCAGACAAAGGCCATAGTTGCGCAACCAGTGCAGATGCCCCTGGGCGCAACTGTGGTCGGCCGCATCCTGTTGCCGGAAGACAAGGTCATCCGCATCCCCTCCGCCGCCGTGCTGCTGCACGATGGGCAACCCTCGGTATGGGTGATCGACGCTTCCTCAAGCAGCGTAACGGCAAGACCCATTGAGGTAAGCCAATACACGACCGACGCCGTTATTGTGGCAAGAGGGCTGGAGGCTGGCGAAAAGATCGTGACCGCAGGGGGGCAGGCCCTCAGGCAAGGGCAAAGAATCAAGGAAGCGGCGAGCGATGAAGCGCATTAACCTGTCAGAGTGGGCGCTCAGCCATCAGGTGCTGATGGTCTTTTTTATGGTGCTGGTTGTTGTAGCCGGCGTACGCTCGTACTTTCAGCTAGGGCAGAACGAGGACCCCGAGTTTACGGTCAAAACAATGGTCGTCCGCGCGTACCTGCCGGGCGCAACCATTGAAGAGACCATGCTGCAACTTACAGACCGCATTGAAAAAAAACTGCAGGAGACGCCATCCCTCGATTACCTCAAGAGCTATACCCTGCCCGGCGAAACCACAATTTTCATTGAGCTGCTTTCGGGCACGCCCAAAAAGGACGTGCCCGACATCTGGTATCAGGTGCGCAAAAAAGTGGGCGACATCCGGCAGGATATGCCCTCAGAGACGCAGGGACCTTTTTTTGATGACGAATTTGGCGACACCTACGGCATCATCTACGCCTTTACCGCCGACGGCTTCACGCATCGCGAGCTGAAGGACTATGTTGAAGATATCCGCAGCGAGCTGCTGCATGTGCAGGACGTTGCCAAGGTGACCACCATCGGCGAGCAGGACGAGGCTTATTATGTGGAATTTTCGCCGCACCAGTTGGCCACGCTGGGCATCAGCCGCGAAGCGATTATTGCCGCCCTCAGCAGACAAAATGCGCTGACGCCCTCGGGCGCAGTGGACACGGGCAAGGAACAGATTGTTCTTGAACCCACGGGCAAATTCGTTTCCGCCGAGCAGCTGGCGAACGTCACTCTGTATGCCGGGGACAAAAAGGTGCGCCTTGGCGACATAGCCGATGTCCGCCGCAGCTACATCGACCCGCCGCAGCCGCTTTTTCGCTTCAACGGGCATGACGCCGTGGGGCTTGCCGTATCCATGCGCAAGGGCGGCGACGTGCTGCTGCTCGAAAAAAACATCAACGCAGCTGTGACAGAGCTGTGCGCAACGCTGCCGGTGGGCATAGAAGCCCACCTGGTGGCCAACCAGCCTACGGTCGTTCACGATGCGGTTAATGAATTTATGGAGGCCCTGATTGAGGCCATACTGATCGTACTTGGCATCAGTTTTTTGAGCTTAGGGGCGCGGGCGGGCGCTGTGGTGGCGTTTTCCATCCCCTTTGTGCTGGCCTTTGTTTTTATCGGCATGGATGTCTGCGGCATCGACCTGCAGCGCGTCTCGCTTGGGGCGCTGATCATTGCCCTGGGTCTGCTGGTTGACGACGCCATGATTACCGTTGAAAGCATGGTCTCAAAGCTTGAAGAAGGCTGGACCAAGACCAGGGCCGCCACATTTGCCTACACCTCCACGGCTTTTCCCATGCTGACGGGCACGCTTGTGACCATTTTGGGCTTTATCCCCATCGGGCTGGCAAAAAGTTCCGCAGGAGAATATACGTTTTCCCTTTTCGCCGTGGTGTGCATGGCCCTGATTGTCTCGTGGTTTGTGGCGGTGCTGTTTGCGCCGCTTATCGGCGTAAAGGTGCTGAAGGAGCATCTGCAGGCGCACAGCGCACGGACCGAAAAAGCCGCCGAGCTTTTCCACCGCGCTCTTTTGTGGGCCATGCGCCATCCCAAAAAGATGGTTGGCGCGACGCTGCTTGCCTTTGTGCTGGCGCTTGCGGCACTGCCCCTTGTGCCAAAGCAGTTTTTTCCCTCGTCAGAGAGGCCGGAACTTATGGTGGACATGACGTTGCGGCAGGGCAGCTCCATCAGGGAGACAAACCGCATCTCGCAGCGCTTTGACGCCATCCTGGCCGCTGACCCTGGCGTAGACCACTGGAGCTCGTATGTGGGGCGAGGTGCGATACGTTTTTATCTACCGCTGGACGAGCAGCTGCAGAACAACTTTTTTGCTCAGACCGTTGTTGTCACCAAGGGGCCTAAAGAACGCGAGCAGGTGCATGAGCGCCTGCAGGCGGCGCTCGACCATGATTTTCCCGAGCTGGTGGGCCGCGCCTACGCCATGGAGCTGGGCCCGCCTGTGGGGTGGCCCGTGCAGTACAGGGTGTCGGGCAAAGACATGACGCAGGTGCAAAAGTACGCTGCTGAAGTGGCCGCGCTCATGGGCACTTCGCCTGTTTTGCACAATATCAATACCAACTGGGGAGAGCCGGAGCGCAAAATACGCGTCCGGGTACGTCAGGACGAAGCCCGGCGTCTGGGGTTGTCCTCCGCAGCCGTCGCCCAGACGCTCTATTCGACGGTGTCCGGCGTCACCGCGACGCAGGTCAGGGACGGAATATACCTTGTTGATGTCGTGCTGCGCGCAAGGGACAAGGAGCGCACGACGGTTGAGGACCTGCAGATGCTCGACATGCCCCTGCCCGACGGCCGGTCCGTGCCGCTCGGCGTGGTGGCTGATATCGAGTACGCCCAGGGGTACCCGTTGATATGGCGCAGGGACAGAATGCCCACCATGACCGTTCAGGCAGATGTAAAAAAAGACGTCATGCCTGACAGTATTGTGGAGGCCCTGCAAAAAGACATGGACGCGCTGCGGCGCAGCCTGCCTGCGGGCTATCGCATAGAAACCGCCGGCTCTGTGGAAGAAAGCGCCAAGTCGCAGGCCTCGGTGGCGGCGGCAATCCCCCTCATGGTTTTACTCATGCTTACCGTGCTGATAATCCAGCTTGAAAACTTCACCCACCTTCTGCTTGTTATCTGCGTTGCGCCGCTGGGGGTTATCGGGGTTGTGCTGGGGCTGCTGCTCACCCATCAGCCCATGGGATTTGTGGCGCTGCTGGGGGTTGTGGCGCTTATCGGCATGATCATCAGAAATTCGGTCATTCTTGTGCACCAGATCGACTGCGAAAAAAAATCGGGGCTGTCTGACTGGGATGCCGTCAAGGCGGCGGCGACCATACGATTCAGGCCTATCATGCTCACGGCGGTGGCGGCCATTCTGGGCATGCTGCCCATCGCCCCGACCGTTTTCTGGGGCCCCATGGCCAACGCGATCATGGGCGGGCTGGCAACGGCAACAGTGCTGACACTGCTGTTTTTACCCGCCTGTTATGTGCTGTTGTTTAAAATCACTGAACCAGCGCCGGATGCGCAGGCAGAACCTTCCAGCCCTGCCTGACGCTTTGGCGCATAGCGTCAGCAGACCTGATACCCCCAGGCCTGCTGACGCACCTAGACCTCGCCGCACAAATACCGCCCTGCGCAGCATACGGCAGCGCAGCGTGTGCTTGCAGCCATCCAGCAGCAAACATTGCGCAATCATGTTGCCCTTTGCTCTGGTTTGGGCCAATATCACGCAGTTTAGTACCGTCGCGCACATCAACCGGAGGGCCGGGTGAAGCCTTTTTTGACGCTGCAATCAGTAGAGTCCGTACTTGAACATATTCGGGCCGTTCCCCTTCTGGATGAAGAGCGCATCCCTCTGGATGATGCCCTTGGGCGTTGTCTTGCCTTCGGTTTTTCGGCAACGGAAGACCTGCCCGGTTTTGACCGCTCGACCGTTGACGGTTTTGCCTGCCGCGCACGCGACGTCTTTGGCGCGCAGGAGGGCAACCCCGCGCTGGTCGAATGCGTGGCCGACTGCCGCATGGGCGAAGTGCCGGACGCGAGCCTTGCGGAGGGGCAGACCGCGCGCATCCTTACCGGGGGCATGCTGCCCCGTGGGGCGGACTGCGTTGTCATGGTCGAATACTCCCGCCCAGCCGGGGGCAACCTTATTGAAATTATCCGCAGCCAGGCCCCTGGCGACAACGTGATTTTCACAACGACGATGCCGAGGCCGGAACCCGCCTGTTGCAGGCAGGACGGCGTCTGCGGCCGCAGGACATAGGCCTGCTGGCCGCTTTTGGCGTTGTGGATGTGGTGGTACGCCGCAAGCCGCTGGTTGCCGTGCTTTCCACTGGCGACGAAATCGTGCCCAGTTGCGAAACACCGCCGCCGGGCAAAATACGCGACATCAACGCCCACAGCATTGCCGCCCTGTGCCGCGAGGCCGGGGCAAAAGCCCTGCGTGCAGGCATTGTCAACGATGATGCCCAAAGGCTTAAAACGGCCGTCGCAGATCTTGCGAAACAGCACGACGTAGTTGTGGTTTCCGGCGGTTCCTCCGCTGGCATGCGCGACCACACCGTGGAAATTTTTGAATCCCTTCCCCAATCCAAGCTGCTTGTGCATGGGGTGGCCATCAGCCCCGGCAAGCCCTTTATTCTGGCCAGGGCCAATCTGGGCGGTCGCCATGTCTGCTTGGTGGGCCTGCCCGGTCACGTCACAAGCGCGCTTGTCTGCGCCCGGGTTTTTCTCACGCCCCTGCTGGAGCACCTGCAGGGCTGCGCGGGCGATGCAAAACCGCCGCAGGTTCCGGCAGTGCTGACGCGTTCCGTTGCCTCGGCCCAGGGCCGACGCGACTATCTGCGCGTCAGGCTGCGCCCCCTGCCCTGCCAGCAAAGCCTACGCCCGCAGGCAGGCACGGCCATGCAGCCGCTGTACGAGGCCGAGCCCATCATGGGCGCATCGGGCCTTATATCAGGCATCGCCGCAGCCGACGGCCTTATGGTCTGCCCGGAGAACCGCGAAGGCTACGACGCGGGGGATACCGTCCTTGTGGAACTTTTTCGCTAAAAAGGCCGCAATGGGCCATTAGCAGGGAGATACAACGTGAAGCGCAATACATATCTTACTTTGCTGTCCCCGGAACAGGCACGCGCCAACTGGTATGCGTGCCTTGACGCCAGCGCCTTTGCACTGGGGGAAGAGCGCGTCCCGCTGGCGCAGGCCCTGCGACGCGTACTCAGCAGACCTGTGGCGGCCCTGCGCTCGTCGCCGGCATTTCACGGCGCGGCCATGGACGGCATTGCCGTGCAGGCCGAGGACACCTTCACCGCCTCGGCCCGCACACCGCTGCGGCTCAAAATCGGCGAACAGGCTTACTGGATCAACACGGGGCATCCTCTGCCCGTGGGTTGCAATGCCGTAGTCATGATGGAAAACGTCAACACCGAGACAGCGCAGGCGGCACACGACGAGGCGCAGTGGGCCGTTATCGAAAAGGCCGCCTTTCCCTGGCAGCATGTGCGCAAAATGGGCGAGGACATGGTGGCCACAGAGATCATCCTGCCCCCCGGCACCTGCATAGGCCCTTACGACCTTGGCGCTCTGGCGGCGGGCGGCGCGCTTGAAGTGCCCGTGTTCCGGCGGCCCCGCGTTTCCATTATCCCCAGCGGCTCGGAAATTGTGCCCCTGGCCGACGCCCGCGATGAAGACCTGCGCGCAGGCCGCGTGCTGCCCGAATTCAACTCGCTGATTTTTTCGGCCATGATCGCAGAGGCGGGCGGCGAAGCCTCTACCCTGCCGGTGGTTCCCGACGATCCTGAGGCCATCCGCGTCGCCATAGCCAGCGCCATTACCACCGCTGACATGGTTATTCTCAATGCCGGGTCATCGGCGGGCAGTCACGACTTTACGGCCCATGTGCTTGAGGGGATGGGCACGGTCGTCACGCACGGCATTTCGGTTATGCCGGGCAAACCGACAGTGCTGGCGGTGGTTGACGGCAAGCCGGTGGTGGGAGTGCCGGGGTACCCGGTATCGGCCGGCATATCCATGGAGGAATTTGTGCTGCCCCTGCTGGCCCTGTGGCAAAAACGCTGCGTCAGCGAGCGGCAAAAAACAACCGCCGTGCCCTGCAATCCCCTGCCCTCGCGCCCCGGCATGGAGGAAAGGCTGCGGGTCAAGCTGGGCTGCGTGGGCGATACGGTCGTGGCCGTGCCGCTGCCGCGCGGCGCGGGCACCATAACCAGCCTCAGCCGCGCCGACGGCATTATACGTATCCCGCGCGACAGCGAGGGCTGCAATGCGGGCGAGCCCGTTACCGTTGAGCTGCTGCGCCCGGCCACGGCCCTTGCGGGCGCGCTGCTGGCCATCGGCAGTCACGACAACACGCTTGACCTGCTGGACAGCATGCTGCGCAAGGCGCACCCGCAGTATCGCCTTACCTCGGCCCATGTGGGTTCGCTGGGCGGGCTGATGGCCCTCAAGCACGGGCAGTGCCACCTGGCGGGCAGCCACCTGCTCGACCCTGCGAGCGGCGTTTATAACCGCAAGGCCATCGAGGATAACCTGGACGAACCCATGGTGCTGCTGCGCCTTGTGGACAGGGAACAGGGCATATTGACCGCGCCGGGCAATCCCCTTGAGATCAAAACCATTGAAGATCTTGCCAGACCTGGCGTGCGTTTTATCAACCGCCAGCGCGGCAGCGGAACCCGCGTGCTGCTCGACTACCGCCTGAGCTGCCTTGACATTGCGCCTGCGCGCATCAACGGCTACCGCGATGAGGAATATACCCACATGAACGTGGCCGCGGCGGTGCTTTCGGGCCGGGTGGATGCCGGTCTTGCTGTACGGGCTGCGGCCAATGCGCTGGGGCTGCCCTTCATGCCCATTGGCGTTGAGGAATACGATCTGGTCATTCCCCGCCGCTTTTTTGATACGGATGCCGTGCAGGCGCTGCTGGACGTTATACGCGGCGAGGCCTTTCGCCGCACGGTTGAAGGCATGGGCGGCTACGGTACAAAAAAGACGGGACAGATTATCTGGGAGTATGCGGGCAAATAGCCTGCGAGGTCAGGCCCTGTCCGCCCAGTCAAACCTCTCCAGCTCCGGCACGGAAAGGTCGAGGTGAAACAGTGGGGTGCTGGCGGTGCAGCGCAATAGTGCACGCAGGCAAAGCCTTACCATCAGGCAGGCCACCGAGGCAGGAGCCAGCGCCCCTACGCCCTCGCGCTGGGATCGGTCAAGCTCGTGCTCGCTCTCTCCCTGGGGGTAAAGCTCATCAAGCCGCGCCTTCGGGCCCGCGCTGGCGTAACAAAAACCCTCGTTGCGCAGCACAGAGCCGTGAATAAAAATCTCACCCGCAGCCAGGGCCGCCCTTTCCAGCGCAGCCTTGGCAGAAATGTTGTCCAGGCAGTCCAGGGCAACATCCATACCCGCCACCAGGACGGAAAGATTGACCTCGTCGGCTGCGAACTCCAGGGCTTCGACCTCCACATGGCTGGCAATATCAACCAGGGCATCCCGAACCACACGGGCCTTGGGCTGGCCCAGAACACGCTCGGAACAAAATCGCTGCCGGTTGAGATTGCTCTCGTCAAAGACGTCGTTATCCACCAGCCGTATGCACCCCACGCCAGAGCGGGCCAACAGCTCGGCCACATGGCCTCCCAGCCCACCGCAGCCCAGTACCAGCACACGGCTTTGCAGCAGTTGGGCCATGTCCTGCGCGGAAAGAAGCCCGAAATTACGGCGAAAGCGCTCGGGCCAGATGTTGCAGCCAAGCAGATGAACCATGGCGGCACGCAGGGTCATGCCGTTACGGGCAGCCCAAAGCCGCTGGCCCTCAAGGCTTACAAACAGCGTTTCGCGCTGACCGCAAGCTGCGGTCTCCGTAAGGTAGGTCGCCCGAATGTATGGATGGAAAAAATCGTGCGGATCTGGTGTTGTCATGGTCAACGGGCCTAGCCTCCTCCGACCGCCGGAAAATAGGCAATACGGTCACCGTCGCGCATGGGATCGTCCACCTTATGCTGGCGTCCGTTGACCATGACAATTTTGATGTCCTGCGGCGGCAACCCCAGGCGTTGCGCCAGCTGGGCCACGGTGCTTCCTTCCGGCATTTCCACCTGCAAGCCTGTTTCCGGCACGTAGCCTGGCACACAGTCCCGCAGGGTGGTGCTCAACTTAACGGTCAGTTTCATGGACTCTCCTTGACCTAGCCAGGTCTTGTCCAGTTATGCCCGCTCTGCCCAAAAGCAGTCAAGCCAGCCGGGGCGCGCACCTCGCGCCGCCGTAAAACGAAATTTGCGGCCGCCGCCCCGCTCCAGGCGGAGCGGCGGCCAATACTGAACCCTACTTCTTTTCCTCAATCCAGTTGAACACTGTTTTGAGTTCTTCGTGGGTGATGTCAAAGGTGGTGTTGTGCGGGGGCAGCTTTTCGTCAGTAAAGAACTCGGGCAGCACGTCCGCAGCCTGGGTAATGCCCGCGCGGCGGTTGAAGTCGATTTCTGTCGACAGAATGCGCTGGCCCAGCGTTACCACGTCGTCGCCGGTGAGCTGCCAGCCAAACTTGGCGTTGAGCATGTCCACGATGGCGGGCAACGCGTCCGGCACGTCAAGGATGGCAAAGGCCGTAAACAGGCACAGCCCCACGGAATCCACAGACGCGGTAGCGACCTGCAGGTTGCGCGAAAGCTCGATCTGGCCTTCCTTCTTGAGCGGATCAACCGTGCCGCCGCAGTTGAGGATGTTGGACGTAACGGCATAACCGGCCGTGTGGTCGGCGCCCATGGGGGTGGTGGCGTAGGTAACGCCCTGGCCTTTGACCGCGCGGGGATCGTAGGCGGGCAGGCTCTGGCCCTTGACAGTAGGCACGCGCCGTACACCAAACACCCGGCCTGCGGTCGCCGCGCCGCAGCCGATGACGCGACCGATGGGCGTGCCCTCGCTGATGCCGTTCATGACCTCAAGCACGGCCTTGGTATCGCCGTAAGGTATGCCCCCGCCAGCCATGGCAACGCCCACAGCAACGCCAACGTCGATAGTGTCCACGCCGATATCGTCGCACATGTAGTCGTACTTGGAGATGGCGTCCAGGTCGCTGATGCCGGAGTGCGGGCCAAAGCACCACAGGGTTTCGTATTCAGGCCACTTGCTCTGGAACTTGCCCTTTTTGTCCGGCAAAATACCGCTGCAGCGGATCATGCAGCCGCTCATGCAGCCGTGGGCCACAATGCCCTCGCCGCCGCGTTCCTTGGTGAGCTTGTTCATAAGCTCGCCCGAAATGGACTCGTGCTTGTCAAACTGACCCACGGTAAAGTTGGCCGTGGGCAGGCCGCCCGCTTCGTGCAGAATGTTGACCAGCACGGCCGTGCCGTATTCGGCAAGGCCCTTGCTTGTAATGGGATGCTCCGAAAGAGCCGTGGCAAAGCGTTTGGAAGCCTCGCGAAAGGCTTTTTCGTCCATCAGGGGCTGGCTCTTGCCGCCCTCGGGGTTCACAATGATGGCCTTGAGGCCCTTGGAACCCATGACAGCGCCAACGCCGCCGCGTCCGGCATGACGCATGGGGCGCAGCTCACGGTCGGTGCAGGCGATGGAGGCCGCAGTGAGCTTGAACTCGCCCGCACGGCCAATGGTGATATAGCTGCAGTCTTTGCCGTATTTTTCCACAAGTTTGGCAACGGCGTCAAAGTTGTTGAGCCCGGCCACTTCAGCGGGAATCAGTCGGGCGTGGTCCTTGCTTACTTCAAGTTGCCACCACTCGCCTTCCTTTGCCATGTCTTCCACAATAACGGCCAGAATGCCCAGACGGGCCAGATGGCCGCCGGGCTGACCGCCCGCGTTGGATTCCTTGATGCCTTCGGTAAGGGGGCTTTTACAGCCCACTGAAATACGGTTGGCGTTGGGGCTGTTGGTCGCGCCCAGCAGGCCGGGAGCAAAAACAAGCTTGTTATGCGGGCCGATGGGGGTGCAGGTGGGGGGAACCTCGCGGGCCACAATGGTGGAGGTCAATGCGCGGCCGCCAAGGCCAGCGTATTCCTGAGGGATTTCTTCAAAAACACAGGTCTTGGTCGCCATATTGACGCGCAAAAAACGGAACATGGAGCCTCCTTGCAAAGGCGTGGCTACGCCTGTTTGTGTTTATCCTTTGATACCTCTGTGAAAGAAAAAAGTGCAAGCAGACAAAAAAAATGTCTCGCTTTTCTCCCGCACGAGAATAAAAGCAAGACAAAAAAAGGGAATTTGCTGGTAACAATATTAAAAAACTGAATATAATCGTACAGACCGGCGCAATGCCGCTACCGGCGCGGTTATGAGGGGCAAAGACACGGGGCGGGCTCCGCGTCCCACGACGAGCCAAGCCTGATCTCGCGAATATCAATGGCGCGCAACAAGGCAGGATCGTGTGTGGAGCAGACAACAGTTATGCCGTCTGCCGTGCAGTTTTTTACGGCCTGGGCCAGAGCGCGGGCGCTTGCCGCATCCACATTGGCCGTTGGTTCATCAAGCAGCAGCACCTTGGGGCGCAGGGCAAGGCGCGAGGCCAGCGCAACCCTCTGGCGTTCGCCGCCAGAGAGTTCGTAGGGCCCGCGATCTGCAAACTTCCAGGGTTCGTCAAAGCCTGCGGCCTGCATGCTGCATTCAAAGGTCTGCCGCAGGTTTGCCGTCTGGTTGCGAAACTTCAACCCAAGCACCACATTGTTGAAAACACTCATGTGCAGCAGGTAAGGATCCTGCAGGAGCAGGGTTGCCTCCTTGCGCCCGTCTGCCCCGCCAGCGTAGCGCAGTACGCCTGCAGCCGGGCGTTCCAGAAAGGCCAAGAGGCGCAGCAAGGTTGATTTGCCGCAGCCGTTGGGCCCGGTGAGAAATACGGCCTCGCCCTGCTCAATGGCAAGGTGCGGCACATTGAGAGCTTCACGCCCGTTGTAGCGCTGCACAAGGTTGCGGGCTTCGTACAGGTTGGCGCTCACGCACGCCCCCTGCGCTTGAAAAACGCCAGCGCCAGATTGACCATAAAGGCCATGAGCAGCAGCACAAGGCCAAGGGCAATGCCCTGGGCAAAATCGCCCTTGCTTGTTTCAAGGGCAATGGCCGTTGTCATGGTACGGGTGGAGTAACGGATGTTTCCCCCAAGCATCATGGCCACGCCCACCTCTGTAATAACGCGCCCAAAAGCGGTAACGCACACCATGCCTACGGCGTACCGGCACTCCCACAACGCGTACATGGCAAGCTGCCTGCCGTTGGCCCCCAGCGTGAGCAGGGTTTCGCGGCAACGGGGGTCGAGGTCTTCAAGGGCCTGGGCTGTCCACGAAACCACAATGGGCAGCGCAAGCACCGCCTGGCCGATTGCCATGCCCGGCAGGGTAAACAACAGGCCGTATTCGCCAAGAGGACCCCGGGCGGTAATAAAGGCATAGACCAGCAGGCCTATGAGCACCGTGGGAAAGGCCAGCAAGGTGTCTGAAACAAGCCTGACCGCCCTTTTACCGGGAAAGGAGCAATGCCCGAGCAGAAACCCCAGCGGAACGCCCAGCAGCAACGCCGCCGCCATGGCATAGCAGGTAGACGCAATGGTTGCATAAATGGCCGACAGCGTGGCCGCATCCATGTGCGTGAGCAGATAAAAGGCGTTGCTGAACCCGTTGATAAGATAATCCATTGCGGCTGCTCATTGCTGATCAAAATAACATTCGCCCGGAGCCGGGCACAACGCCAGCCCCGGGCGAATGAGCATTACATGCCTGCCCTACCGGGGTAAGCTACTTGTCGGCATTGGGAAAGAAAAGCTGCTTGCCCTTGAGGGCGTAGCCAGCAATCTTTTGCTGGGTAGCTGGCGCTACCCACCAGTCTTCAAATTTTTTGGCCAGAGCGGTGTTGACCTTGGGGCACTGGGCGGGGTTGACCGTAATGACGCTGTACTGGTTAAACAGCGCCTTATCGCCCTCAACCACAATAGCCAGCGGGTTTTTGTCGCCCATCTTGTCGGCAAAGGTGATCCAGGTTCCACGGTCCGTCAGGGCATAAGCCTGTTTTTCGGCGGCCATGTTCAGGGTAGAGATCATGCCCTGCCCGGCAGAAAAATACTTGGGGTTCTTGTCGGGTGTAATGTTGCTCTGCTGCCACAGCTTCTGCTCCGCCTTGTGCGTGCCGGACTGGTCGCCACGGCTCACAAAGCCAGCCCCGGTATCCAGAATACGCTTGAGCGCCCCGGCGGTGGGCTGCCCTTTCACGCCAGCCGGGTCGGCCGCAGGCCCAACTATCACAAAGTCGTTGTACATGACCTGACGGCGGTCCACGCCATGTCCTGCCTTGACAAATTCAAGCTCAGCCGAAGGCGCATGCACCAGCAGCACGTCGGCGTCGCAATTTTTGGCGATTTCAAGGGCCTTGCCGGTCCCCACCGCTACCCACTTGAGTTCGATTCCTGTCTCCTGCTTGAAGGCAGGTTCGAGATATTCAAGCAGGCCGGAATCCTGCGTGCTCGTGGTTGTGGCCATCATAAGGGTATCAGCGGCCAGCACGGGCGCGGCGCAAACCATGTAGCCCGCGGCGCAGGCCAGGAGCAAAAAACGGGAAAAACGGAACATGAATAAGACTCCTTTTGCAAAAGGTAATCGCAAACAACCAGGCTCGTCAGCGAGATGATCTTCACGCTATCATGAAAAAGCGGGACATAAAAGATTGCAAAAGAAGGTGCAAATCAGGACGCGCAAACCGCTTTTTGCCGCCCGCCGACAATGCTAGTCGGCCACCAGCCGAACGGCGCTCAATGCAAAATGTGCATAAACCTTTTTGCCGTCGCGCAGATGCGTGTTGGGCAGCGTGCAGGTGTCCACCGTGGCCCGCAGGGTTGTGCCGTCTGGCAAACCAACACAGACAAAGGTTTCCACCATGTCTGAGTGCAGGCTTTCCACCACGCCTTTGACGCAGTTGGCAAGGCTCAGGGAGGATTTTTCAGGGCTCAACACTATGCGCTCGGGGTCAACCCTAACGCTTAACACCTGATTTTCATGCACTTCATGCAGGGCGGCTTCTTCAGGGGTGCAAGCCACCGCCAGCCTGAAATCTGAAAAAGTGGTTATCTCCACATATACCTTGCGCATGCCGGTAAATATACGGGTAACAATACCCCAAAAAAGATTGGTGCCGTCGTCGGCCTCGCCGCCGTGGGCGGTTCCGGGGCTGCCCTTTGCGAGGGTCTGGGTGAGCAGTTTGCGCGCCTCGCCGTCAGAAAAATTCAAAAAGGCAAGCAGCTGATCCGCATCCTGCTGCCCCAAAAATTTGAGCACAAGCGGCATGGGCACATGCAGTTCAAGCAGTTCAAGCCCGCGCGAGTAGCGTATGGCGCGCGGCCCCACGCAGGCCGGGGGCAGATCTATGACGCTGCCGACAGCGTAGAACTTTTTGCGCAAAAAGCTTTGGTCAAACTGCAAAAAGTCAGGCTCCTCCGCCTGCGGCAGGCTGAGGATGCGGCGGATATTACGCATGGCGCTGACAGGCAGCAGAATCTCGCGCGCGTTGGAGCCAGAAACACGCAGCATGCCTGTGATGGCGTCTATGGATGAGCGCGGCTCAAGGGCGAGCACCTCGCCCAGACGCAAGCCGCCGTAGCGCATCAGCAAAAAGATCAGATGCAGACGCGCCCGCATGTTTTTTTGGGTGCGGGTCGCGGCCTCGGCCTCCCACTGTTCCCAGCACAGGGTCAGGCCTTCAAGTTGTTGGCGGGTCAGATGATTACGCATGTTTTTTCCCGGCGGTACGATACCCTATTGCGCCACAGCTGTCAGCATGCCTGGTTTACCCGCTTACGGCCATGCGGGGCGTCGGCGCAGAACATATACCGTGCCATGACCGCGCACATGTGTGTTGTCGGCTGCCACGCCGCAACACTACGCTGTTGCAGCCCCGCATAGATGGACGGCAGGGAGCCGCACGCTTTACCGTTTCCCAATTGTCCACTACCAGCATGGTGTTTTGCCTCCATACCTGGATGGCAAAAGCTGTACATGCTGCAATGACCCAATCTCCATAACAGCCATGCATACGCAGCGACTGCATTTCTTACCTTTTTTATATTATTTTTTGTTCTCCATGCCTGTGTCGCAACTTGTGGACACGGCAACCTGATTGTGTTTATCTAACCAAACTACCTATGTATCTTGTTATTTATGGAGAAAAAATGTTTGTACGCCTGATGCTTCTTATCCTGGCCCTGCTGAGTTTTTCGCTTACGGCCCTTGGGGCAAGCACCTCGCCGTCGAATAAGGCGGACAAACTGCTGAAAACAGGCGAGGAGGCCTACGTAGCTGACCGCAACGACGAGGCCCGCTCCGCATACAGCAAGGCTCTGCAAATCTATAGGGCTGAGAAAAACCAACTGGGTGAAGCCAATGCCCTAACCAGAGTTGGCAATCTTGAGCAAAAGCTTGGCCGCAAAGACGAGGCGCGCAAAGCATACAACAACGCCCTGACGCTGTATAAAACCCTTGGGAAGCAACTTGGTGAGGCCAATGTGCTCAGCGGGTTGGGAGATTTGGAACAGAAACTTGGCCGCAACGATGAGGCCCGCAAGGCATACAACAATGCCATAACGTTATATAAAGGCGTGGACAACAAACTGGGCGAGGCCAACGCGCTCAGAGGGTTGGGAGATTTGGAACAGGAACTTGGCCGCAACGATGAGGCCCGCAAGGCATACAACAATGCCATAACATTATATAAAAGCGTGGACCACAAATTGGGCGAGGCCAACGCGCTCATAGGGTTGGGAAATTTGGAACAAAACCTTGCCCACTACGATGAGGCGCGCTCTGCCTACGATAATGCTCTGGCATTATACAAATCCGAGGATGCCAGATTGGGCGAGGCCAACGCGCTCACAGGATTAGGCCAATTGGAGCTGCAACTTGGCCGCTACGATGAGGCGCGCTCTGCCTACGATAATGCTCTGGCATTATACAAATCCGAGGGTGCCAGATTGGGCGAGGCCAACGCGCTCAGAGGGTTGGGAAATTTGAAACAAAACCTTGGCCGCAACGATGAGGCGCGCGCTGCATACAACAGGGCAATAACGTTATATAAAGGCGTGGACGACAAATTGGGCGAGGCCTACGCGCTCACAGGATTAGGCCAATTGGAGTATATCCTTGGCCGCTACGATGAGGCGCGCAAGGCATACAACAATGCCATAACGTTATATAAAGGCGTGGACCACAAATTGGGGGAAGCAAACGCGCTCACAGGATTGGGAGATTTGGAGCAGAAGCTTGACCGCGACGATGAGGCGCGCTCAGCATACAACAGGGCCATAACGTTAGCTCGAGGCGCGGACTACAAATTGGGCGAGGCCAACGCGCTCACAGGATTAGGCCAATTGGAGTATATCCTTGGCCGCTACGATGAGGCGCGCTCAGCATACAACAATGCCATAACGTTATATAAAGGCCTGGACGACAAATTGGGCGAGGCCAACGCGCTCAGTGGTTTGGGAGATTTGGAACAAAACCTTGGCCGCTACGATGAGGCGCGCGCTGCATACAACAATGCCATAACGTTATATAAAGGTGAGGACCACAAATTGGGCGAGGCCAACGCGCTCACAGGATTAGGCCAATTGGAGTATAGCCTTGGCCGCCACGATGAGGCGCGCTCTGCCTACGATAATGCTCTGGCATTATACAAATCCGAGGGTGCCAGATTGGGCGAGGCCAACGCGCTCAGAGGGTTGGGGTATCTGGAGCTTACGTTGGACAAAAAAAATGAAGCCCGTAAATGTTTTAGTGACGCCGCAATCGCATATGGGCTGGCTGGCATGAAAACGGAACAGGCTGCAGCGGAAAAAATGGCGTCCAGTCCGGCACGCGATGAGATGCAGCACCTGGACGACGCCTGGAGCAGGGGGGACAAACTTACTGCCATTGGTCTTATTGTAGCTGCCTTAGGCATAATGGCAGCGATATTTCCCGCTGAAATTAAGCGTATGCTGCAGCACGTCTGGAGCAAAATCAAACCGAGCAGCTAGCCGCACGCAACGCCTCAAGCTCATTTTGGGGCTGCAAACCACGGCTTATGCAAACTATCCTGCCGCATGCTGTGCGGCCCTTCCCTGCCTGTGCACGGCGCGATTGTCTTGCTCCGCAGATGCGGGCGCTGCGCTTAGCGGCTTTATGCCTCCAAAATCGGGGCGCCGTCGCCTATCCTGACCGCAAACGAGCACTATTGCATTTTTGCAGCGCCTACAGATGCGCTTCTTTATAAAATTCTTCCGGCCTGAGGATAAAAACCTCGTCGCTGCTCTTGTCAAACGAGAACAGCCCCCTTGTCTGGGCCTGCCGCATGACCTTGTACAGCGTGATGCGGTGCATGCCCAACAGATCGGCCATATCGCGATAAGAGATATCGCGTCTTGCCCGCAAAGGGGTTGAGCCGGGCACAATACGCGAAGCCAAAAACTTGCATATGCGCGTGAGCTGCGATTCCATGCTCAGCGAAACAACATTTTTTGACAGCAGCGTCACCTTGACGCTGTAGCTTTTGCAGAGGTTTAAAATGAGCCTAGGCTGTTCCATGCCCAGGCGGTGCACTTCCTCCCTGCTGAACGAGCAAATATAACAGTCTTCGGCGCAGTCGTGAAAAAACTGCACTTCGCTCTGGGCGAAGGGCATGCTTTTGCCGCCATCCATAAACATGGGGGTCTCGTTAAAGCATGAACCGTCGCCAAGATACCAGAGAGTTTTTTCACTTCCGTCAGGGGCCAGGGCCATGAGGCGAACCCTGCCGCTAACCAGAAAGTACATCTCTGGCTGCGTGTCGTAAAACTTGTGGCCCTTACGAAACAAACGCGGCTTTGTCAGCGCCACGCTTCGCCAGCACTCGTTCTGTCTGAGCAATTCCGCAAATGACACGCCAGTCCCCCTTGGCAAACAGTACACACCCGGCCACGCCGGGCAGATGTGAGCCCATGCCTGAACAGCGCTCCATATTCTGGTTTGAACCCTACCGTACCCTTTTTGTGAATTATGTTGCAAGGACAACGTTTCGACCATTTATCTTGTGGCAGCATCCCTTCCAGCACGGTCAAACGGCCATAGGCCGTTGCCCGGCCACCTTGAGACTTTCACCAGCGGCGAGACGTGTCGTTGCACTGCTTGCCTGGAAGCCTTCAACGGTTCAATGTAAGCACATTCAGCCAACCCGAGGAGGTTGTCATGGGACACCCGACCATTTATCCCACAGGCGTAACCGTCTATAATCCGGAAAAAGCCTGGAGCGGATTCACCATTATTCAGGCGCCGGACAACGGTGCGTTGCTGCTTGGCATGAACGGGCATGAAATACGCATGTGGAAGGACGTTCACGGCTTTCCCAACAAGATGTTTCCCGGCGGCATGCTCATGGGCAGCACCGGCACACGCCACCCCAAACACGGCCTTCAGGACCAGCTCGACCTCGTGCAGATAGATTGGGACGGAAAAATCGTATGGAAGTTTGACCGGGCCGAATTTGTGGAAGATCCGGGCCAAAAGAGCCAGTGGATGGCTCGCCAGCACCACGACTTTCAGCGGGAGGGCAGCTCCACCGGGTATTACGCCCCTGGGCAGGAGCCCAAGATCGATTCGGGCAACACCCTTGTTCTCTGCCACAAAAACACCGTGCAGCCCTATATCAGCGACAAAACGCTGGTTGACGACGTCATCTACGAAGTGACCTGGGACGGCGACATCGTGTGGGAGTGGAACTGCTCTGACCACGCCCATGAAATGGGCTTTGGCGAGGCGGCGCTCAACGCCATGTGCCGCGACCCCCAACTATCGCGGCGGCACGCTGATCGAAGACGCCCCCGGCGTCGGCGACTGGATGCACGTCAACTCCATGTCCACCCTTGGTCCCAACAAGTGGTTTGAGGCGGGCGACGCCCGCTTTCACCCTGACAACATCATCATTGACGGCCGCGAAACCAACATCATCCTCATCCTCGACAAAAAGACCGGCAAGATCGTCTGGCAGCTGGGCCCCGACTACGACCGCAGCCCCGAGGACAAGGCCATAGGCTGGATCATCGGCCAGCACCACGCGCACATGATCCCCAAGGGTCTGCCCGGCGAGGGCAACATTCTGGTATACGACAACGGCGGCTGGGCCGGTTACGGCAGCACCAACCCCGGTGCGCCCAAGGGCGTCAAGGCCGCGCAGCGCGACTACTCGCGCGTGCTCGAAATAGACCCCGTGGCCCGCAAGATCGTCTGGCAGTACACCCCGCACGAAGCAGGCTTTCTCGTGCCCCTCGACGCCAGCCGTTTTTACAGCCCCTTTATCAGCTCGGCCCAGCGTTTGCCCAATGGCAACACGCTCATCTGCGAGGGCTCGGACGGCCGCGTGTTTGAAGTGACCGCAGAGCACGAAATAGTGTGGGAATACATCTGCCCGTACAAGGGGCACATCAGCCTGCCCATGAACTGGGTGTACCGCGCCTACCGCCTGCCCTACTCATGGGTGCCGCAGGCCGCCGTGCCGGAAGAAAAAGCCATTGAGCCTCTGGAAGTCAAAACCTTCCGCGTGCCCGGCGCGGCCCCCTTTGGCCCCATGTCTGAAGTAAAGGTTGAAGGCACCATCGGTTACTACAGCGGCGCAGGCCACTGCGTGGCCGCGACGGAATAATCCCCCGGCCCATACCCGCCTTCCTGCAGGGGCCTCGCCTTCGGGCGGGGTCCCTGTTTTTTGGGCAACTGCTCTGCGCGTAATGGATATACCGCTGGAGCGGCGCTATGCGGCCAGGGCCTGCAACAGCCCCCAGCGCAAAGCATTGCCCCAACCATCGCCCCCCGTTAATCTGCCGTAAAAGAGCCTCGCAAAGCGGCAGGGCTGCGCCGCCTGCAAGGGACTTTTTTTACCTGGCGGCGCCAAATCCGCCCATAAAAAAAGGCGGGAGAGCGCACCCTCCCGCCATATCAGCCACTGGCCGCAAAAATCAGAACGAGTAACGGAAGGTCAACGAAACCCGCCAGTTGTCGCGATACTGCGAGTCTTCCACACCATGCCAGGTGCCGCCGTCCAGATGCAGGTTCACATAGGCGGCTTCCACATTCATCTGCAGGTTGTCGTAAATTTTGTAGGTATTGGAAACACTGCCCTCCCACGCGTGGTCGGTGGTCGTGAGGTAGGCCATGGGGCCGTCCGCCCGGCTGGGATAGCTTGTCATATTGGCTTTGCGGGGCATCTCCGCACTGTTGGTGCCCTGAAAATACGCCAGCTTGAAGGTATGGGTCAGGTCATTGATAAAGCTGACGTCCTTGATGGTACCCACAACGCCTGCCAGACCGCCGGGGTTGTGGCCCAGCACTTTCCAGGTATTGAGGTCAAAAAAACCGCCGCCAAAGCCCAGGGGCGTGACCGGCCAGGGGGTGTTGAACTGGGGCAGACGCTCTGAACCGTTGTAGGGATTGCTGTCGTCGCCGCTGCCGTACCAGGCGGTCACGCCGGGCGTGCCCCAGGTGCACTTGTAGTCAACGCGCAGGGCCGCGTACCAGCCCTGTCGCACCAGGTCAAACGTCTTTGCCTGCCCGCTTGAGCTGAACTGGGTGTAGTCTTTAAGCTCGCCCATATCCACGCGGCCATAGGTAAACTCTGCAGCGATATCAAATGGTTCGATAGTCGTGAAATCAGTGGTCAGCCCGGCCCAAAAACCGTTGCCCCAGGTATTGTTGGCGTTACGGTACTTTTTTTCAAAGGTGCTAAAGTAGTTGCCGCCGCTGCCAAGCACGGGCATGAGCCCGCCACGCGGAGCATAGATGGCTGGCTCGCGCTGGTCGGTATTGGTGTTGATGCCCCCAGGCTGTTTTGACCAATAAGGCCATACATACCCCAGGGAGTTATTTTCATGCCGTTGCCGGTGATAGGCAAGGTCAGTGCAAACAGGTCGAGGTTATCAAGGTAGTTTTTTTGCGTCTGGCCGTTTTGCGTAATTTCTGAATTGTCATTATAGGGCCGTGCCCAAAAACCGGAAACTCCAAACTTGTACTCGCCGCTGGTCGCCAGAGGCGAACTGACGGTCACGCCGGTGGAATACTGCCCGTACACCGCGCTCCAGTCAGTGACGTAACCGGGCAAAAGCTGCGGCTGCATGCCCATGCGCACTTTTACGTCCGTTTTGGGCACGATCCAGTCAATATAGGCATGGCGCACGCCAAGGTTTTTTGTGCCGTCCGCCCCCAGGGACGCGCCGTCGGCAGCACGGCCCCAGTTCATGGTGCCGGTGCCCACCGTAAACATGAGGCTGCCCGACACGTTTTCGCTGGCTATGGCGTCTATCTGCGTGCGCAGGCGCTCCATGGCCCCAAAGGTGTCGCTTCCTTTGATGCCGCGTGGAAGCACGTTGGATGTTTCAAAACTGATGTCAAAGGCCCCCTTTACCTTGAAATCAATGGCGTCGGCGGTTTGCGGCGCAAGCAGCAAGCCTCCGGCAAGCAACAATCCCAGCATGTTGTCACGGACAGCTTTCATCATTCCTCCTGTGCAAGTTGGTGCAACCAAACAGAACCTTTATCCAACAATGCTCTGTAGTGGCTTTTTCCACAGGCTTGCACCGTTGCCGGAACAACATTTTTTGGAAAAAGTTTATTTTTTCACAATTACCGGCAACGCTTACACATAATTCATACAACTAAATAATTTAATTAATATTTATTATAAATGTGAAATAAATATCTCTAAAATGTTGCCGTAACAACGTCGCCAATAATCCCGCTGCTCTAGTTTTTTGAACCAGGATCGGCAGTGGATGATTTTTTTCACAAAACATGCGAAGTGGCAGACAATGAAAAGGAGAGGCGCAATGCAGGATTCGCCGCGCATCAGCAATAACTACTTTGACGGCCTTGCTGTTACAGGACGTCATAAGGCTGTGTTCTTTATCATCATGATCGCATACTTTTGCGAGCAGATGGATAACTGGAACTTCGGCTTTATCGCCCCCGCGTTGATGCACAACTGGGGCCTGACCATGAAGGACATTGGCACTGTTACCTTTTGGTACTTTACGGCCATGACCTGCGGCGGTTTTGTCGGCGGGTTCATCTCAGACATTATTGGCAGGCGCAAAACCTTTCTTATTGCGATCACCCTGTTTTCCACAGCGTCCATCATCAACGGCCTTACTGACAGCTTCCACGTATTTGTGGCGTCGCGCGCGCTGACGGGCTTTGGCGTGTTTTGCCTCATGGTATGTTCGCAGGCCTATATTGCAGAGATGGCCCCGGCCGAGAGCCGCGGCAAATGGCAAAACATGGTCGCCGGCGTTGGTTTTTGCGCCGTGCCGGTAGTAGGCCTGCTTTGTCGGCTGATCATTCCCCTGCATGAAGAAGCCTGGCGCTACATTTTTTATATGGGCGGCATAGGCTACATTGCCCTGATCGTTGCCTGGCGCTACCTGGACGAATCACCCCGCTGGCTGGTTGCGCGCGGCCGCATCGCCGAGGCCGAAGCCGTCATGAAGGACATTACCGGCAAAGACATCGACCTTGCCGCAACCGCCAGCAAGTGCCTGACCGGCAACCCCCCGATCAGGGAAGTACTGCTTGGCATGTGCAGCCCCAAATACCTCAAGCGTACGCTTGTCATTTTTTTGCTGGTTGTGTGTACCAACCCCGCCACCTTTGTGGTCACCAACTGGACGGCCACCCTGCTCAAGGCGCACGGGTTCCCTCTTGAAGACACCCTCATGGCCACCACGCTTATTTCCATCGGCGTGCCGCTCGGGCTGTTTGCCTCCAGCTCGTTTACCGACATGGGCGGGCGCAAGATTCCCATTGTCGTCATGCTGGCCACAATGGCGGTACTGGCCCCCATCTTTGGCAATGTGAGCCAGTACTGGGTTGTGGTCCTTATAGGCGCGATACTTACGGCCTTTGTCATGGGCATGGGTTTCACCGTTTTTTCCTACACTGCAGAGTCGTACCCCACGCACCTGCGCAACACCGCCACCGGCTTTCACTCGTCCGTCGGGCGTCTGGCCGTTGCCTTTTCACAACCTCTCATTCCTGTTGTCTATGCAGCATACAGCTTTGACGGAGTGTTTTATATTTTCAGCCTGCTGTGCATCATACCCGCCATTATCGTTGGCGTATGGGGTGCCCGCACTGGCGGCAAGTCGCTCGAAGACATTGCCTAGCCAGCTGGAATATCAAGACAATACCAACATCGACGTCTGCAGCTTTGTCGAATCAGGAGGATTTATCATGGGCATAACCCTTTACACTGCGCCGGACTGCATCCGCTGCAAGATTGTCAAAGCCTTTCTTGCCGAACGCGGGCTGGCGTACGACACCATAGATTTCAAGGCCGACGCGCAGGATTTCAACACCTTCTACCGCACAAACCGCAAGGCCATTTATCGCAACCCGGAAGGTGTGGAGTTTCCCCTGTTTGCCGACGGACAGGTCATCAAGCAGGGATCGGGCGAAATCATCGCCTATCTGCTTTCGGGCCATGCGCTTGAGACCTGCGTTACCCGCAGCGACATGCTGCACGGCAAAATTGCGGGGCTCTATCCCTCGCAGTGTCCCGACGGGCAGGAAGACAACTTTGAAATTCTTGTAAACAGGCTGGCCGCTGGCGGGTTGCAGGTATGGCTGCAAACCGACGGTCGCAAGGCAGACCTGTTGGCAAACCTGCTCAAGATCAAAGACGTGCACGTTATCTGCAATGTTGTGGGCGGAGCAGAAGCAAGCGCAAAAGTTTTTGGCGGTGCGCCAAGCAAGGAAGAGCTGTCAAAAACACTGGCCCTGGTACAGGCAACCGCCGACGGCACGGTGCGCTTTCTGGCCATGCCGCTGCCCAATGGCAACGCCTGGGCCTGGCCCACAAGGGACGATGCGGCGGCAGCGGCCAAAATGGTGGCCGAGGCCTGCGGCCAGCCCACGCTGCCCTACGGCATTACCCCCGTCACGGCTGATATGGTGTGGGATATGCACGGCCTTGCCCCCCTGCCCGACCAGAACCTGCTCGTCTACCGCTCTGCCGCGCGGCAGCATCTGTTCAAGGCAGACATAGTTAAATAGGGGGCGCAATATGCAAGCATTCGATATTATCATAGTGGGCGGCGGCCCTGGCGGAACAACGGCTGCGCAGATTCTTGCGCGGGCGGGCAAAAGCGTTGCCCTGGTGGAAAAAACCCACCTCGGCGGCACATGCCTCAACTGCGGCTGCATCCCCACCAAGATGCTGCTGGGCGCGGTAGCCCCGCTGGCCCTCCTGCATGCCCAGCAGCGAACCCGCGTGGCAAAAGGCGACATAACCGTTGATTTTACGGCCCTGCAAACGAGGGTGAGCCGCTTTACCAGGGGGACAAGCCAAACGCTTGGCAAAAACCTTGGCAGCCTGGGCGTGACGGTTTTTGAAGGGCGCGGCGAGGCCCTGGCAGCAGGCGCAATACGCGTGCATGCCGATACCAGCCATACCGACCTGACCGCGCAGCACATCATCCTGTCCTGCGGCTCGTCGTCCGCGTCCTTTCCCGGTCTGACGCCCGACCATGACTGCGTGCTGGACAGCACCGACCTGCTGCATATCCAGTCTGTGCCCGAAAGCCTCGTCATTGTGGGGGCCGGGGCCATCGGCCTTGAACTGGGCGACTTTTTTTCGGCCATGGGCAGCAAGGTCACCATTGTGGAGGCTGCGCCTCACGTTGCCCCCCTTGAAGACGCTGATATCGCGGCGGAACTGCGCCGGGCGCTGCAAAAAGGCGGCATAACCTGCCACGAAGGCGCACGGGCCAAGGATTTGCGCACCAACGACGGGCAGGCGCAGCTCACCCTGGACGACGGCACGGTCATTACGGCCGCCAAGGCGCTGGTGGCTGTGGGCCGCACGCCCAACACCGCCGGGCTTCGCGCCGAGCAGCTGGGCTGCAGCCTCAACAGGCGCGGTTATGTGGAGACTGACGGGTGCTTGCAGGCTGCCCCCAATGTTTGCGCCATAGGCGACGTCAACGGCCTTGTACTGCTGGCGCACGCTGCGGAGCATCAGGCTGTGTACGTGGCCAACCGCATCCTCGGCAATTGCCAGCACGAGTTCCAGTCTGGCCCTGTACCCTCATGCGTCTATGGCGCAACCGAGGTCATGCGCGTGGGCCAGACGGCAGAAGCCCTGTTGCGCGAGGGCAAAAAAGTTGAGGTTTCGCAGGCTCCCCTGTCGCTCAACCCCATTGCCCAGGCCAGCGGCGGCACATCCGGATTCGTCAAGGTGGTCTGGAGCGAGGGGCGCATCGCGGGTATCGCCGCTGTAGGGGCTGGTGTATCGCACCTTGTCATGGTGGCCCTGCTGCTCATCAGGGGCGGCTATACAGCGCAGAATCTGCACGAGGTGATGTTTGCACACCCCACGCTGGATGAAATCGTACCCATGGCCATCACAGCGCCCAAAACCAGCGTGACGCTTCCGTAACCAGGCAACAGACAAAGGAGATGATCGTGAATTTTCCTCACGACAGAAGATACCATGCGGATCATTTGTGGGCGCAAGACCAGCCTGACGGCAGCTGCCTGATAGGCGTTACAGACTTTGCGCAGGACCAGCTGGGCGGCGTGATCTTTGTGGATCTTCCCGCTGTGGGCACTAGCTTCAGGCAGGGGGAGTCCTGCGCTTCCATTGAATCCGTCAAAGTCACCAGCGAGGCTATTATGCCGGTTTCCGGTCAGGTTACAGCCACAAACGAAGCCCTCGCCGATGCGCCAGAACTGCTCAACAGCGATCCCTACTCCCAGGGCTGGCTGATAAAGGTAACGCTCACAGCACCGGACGAAGGAGGCTGCATCACAGCCGAGGAATATGCGCAGGCCGTGGCCAGCTGACATTAGCCATTCCGGACCCCCGAACAACAGCCCCGAAAAATTGCCGTTTTCGGGGCTGTTGTTATTGGTGCGTGTTGCCTTGCAGGCACGCGCGCAACACGCCATTTGCAGCAAGACAATCACATTTCACAGCGACGCGCAGGGCAGGGCCAAGCCTTTTTTGCCCTTGCGTTTTCGCTGCTAACGGTAGCTGCAAAGGCGGGCGCACTGCAAATTTCATTGATAATGCCGCGCTGTACAGAAAAAGTCAGGCTGCCAGCTAATATATAATTTTATATTAGGATAGAATTTTTATTACAAACAATACAATTGATAGTAACCTATGCAATTTTACTGCAATTTATTTATTATAAAAATAATTATTTAAAATTAGCTACTTACATAAAAATATCGGCTATACCAATTGGATAACCACATTGAGTACCATAATGTTTTGTGCTTTCTGGACGTTAGTCAATTCGAATTATACGGCAGGCAACAAAGTAGATATGCAATAAAAAAAAATGCAAAATATATTTTGCATAAGCAAGTAAGAGTAAATATTTTTAAACACCGGAGACACACAATGAAGTTGTCAGCAAAACTGATTACTTTATCAACAATTCTTGCCTCGTTTTCTGCAATAATTGGCATTCTTGCGATTTTTGGAATGTCAAACATAAACAAAGACACACAGGATCTTTCAAAAAACTGGCTTCCAACAATAAAAATTGTTGGCGAACTCAACGGCTTTGTCAATGAATACAGACGCAACGAGCTTGTTTACATTTTGGCGTCCGATCCCGCACTCAAGAGCGAGTACGAAGGAAGACTGCACAAAACAGAAGCTAACATAAAGAACAAGATCAAGCAGTACGAGCCGCTGATATCTGAGCCGGAAGAAAAGGCCGCCTTTCCAAAGTTTCTGGACGCCTGGAACAAATACATCGAAAACCACAAGCTTGTAGTGGAGCTGGCAAAGCAGAATAAAGAAGAGGAAGCGACAGCAAAAGTCCTTGGTGGGGCTCGCGACAACTACTTTAGCGCATTGACCTATCTGTCTACAATTATTGAGGCCAACAACAAAGGTAGCGAAAAGTCGGCCCTCGATGCAGAAGCCGCCTACGATAATGGAAAAATTCTGAATATCTGCCTGATAATCTTTTCAATTTCAGCCGCCTCCATTATCTCCATATTGATAATTAAGGGCGTGCTGAAACAGCTGGGCGAAGACCCCGGCTACCTGCATGTTGTCGCCAGCGAAATCGCATCGGGCAACCTGAATGTGCAGTTCAAGCCCTTTAAGGGTGACGGCGGCGTGTACGGTGTCATTATAAAAATGGTCGACAAGCTGAAAGAAGAAATTGCCATAGCCGAAAGTAAATCCCGCCAGGCCGAGCAGGAGGCGCAGTCGGCGCAAGAGGCCAAAATATTGGCCGACGAGGCCACCCAAAAGGCGGAACGCGCCAAGGCCGAAGGCATGTTCCACGCGGCTACGCAGCTTGAACGGGTTGTGGAAATTGTTTCTTCCGCTACCGAATCGCTTTCAGCGCAAATTGTCCAATCAAGCCGCGGCGCCGACGAGCAGTCCAACCGTGTGCACGAAACCGCCACCGCCATGGAAGAAATGAATGCCACAGTGCTTGAAGTGGCAAGAAATGCGCAGGAGGCGGCCAATGCTTCGAGCCACACCAAGTCGCAGGCTGCGGAGGGGTCGCAGGTTGTCCATGAAGCCGTCACGGGCATCGAATCCGTTCAAAAGCAGTCGCTGGCCATAAAAGAAGACATGTCCGTACTGGGCAAGCAGGCGGAAGGAATTGGGCAGGTGCTCGACGTAATCGCCGATATCGCCGACCAGACCAATCTGCTGGCTCTTAACGCAGCCATTGAAGCGGCACGCGCGGGCGAAGCCGGTCGCGGATTTGCGGTTGTGGCCGACGAAGTGCGCAAACTGGCCGAAAAGACCATGACCGCCACCCAGGAAGTGGGCAAGGCCATTACAGAAATACAGAACGGCACGCGAAAAAACATTGAAAGCGTGGAAACCATGGCCACAGCCATTGAACACGCCACCACACTTTCTGCCCGCTCGGGTGAATCGCTCTCGCAGATTCTGGCCTTTGTCGACCAGGTCAATGACCAGGTGCGTTCCATTGCCACGGCCAGCGAGCAGCAATCCGCAGCCAGTGAAGAGATCAACCAGTCGGTCGAGCAGGTGGCTACCATCTCTGCCCAAACAGCGCAGGCTATGGGCCACGCCCACGAGGCCGTCACCGAATTGCTGCAGCAGGCGCAGGTGCTGAAGCAGCTTATCCAGGAAATGAAAAACCAGGGCGCGGCAGCCTGACGACCGCCCCACCCCGTCCATATTGCAAAGGCCGCCTTTTTTACCGGGCGGCCTTTGCTGTTTGCGGTGTTCCCTCCTGGCGGCGCGTAAGCGATGCTGGCTTATCATAACGGCGCCCAGCACCAGGGCGGAAGCCACACGCGGTACACGCGGCCGCTGCCCTGCTCAAGACCGCGCGGCGCAGCTACCGACGGAAAGTCTACCGCAAAGAGGGGGTTGATCCTTCTCCACTGCGGGAGAGTCAAAAAACGGACAAGGGCTGCGACATCAGAGGCGAGCCGCCGCACGCTGTCGTTAGTCAACTGGCCGCTGCCACCTCGCATGCGCCAATGCTCCCCTTGCCCAGCAAGGCATGGGCAAGATTCTGCACAGCGCCCAGGGCCATGGGAGCCGTTGCCCCAAGGGAGAGGAGCGCAGCAGCTCCACGCTGTCCTCAAGCACCTTTACCGCAGCATCAGGCCGTTGCAGGACAAAATGCGCCCGGCTCATGCAGTCCAGAAGCATCAGCAAAATGCGGCACCTGCCTCCCGTTGAGCGGTGAGGCTGCCCAGCATTGGAGCCCCACCATGGTGTGAACAAAATATTTTACTATTTCTAACACGCTAAATAATTATCTTATATTTTCAGTAATACCTGTTATTCTAGACAGTTGAAATAAAATTTCAATCTGTTGCAATATTGCATCAAGTTGAACCAGCGCACTAGATTTAAATGATAACAGCATATTATATATAATTTCAATCTTTGACTGTGCAAAAAAAACGCATCATCAATATGTGCCTGCGCATTTATACACAACAAGACAACACCCCATAAAAGATCGACCGCAGACGGTCCCCACTCTTCACGCAGGCTTCACGCAGGCGGCAACCCATTGGCAGGCTTCGTATATTTGCTTTTTGAGCCTGGCGACGACCGCAAAAAAGGCCCATTTTCCCTTTGCCTCAAAGCAAGCAGGGAAAACGGGCCCATAAGGATACACTAAAAGGGGCTTAATTGCGCATGCATCCCCTAGCTTTCATCGCTCAAGGGACGAAAGCTCTTTTTTGTTGCGCCGCACACCGGGCAGCGCCAGTCTTCAGGCAGGTCTTCAAATCGTGTGCCAGCCGGTATCTTGTGGCGTTTGTCTCCCCGGTCGGGGTCGTAAACATAACCGCAATTGACCATCTGGCAGCGCCACATATCCTTGGGGTCGGCCATCGTCCGCTCCACCTAGCCCGCTGCAGGGGTAGCGGTTACAAAGCCCTTGGTGGCGGGTCCAGTGGTGGAGGGCGTACCCGCTATCTTGGCAAGGTACGTATCTCCCAGCTTTTTGATGTGGCCGTCAATGTTGTCGTAATAGGTCAGGTGGGCCTGCTCTTCATCAATAATACGCTCAAAGAGGCGCGAGGAAACGATGTCGCCCGATTCCTTGCAGATGGCAAGAAAACCGCTGTAAGCCTCAATGGTGATTTCTTCCTGATTGGCATCGGCCTCGTAAATAGCGGAAACTTCCTGACCGGTAACGATTTTGCCGTCTTTTTGCGTGGTAGGCTCGCCGCCCAGTTCCTTGATGCGTTCGGCAAAGTTTTCGGCATGACGCATTTCGTCAATGGCAATGAGCTTCATGTTGGCAGCCAGTTCGCCGTAATCCATGTCGTCCAGGTTGTAATGCTGGTTCATATACTGATGGATGGCAAACAGCTCCATGGCACGTGCCTTGTTGAGCACTTCAATGACTTTGGCCTTGCGGCTTTCCCTGTTTTCAGCCATGACGCAAGCTCCTTGGTTATATAACAGGTTCAAGATGCTTTAGTGATAATACGAATGGTGAAATGTCTCAAGCAAACGGAGCGCACGCCGCAAAACATTTTCAGATCTACTGGGTTATTTCCAGCGAGTTGGCGCAGATTTCGCAAACCCCGTCGTACTCCACCCGCGAGCTGAGTATGCGTGCAAAGCCCATGGCGTGCATTCCCTCGACAGGGGGAGCCTGCTTTACGTCTTCCACATCGCCAATACGCCCGCAGTATACGCAGCGCACATGCTGATGGTGCGAGATATCGCCGTCAAACCGTTTGGTCGAACCCGCTGCCTCAAGACGGCGAATCTCGCCGCTGTCCGCCAGAAAATCCAGATTGCGATATACGGTTCCCAAGCTGATCCTGGGCAGGCGCTCCCGTACAATGCTGTACAGTTCGTCCGCCGTGGGATGGCTCTTGAGCTTGCGCAGTTCTTCCAGAATAACTGCGCGCTGCCGGCTCATTCGTGTTTGTGTTTGGGCCATACGAGCCTCCAGTGTTGCTAAAAATTACTGTTATCGCGGAGTTCTGTCAAGCCCAAACTCAACCAAAAGACTAAGACTTACTCGCGGTAAAAAAAAGCCTGCAATGATTGACCATATTATCGGAAATATGGATACGATTCAGAAAAAAAAGGTGGATCAACAAGCCGTGCAGCACTAAAAAAGCCGCGAACCTGCACCACATGCGCACAGAGGGCGCAAAGACCCATCTGTCGTAGAGCGGGTACATAAATAACTTTCAAAAAGGCGTCAAGATGCGCGGGCAAATTGCAACAATGCCCTCTGCCCCGCCGCAGTGATTGCTCAGGCAGGGTTTGTTTGCCCGCACCCATATTCCACTGCGGCACGCGCCGCGCCCCACAGCCCGCTGTTCGCATCCTCCACAAGGTATATGGAGACGCCCGCCACCAGATCGCTGGCGCCGACAGCGAGCTCAAGCTCATGTGCAAAACCATGGTGCGTTACGCACAGAGGATTTTTGGCAATGATGCCCCCGGCGATCCACAGGCCGCCTCGACACAAGGTGCTCAGCACCCACTGACGGCAAAAGCGCCCGATAAAACGGGCGTACCAGTGAAGTGTGGGGGATTCGCGCGCTAGGGCCTCGGCCCCGACCGCAGGAGGATAAAAGAACTGACCCGAAAGATAATAGTGCAGCAGGGAGAGCCCCTCGCCGCAGAGCACGTTCTCCACAGTAGGGTATTCGTGCCCAAGCTCGCGGCGCAAAAATGCCTGGTAAGCCTGCTCCTCAGCCCCCACGAAGGGAAAGGCCGCGTGCCCGGCTTCGGAAGGAACAGCCATCCACCTGCCATCCGGGCCTCCGCAACGGATGAGCGAAGCCGCGCCAAGGCCCGTACCCGCGCCAAGCACGGCTCGTGTTGCAGTGCAAACGTCTGCGGGGAGAGGGGGGACGCCGCGCAGCTGCCTGGCGGCAGTGCCGGAGGGCGTCAGCGTGGCAAAGGCCTGCGCGGCAAAATCGTTGACCAGCAAGCATCCAGACAGACCGTACCTCTGCCCGGCCCCGCTCAGGTCGACCCGCAACCCGCCGTTGGTGAGCCTGCCCTGCAGCCCGCGCGTTGGCCCGGCCAGGGCGACGGCAAGTCTGTCGCCGGCGGCAAAAGGGGTCTGCAAAAGCTGCTGCATGGCTTGCAGCATATCTTCAGTGGTGGTCAGCTCAGCCGACTTTGCCCACACCGCAAGTTTGAGCGTGAGGTTGCCCTCATACTCGCTGAACAGGGCAAACCTTGCGTTGGTTCCACCTATATCGGCTGCGAATATGCGTTGCATTGAGCGTCGCAAGGCATCTCCGGGTTATGACAATCCCCGCTGCTGGTCGTCTATTTTGCGCACTATGCCCGTGGTGCTGCATCCGTCGACCAGACGGGCAAGGTAAACCCTGCCGCCACCCTGCTGCACGACATCCGCGCCCACAACCGAATCAAGGCTGTAGTCGCTGCCTTTTACCAGCACATCGGGGCGCAGGGCCGTAATGAGTTCAAGGGGGGTGTCTTCGCCAAACAGCACAATGGCGTCAACGTCCGACAGGGCCGCCAGCAGCAGAGCCCGGCTGTTTTCGTTCTGGATGGGGCGCGTGGGGCCCTTGAGGCGTCGCACCGAGGCATCGCTGTTCAGGCCCACCACAAGGCGGTCGCCCTGGGCTGCGCTTTGCCGGATAAGCGAAATATGCCCCGGATGCAGCAGGTCAAAGCAGCCGTTGGTAAAGACGACGGTTTCGCCCTTTCTGCGCCATTCTTCAATTTTTTCCACAAGGTTTGGCAGGCTGAACAGCTTTGGGTTGTCGCTCTGCTCGCGCAGGGCCTCGTTGAGTTCGGCAAGCGACACCGGGGCCGTACCCATTTTACCCACGGCCACCCCCGCCGCAGCATTAGCAAGGTGCATACTTTCAGCCCAGGGCAACCCCTTGCCCACGCAGGCGGCAAGGGTGGCAATGGCAGTATCGCCAGCGCCGGAAACGTCGGCCACTTCGCGCACGGCGGCGCGGCAGTAAACCGGCGATTCACCGGGGCAAAAAAGAGCCATGCCCTTGGGGCCGCGCGTAACAAGCAGCCGCTCGATGCCAAATCGGGTCCGCAGCTCGGCGGCGAGAGATTCGCGCTTTGGCCGGTCAAGCTTTGCGTTGGCCTCAAGTCCGCAGGCCACGTCAAACTCCCCGGCATTGGGGGTTACGCAGTGCGCACCGGCGTAACGCCGCCAGTCGCTGCCCTTGGGGTCGACCAGCACGGTAATGCCCAGGCTGCGCGCAGACTCAATGACAACACGGCACAAATTGCTGCCGTTGGTCGTTTCAAGCAGTACGCCCTTGGCGTAGTCAGACAGTATTACCGCCTGACGCCCCTGCAGGAGGGAGAGCACCTGACTTTCCAGCGCCTCGGCCTCGTCGGCGGCCAGGGGGGCGCTTATTTCTTCGTCAAGCCGCAGCAGTTGCTGCCCTTGCGCCAGCACACGCGTTTTGCAGGTGGTGCGCCGGAAGGTGGAAGCGGCCAGGCCGTCGCCAATGCCCTCTGCTGCAAGAGCCGCCCGCAGTTCTTCTGCTGCGGCATCCTGCCCCACTACCCCGGCCACCGCCACATCCACGCCCAGCCGGGCCAGATTGCGCGCCACGTTGGCCGCGCCGCCAGGCACAGACCAGCGCTTTGCCACAGACACCACAGGCACTGGAGCCTCGGGCGAAATCCTTTTGACCTGCCCGGCAATGTAATGGTCAAGCATCACATCGCCCACAACCAATACGCGCACTCCGTCAAAATTCATGGCGCTCTCCCGGCGGGATCAGGCTTTACCGCAGGCCTTTTTGATCAGTTCGCCCAGCCGGGCCTCGGTGCGGTCTGCATCGGCAAGCGCAAACACGGACTTGCGCGCCGCGTCGCCCAGGCGTTTGCGCTCATCGGGGCGGGAGGCAAGGTATTCCAGAACATCAGCCAGGGCTCCAACGTTGTCCTGCGGCACAATGCGCCCGTTGCCGCCGTCTTTCACGGCCTCGGCGTGACCGGGCAGGTCGCTGGCGATCACAGCCAGACCAAAGGCAAGCGCTTCCACCAGAGCAGAAGGCACGCCGTCGGCTTCGCCGCCTGCGGTTTTGCGGCCAGGAGCCACAAAGACATCAGCCCGGTTGTACATGTCCGCCATGTTTTCGTGGGGGATCAGCCCGGTAAACTGCACGCGTCCACGCAGGCCAAGCCGCCAGGCAAGCCAGCGCAGGCGCAGTTTTTCCGGTCCCTGTCCCACAATGGTCAACGAAAAATTCACTTTTCTGTCCGCCAGCAGACGACAAGCCCTGAGCAGCAGGTCATAGCCCTTGCGCCGCGCAATGGTGCCCACGGCCAGCAGGTTGATATCCGCTGCATCTTCCACCCCATCCTGGCGGTCGCCTTTAGGGGCGGGCATCTGCTCCTCCGGCTCGTCGGGCGGCGTGAGCGTAAGAGGGTCACGCAGCACCATGAGTTTGTCTTTCAGCTCGGGCAACAGCTGCAGCATGGCATCGCGCGTGGCCTCTGTGTCGCAGCGCACAAACACGGCGTCCGCGCCCTTGGCGGCCCAGTTAAGGCCAGGCTCGGCAATGTCCTGCGCGCGCACGCCAAAGGCGAACGGCACTTGCAGAATACGCGAGGCTACCCAGCTGGCCGTGGCGGGGCCATGAGCCCCTGCGGCGTAAAAAAATTCGATGTTTTCTTCCTGCCCCCAGCGTGCCAGCATGGCCCCGGCGCAAAAGGCGCGCAGATGATCCCACCAGCGGCTGCCCCAGCGCCCACGGCCCGGCAGTTTGCGCCAAAGCGCCCACAGCTGGGACGAGGCCCCGCGCATAAGACGCAGCATGACAAGGCAGGCGGCCAGTACGCGCAGCGTGCCGATGCGGCGCACGGCCAGAGGCAGGGCGTATCCCTCGGGGTTGCCCAGCAGGCCGTTGTCGCGGATGGCGTAAATGCGGGTAAGCAGGCCCGCCGCGTGCATGCGGTGCGCCTCGTCCATAAGGCATTGGCCCGAAACTTCGGGAAAGCACTCGGCAACCATGGCGCCGCGCACCACTGGCACAACGCCCTGAAGCAGGTTGTGCGAAATGGTGGTGGGCATCTCCGGCACGTCGCGTTTGCGGCAGTGCAAAATGCCGTCTTCAAGCGTGTAGATGCTGTCGCAGAATTCGGCCATCTTGGGGTCGTGCGTGACCATGACCATCGACACGCCGCCGGTGTGGCAGAGCGAGCGAAAGTTGTCCATGATCAGGCGGCTGGTCTTGGCGTCCAGTGCGCCCGTGGGTTCGTCGGCCAGCAGGATGCGCGGGTTGTTGACCATGGCGCGGGCAATGGCCACACGCTGCTGCTCGCCGCCCGACAGACGGTTGCTGCGGTAATGCACGCGCGCCGAAAGCCGCACCAGCTCAAGGGCGCGGATGACCCGCTCCCAGCGTTCTTCTGGTGGAACCTTTTCGAATATCAGAGGGAATTCAACATTTTCAAACACTGTGGAGTGGTCAAAAAGGTTGCTCGACTGCATGACAAAGCCCATGGTGCCGCGGCGGAAGCTGGCCGTCTGCTCGCGGTCGAGCGTCAGCACGTCCTTGCCGAGGATTTCGAGCGACCCGGCATCGGGCGCGTGCAGCATCCCCAGCACGTGCAGCATGGTGGACTTGCCGCAGCCTGACGGCCCCATGATGGCCACCATCTCGCCGGGAAGAACCTCAATGTTTACGCCGCGCAACACCGGCGAAAAACCGGCGTAGCATTTGTATAAATCCTTGGCGACTATAACGGGTGCCATGATCCACCTTGTCCGTGCGCGGCAGGGCCGCAACAGCGCGGGGAGCCCGCGCATTGTGTGCTATTCAAATCGCAGGGCGGTTACCACGTCCATACGGCTGGCCTGAACTGCAGGGTAAAGACCGCCTGCAATGCCGATAACGGCGGAAAAAACGATACTGCCGATGCTGCTGGCAAACAGCAGCGGGTACGATAAGCCCGTCCCCAACGAAAGGGAGCCTATCTCGACCAGGGTGCAGCCAATCAATATGCCCAGCATGCCGCCAGCAACGGATTTGCAAAGGGCCTCGGCCAAAAACTGCGCCAGTATGTCCACATCCGAGCCGCCCATGGCTTTTTTAAGGCCCACTTCGCGCGTTCTGGCCCTGACCGCCGCAAACGTGCCGTACCAGATGCCAAACCCGCCCAGCATGAGCGATGCGGCAATACCAAGCCACAGCAATACCTCAACCCACATAAAGGTTGTCTTGATGCGTGTAAGCTGGTCTTCCTGGGTTTGCACGACAATATAAGGCGCCGACTGATGCTCGCGCACCACTTGCGGTATTACTTTTACAAGCGGGGGCACGTCTTCCCAGCCAATGGCGCGTATAAACAGCCGCCGCACCTTGCCCCGGCCCCAGTTGCGGTCGGCCATGGTGGTGTAAGGCAAAAATCCGCCCTGGCTCCAGCTGCCAAGCATCACGCCGCTGACAACGCCCACAACCTCAAAGACGTCCTGCTCCAGAAACAGCAGCTTGCCTATGGATTCTTCAGAACCGCCAAACAGGTTTCGGGCTGCGTCCCTGCCCAGCAGGCACACGCGCCTGTGAGCGTCCACGTCGGCGGGTTCGATGCCGCGCCCGGCCACCAGGTCAATGGAGTACACCTCGGCAAAATACTGGTCGATGCCGATAAAATCCACGCCAAGGGTACGTTCGCCCGTGCCTCGAATGGTAAACATCTTGTTGTCGCGTAGGTTTCGGCTCACAAGGCTTACACCGCGCAACTGCGAGAGGGCGTCGATGGTTTCGGGGTAAAACTCGCGGTCAGGCTGGCCCGGGTACTGCGAATCGTCCATGTATACCTGGATGACGTTTACGCCGCCCATAAGCACCATGTCCTGCCCCACCTTGTAGCGGATCTCGCGGCCAAGCACCGCCAGGACGATAAACGCCGTGATGCCCAGGGCGATGGACAGCATCACCCCGAAGCCGCGCTGGCGCACAACCTGCCTGAGGCTGACGCGAATAAGGTCTGACATTGCGATCATGATGCAATCACTACTCTGACAAAAAACAGTAAAAAAAGCCCTGGCTCATGCCGCGCAACATGCGCAGCGCCATTGCCGTATCCTGCTGCCGGGTTATGTACAAAACAGCAGCGTCGCTGTTTTACACCACCCACGACAAAAGGGCAAAAGATAGTACACGCCACACATGGTGCATGTCAAAACCCATATTTATACCCTTGCCCGGGGCGGCCTTTGCAAAACAGCGCCTGCCTGTCAAAAAGCCGCTAGCCGCGCTCGGAACGCAGCACGACGCCACCCCGGCCAACCTCATAGCGTATGCCGTGCCATACGATGGTCCAGGCCTTGAGGCTTTGCCAGTACACAGAGGTAAACATGCGCACGGCATCAACAAATGCCCAGCACCAGCGCCACAGGGGCACAGGCTTGGCGAGCAGGCCGCGCCACAAATGCAGGGCGCTGACCACCGCCGCCAGCCAGAATATCCCCAGCAGTACGCCAGCGCCGCTGCCCACATTGACAACCCAGCCCAAAAAAGCCAGCGCAGCGCAAACCATGGGCAGAGCCATCATCACGCACATAAGGCCCAGCAGCTTCCATTGGCCTGGCATGCAAAACTTGAGAAAGAGCACCTGCCTGTCCATCCATGCCCGCCATACGGGCAGTGAATGGTTGACGGCATCGGTATGCAGCAGCGCGCCGGGACAAAGCCGCACTTTTGCGCCGCGCACCTGCAAAAGGGCGCTCAGCGAGCAGTCGTCCACCACGTTTTCAACCCACAGCTGGGCAACAGCATATTTAGCATAGGCCGCGCGGGTCATTGCCATGGCGCCGCCCCACAGCTGGGTAAAGGCCGACATGGCCTGCAAATACCGCATGAGCATGACGCACAGCGCATAAGCCAAGGTTACGGGCTGATTGTCGCGCGGCTCAACCACATGGTAGCCGGTGCTGAACGAGGCTTCGCCCCTGGCCATGGGCGCGGCCAGATGCCGCAAAAAGTCGGGGTCGGCCATGTGGGTGCTGTCGCAGAACGCGTACACGTCCACCTCGTCTCCCAGAGCGGCCACGCCCTGAAGACTGTTATGGTTTTTTTGACCGCAGCCGGTGGCGGTACCCGCCACCACATGCCGCAAGGCGGGATATTCCTGCTTGAGCCGTGCAACAAGCTCGGCGGCTGGTTCATTTTCTTCAGCGGTCACCAGCACGGGCACAAAACGGGGGTAATCCTGATTCAGCAGGCTGCGCAACGCGCCTTCCATGCGCGGGTCGCGCCCTGCCACGGGCACTATCAACCCCACAGAGGGCCACTGGTCTTCGGGCACGGCCCGGTTGGCCTCGGCTTCCTGCTCAATGCGGCGGGGCATGCTCTCGCCCCTGCGGGCCAAAATATACAACAGAGCGCATTGGGAGGTGGCCAGTAAAAACCATATCCAGAACATAGGCACTCCTTTGACTTTGTTTTAAAAGGACGGCAGCCGGATCATCCGATGCACTGACGGCCAATAGTTGCGTGAGGCATCAGGCAGGTCATCAAGGACTGCCGGACAGCGCCCTTGCGGCGCAAATTTACTGAGGCAACGGCGCACAGTCTTCGGGTGCAAGCGGCGCGTCGTGGGTGCGCTTGCCTTCAAGCCGAACATTCATGCCGTTTTTCAGGCTAATTACGCCCTCGACTGCATCAGCCGAAACAAGGCGGCCCTTGAATTTGTGACCGGACGAATGGTGTGCTTCGATCTCGTTATTCTGCACCGTTCCATCTATGTGGTACACGTCAACCTTGCCGTTGTACAGGCGCAGATGCACCACACCGCGAACCTTGCCCTGGGCGGAAAAACAGACGCCCACACGGTAGGTTGAGGAATAGAGAGAGCCTGTCCACAGTTCGCGCACTTCCACAGGGTTGCCGCTGTCGGTCTGCTCATGCGTCGCAGATGCCGCAGATGCAGCAGCGCCCTGCGCGGCCTGAGGGACTGTCTGGGGGGCTGGTTGGGGGATGGGCTGCGGGGCGGCCTTCTGCCCGTTGGCGGAGCTCTGCTCTTCGGCGGGCGCGGTGTCGGCAACGCTTGCAGCGCGGGCTTGCTGACCTGCCACGCCCATGCCGACGCACCACGCCGCAAAGCACAAAGCCGCTATGTTCAGATACCTGCGCCGGGCCGGGAGCCGCAAAAGCGCACGCAAAGATCCACTATCTATGTTCACATGTATTCCTACAGCGTTCAGCCAGAGGTCAAACGCATTGTGACAAGTTGCGGCCTTACGGGCGGCGCGCAGCGGCAAAAACGCCCTGATGCGCATCCACCATGGCCGTGAAGGAAAAATCTTGCTCAACGCGGGCGCGGCCCGCCTGCCCCATGGCGTCGCACAACGCCCCGTCAGCCAGCAGGCGGCAGCAGTTCTCCGCCAGCCGGGCAGCGTCGCCTGCGGGTGAAAGAAAACCGTTCTCGCCGTCGCGCACAAGCCGGGGGATGCCCCCCACTGCGGTGGCGCACACGGGCAGGCCGCAGGCCATGGCCTCAAGAATGACATTGGGCTGCCCCTCGCGCACTGACGAAAGGGCAAAAACCCGCGTATGGGCGTAGTGCCCGCGCATGTCGAGGCCACCTGCGATAAAATCCACATTGCCGCCGACGGCATTGGCGCCTACCCACGCGCGCAGGTTGGCTTCTTCCGGCCCGTCGCCCACGATGCGCAACCGGGCGGCGGGATGGCGCTGCAGCACAAGTTCAAAAGCCCGCAGCAGGGTCAGGTGATCCTTGTCGCCAGCAAGCCGCGCCACGCACAAAATTTCGGGCGCGCGCGCCGAAGGCGCGTCAGCTGCCGGGGCAAAAAATTCAGTATCCACCCCGTTGGGAATATAGCTCAGCCGCCCCTGAGGCACGCCAAAGCCCTGCAAAATTTCGCGCAGCGCTTCAGAATTGCAGATCATGTGGTCTGTCAGCCGCCACAGCCAGCGCTCATGCTGCCGCTTGGGGCCGCCGCCGCCTCGGCAGGTTCCCACCACCAGGGGCGCGTTGCCGCCAGCCCCAGGCCAGGCCAGCCTGCCCCATATGCGCCCCCAGATGTTGGGCAGAGCCGTGCAGGGCACAATGACATGCGGGTGCAGGGCGCGCAGCCTCCAACACAGCGCCGCAAAAAACAGGGGCGAAACACTGCGTCCCCGCCCCATGTGGTGCAGCTCGATGCCCGCGTCGCGTGCGGCCATGTCCAGATCGGTAGGGCCGGTAAGGGTAAGCATTACCGGAGCAAATCGGTTGCGATCCAGACGGCGTGCCAGTTCGAGAGTCTGGCGCTGTGTGCCGCCAAAGCAAAGATCCTCCATTAAAAAGAGGACGCGCAGGGGGTTGGTCATGCTGCTCCTTACCAGTCCTAGGCCTTAACAGGGGGCGCGACATGACGCCTTGTCCCACGGGTATTATTGTATGCATTCCAGCCGGTTTTGCAAGGCCGCTCCAGCGCTCCCGACATAACACACTAAAATTAAAAAATAATTGCCAAACAACGCCAAACCAGCCAGCCCGCGAGACAGGGGCAATATAATTCGCCGCATTGCCATGAGCCCAGCTTGGGCTTATGCTTGCCGCATGACCTACGACATCGACGATACGTCCAGTTGCGACAGCGAGCCCGTCCTGCGCGTGATTGTAAGCCTTGATGTGGAAGAAGAGGGCCTTTTTTCCGGCAATTACGCCGCGACAGGCTGCGGCGTGCGCAATGTGGCCCTGCTGCGCAGGCTTGCCCCGCTCACCAGCGATCTGGGGTTTCCGCTGACGCTGTTCTGCGCGCACACGGTTTTTACCAATGCGGAGGCCTGCTCGCATCTGGCATGGATGCGCGACCACTGCAATGCGGAAATTGCCGCGCACCTGCACCATTGGAGCACCCCTCCGCTTGAAGGAGACGAAGCCCCTGAACAGGCGAAAAAACACGGCCCCCCTACCCGCACCGACCGCCTGCCCCGCCAGCTGCTGCGACAAAGGCTGCGCACGCTGCTTGACGCAGGGCGCGACTTTCAGGGTGCGCCGCTGACGAGTTTTCGCATGGGGCGATGGGACCTCAAAGATAGCGTGCGCCCCCTGTTGGCCGAGGAAGGCATCACCTTTGACAGCTCCGTATGCCCTTTGCGGGCCTTTAAGGACGGGCCGGACCACTTTTTGGCGCCCTCCGACCCGTACTGGCTTGACGACGCCCCCGGTCTGCTGGAGTCGCCCGTGACGCAGATACCGCTTTCGCGCACGGTGGCCCGCCTGTGGCACGGCTGCGCCCAGGGCGCGGACTGGGCCGACAGTTTTCACTTTTGGGGGGCACTGAGTCCCAACCCCGTATGGCACAATGCGGCTGTCATGCGGGCGGCCACGCGCCTGCACATGGCGCGCGGCGGCAAGGTTTTGAGTCTGTTCTGGCATTCGTCCGAGATGTTGCCCGGCGGCTCGCCAAACATCCCCGACCAGCGGGCCGCCGATGCCCTATACAACAAAATTTACGCTTTTTTGGCATGGCTGGCGCGCAATTATGCGGTCAGGGGCGTCACGGCCGCCCAGCTGCGCACCCAGGCCACAGGCCTTGATTTTGGCCCGCGCCCCGCTGGCAAAGGAGACTGGTAATGGCGCGCGTGGTCTTTGTGCTGCTCGACGGTCTGGCCGCCGCCACCGCCAGGCGCTGCATGAGCTACATGCAGTCGCTCGAGGGAGCGGGCAAAGCCCGCTATACAGAGCTGACAGGCGAGCTGCCGCCCCTCTCGCGTCCCATTTACGTCACGCTGCTCAGCGGCCTGCGCCCCGCGCAGAGCGGCATTACCCACAATGACGACAGCCGCCCCTGCCCCGCGCCCACCATTTTCAGCCGGGCGCACGACGCGGGGCTTACCACGGCCGCCGCAGCCTACCACTGGATGAGCGAGCTGTGCAACGCGACCCCCTTTGAACCGGGCCGCGACCGCCATACCGACAACCCCGCCCTGCCCATCGCCCACGGCCTGTTTTACCGTACAGACGCCTACCCGGACGACGAGCTGTTTCACGATGCCGTCAGCCTGCGACGACGGCATGACCCGCACCTGCTGCTGGTGCACAGCATGGGCATAGACAATGCCGGGCATCTTTACGGCGCGAACAGCCGCGAGTACCGCGACGCCGCCCGCAGGGCCGACGGGCTGCTGGCCCGCTGGCTGCCCGAATGGCTGACGGCAGGCTATGCGGTGCTGGTGACAAGCGACCACGGCATGGATGACGACGGCAGCCACAACGATGTCAGCGAGGCCGCCCGGCGCGTGCCCCTATGGCTGGCTGGCGACGGCTGGAACAATACCCCCCTGCCCCAGGACCAGACGTGCATTGCGCAACTTGTCTGCACAGCTCTGGGCCTTGCGTAACCCCTTTTTATCACTGCCATGCGCCAAACCATGCTGAACGGCTATTTGTGGATATTGCTTGCGGCCCTGCTGTGGTCGCTGCTGGGGGCTGTTTCAAAAATTTGCCAGTTTGCTGGCGTGTTGCCGCTCGAAACCGCCTTCTGGCGGGCGGCCATCGGTTGCGCCTTTTTCCTGGCGCACGCAGCCGTAACCGGCGGGCTGTGCATCAGGCTGAAGCATATCCTGATTTTTATGCTGTTTGGAGCGTGGGGCATCGGGGTCTTTTTTGGGGCCATGCAGATGGCCATCAAGCTCAGCGGCGGCGCCACAGCCGTGGTTTTGCTGTACACTGCGCCAGTGTGGGTGGCTGTTTTTTCACGCTGCATATTTGGCGAGCGCATAACAAAACGCAAGGCGCTGGCAGTGGGTGTTGCCCTTTGCGGCACGGCGCTTGTGTGCTTTTCGGGCGGCAGCCTGCAGGGTCAGGCATCGCTGACGGGCATAGCCTGCGGCCTGCTCGCAGGCCTGTGCTATGCCACGCACTACCCCTTTTACCGCTGGTGGCAGAGCCGATATTCCACAGCCAGCATTTACGGCTTCATGCTGCTGGGGGGCGTGGCTGCCCTTGGCCTCGGCGGCCCCGTAACGGTCAACCACGCCCCCTCCACCTGGGGCTGGCTGTTTGCGCTGGGGCTGCTCACCTGTTATCTGGCCTACATCTGTTACGGGCTGGGGCTTAAACGCATCAGCCTGGTGCGGGCGGCCGTTACCTGCCATCTTGAGCCTGTGCTCGGCACTCTGTGGGTCTGGCTGTTCTGGAACGAGAGCTTCAGCGCTGCTGGCTGGCTTGGCGGGGCGCTGGTGCTCGGCGCGGTCTTGCTGCTGACCACGGACAAGACTGGCGAGTAACGCGCGGCTTGCGCACGGCAGAGCCGGGCCTTGGCTATACGCCCTGCAGGGTTTTGCCTGTGCCCCAGGTGATCGCCGCCGCACCACTGACAAAAATTTTTGTCCATAACAGCAAGACCCCGGCCATATGGCCGGGGTCTTGCTGTGTAGAAAAAATACGCGGTGTTAGCGCTGACCGATCACATCAAGAAATACCAGCGGTTCCTTGCCGCTGTTTTTCAGGGCATGGCTGTCGCCGGGACGGGCGATGGTGATGTCGCCGCCTTTTACCGGGGTTTCCTTGCCCGCGCTGTCGGTAAACACGCCCTCGCCGGAAACGATGATATAGGCGTCCTCGTTGTTTTCATGCTTGTGCATGCCGATGGACGCGCCGGGCTGCAGGGTCATCCAGCCGATTTCCTTGATAACCATGTCCTTGGAAGCGTCGTTGCGGGTAAAGCCAAACTGGCCGAACAGCGTGCCCTGGCCCCCGGCCACATTGTCGCGGTTCCAGGTTTTGAGCGTTTCCTTGGTGTAGAGCTGAGGTTCACCCGCAAAGGCGGTTGCGGCAAACATCAGCGAGCACAGCCCTGCGGCAAAAAGCATCTTTTTCATAATTGCACTCCCTTTACATGAACAGTACGCACAAAGCGCATAACAAACTAAAATAGCAAACTTTAATAGCTTTATCCTGTGCAGGCGGCACACTGCCGCCCACAGCCGCAACATACGCCGTAGGCGCACAGCTCGCAAGTGAATAAAAACACAAGCCGATCCCATATATTCAGTCTGTGCACGCCGCCCCTTGTGGCCTGGGCATCCTTGGTGTATACGGGAACGCCTACGCCCTGCCCAATAGCAACTGCCGCTGCCAGGGCGCGCTGTGCGGGCAACCCCGCAACACACCGCAAAAAATCACGAATGGAGGCTGCATTCCTGACGTCACGCGTCAGGGGCATGCGCAGAACATTATGAGCAAGATCATTCTGACCGGGGACCGCCCCACGGGAAAGCTGCACATCGGACACTTCGCCGGCTCGCTCAGGCAGCGCGTTCTGCTGCAGGATTCCGGCAATTTTGATGAAATTTTCATCATGCTGGCCGACGCGCAGGCGTTGACCGACAATGCCGATAATCCGGAAAAGGTGCGCAACAACATTCTTGAAGTGGCGCTCGACTATCTTGCCTGCGGCATTGATCCCGCCAAGTCTTCCATCTTCATTCAGTCGCAGCTGCCGCAACTCTACGAGCTGAGCTTCCACTACATGAACCTGGTCACAGTGTCGCGTCTGCAGCGCAACCCTACGGTCAAGGCCGAGATTGCCCAGAAAAATTTTGAGCAGAGCATCCCCGTGGGCTTTTTTACCTACCCCATCAGCCAGGCGGCGGACATTACGGCCTTTGAAGCCACCACCGTGCCTGTGGGCGAAGACCAGAAGCCCATGCTTGAGCAGACCGTTGAAATTGTGCGCAAGTTCAACAGCACCTACGGCGACACCCTGGTGGAGCCGCAGATTCTGCTGGAGCAGAACTCCGCCTGCCTGCGCCTGCCCGGCATTGACGGCAAAGCCAAGATGAGCAAATCCATCGGCAACTGCATTTACCTGAGCGATTCAGAAAAAGAAGTGCACGACAAGATCTTCAGCATGTTCACCGATCCCGGCCACCTCAAGGCCTCCGACCCCGGCAAGATCGAGGGCAACACGGTGTTCACCTATCTGGACGCCTTTGCCAAGCCCGAGGACTTTGCCAAGTTCAATTCGCCCTACCCCAATCTGGACGAAATGAAAGCCCACTACCAGCGCGGCGGTCTTGGCGACGTGCCGGTCAAAAAGTTTCTCAACGAGATCATGCAGCAGATTCTTGCCCCCATCCGCACCCGCCGCCAGCAGTACGAGCAGGACATCCCCTTTGTCATCGACGTGCTCAAGGCCGGTACGGACAAGGCTTATGCCAAGGCCGCAAAAACCCTCGAAAAAGTTCGCCGCGCCATGAAGCTCAACCATTTTGAAGCTGGTCTCAAGCTCCAGTCAGGCAAATAACGCCACGCGCCTTGCGAGCGCGGCCCGCGATACACTGAAGGATACGCCCCGGCATTGCCCTGAGTAATGCCGGGGGTTTTTCATGCGCCGACCCGCAAAAAGCCGCCATCCTGTTTGGTCCGCTGCCTGTGGTGCGGGCTGCGTAACGGGCCGCGCAGATGCCCAATGCTCAAGGGCTATACAGCGGCCTGCCCAGACGGCTACACGGCGGCCGGCACAGGCGGCCTGGGCAGACAGAGGGCAGTTTTGCTGTTGACATTAGTTCTATGTCGAAGTAATTTGCACGCATGGAAACAAACCACATTGTCTCCCTTGTCAGCCGCCTACGCACGCAGGCCAACAGCCTGATCGTCGCCGAGCTTGAAAAGCGCGGGCACAGCGGCCTGGCCCCGTCGCACGGGGCTATTCTGCATGCCCTGGCGGCTCGTGGCCCCTTGCACATGAGCGCGCTGGCCGAGGCCATCGGCAAGCAAAAAAACACCGTAACCACCCTGGTCAACAAGCTGGAACAGGCAGGCTACGTGTTCAAAACCCCTTCGCCGCACGATTCTCGGGTGACCCTGGTTTCACTTTCGGCCAAGGCTCAGGCCGCCCAGCCGGATTTTGAAGCCATTTCGCAAACCCTGCTGGCCGCCGTATGGGGCGACATGCCGCAGGCCGAGAGAGAAACGCTTGTGCGCGGGCTGGAAAAAGTGCTGCGCAACATCAGCCTTACGGCCATATCCTGACCACGTTTCAGGTTTTTTTCTGGTTTGCCACGGCATTATATGGGTGCCGTGGACGTAAACGGGAGGCCGCGCGTCGTACGCATATTTTTACATCCAAATAGTTCGACATAGAATAAAAACAGGAGACACCATGAAAAAGGTCATCGACTTTCTCTCGGCCAACACCACCGTATTTATCGCCACTTCTGACGCTGGCGCGGCCCGCGTGCGGCCCTTTCAGTTTCAGTTTGAGGAAAAAGGCCGTCTGTGGTTCTGCACCGCGCGCAGCAAACAGACTTTTGCCCAGCTGCAGGCAGACCCCCGGCTGGAGTTTTCGTGCGTATCGCCCACGATGGTGACCCTGCGCGTCAAGGGCACGGCCAACCTGGACGACGATATGCGCATCAAGCAGCGTATTATTGAAAACAATGGCCTTGTACGCTCCATCTACGGATCGGCAGAAAACCCGGACTTTACCGTTTTCAGCGTAGACCACGGCACGGCGTTTATGTTTGATTTTAGCGGCAACCCGCCGGAGTCGTTCAACTTTTAAATCAAGACCCTTCGCCTGTGCGCGGTCATGGCCCAGCTATGACCGCGCACAGGCCAACGAGCGGGTGCAACGGCGCGGCTCGTTACTCCACGCCGTATTCCTTGAGCTTGCGCCACAGGGTTGTGCGGGGCATGCCCAAAACCTCTGCGGCAAGCTTTTTGTTGTAGCCGGTTTTTTTAAGTATTTTAAGTACATACCTGCGCTCCATCTCGGCCAGCGTGGGCAATCCGTCGCCCTCAAGGGTATCGAATTCCAGCCGCCGGATGTCTTCTGGCAGATCAGCAAGGCTTATGGTTTCGCCCTCAGTAAGCGCCACGGCTCGCTCGACGATGTTTTCGAGCTCGCGCACATTGCCGGGAAAGCTGTACCCCATAATCGCCGCCAGGGCCTGATCATCCACGTCAAAGACCTGTTTGCGAAAAGCCAGCCGGTATTTTTCGATAAAATGCCGCACCAGCAGCGGTATGTCTTCTCGCCGCTCCGCCAGACGCGGCAAGGTGGTGCTGACCACATTGAGCCGAAAAAACAGGTCTTCGCGAAAATTGCCCTTTTCGACCTCGCACTTCAGATCGCGGTTTGTGGCCGCGATAATGCGGATATCCAGATCCACGGGGCGGGTTCCGCCTACCCGCAGGATGCGTCTTTCCTGCAGTACGTGCAGCAACCGTACCTGCATGGCCAGCGGCATTTCGCCCACCTCGTCCAAAAAGACCGTGCCCCCGTTGGCGGCCTCAAGCAACCCCACCTTGCCGGTTGTTGCGCCGGTAAACGCGCCTTTTTCGTAGCCAAAAAGTTCGCTGCTGATGAGCTCTTCAGTAAAGCCGCCGCAGTTGAAGGTAACAAAGGGCTGGTTGCGGCGCGGGCTCAGATGGTGCAGTGCAAGAGCCACCAGGGCTTTGCCGGTGCCGCTGTCGCCCTGGATGAGCACATTGCAGTCGACAGGCGCGACCTTGCGGATGAGGGCAAAAAGATTCTGTATGGCTGAGCTCTTGCCCACAATGGACGACAGGCCCGTTGTGCCCAAAAGGGCCTCGCGCAGCCGCGTATTTTCCATACGCATGGATATCTTTTCCTGCGCGTGGCGGGCCAGAGTGCGGATTTCCGTAAAATTCACGGGCTTGGTCACATAATGAAACGCGCCGTCGCGCATGGCCTCGATGGCTGTAGAGATGGTGCCGTGGCCAGTGACAATGATGACCTCGGTCTCTGGCCGCAGCCCCTTGATTTTGGGCAGCAGCTCAAGCCCGTTCATGTCCGGCAGCAGCATGTCCGAAAAAACCACGTCAAAGGGCTGCTCGATCATCGCTTCCAAAAACGAACGGGCGCTCATAAAGGCCTCGACGGCATACCCCTCTTTGGCAAGTGCCTGACTCAGGCGCTTGCACACGATAGCCTCGTCGTCAACTATGGCAACACGCAGGGGCATGGGTCACTCCTTTGCGGCGGGCAAGGCGACGCCCACGCACGGCAGCAAGACGGTAAACACGGCGCCCTGCCCTTCGGCGCTGCGCAGCAGTATCTCGCCCTCATAGCGGTGCACCAGGGCATAGGTCACGGCAAGGCCGAGCCCTGTGCCCTTGCCGACCTCCTTGGTGGAAAAAAAACGGCTCAAAAATATGTTCCTGTATGGATTCGGGTATGCCGGGGCCTGTGTCGCGTATTTCAAAGGCAACCATGTTCCCGTCCTCTTGCAGGCTGGCGCGGATGTCGACTGCGCCGCCCTTGGGCGTGGCCTGAATGGCGTTGAGCAGCAGATTCATGAATACCTGCTGCAGGCTGCGCAGATCGCCGCAGATGTCAGGCAGGTCTTCCGGCACGGCGACCTGCAGGTTCACCCCGGCCAGCAGTACCTGATTTTTAAGCAGGCTTACCGTTGACCCCACAACACTGGCGGGTGACAGGCCCTCGGAGGCGGGATGCCCCGTGCGTGAAAAATCCAGCAGATTGCGCACGATGTCAGAGGCGCGCTCGGCCTGCTGCATGATGTCGTCAATCATCTCCTGGCCGTCGGCGTCGATGGCCTTTTTATAATCCTCACGCAGGCCCTCGGCGCTCAGCAACACATTGTTGATGGGGTTGTTGAGCTCGTGGGCGATGCCTGCGGTAAAAGTTCCCAGCGCGGCCATTTTGCGGGCCTGGAGCAGATGCTCCTGATTAACGGCAAGCTCGTGCGACATCCTGTTGAATGCGCGGATAAATTCGGCAATCTCGGTCAGTTGCTCGGCTCCTGTGGCAATGGGGCTAAAGTCGCCGCGCCCCACCCGTGCCGTACCCGCCGCCACCATGCCCAATGGCCTCAGCACGCCCTGCGAAATAAGCTTGATCACCAGCGCCATGAGCAGCAAAAACACCGACAAAAAGGCCGCAGGCATGATGTGGTTGTGCTTGAGGGCCTTGTGCGCACGTTCGCGCTTTTGCTGCCGTATATCGTCGGCAGCCTCGGTCAGGGCCTTGCCCAGGTTGCGCAGCTCGACCGGCCCTGCCGCCCCGCCCTGCGCCAGCGTGCGCATGGATTGCCCATAGCGGGCAAGCATATCCATAAAGATTTTTTGCTGCGCATCGCCCGCCAGCAAGGCCATGTCGTCAGCCAGTTCTACGGCCAGGGCGTCTATGCGGTCGAGATACACCATGCCCTCGCCAAGACTGGCGGTATCATTGTAGAAAAAATAGTTTTTTTCGTACCTGCGCACTTCAAGAATATTGTTCAGCAGGTCGTCGTATTTTTCACCCAGAAGCAGCCTGTTGCTTACAGTCGACAGGCTCCAGTAGTTCAGCCCGGCCAGCACCCCGATGGACAGAAAGGTCACGGCAAAAAGAATAAAAATCTTGCCCTTGATGGAATGAAAGAAACCGCCGGAACACAAAACCGCGCGCCTCAAGCCCCGTGTGTCTGCAAGCCTGTTGTTCACCAGCCATTCCATAAATTGCTCCCCCTGCGGTGCGTGCACGGCAATACCCATGGCGCCCTCAAAATTCCATTTTGAAACATTTTTCACGAGTATTTTTTACATGCTTTTCAAAATGAAAACAACGGATTTCCCATCCATGCCGACAATTTAACGCAACAATTTAATATAAAAAGATATTTTATCAAATTAGCGGTTGGCATCACATTTGCCTATGCGCCACCCATGAGGTCGCGCATGGAACGCATTTTGGTGGCTATAGATCGGTTGCACCCGCAGCAGGAAGCCTTGGGCCACGGATGTTCGCTGGCAAAGCGCATCCAGGCCAGACTGTATGTGCTTTTTGTGCACAAGCGGTCGTGCGTGGTCAGAAACCGCGTACGTCAAGGTCTTGAGCTGCGCGTGGCCTACGCCAGATCGGAGGGCGTGCACGTTGAGTACACCATTCTTGAAGGAGGGTATGAAGAATCGATCGTTTCTTTTATACATAACAATGGGATAACCCTGTTTATTCACGAAATAGAGCATGCGGATTTGCAGTCTTATGATCGCGCTTTTTCTGTATTGCAGTCTGTTCGACACAGAATTTCATGCAGGGTTGAAATAGTAACACCTCAAAAAACCGTTGATGCAACACAGCGAGGCTGACGTATGAACATACCGCTGTATATGTACCTGCCCATTGCAGGCAACAGCGTTAATATGGCTGCTATTCTTGGGTTGGGCGGGGTTGTCGGGCTACTCTCGGGCATTTTTGGCGTGGGCGGCGGCTTTTTTATGACGCCGCTGCTCATCATGCTGGGCATCCCCCCGACCGTCGCCGCCGCTTCAGACTCCAACCAGATTATTGGGGCTTCCACATCGGGCACGCTGGCCCACTTCCGTCTGGGCAACGTGGATTTCAAAATGGGATTTTTGCTGCTTGCCGGGGGCGTGGCTGGCGGCTGCGTGGGGGTACGCATCATCAAGCTGCTGCGCGCCCTTGGCAATGCCGATTTTCTTATCAACCTGACCTATGTGCTCATGCTCGGCCTCGTGGGCGGCTACATGTTTTATGAGAGCCTGCAGTCCATGCGGTCGTCCGCGTCCGGCGCAGCTCCTGCAAGCAAACCCTGCGCGCAGGAGGCCAGCTGCAAGAGCGGCCTGCGCAACCTGCCCTGGCAGATGGATTTTGTGCGCTCGGGGGTGCGTCTTTCTATACTGATGCCGCTTGGCCTTGGCGCGCTGGTGGGCATACTGGCCGCCATTATGGGCGTTGGCGGGGGTTTCATCATGGTTCCCGTCATGGTGTACCTGCTGCGCATGCCCATGCATGTGGTTGTTGGCACAAGCCTTTTTCAGATTCTGTTTACCTGCGTCAACGTCACCATCATGCAGTCCATTGAAAACCATACCGTAGATTTTATCCTTGCGCTGCTGCTGCTCATAGGCTCGTCCATAGGCGCGCAGATGGGCACCCACCTCGGCAGAAAGCTCAAGGCCGATCAGCTCAAGATTCTGCTGGCCACGCTTGTGCTGGTCGTTATGGGCAAGATTCTTTACGATCTGCTGGCCAGACCCGATGTCTTGCTGGCATACGCGGGAGGGCATTAGGCATGCGCTGTGCAACTATCATGCAATTTGTTGCGGCTGCGGCGCTGGCCGTAACCCTGTGCGCCGCCTCCCTGCCCGCCCACGCGGCCGAATCTGTTGAGCTCAGCGTCAAACCGGCCGACATCAACATCTCCGCCTCATACCGGGGCACGGTGATGCATGTTGAAGGGCTGGCCCCCACTGGCAGCGAGATTGTGGCCCGTTTTACGGGGGCCGCCGCTGACCTTGCCCTGCGTCAAAAGGGCAAGGTTTTTGGACTGCTGTGGATGAACCTTGGCACCGTGCACCTGCACAATGTGCCGTCGGTATTTCTGGTGGCGTCGTCCCGCCCGCTGGATCAGATCAACGGCAGCGAACTGGGGCTGGCCGCCGTGCGCGGCAGCATGCAGGTGCTGGAGCAAAAACCGGACAGTCTTGATGTGCCTGCCGAACTGATCAAACTCAAACAGCAGGACGGCCTGTACCGTGAAAGCGCCGGCGGCATCACCGTGGCCGACAACGGCAGCTTTGCCGTCAACCTGCCCATACCGTCACGCCTGTCGCCCGGCGCGTACACGGTTGAGATATTTGCCCTGCGCAACGGCAGCGTCAGCGGCAGTGTTGCGGCTCCGGTAAACGTCAGGCTTGTGGGCATGCCCGCGTGGATTGACGACATGGCCAGAAACAGCAGCCTGCTGTACGGCATCCTGTCCACCCTGGTGGCCATTTTGGGAGGTCTGGCCATTGGCATGGTGTTTCAGGGCAAGGGCGGGGCCCACTAGTCTCGCGCACAGAGGCACGGGGAGCGGCCAACGCTCCCCGGCTGGAGGATTGCCGTGGGAATCATGGCGCGTATTGCTGGCATGTTTACAGGCTGGCGCAGCAACGATGGGGTGACCTTTTCCCTGCTGTTCAAAAAATTCAAAAGCATACTTGAACGCAACAACCGCATACTTGAACTCATGGCCGACATGGGCGACAAGCTTGGCGGCGAATATATTTTTGACAGCAAGTATATAGAAGACGCCTGCTCGCAGCTTGATGACCAGGTGTTCAAGCTCGTGTCAGACATGAGCGTGCTCACCCAGAGCAAAAACACCGCGCTTTTTCTGGCTTTTGAACGGGTGCAGCACCGCTTGCAGGAAGAAATGGCCGGTCGCCGCCATGTGGAAGGCGGCCCCCTGGTGCTGCCCTTCAAAAACATCGGCATCGAATCCGAGGACGAGGTGGGCGGCAAGATATCGCAGCTCGGCGACCTGGCCAACCGGCTGCACCTGCAGACGCCCAACGGCTTCGCCATCACCACCACGGCGTTTTTTTTCATTCATGTCGCGCAACGGGCTGCTGGAACTGGCCCAAACCGGCCTTGACGGGTGGGACGGCACAGATCAGGGCCTGCACGAGCTCTCTGACCTCATGCAGGCGCGCATAATGGATTCGCCCTTGCCCTGGCGGCTTGTGGCCCAGATTGACGCCATGGTGGATGTGCTGAGCGCGGACGGCCACACCCCCCTGCGTCTTGCCCTGCGCAGCAGCGCCTGGGGTGAAGACGGCGATTCGAGTTTTGCCGGGCAGTACGCCACCGAGCTCAACATCCCCCCCGCCAGGGTTGTCGAGGCATACAAAACCGTTGTCGCCAGCACCTATTCCATAGAAGCGTGGCGCTACCGCATCGACCGGGGTTATCGCGAAAATGAGGTCGCTATGGCCGTAGGCTGCCAGATTATGGCCGAGAGCCACGTCAGCGGCGTGCTCTTTACCTGCACGCAAAACTCCGGCAGCGCGTGCGAGGCTATGGTTGTCAGCGCCGCCTGGGGCGGCGGCGCGGCCGTTGTCGCGGGCGAGACCGCAACCGACACGTTTTTTTTGAGCCGCACGCCGCCCTACCGGCAAATTGCCAGCAGCATTGCCCGCAAAACACGCATGCTTACGGCGGCGCCCAGAGGCGACCTTGTATGGCAGGAGGTTGCCGAACCGTTGCAGGGGATTCCCTGCCTTTCAGACTATCAGCTGGCCGAGCTTGCCCGCGTGGGCATGTCGCTTGAGCGCTACTACAAACGCCCGCAGGATGTGGAGTGGACATTTGACGGACAGGGCAGTTTGCATATTCTTCAGTCCCGGCCGCTGCGGACGGGCGGCGATACAGGGCTGTCCGTGCCCGTGCAGGCCGCCACCAGCAAGGCCGAGGTCATTTTTGCAGGCAAGGGGCTGGTGGCCCAGCGCGGCGTGGCCATGGGCAAGGTTGTGCTGGTTGACCACAATACAGACCTTGACCAGTTTCCCGATGGGGGCATTCTTGTTTCCAAGTACACCTCGCCCCGCTATGCCCGCGTTATGCGCCGCGCCTGCGGCATTATCACCGACGTGGGTTCGCCCACCGGGCATATGGCCACCATTGCCCGCGAGCAGCGCGTACCAGCGCTGGTCAATACAGAGGACGCCACAGCCCTTTTGCGGAATGGCGACGAAATTACTCTCGACGCTACGCAAAACGTGGTCTACCGGGGCCGCATAGCGGAGCTGGACAGATTTGAACGCGCCGAGCCGGACATGTTTGAAGAATCGTACGAATACCGCCTGCTGCGCCGCCTGCTCAAGCATATAGTGCCCCTCAACCTTGTTGATCCGCATGCGGACGACTTCAGACCGCAGGCCTGCCGCACCTACCACGACATCACCCGCTATATTCACGAAAAGGCCGTTGAAACGCTGGTGGCGCTGAGCCAGAGAAACGACGCCCTGCACCATGCGCCCGCCCGGCGGCTTGTGGACGGCCCGCCCCTGGGGTTGACGGTTATCGACGCTGGCGGCGGCGCCAGCTGCGACCCGCGCGCGACCACCCTGGGCATGGATGAAATAACGTCCGTCCCCCTGCTGGCCTTTTTGCAGGGCATGACCCTGTCGGGCATGTGGGATACGTCGCCAGTTGCTGTGGACATTGGCAGTTTCATGTCCAGCTTTACCCGCACGTTTACGACCTCGCAGGCAGGGCCGGACAAGGTGGGGCGCAACCTCGCGGTTGCGCTGCGCGACTACATGAACGTCAACATGCGCCTTGGGTACCACTACAATACCATCGACGCCTATGTCTCTGATCAGGTCAACGACAACTACATTTACTTTCGCTTTTTGGGCGGCGTTACCGAACTGGTGCGCCGGTCGCGCCGAGCCAGGTTTGTGGCCGAGGTGCTGGACAGGTTTGATTTTCGTATCGAAGTGCATGGCGATCTGGTAGTCGGCAGAATAAAAAAACTTTCGGCGGCGCGCATGCTTGTTCGCATGCATATGCTGGGCGGACTTGTGGGCTACGCCCGCCAGCTTGACGCGCGCATGAGCAGTGACGAGCAGATAGCCGCGCACGCGCAGGCCTTTATGGAGGCGATCAAATCCATACTGCCCGCCGATGCCCGAAACACAGGAGAAAATAATGACAACCCTGAGCATTCTGGTGCTTGACGACGAACCCATCGTCTGCAAACGCCTCAAACCGGCCTTTCAAAAAGCCGGATATGATGTCGAAACATTTACTGACAGCGCAGCAGCCCTGCAGCGCATGACAGAACGCCCCTTTCACGTGATCATTACCGATCTCAAGATGGAAGGCGCCGACGGCTTCCAGGTGCTGGAACGCGCCCGCAAACTGTTGCCGCAGGCGCGCATTGTGGTCATAACCGGGTTTGCAACCCTGGACACGGCCAAGGAATCGTTTCGCAAGGGGGCATTTGACTTTGTGGCAAAGCCCTTCAAACTTGGCGGCATCATCGAATGCGTGCGCCGTCTTGAAAAGGAAATCACGGTCTGAATAAACCAGCCAGTCAGCAAGGCGGCAAAGTACGCCTCCCGCCTGCCGCGCTGCCGCATGCAAGACGGTTGCCTCCATGACGCTTGCAGGAGTATATATCAATAAGCCGCAGCTGCCCTGACCACCTGCGCGCAAGGAGGCCCATGTACACGTTTGACCTGCTGTGCTTTTGCACCTCCGTGGGGCTGTATTCCGCCTACAATCTTTATATACACTGGCGCGAGGGCTTTGACCCGGGCTATACCATCCACGGCATATCGCGCACCGCGAGGGTTCAATGGGTAACGTCCGTACTTGAAACCAAAAACGGCATACTCGCCGTGCAGACCTTGCGTAACGCTACCATGGCCTCGACATTTATGGCGTCCACAAGCGTTCTGCTGGCCGTGGGGGTGCTCTCGCTCACCGGCAATGGCGAAAATGTCCGTCACACATGGCACTCGCTGAATTTTTTCGGCTCGGTCGAACCCAGCATGTTTGCCTTTAAGGTTCTGGCCCTGCTGCTGAATTTTTTTCTGGCTTTTTTTTGCTTTGCCTCTTCACTCAGGCTCTACACGCATGTCGGCTTTATGCTTGGCGCGGAGACCGGGCACGAGGACAATGCCCACCTTGGTTACATGGCAGAAAAGTACCTCAATATGGGGGCGAACCATTTTTCAACAGGTATGAGGGCTTTCTACTTTACAGTACCTTTAGTTTTTTGGATTTTTGGCGCACAATTCATGATTTTTGGCACTGTTTTTCTTGTGAGCATCATCTTTATCCTCGATAAAACACCAAATTATAAAAAATAAATAACACAGCCATACAACAAAATTCTCTGGAATATAGATTTTTTTGAATATACATAGTTAAATATGACCACAAAAATTATTTTTTGAATTAAATATTTTTAATAAACAACTGCTAAATTAACTGCAATCTCTTGCTACAATAATACATTGTCAGACGCGTTGCCCCTTGCATCCCGTAAATACCCGCAAACATCGTTGGCGCTATCGCAAAAAACTTAACATTTATGCGTCATACCTGCCTGAAAGCTTGATTGTTTTGGCTCCTGATATTACATAGGGCGCTAATAGGTGTCCTGCAAACAGGGAATTAAAAAAAATACAGCAATGTTGCATCCAGATGGGCAGGCTGACGCGACTCCCCAGCCAATATATTATTGTCTGTGCGCACTTTTGACAAAACCAGAAGCAAATATTGCCGCGGCCGCAAACTGCCAGTACATGACAAACGCCCCCAGGAGCTGACGCGCTCGGCAAACAACATATGAACGGCAACACGTTGGCTCATTCACTTTTGTGCCTGCTAGACGATCTGAGCGGACGCCCGGCTTTTCTCTCCATCCGGAGGGGGCTGTTCATAGTCTTGCCGCTCATTATGATCGGCTCTTTCACCGTGCTGCTGCGCAATCTGCCCTCCGAGGAAGCGCAAAGGGCCGTTGACGCCCTGCTGGGGCCAGTGGGCGTGCGCGCCTGCGACAATCTGATATCCGCAACATTTGACATAGCTGCCCTTGCGCTGGTCTGCACCCTTGGCGGAGCAAACGCCATGCGCGCCAGCATGATCAGCCCGTCCGCCCCTGCCATCAGCCCCATGCTGGGCTCGATTGTGGTTCTGTCATGCTTTTTTGTCATTGTTGCCCCGGAGCAAACAGGCTCGTGGGCTGTCAGTTTTTCCATGGATCGGGGGCTGCTGCTGGCCATGGTCGTATCCATGTCCAGCAGCTCGGTTTTTGTGCGGCTTGCCAGCTACCGCAGATTTCACCTGCCGGAGGAAGTTGCGGGCTACGACCCCGTGGTGCGCGATGTGGTCATGATAATGCCTGCAGCCGTGATCACCATTCTTTTGTTTGCGCTTATACGACTGCTCCTGACGTTCTACGGCATAACCGACCTGCAGCTTGTGGCAAGCAGACTGCTGGCCCTGCCCTTTTTGCACAGCGGGGACGGACTGGGATTTGGCCTGCTGTACAGCACAGCCTCGCAAGTGCTCTGGTTTTTTGGAGCTCACGGGCCCAATGTACTCAACGCGGTAGATGTAAATATTCTCACCCCGGCGGGCCTTGCCAATGCCAAGGCCACCATGCTCGCCACTCCTCCGCCGTATATTTTCACAAAAGTTTTTTTTGATACGTTTACGCGCCTGGGCGGCTCAGGGTCTACCATGGCCCTTTGCCTTGCAGTTTTTGTGCGCTGCCGGGACAGAGGCATAAAAAAACTTTGTCTTCTGGCTCTTGTGCCCGCCCTGTGCAATGTTAACGAGCCGCTTATTTTTGGCATTCCCCTGGTGCTCAACCCCGCGTTTGCCATCCCTTTTTTGCTGGTGCCCGCAGTGCAGACCATTGTGGCATATGCGGCAACGGTTCTGGGCTTTCTGCCGCATACCAGCGTCGGCGTCGCCTGGACAACGCCCCCGCTGTTCAGCGGATATGCGGCCGTCGGCAGCCTCAGCGGCACGGTTGTGCAGATCATCAACCTCATGCTGGGTTTTTTGATTTATCTGCCCTTTGTCACCCTCTCGGATGCGGTACGTGAAAAACACGGCAAGCAGGTGATGCAAACCCTGCTGAAGGTGGCCAGCCGCTGCGAATCTGGCTCGCCCGGCACGCACAAATGCCTTACCCTGCCCGGCGAGGTGGGACGGCTGGCGCACACGCTGGCCCATGACCTTGATCGCGCGCTCAATGCCAAAGAAAACCAGATGTACCTGGTGTTTCAACCCCAGTGCAACCATGCCTCCGGGCGAGTTGTTGGCGTAGAAGCCCTGCTGCGCTGGAACCACCCCGTGTACGGCCCCATAGCGCCGCCCATTACCATTGCTCTTGCAGAGGATATGAACCGCATTGACAGGCTCGGTCAGTTTATTCTGAGCGAGGCCTGCAAGCAGAGGGCGGCCTGGAGTGCCGCCGTGCCCCACGACCTGGTCATTGCCGTCAATATTACCCCTCGCCAGCTGCGCAACGCCGGATTTGCCAAAATGGTGCTGGAGACGCTGCACAGCCAAGGGCTCAAGCCAACCCAGCTCGAGCTTGAAATTACGGAATCGTCCATTCTTGAGCCCGACACCCATACGCTGGACCTGCTCACCCGCCTGAGAGTATTGGGGGTGCGTCTGGCCATTGACGATTTTGGCATGGGGCACACGTCGCTGCGTTATCTCAGGGCGTTCCCCGTCACCACAGTCAAGGTGGACCGCTCGCTGACCGAGAGCCTCAACAGCAATGTGCAGGAGCAGATCGTACGCAGCATTCTCGACCTGAGCCGCAGCCTGCATATAACAACAGTGGTCGAGGGCGTGGAAGACGAGCGGCAGCTGCGAGTTTTTACCGAGATCGGCTACCAGACGTTTCAGGGCTATTACTTCAGCCGACCTCTCTCGGGCAGGGACTGCCTGGACTTTGTGCGCAGCTTTAACGGGCGAGCTGCCGACCAGACGCCCCGCTGACCCTTGGCAACAAATTACCATGAGTCCAAAAAGCCCCGGAACTCCCGGGGATTTTTGCTGTGACCCGCACGCGGCGGGCATCATATGTATTTGCAAAAGACGGCAACGTGCGTTGCCGCTGGCCGGTCTGGTTTTGCGGCTGCTATTCCGCAGGGCGGGCTGTGCCTTCAAGTTGCCGCAACAGGGCCGCGCAAAAGGCATCCAGCGTTTTTTCCGCCTCGCGGCCAAGCCCCAGCACAGAGCCAGAGTACAACTGACGCTGGCGCAGCGGCTCAAGATCAGGCAGGCACAGACGTTGCCCGGGCAGACCGGCGAGGGGCGGCAGGCTGGCGACCTGTTGGGGCGTAGCCTTGTTAAGCACCAGCACCTGGCGGCGCAGACCCAGATCGCCTGCCATGCGGGCCACCTCGGCGGCTGTTTCCAGCGAGCGCATGCTCGGTTCTGAAACAACCAGCAAGGCATCCACATGCGCGGCAGTGCCCCGACCCAGGTGCTCCACACCGGCCTCCATATCGACTAGCACCCATTCCCGCCGTTCAAGCACCATGTGGGCCAGCAGGGCCTTGAGCAGGGCGTTGCTCTCGCAGGCGCACCCGCCCCCGGCATTGGTCAGCGGGCCCATGACCAGCAGACGCTTTTCGCCCCGCATGGGCACGGCAGAATCGGACTCGGGCAAAACAGCGGAAAGAGCCTCTGGCAGGTCGCTGACGTGCGGGTCAAGATCCATCATGCCGCCCTGCCCGGCAGGGCGTATACGCTGCTCAATCAGGCTGGCGCGTTGCGTGAGAGGTTCCGGCAACTGAACCCGTTCCAGACCGGATGCCTGCCCTAGCGAAAGCGCCGTGTCGGCATCCACCATCCAGACCTTTTCGCCGCGTCGAGCAAGATAATCCCCCAGCCAGGCAGTGATGGACGTTTTGCCCACGCCCCCCCTTGCCGGAAACGGCAATCTTCATGCAAGCCTCCTGCGGTTTGCCTGTGTGATTTGCTACGGCGAAAACAGGCGGTTGGCCTGCCCACCCCGGTAATACCGCAAACCTAGGGCTGCAGGCCTAGGCCCTGCCGCTTTAGTCGAATGCGAGCATCCAGCAGGTCGGCCGCTTTTTCGGGATCATCGTTGACCACAAACGAAGCGCCCACAAGCTGCTCCAGACCGTTGAGGGCGATGTCCGTCACCTTTTCCGACCCAAGGATGTTGGGCGGCAGGCCCAAATGCGTGTAAATGCCGCTGGCTACGGCGTACATGCCAATGGCCGCCGCTTTTTCCGAATACCATTCCGGTGAGGACGCGCCCACCGGCAGGTCGGAGATGTCCACGCCCAGCGCATTGGCAATCAGGGCGCACAACTGCATGATGCGGGCATTGTCCACACAGCTGCCAAGATGCAGCACCGGGGGGATGCCCAGCGCGCCGCACAGGCTCTGCAGCCCAGGTCCAGCCATGGAGGCTCCCCCAGGAACCAGCAACCCAGCCTTGCCCGCCGCAGTGGTGACGCAGCCCGTGGCCAGCACCATGATATCCTTTTTGATCAACGCCTTGATGAGGCCCACGTTGGCCGAATCGTGCTTGATCTTGGGGTTGTTGCAGCCAACTACGCCCACAAAGCCGCGCACAGTGCCCGCCTTGACGGCATCAAGCAGAGGATCGAGCGATCCGCCCAGAGCTTCAAGGATGGCCTCGTTGGAAAATCCGGTCATGATGCTGACCGGCTCGGCGGGAATTTCCACCCTTTTGGGGTCGCGCTCCACAAAGGCTTCCACAGCCATGCGCACGATCTTGCGGGCTTCTTCACGCGCGTTTTCGGGATGAAAATCAAAATGAATGGCCCCGGTAAAACGCGCTTTGGACGCGGTGTCGATAAACCGGGTGTGGTAACAGCCCGCAACCTGCACAAGACTCGGCATGATGCACTGGTAGTCTACCACCACAACTTCTACCGCACCGGTCACTATGGCGAGCTCCGTCATCAGGTGGTTGCCCGCCATGGGGATGCCCTGCCGCATGAGCAGCTCGTTGCCTGTGCAGCATAGCCCCGCAACGGTGATGCCGGCGGCTCCGTTCTTTTTGGCCAGTTCTACCATTTCGGGGTCGCGGGCCGCGTCCAGAATCATTTCTGACACCACGGGGTTGTGCCCGTGCACCAGGATATTGACCGTATCCTTTTTGATAACACCCAGATTGGCCGTCGACATCTTGGGCTTGGGCGTGCCAAACAGCACGTCGCACAGCTCGGTGGCTATCATGGAGCCAGCCCAGCCGTCGGCCAGCGCGCACCGTGCTGCGTGCAGCAGGGTGTTTGGGGCGTCGTTGTCGCAGCCCATGTGGGTGCGGTGCATCATTTCGGCAATTTCGCGATCCACGCCGCGAGGGGTGATGCCAAGTTTTTCCCACAGCTCGCGGCGCTTGGCCGGGACGCGCGAGACAAAATTGACAGCCTTGCGCCTGCTGCCAAAATCGCTGTAGCAGGCCTCTACCACGTCAGCCGCTATATCCAGAACTTCGCGCCCGGCGGTTGTGACTCCAAGCTCGGCGGCGATGCGCCGCAGCTTCGCCTCGTCGCGAATCTGGTAGCCGGGCGCACGCCCCTCAACCACAGCTTCCAGAGCTTCAATGACATCACGCCCATGGTCGGAGTGGCCAGCGGAACCACCGGCGATAAACCGGCCAAAGTTTCGGGCCACAATCACATCAGCATCCGCACCGCAAACGCCGCGCGAAAGTTTGCCGCCGGGTTCGGCCTTGGCACTGATGCGGCACGGCCCCATAACGCAGTTGCGGCATGTGGTGCCGAGTTCGCAAAACCGGCAGTGCGGCGTCTGCTGGTCCAGCCTGTCCCACGCTGTTTCCACGCCGTCGGTTCTGGCTTTGGCCAACATGCGTTTGGCATCATCCCATATGGACATATCATTGATGTCGCGCTTTTTGCTTTCCATTACTGCCCCACAAAACTTGAGGTTGTACGACGTGCCAAGCCTGCACCGCCGTCTTTGAGCAAGTGGTATCATAGTCACAAGATGATATCTGTCAGATACACGACAAAGCATCACTAAATGAGAGCGCGGCAGGCGTTATGCAGAGGCCTGAAAAGGCAATGGATTCTATTTTTTGGGGGGAGAAGGAGCGAGAAAAAATAAAAAAACAAGGCTAATCAAGCAGTTCACGCAGGCGCGACTCATCAATGATGCAGTAAACACCGCGCTGCTCTTTGAGCAGAATGCCCGATCGGGTGAGATCTGTCAGCAGTGTAGAAATTGTCTGTCGCGAGGCCCCCAGAGTCTGGGCCAGCATCTCGCCCGAAAGCTGCAGGCGTACCCTGCGGCGGCCATCCTTTTCGGGGGCGTTCTCCTGTGCGGAAGCGATCAGATACCGGGCCAGCCGGGCGGATACATCACGCAGGGCCAGGCCGTCCACGATACTGAACGTATTTTTAAGTATGCCGCCCAATACGCGAACCACCGTTAGGGTAAACTGCGGCACGCTCATCATGCGACGGTTGAAGGTTGCCGTATCAACCAGCAGGAGGGCTGTATCCTCAACAGCCTGCACCAGTGCGCTGGAATGGCTTACATACACGTCGCCCGGCTTTAAAAAGGCGATGGTAAATTCCTTGTCGCCATAGGCAAGAAACACGCGCACCAGCCCCCGGCGGACAATAAACACATAGTTTTCCGCGATGCTCTTTTCCGCCGGGGAGGCTAGGTTGCTAGCAGGGATTTCCAGCTCTTCATCATAGCTTGGAGTAAAAATCATGCTGTTTTTTGGAAAACGGCGCTCATGAAAGGCGGAAAGCAGCGAAGAAAACTCTGGCTTCGCAAGCTCGTCCAGCAAATTGACTGACGTAAACTTCATGAGGGTTCTCCTGCTTCCCTTTTATGGATAAAAGCTGACAAAATTGTGGGCTGCGGCCGACCGGCCACAATGCTATAGAAAACCTACAGGGCATGTGCCTGTTCGTCAAAGTTTTCGGCGTGGCAGCGAATCGCTGCGTTGCTTGCATTTATTTTTAACAGCCTGCCAGCAGAAGCAGCTTCTTGGGTTGCCCCTTTTGCAGGCCTTAAGCAGGACGGGCCCGCCTTCGGGCGCGATGGTTCGCCGGTTGGCGAAGTTTGGGACGCCTACGCGGCGTGACCTTATGCAGACGCGCCGGAGCGGAGCGGATTGCCGTCATTCGGGCGTGATGGTTCACCGGTCGGCGAAGTTTGGGACGCCTGCGCGGCGCACAACATTGTGGCACTCAAGACTCCCCTTAAGCTGTGCACGAAGTCAGAAGAACTGACAACGATGTTACTTCCATTTGCCTTTACCAGCCCGTCAGCAGAAGCAGGATGTGGGGTAGCCTTCCTTTTGCAGGCCTTAAGCAGGACGGGCCCGCCTTCGGGCGCGATGGTTCGCCGGTTGGCGAAGTTTGGGACGCCTTGCGCGGAACACAACATGACGGCACTCAAGACTCCCCTTAAGTTGTGCACGAAGTCAGAAAAACTGACTACGATGTTACTTCCATTTGCCTTTAGCAGCCTGCCATCAAAAGCAGGTCGTAGAGTCACCTTCCTTTGACTCGCCGGAGCGGAGCGAGGCGATGGTTTGTGTTAGGGGAATTTGCAAAATACGTATTTTTCTGGTCTGGCAAGGAAAAAGCATTTTTTTAAGCGCAGCGTACTCAAGTACGTGAGCATTAAAAAAATGCTTTTGACGCCGCCAGACCCAAAAAGGCGGGTTTGCGTAAATGCGCCTGACGGGCTCACCAGAAACCACGAATGAAGGGTTTTCCTCCCGAGTGATCAGCCTGCACTGGGAGTATTGCCGCCCTCCGGGCGTGATTGTTCGCCGGCTGGCGAAGTTTGGGACGCCTGCGCGGCGCACGGCAAGGTGGGGCCGGTTATGGGGCTTCGCCCCCTTCGCGGCCCCCCTTGCATCCCCCCCGAAGCACCCCCAGGAAAAGTTTTCAGCTTCCTTGGGCTAGCGAGGGCACGCGGCTTTAGCTGCGGGAGCTTCCTTCCCTCGCTGCGCTCGCTCAGGTGATCTCCCTCCACGCCGCGTAAATGCCAAAGTTCGCTGCCGCTTTGATGTTATTCCCCTTCAGCCAACAACCACGGCCCGCAGCAGTGATTGAAAGTCTGGAGCTAGACCAGCACCACTCGTGTTCAAAAACTGCTCGCGCTGTTTATCAGCTGTCTTTTCTTGGCGTTCCGTAAAACTTGCGGATTGTATCCGCGCTCTCGTCTGCCTTTGAGTTGCACGGAATTGTTAACTACGACGATACTTGCATTTGCCTTTAGCAGCCCGGCAGCAGAAGCAGGGTGTAGGGTAGCCTTCCTTTGACTCGCCGGAGCGGAGCGAGGCGATGGTTGGTGTTGGGGGAATTTGCAAAATACGTATTTTTCTGGTCTGGCAAGGAAAAAGCATTTTTTTAAGCGCAGCGTACTCAAGTACGTGAGCATTAAAAAAAGCTTTTGACGCCGCCAGACCAAAAAAAGGCGGGTTTGCGTAAATGCGCCTGACAGGCTCACCAGAAACCACGAATGAAGGGTTTTCCTCCCAAGTAATTAGGCCTGCACTGAGAGTATTGCCGCCCTCCGGACGCGAGCGTTCGCCGGTCGGCGAAGTTTGGGACGCCTGCGCGGCGCACGGCAAGGTGGGGCCGGTTATGGGGCTTCGCCCCCTTCGCGGCCCCCCTTGCATCCCCCCCGAAGCACCCCCAGGAAAAGTTTTCAGCTTCCTTGGGCTAGCGAGGGCACGCGGCTTTAGCTGCGGGAGCTTCCTTCCCTAGCTGCGCTCGCTCAGGTGATCTCCCTCCGCGCCGCGTAAATGCCAAAGTCCGCTGCCGCTTAGAATGTTATTCCGCTTCAGCCAACAACCACGGCCCGCAGCAGTGATTGAAAGTCTGGAGCTAGACCAGCACCACTCGTGTTCAAAAACTGCTCGCGCTGTTTATCAGCTGTCTTTTCTTGGCGTTCCGTAAAACTTGCGGATTGTATCCGCGCTCTCGTCTGCCTTTGAGTTGCACAGAAGAATTAACTACGGCGATACTTGCATTTGCCTTTAGCAGCCCGGCAGCAGAAGCAGGTTGTGGGGTAGCCTTTCATTGACTCACCGGAGCGGAGCGGATTGCCCCCTCAGGACGTATGATTTACCGGTCGGCGAAGTTTGGGACGCCTTACGCGGAACACAACATTGTGGCACTCAAGACTCCCCTTAAGCTGTGCACGAAGTCAGAAGAACTGACTACGATGTTACTTCCATTTGCCTTTACCAGCCCGGCAGCAGAAGCGGGTTGTGGGGTAGCCTTCCTTTGACTCGCCGGAGCGGAGCGAGGCGATGGTTGGTGTTGGGGGAATTTGCAAAATACGTATTTTTCTGGTCTGGCAAGGAAAAAGCATTTTTTTAAGCGCAGCGTACTCAAGTACGTGAGCATTAAAAAAAAGCTTTTGACGCCGCAAGACCAAAAAAGGCGGGTTTGCGTAAATGCGCCTGACGGGTTCACCAAAAACTGTAGGCAAGGGATTTCAAAAGGGAGGCAGGAAGGAAGGGAGGCAGGAAGGGCAAACGACGACAGAACACGGCAGGGCGTTGCAGGTACTGCTGTCCTGGTCAAACTACAGGCAGCGGCTACGGAGCATATGTGGGGGCCGGAGGAGGCGAAGCAAGGAGGGGAAAGCGCAGCAAAACACAAAGCCCCTTGCGCTAGCAGCAGCAAGGGGCTTTGGAGCAATCGTTGACAGCGGCCTACTTTCCCACATGACGTTATGCAGTATCATCGGCGATGGAGAGCTTAACTTCCGAGTTCGGAATGGGATCGGGTGTACCCTCTCCTCCATGGCTATCAACGAAATTTGTCAAAAATATTAATTGACAGGGAAGGAAGGAGTTTTTTTCAAAAACAAGCCGCACGGGCTATTAGTACTGGTCAGCTGCACGCCTCGCGGCGCTTCCACCTCCAGCCTATCAACGAGGTAGTCTACCTCGGCCCTTTAGGGATTGCTCCAGGGAGAACTAATCTTAAGGCAGGCTTCCCGCTTAGATGCTTTCAGCGGTTATCCCTTCCGCACATAGCTACCCTGCTGTGCCGTTGGCACGACAACAGGTCCACCAGGGGTGCGTCCATCCCGGTCCTCTCGTACTAGGGACAGGCCCTTTCAATTCTCCAGCGCCCACAGAAGATAGGGACCAAACTGTCTCACGACGTTTTAAACCCAGCTCGCGTACCACTTTAAACGGCGAACAGCCGTACCCTTGGGACCTGCTTCAGCCCCAGGATGTGATGAGCCGACATCGAGGTGCCAAACCGCATCGTCGATGTGAACTCTTGGATGCGATCAGCCTGTTATCCCCGGCGTACCTTTTATCCAATGAGCGATGGCCCTTCCATTCGGGACCACCGGATCACTAACACCTACTTTCGTACCTGCTCGAGATGTCTCTCTTGCAGGTCAAGCTCCCTTATGCGTTTGCACTCGACGGCTGGTTTCCAATCAGCCTGAGGGAACCTTTGCATGCCTCCGTTACTCTTTAGGAGGCGACCGCCCCAGTCAAACTACCCACCAGACACTGTTCCCTCACCGGGATAACGGTAGAGGGTTAGGGACCTGAAAAACAAGGGTGGTATTTCAACAATGACTCCCCCCATACTAGCGTACAGAGTTCACAGTCTCCCACCTATCCTACACATGCAGTTCCAAATCCCAATGTCAAGCTATAGTAAAGGTGCACAGGGTCTTTCCGTCTTTCTGCGGGTACACGGCATTTTCACCGCGACTTCAATTTCACCGAGTCTCTGGCCGAGACAGTGTGGAGATCGTTACGCCATTCGTGCAGGTCGGAACTTACCCGACAAGGAATTTCGCTACCTTAGGACCGTTATAGTTACGGCCGCCGTTTACCGGGGCTTCCATTCGAAGCTTCGCTTGCGCTGACCTCATCCTTTTAACCTTCCGGCACCGGGCAGGCGTCAGTCCGTATACGTCGTCTTAGGACTTCGCACAGACCTATGTTTTTAGTAAACAGTCGCCAACCACCATTTCTCTGCGGCTTCCCTCAAGGCTCGTTAAGTGAATTAACTTCACCCGGAGGAGCACCCCTTCTTCCGAAGGTACGGGGGTTATTTGGGCCGAGTTCCTTGGCCAGAGTTCTCTCGAGCGCCTTGGATTATTCATCCCACCCACCTGAGTTGGGTTGCGGTACGGTTTGCACATCCTAAACTTAGAAGATTTTCTAGGCAGTATAGGCTCAACAGCTTCAGACCTTACGGTCACGGACTCGCGTCTCGACGTAAGAGCGGTACGGATTTGCCTGTACCACACTTCTACCTGCTTGCACCGGGACAACCAACACCCGGCCTGTCTACCTTTCTGCGTCCCTCCATCGCACAGATGTACAAGTACGAGAATATTAACTCGTTTCCCATCATCTACGCCTTATCAGCCTCACCTTAGGGACCGACTAACCCTGGGAAGATTACCTTTACCCAGGAAACCTTGGGTTTACGGCGAACGGGTTTTTCACCCGTTTTATCGTTACTCATGTCAGCATAATCACTTCTCTCCACAGTCCAGCATGCTTTACAACACACCTTCAGCCCATGAAGAAACGCTCCCCTACCAGACCGGCCTAAGCGGAATTCAAAGCTTCGGTACTATGCTTAGCCCCGTTACATTTTCGGCGCAGCGTCATTAGACCAGTGAGCTATTACGCTTTCTTTAAACGATGGCTGCGTTCTAAGCCAACGTCCTGGGTGTCTCTACAAACGTCACCACCTTAACCACTGAGCATAGATTTGGAGACCTTAGCTGTTGATCTGGGGCTCTTACCCTCTCGACAATGGACCTTAGCACCCACTGTCTGACTCCCATGGTACATCTGACCGGCATTCTGAGTTTGAAAGAGTTTGGTAATCTGGTAGTGACCCCTAGCTCTGTCAGTGCTTACCTCCGGTAGACAATCCATGAGGCTATACCTCAATATATTTCGGGGAGAACCAGCTATCACCGGGTTTGATTGGCCTTTCACCCCTATCCATCAAGTCATCCAAAACGTTTCATCAGCCGTTAATGGTTCGGTCCTCCACAAGGTTTACCCTTGCTTCAACCTGCTCATGGATAGATCACCCGGTTTCGGGTCTAATCCGCACTACTA